>ERZ1036435.98-NODE-98-length-82537-cov-19.633678_pt1 | contig 82537 bp, 58 predicted proteins | sample MGYA00514223_ERZ1036435 | MGnify/ENA primary metagenome ERZ1036435 (study PRJEB33795, sample SAMN09464927) | human gut metagenome | host: Homo sapiens | place: USA: Stanford, California | collected 2016-08 | study: EMG produced TPA metagenomics assembly of the...
CGAAATAGGGTGAAGTAGACCACAAGTGGGGCCTTGAAAGGGTCTCAAACACCCTCACAGACACCAAACCGCCTAGTCAGCACAGGATAAGCTCCTCAAAAGCTCTTTGAAAAAAGTTTAAAAACCTTCAAAAGACCCCGAAAAACCTGCAGAAGCTCCCTGAAGAGCCCATATAGAAGGGCAGAAAAGCCTCTCAGCATCAAGAAGATAAGAAGAGAAGACGGGAAGAAAAGATGGGAAGAGGGGCTCCGCCCCCTCCCCCATCTCTGTATCCCGCATATCTGTACCGCTGCACTTCCCCGTTCTGTACCTCCCAGTTCTGTAGTCTCCCTATATATGAGCACCTATATATGGGGAGAGCACAGAAAAGGAGGGCACCCCCTCACGGGGCGCCCTCCTTGTTCAAGCTATAGGGTTCAAGCTACAGAGCTACAGCCCGTAGCTCGCAAGCTTCAAAACTTTAGTTCGCGGAAGCGCGACGACGAGAAACATCGTACAGAGTAATACCCACAGCCATCGCCGCGTTCAAAGACTCCATCGCAGAATCAATCGGAATCGACACAATCTGATCGCAGTTCTCAGTCACCAGGCGGGACAAACCCTTACCCTCAGAACCAACCACCACGCACAGCGGCTCATTCGCAAGCTCCAGAGCCGGCAACTCAATATCGCCGCCGCCATCCAGACCAATCACGAAAATACCCTGCTCCTTAGCCTGCTGAATCACGCGAGTCAGATTAGTCGCCATCGCAACAGGAATACGAGCAGCCGCACCAGCACTAGTCTTCCACGCACCAGCAGTCACAGCAGCCGAACGACGCTCAGGAATAATCACGCCATCACCGCTAAACGCGGACACGCTACGAATAATCGCACCCAAGTTACGCGGATCAGTAATACCGTCCAAAGCAACAAACAGCGGCGGAGTCGACAGCTTACCCGAGTGCCAACGCTCCATAGTATCCAGCACCAGGTCAGTAGCGTCCGGATACTTGTACGGAGGAATCTGCATCGCAACACCCTGATGCACAGAACCATCAGTCAAACGATCCAGCTCGCTACGCGGAATCTCCAGCATCGGAATATTGCGCTTATTCGCAATAGTCATGATCTCGCGAACGCGGTCATCAACCTCAACACGGCTCATGATGTACAAGTGCTTCGAGGGAATCTCAGTACGCAGAGCCTCAAGCACCGCATTACGACCAGTCACCAGCTCATCGCTAGCACGCTTACCGCCCAGACGAGTCTGGAACTTACGGTTCGTACCGGTAGCAGCACGACGCTCAGCCGCGCGCTTCATCTTATACGCCTTGTGATAAACGCGGTCCTCAGCCTTCGGAGTAGGGCCTTTACCCTCAAGCGCCTTACGGCCGTGACCACCAGTGCCCTTAGTAGCACCCTTCTTCTTGCTGGTAGCGCCCGGGCGCGAACCTGCCTTAGCCATTCTTCTCTTCCTTCGTCAAAGTAATGAATACGAGTCTACGCGAGAGAAACCCGCGCGACCTAAGCCTTACGCACAAACGCGGGGCACATCACCCTCTAGCCAACGCTCCAGCTCGAACCATTCGCGCCATCCTTCACCTGCACACCAGCAGACGCCAACAGATCACGCATCGCATCAGCCTTCGCCCAATCCTTCTGAGCACGAGCATCAGCACGCTCCGCCAACACAGCCTGAATCAGCGCATCCAGAGCCTCATGCTCAGCACCCGAAGTGCCCTCAGCGTTAAAGCTCATCAACTGCGCCAAGCCCAGAACCTCAGCCATAGCCATCACAGCATTCGCCGCCTCCGAAGCATCCTCACCAGCAGCAAGCGCCGCATTACCCGCACGAGTCTGCTCATGCAGAACCGCGAGAGCACGCGGAATATTCACGTCATCATCCATAGCCTCAGCGAAAGCCTCCGGAACCTCACGACCCGGCTTCAGCAAATCCTGAGTAGCAGCAAGGAACGCCTCAACACGCTCAATAGCGGTTGCCGCCTCCTGCAGAGACGACGGGCGGTAATCCAGCACCGAACGATAATGCGCGCTACCCAAGTAGTAGCGAACCACCAGCGGACGAGCCATTTCAAGCATCTGAGCCGGCGAAATCGTATTACCGATAGACTTCGACATCTTCTCACCCTCATAGGTGACCATGCCGTTATGCATCCAGAAGTTCGCGAAATCATCACCGGCAGCAGTCGACTGCGCCAGCTCATTCTCATGGTGCGGGAAACGCAAATCCAGGCCGCCACCATGAATATCAAACCGCGAACCCAGGTACTTACCCGCCATCGCCGAGCACTCCAGATGCCAACCCGGACGGCCGCGACCCCACGGGGACTCCCACGAAGCGGTCAGCGGTTCACCCTCCTTATAACCCTTCCACAGGGCAAAATCGCGAGGGTCACGCTTACCGCGCGGATCAGCATCCGCAGAATCCTGCATATCCTCAACGCTCTGATTCGTCAGTGCGCCGTACTTATCCCACGAACGCACATCAAAATACACGTCACCAGAATCATCCAACGCCGGGTACGCGTGGCCGCGATCAATCAGACGCTGAATCAGAGCAAACATCTCCGGAATATGGCCGGTCGCGCGCGGCTCATACGTCGGCGGGTCAATACCCAACGCCGCATACGCCTGAGCAAAAACCTTCTCAAAACGGTACGCGAGCGCCCACCACTGCTCATTCGGGAACTCACCCTCAAAACCGGGCTCCATAGAATCAGCAGACTTCGCCAAAATCTTGTCATCAATATCAGTGACATTGCGGACCGTCGTCACCTTCAAGCCACGGTAACGCATCCAGCGGCTCAGCTGGTCGAACACCAGCGCCGAACGGATATGGCCCAGGTGCGGTTCACCCTGCACCGTAGCACCGCAATAGTAGATACGCGCCTCACCGGGCACGACGGGCTCAAACTCGCGGATAGTCGCGGAAGCTGAATCATAAAAACGCATAGTCACACTCTCATTCTACGGGGTCGGTTCAGACGCCGGGTCGGTAAATCAGCGATAGGTTACAGAATGGTTCAAAGCAACCAAACACCTACGAACGCGGATACACCAGCGCCGTCGCAATAGCAGCCACGCCCTCACTGCGGCCCGTCAAACCCAAACCATCAGTAGTCGTCGCAATCACCGTCACCGGGGCACCCGCCGCCTCGCTCAGCACGCGGTTCGCCTCATCACGGCGCGGAGAGAACTTCGGGCGGTTACCCACCAGCTGAACGCTCACATTGCCAATCTCAAAACCAGCCGCACGCACAATCGCCGCCGCCTCAGAAAGAATACGAACACCCGAGGCGCCCTTCATATCCGGGCGGTCCACACCAAAGTTCGACCCCAAATCCCCCGTACCCGAGGCAGCGAACAGAGCATCAGCAGCAGCATGAGCCACCACATCGCCATCAGAATGGCCGCTCAAACCACGCTCGCCCGGCCAATGCAGGCCAGCAATATACAGAGGAGTGCCCTCCTCACCGAAAGCATGGACATCAACACCGGTACCAACACGAGGAATAACAGTCATTACAGGACCCTTCAATCAAACAAAAATCTTCTCAGCGGCAGTGCCCGCCCCACTACAGAGGCAGGTATAGGAGGCGTTAGGCGGCAAGCCTAGGAAGCAGAATCACCAAACAGCGCGCGAGCAACCCGCAAATCCATCGGAGTCGTCACCTTAAACGCATCCGCATCACCGGCAACCGTCAACACCGGCTCACCCGCCGCCTCCATAGCCATCGCATCATCAGTCAGTAGCTCCGCTTCCTCGGGCGGCAGGGAGCGGCTACGCTCATGCGCCGCCAACAGGGCAGCCACCTCAAAACCCTGAGGAGTCTGCACCGCACGCATCTGCGCACGCGAAGGAGTACCCGTCACCAGGCCGGCAGAATCAACGGTCTTCACCGTATCCACCACCGGCAACACAGGAATCACCGCACGCACAACACCCTGCGGGCGCTGAGAACCCAGCCCCTCAAGCACGCGGTGATACACCTGCGGCGGAGTAAACGCACGAGCACAATCATGAATCAGCACATAATCCACCGGAACCTGTGCATCCTTCAATGCATCCAACGCCGCAACCACCGAAGCAGTACGAGTATCACCACCGGTGGTAATCAACGCACCCGCGCGGCGGGCATCCTCCAAAAGCTCCGGGCAACTCACCGAACAATCAGCAGGAACAGTCACCACCACATGCTCAGCAACACCCGAAGCGAGCGCACCCTCCAACGCATAATCCAGCAAAGTACGACCATGCACACGCACAGCAGCCTTCGGAATCGGCTCACCCAGGCGAGTACCCGAACCAGCCGCCAAAACAATCACAGCAGTATTCGCCACAGAAGCAGAAGTCATCAGTCTCTAGCCCGTCTACGCCTCGAACTTATAGCCCAAGCCGCGAACCGTCACCACATACTGCGGGGCAGAAGAATCCGGCTCAATCTTCGAACGCAGACGCTTAATATGCACATCCAGGGTCTTCGTATCGCCCACATAGTCGGCACCCCACACGCGCTCAATCAGCTGGCCGCGAGTCATCACACGACCCACATTGCGCAGCAGAATCTCAAGGAGCTCAAACTCCTTCAACGGCATAGAAATCTCTTCACCATTAACCGTCACCACATGGCGGTCAATATCCATACGCACCGGGCCGCCCTGCAGCACCGACTCAGTAGCAGAATCAGTCTCCGCCGAACGACGACGCAACACCGCACGGATACGAGCAATCAACTCACGCGCAGAATACGGCTTCGTCACATAATCATCAGCGCCCAGCTCCAGACCCAGAACCTTATCCAGCTCAGAATCCTTAGCGGTCAGCATGATAATCGGGACCGAAGACACCTCACGCAGCTTACGGCACACCTCCATACCGGACATGCCCGGAAGCATCACATCCAGCAGCACCAGGTCCGCACCCTCGCGGTCAAACACCGGCAGAGCATCCAGACCGTTATCTACAACAATCGTCTGGAAACCCTCACGACCCAGCAAAAACGCCAGGGGATCCGAGAGGGCCTCTTCGTCCTCAACAATCAGAATTTTAGACATCAATAACTTCCTTCGATTCCATAAAACCTATACCGCTAACACTACACTGCGACCGGAGCCTCATTCAGCGGCAACGCCAACGTAAACGTCGAGCCCTCCTGCGGCATCGAACGAACCGTCACGCTACCACCGTGCTGAGTCATCACATGCTTCACAATGCTCAAGCCCAAACCGGTACCGCCCGTCTGACGCGAACGAGCCGGATCAACCCGGTAAAAACGCTCAAAAATACGCTTCTGCTCGTCCTCCGGAATACCCACGCCCTGATCAGCAACCTCAACCAACAGCTGATCAGCCACACGATGCACCCAAATATCCACCTTCGTATGCTCCGGCGAATAACGCACCGCGTTCTCCACCAGGTTCTGCACAGCAATACCGAGCAGCTCGGCGTCACCATACACCTCGGGGACCTCCTCGATGCGGGTAGAAATCTGGATGTCCTTCTCCTCCGCCACAATATGTGAACGATCCACCGCATCAGCCACCAAAGAAGGAACCGACACCGGACCACCACGCGCAATCACATCGGTCGACTGCAGACGCGAAAGCTCAATAATGTCACGCACCAGCGCAGAGAGGCGGCGAGTCTCCTTATGCAGACGACCCACAAAATACTCAATAGCCTCCGGGTCATCACTCGCCTGCTCAATAGCCTCAGCCAACAGACTCACCGCACCCACCGGAGTCTTCAACTCATGCGACACATTCGCCACAAAGTCATTACGCATACGCTGAACACGAGAAATCTCAGTGCGGTCATCAGCCAGCACCAGAATGTACTCATCGCCCAGCGACGCAACACGCACATCCAGGACCAGCGCCTCGCCCTCACCGCGGTCAATCTCAAAGCTACGTTCCACAAAAATACCGCGATGACGCACTGTGCGAATCATATCCGCCAGCTCATCAGACGCCACCGTATGGCCACGCACCAGACCCATCGCATAAGCACCCGGAGAAGCCTGAACCACGCCGCCCACCTCATCAATCACCAGGTAGGCGCGACCAATCACAGCAAGCACCTGAGCGGCACCATCACGCAGCGCCGGCGCCGACACCAAACTACGCTCCTGCTCCCGCTCACTACGCGCCACCGCATTCATGCTCAGGACGCCCACCAGCAGACCTATCATGCCCGCAATAAAGGCGATCAGACCGGCATCCATGTACTTCCCTTCCATTCGGGTACCCCATAAGTATAAATGTGGCCGATACCCAGCACTTGAGCGAGCACCCGTCTTCTCAGGCAGGCTCCCCGTACAGAAACCCTGCTGAGAACGCAATGAGCCGCCCACCTCAACGGTGGACGGCTCATCACAATGACAGGGGAAATCCTGCCGGAGGTATTACTTACCCTGGTTTGCTACGGCAGCAATAGCGTCCTTAGCAGCCTCGGGGTCCAGGTACTCGCCGGGCTTGACGGGCTGGAAGTTCTCATCCAGCTCGTAGTACAGCGGAATACCGGTGGGGATGTTCAGGCCAGCAATGTCCTCATCGGAGATACCCTCGAGGTGCTTGACCAGCGAACGCAGGGAGTTACCGTGTGCAGCAACCAGAACGGTCTTGCCTGCTGCGAGATCGGGCTTGATGTCCGACTCCCAGTAGGGAAGCATACGACCCAGAACGTCCTTCAGGCACTCGGTGCGAGGAGCGTTCTCAACATCCGCGTAGCGGGGGTCGTGTGCCTGCGAGTAGGGGTCGTTGTCATCCAGCGGGGGCGGCGGAACGTCGTAGGAACGACGCCAAGTCATGAACTTCTCGTCGCCGTATTCCTCGCGAATCTCGGACTTGTTCTTACCCTGCAGAGCACCGTAGTGACGCTCGTTCAGGCGCCAGGTGCGCTTGACGGGAATCCACAGGCGGTCTGCTGCATCCAGTGCAAGGTTTGCGGTGTTGATTGCGCGACGCTGCAGGGAGGTGTGAACAACATCGGGGAGGATGTTGCGCTCTGCCAGCAGCTCGCCGCCGCGCTTAGCCTCAGCGCGGCCCTTATCGGTCAGGTTAACGTCCACCCAGCCGGTGAACAGGTTCTTCTCGTTCCACTCGGACTGGCCGTGGCGCAGGAGTACTAGTTTGTAAGTCATACCTCTATTTTTTCATTTACCCGCCGGTTTGTCATGCCTCAAGGCCTAGAAAGTATGCATTCTCCCAAAAATTTATAAGGGTCTTTTTTACCAGAACGAAAGGCTCAAAAACCCCGCCAGAAAAGGGCAAAGCCTCGCGCACCACCCAACCGGGACAAACCCGTCAGACAGCGCACGAGGCTTCACCATCTATCGCACAAAGCGAGCGCAAAAGCTAACGCTAGAAACGGCGGCGACCCACCGAAGGCCACACACCAGCCAGGAACACGCAGCTAATCACAGCAGCAACCAGCTGAAGAATCAGCACAGTATTACCGCCGCCAGTCACCGCAGCAAAAACGCTAAACAGCGACACCGCAGCAGAACCACCGGTCAAAGCCAGCCACGTGTTCTTCGGGCGCTTACCAGCAAAATCGTAAGCATTAGCCGGAGACGACCACGCACGAACAAAAGCCAGCACACCAACCACAGCGCCGGCAACAGCCAGTAGCACATCGATAAGAGTGGTCACATAGATGACCAACAGAATAGGAGACATAGTATTCCTTAGAATCAGCAGCTTCTCTAGACAACCCTAGCAAAGTGCCTAGCGGACAGCATTAAAGGCCTCAACCAAGTCATTGTAAAGGTCATCGACGTTCTCAATACCTACCGACAGACGCAGCAGGGATTCGGGAATCGAATCCGGCTCGTTACCGTGGCGACGACGACGCTCCACGAGAGACTCCACGCCGCCCAGAGAGGTTGCCGGGGTCCACAGCTTCAACGCCTCCACGACGTTACGGGCACCAGCCGCATCGGTATCCAGGGTGACGCACAAAATCGCACCGAAACCGTCCATCTGCTTCTTCGCAACCTCATGACCGCGGTCGCTCTCCAGACCCGGGTAACGCACCTCAGTCACGAAGGGGTGCTCGCTCAGACGCTCCGCCAGCACCTGTGCGTTCTGCACAGCACGTTCCACGCGCAGCGCCAGGGTGCGCAGGCCGCGCAGACCAAGCCATGCCTCCACGGGGCCGGGGATTGCGCCGTTGGTGATGCGGTGGTGCAGCATCGCCTTGTACAGTTCCTCATTCGAGGTGAGGGTCATGCCCAGCAGAACATCAGAGTGGCCCGCGAGGAACTTCGTAGCGGAGTGAACCACCACGTCAGCACCCAAATCCAGGGGACGCTGCAGAATCGGGGTTGCGAAGGTGTTATCCACCGCGGTCACAATGCCCAGGCGGCGAGCAGCAGAAAGCAGGGCAGGCAGGTCAGCGACCTCAAGCATCGGGTTCGTGGGGCTTTCCAGCCACGCCAGGACCTTCGGTGCCGAGTAGTTCACGTTCTCCGGGGTCACGCCGGTGCGGGATGCGGCATCCTCCATAGCGGCGATAACGCTCTCGGTGTCTTCAATGTCCACGCGAACAAGCTCAATGATGCCGCGGCGCTCCAAATCCTTGCACAGGGTCACCGACGCCATGTATGCGTGCTTCGGAATCAGAACAATGGAACCAACCGGCACCAGGTCGATCACAGCAGCGACAGCAGCCATACCGGAGGGGAACAGCAGACCGGGCTGGGTAGCGTTCTCCAGCTTCGCCACAACCTCTTCCATGCCCTCCCAGGTGGGGTTCGAGAAGCGGGCGTACACACGGTCCTGCTCAATATTGACGGCATCCACACCGCGGTAGGTAGAAGAAAGAACGATCGGAGGGTTCACCGGCGCGTCATGCTCGTGTGCCGGGCGACCGCCAGAGACGACGAAGGTCTCTGCGGAGTAATTCATGTCGTGGTTATCTGCACTCATGTCTTTAAGCCTGGCACACCCGCGCCCAGAACGCACGCCCGCACGGGTGACGATACGCAGGATTTACATGTTTTTTACCTTGATACGCGCTCAATCCCACGCGGAGGTATCACCAAAACCGCACCGGTGCAGCTAAGAGACCCGGTACCCTTAAAGGTGATGGATACTCTCAGCTACACCCCCGATGCACAGAATCTTCCCGCCGACCCGACCGGTCGCCGCGGGCTTTTTATCGTGGTCGAAGGAGGCGACGGTGCCGGCAAAACCACCCAGCTCTCCCTACTGAATGAAGCACTCAGCACCCGCGGATACCGCGTCATCACCACCCGCGAACCCGGCGGCACCGAGATTGGCGAAAAGCTGCGTGCCCTCGTCCTTGAAGCGGGTCAGGGTACCATTGACGACCGCACCGAGGCGCTGATTTTCGCGGCATCCCGCGCGGCTCACGCCTCCCAGCTGATTCGCCCGGCGCTCGCTGAGGGCGCCATCGTGCTCAGTGACCGCTATATTGATTCTTCCGCCGCGTACCAGGGTGTTGGCCGCGATCTGGGTATTGAAACCATCGTCGATTTGAGCCGCTGGGCTACCGCCGATCTGGTACCCGACGCGACCCTACTGCTGAGTGTGCCGTTGAGCGCCGAGCAGGAGCGCATGGATCAGCGCGGCACCGTCGACCGTATTGAGGCTGAAGGCGCCGCGTTCAAGGCCCGCATTCACGGTGCGTTCGAGCAAATCGCCCGCGAGGACGCTAACGGTTCGCACCGCATCATTGATGGTGTGGGAACGATTGAGCAGGTACACGCGCGCGTGCTCGAGGTGATTGAGCCTCTACTTGCCGCTCGCGAGCTGGTCCGCACCGGTAAGGAGGACTCATGAGCCTCTGGGATACCCTGCTGATTCCCGCCGATAAGCTCCAGCAACTACACACGGATGCCGCCGCCGCCCGCCCCACGCACGCTTGGCTTTTCACGGGTGCGACCGGTGCGCCTCACCGTGAGGCGGCAAAGGTTTTCGCCGCCGCCCTGCTGTGCGATCAGCCCGACCCTCAGAACCGCGGCTGCGGCCAGTGCAAGGGCTGCGTGACCGTCATGAACGGTTCGCACGCAGATTTTACGCACTTTAGTACCGAGGCGACGCACATCAGCATTGATGAGGCGCGCGAGCTGGTCATGAAGGCTCAGGACCGCCCGACCGTAGGTCGCTGGCGCGTGATTCTGGTCGAGGACACCGAGCGCATGCCGGAGCGTACCTCCAATGTGTTGTTGAAGGCGATTGAGGAGCCGCCGCCACATACGATTTGGTTGTTGACGGCGCCCTCCCCCACCGATGTGCTGGTGACGATTCGTTCGCGGTGCCGTCCGGTGCAGTTGCCGGTTCCTACCGATGCGCAGGTGCACGAGTATCTACTGGCGCACGGTGTGGCTGATCCTTTGGCGCAACGTGCGGCGCGTCTGGCTCTGGGCGATGCGCAGGAGGGGTACCGTTTGGCGACCGATGAGCGGGCGATGGCTCGTCGGGAGTTGATTACCTCCCTGATTCTGAATGTTCGTTCTATTTCTTCGGCTTTCAACGCAGCTGAGAAGCTCACCGACCTTGCCAACCAGGACGCACAGGCTGTCTCCGCTCTCAAGGATGAGCAGGAACGCCAGGAGCTTCTGGCACTGCTGGGTATTCGCGAGGGTGAGCGTGTTTCTCCGTCCTTGCGAGCGCAGGTTCGCCGTCTGGAGGAGCAACAGAAGCGCCGCGCTAAGCGCGTTTCCTCCGATACGCTGTTGCGTTCCGTGGCGCAGGTTCAGACGGTTCTGCGTGATGCGCTGACGGTGGCTCTGTCGGCGCAGGCTCCGCTAGTCAATGAGCATTTGCGTGAGCCTCTGGAGGCGTTCTGCACCCGCCGTTCCGCCCAGCAGCTGCTGGAGGATGTGCAGGCGGTCGAGCTGACTCTGCGTCGTCTGCGGACGAACGCGAATGCGCGTTTGGCGCTTGAGGCGTTGATGAGCCGTTTCGTGTATCAGTAGCTTCTTGGTAGCTCATACAGCGTAAAAAGGGGAGGCACCGAAGAGATGATCTTCGGTGCCTCCCCTTTTTCTGTTGGTTCTCAGTGCCCCTAGAGTTTAGTTGCAGATTCGAGCTTAGTTACGGAATCAAACTTAGTTGCGGAAACCGTGAACCGGCGACGGAATACGACCGCAGCGGGCGATGAACGCCTCCGCGCTGGGGGTGTGGGTGGGCATGACGGGTGCGCGACCGAGCAGGCCACCAAATTCGACCGTGTCGCCTACGCCCAGGCCGACCGCCGGGATGACGCGAACCGCGGTGGTCTTGTGGTTCATCACGCCGATTGCCGCCTCGTCGGCAATCATTGCGGCGAGGGTGGCGGCGGGGGTGTCGCCGGGAACCGCGACCATGTCCAGACCGACGGAGCAGATGGCAGTCATCGCTTCGAGCTTGTCCAGGGTGATGTGTCCGGCGGCTGCGGATTCAATCATGCCGATGTCCTCAGAGATCGGAATGAAGGAACCGGAGAGGCCACCGACGTTCGAGCACGCCATGAGGCCGCCCTTCTTCACCGCATCGTTGAGCAGCGCAAGTGCCGCAACGGTGCCGTGGGTACCGACGGTTTCCAGACCCATCTCTTCGAGGATGTGCGCGACCGAGTCGCCAATCTCTGCGGTGGGTGCCAGGGAGAGGTCAATAATGTTGAAGGGTACGCCCAGACGCTCGGAGGCGAGGGTACCGACCAGCTGACCGACGCGGGTAATCTTGAAGGCTGCCTTCTTGATTTCTTCGGCGCAGGTGTCGAAGGATTCGCCGCGGACCTTCTGCAGGGCGCGGTGTACCACGCCGGGGCCGGAGACGCCTACGGAGATAGTGGTGTCTGCCTCCTGCACGCCATGGAATGCGCCCGCCATGAAGGGGTTGTCGCTGACGGCGTTCGCGAAGACGACAAGCTTGGCGCAGCCGAAGCCGTGTGCGTCCGCGGTCAGGTCTGCGGTGGCGCGGATGGTTTCGCCCATGAGTTTGACGGCGCTCATGTTGATGCCGGCGCGGGAGGATCCGATGTCTACGGAGGAGCAGACCACGTCGGTTTCTGCGAGCGCTCGCGGAATGGAGCGAATCAGCTTTTCATCGGCGGGGGTCATGCCCTTGTCGACGAGAGCGCTGAAGCCACCGACGAAGTTCACGCCGACTGCCTTAGCAGCTGCGTCGAGGGTGCGGGCGAACTCCACGTAGTCCTCATCGTTGGAGGCGCCTGCCACCAGCGCGATGGGGGTGACGGCGATGCGCTTGTTGACAATCGGGATGCCGAGCTCAGCTTCGATACCTTCGCAGACGCTGACGAGGTTTGCGGCGCGGCTGGTGATCTTGTCGTAGATTTTGCGGCGGGCTACCTCACCGTCAGAGTCGGCGCAGTCGAGCAGGGAGATACCCATGGTGACGGTGCGAATGTCGAGCTTCTGCTCCTCGATCATTCGGATGGTTTCTAGAATGTTGGCGTTGCGCATAAGTGGAGCCTTAGATGGTGTGCATTGCCTTGAAGATGGATTCTGCCTGGATGCGAATCTGGACCTTCTGTTCGTGCTCGACACCAACCATGGCTTCCTGCAGGTCGATGAGGTTCTGCTGCTCTTCGTCGAAGGAGCAGTGCATGATCATGGTGAAGAATTCGCCCATGATGGTCTGGGAGACGTCGAGGACGTTGACCTTGCGCTCGGCGAGGGTTGCGGTCACGGCGGCGATGATGCCTTCGTGGTCGATGCCTGTGACGGTGAGGATGATCTTCACGGTGTTCTCCTAGTTGTTTGGGGCTGCGTACCTGAGGAAGAGGTGCATAAAGGCACAGGTATACGCATATTTATAAGACCAATTATAGGTTACCCAGAACACACTGTGCAGGGTAGGCACAAAATATCCCCTGCCTCCCCTATTCGGGGCATAAAAAATCCACGCCTCCCCCGACCTGAATAGATATAGGGAAGAACGTGGATTCTTTATTATGTGCCAGTCTTGAAGTATCTTTCGACACTCCTTATAACTGGCTAGTTATAACTGTCTAGAAGTTTTAGTTATCGAGGATTATTTCCTAAACATAAGAAGCGATGTACAGCTCACCGCTACCGCTCAGGGTTGCCTCGGAGGGCTCACCCACGTGCAGTACCGACTCGGTGGCGCCCAGCACGAACTCTTCGGTACCGTTGCCGTCTGCTGCGTGAATAGTAATTTTGCCGGATACGCTCAGCGCGGCGCTAATGCCCTCGAAGGTGTATTCCTGCGGCTTGCCCTCTTCAACGCGGATGCGGGTCACGCTCATGCGCTCGTCCCACATGGCGTAGGTGCCCACGGGCGCGTTCTCGGGGGTGGGGCGCTGAATAACGGGTGCGTCCTGGCTTTCGCCGAGAACCTTGATGAGCTCCTCGGTGTCGATGTGCTTTGCGGTCAGGCCCGCGCGCATCACGTTATCGGAGGGGTTCATCAGCTCAATAGCGGTACCGGAGACGTAGGCGTGCACCTGACCGTCGGGGGTGAAGGCAGATTCGCCCGGTGCCAGGTGAACCAAGTTCATGACGAAGGCGACGAGCAGACCGCGGTCACCGGGGTACTTGCCAGCAACAATCTGCACGAGCTCAGCTGCGTCAGCGATGAGTGCGTTGTCGGAGCGGGTCAGCTGCGCTGCCGCCTCGACAAGCTGCTCAACAGCCGCGGTGGCGGTCTCTTCGGGCATGCGAATAATCTCGGTCAGCAGCTGCTTGGGGGTAAGCTCCACGCGCTCTGCCAGCCAGTCAGCTTTGAATGCCCTCGCCAGTTCTGCCAGCTGCGCGGAGGTGCGCACACCGGTGAGCACACGCATCGGGGTCAGCGCAATGACGGTTTCGGGCTTGGAGTAGCGGTCCTTGTAGTTGCGGTGCGGCGCGTCAATCGCGATGCCGCGTGCCTGCTCGTCCTCGAAGCCGGCAATAGCCTGCTCGGGGGTGGGGTGCACCTGAATCGACAGGGGGGCGTCAATCGCAAGGATCTTAAAGAGGAAGGGGAACCAGTCAGAGGTACGGTCCGGGCGCAAGAAACGGGACGGCTCAGCCTGGATCAGCTCGTTGAGCGGGGACTCAGTGCCGTCAACGGTCGCACGGGAGGGCGCAGCCGGATGCGCGCCAACCCACACCTCAGCCTCGGGCTGTTCGGTGGGGACGGGCACGCCACGCATGCGTCCGAGAATTTCGCGGGAACCCCACGCATAATTCTGAATCTGGTTTTTTAGGGGAAAAATCTCACCCATGGGGGAAAATACCTCTCGACGTGAGTTGTTTGAAGCAAGTGACGTGATAAAAAACCCATACATTCAGCAGAATTTATAAGGTTTTACCTGCCCATTATAGAGGCTAATTACACTTCTTTACCGCTAAAATAAAAGGCGTGACTACTATTAATCTACATGACTCATTCAAAGCGTACGACGTGCGTGGCATCGTCGGCGAGACCATTACCGCAGAGACTGTTCGTGCCACTGGCGCGGCTTTCGTAGACATTCTGGGCCTGGAGGGCCAGACCATCCTGGTCGGTGGCGACATGCGCCCCTCCTCCCCCGAATTCATGGATGCATTCGCCCAGGGTGCAACCGCTCGCGGTGCAAATGTTGAGAAGATCGGCCTGATCTCCACTGACGTTCTGTACTTCGCATGTGGCGTTGAGAACGCTGCCGGTGTTACCTTCACCGCTAGCCACAACCCCGCAGAGTACAACGGCATGAAGATGGCTAAGGCTGGCGCTGTTCCGCTGTCTTCCGAGTCCGGTCTGTTCGATATTCGCGATCTGGCTCAGAAGTACCTGGATTCGGGCGAGATTCCTTCGGTTGAGAAGGTCGGCACCGTTTCTGAGAAGGACATTCTCAAGCCTTACGCAGAGTACCTGCGCAAGCTGGTTGATCTGTCTTCCATCCGCCCCCTGAAGGTTGTTGTTGACGCTGGTAACGGCATGGGTGGTATGACCACTCCCGCTGTTCTGGGCGACACCATCCTGCCGGGCCTGCCCCTGGAAATCGTTCCCCTGTACTTCGAGCTGGACGGTACCTTCCCGAACCACCCGGCTAACCCGCTGGAGCCGGCTAACCTGGTTGACCTGCAGAAGGCTGTTGTTGAGCACGGTGCTGACATTGGTCTGGCATTCGACGGTGACGCTGACCGTTGCTTCGTCATCGACGAGAAGGGTGAGCCCGTCACTCCTTCCGCTGTGACCGCTCTGGTTGCTGAGCGCGAGATTGCTCGTGCGAAGGCAGAGGGTAACGAAGAGCCCGTCATCATCTACAACCTGATCACCTCGAAGGCTGTTCCTGAGCTGGTTGAGAAGCTGGGCGGCCGCGCAGTGAAGACCCGCGTGGGCCACTCCTTCATCAAGGCTGTTATGGCTGAGGAGAACGGCGTTTTCGGTGGCGAGCACTCCGCTCACTACTACTTCAAGGACTTCTTCAACGCAGACACCGGCATGCTCGCTGCAATGCACGTGCTGGCTGCTCTGGGTGGTAGCGATCAGCCTCTCTCCGAGATTAGCGCGAAGTACTCCCCGTACGTTGCTTCCGGTGAGATCAACTCCGAGCTGGAAGACAAGGTTGCCGCTGTGGACCGCGTGCGTGCACACTACGCTAACGCTCCCGTGGTTGTTGAGGACTCCGACGGCACCACCTTCACCAACACCGAAGAGGGTTGGTGGGTTAACCTGCGTCCCTCGAACACCGAGCCTTTCCTGCGCCTGAACCTTGAGGCACCGGATGTTGCGACTATGGAGCGCGTCCGCGACGAGGTTCTGGCTCTGGTTCGCCAGGGCTAAGCACTAGCTAGCTGCTAAAGATCCCGTCCCGCAGATTATTTCTGCGGGACGGGATCTTTTATTTTGGGTTCTAAAAACCCGGCTAGGTTCTCCTATCTCAGAGGAAGAACCTAGCCGGGTTTAAGAAACCTAGCGGACGAGCCGGCTTACGGGGTTTTTACGCCTCGCGTGCCTGGTCGTGGAGCATCCACTGGTCGGGGCCGAAGATTTCGTAGTTGATGTTCTTGCCGGGAACGCCTGCCTCAACCAGTGCGGAGCGTACGCCCTGCATGAAGGGCAGCGGGCCGCAGAGGTAGACGTTAGCGTTGGCGGGAACGTCCAGCTTGGAGACATCGACGCGGCCGGTGAAGTCGCCGCCCTCGCCCTCGATGAAGGATACGAGGCGTGCGTTGGGCAGCTTGCCGACGAGCTCGGCGAGCTCTTCGCGCAGGGGCCAGGTGTCCAGGCGGCGGTCTGCGTGGACCACGGTCACGGGGCGCTCAGAGCCCTTCTCAACCAGCTCGGAGAGGAAGCTGAGCATGGGGGTGGTGCCGATACCTGCGGAGAAGAGGTACAGCGGTGCCTCGGGGTCGCCGAAGCCTTCCAGGGTCAGGTCACCGTAGGGGTTGGAAAGCTCGACGACTGCGCCGACTTCCAGCTCGTGCAGGATGGAGGTCATCTCGCCGTTGGGGTCAAGCTTCACAGCGATGCGGCGCTGGTTCTTTTCGCTGGGCAGCAGGGTGTACTGGCGTGCCTGGCGCAGACCGTCGCGTGCGGGAACAACGATGGAGATGTACTGGCCGCCCTTGGACTCGGTCATGGGGGTTTCGTCGGCGGGCTCGAAGGTCAGCACGACAACGTTCTCGCCGGTCTCCTTGCGGTCAACGAGCTTGAAGGGCGCGAACATGACGTCGTTTGCCTGGGAAGCGTACAGGCCCTTCTCCAGCTTGATGAGGGCGTTGCCCATGAGCCAGTAGACCTCGGTCCATGCCTCAACGATTTCGGGGGTAGCCAGGTCGCCCAGGTTAGCGGCGATTGCCTCGAAGAGGTACTTGTAGACGGTGGGGTACTCTTCTTCCTTCAGGCCCAGGGATGCGTGCTTGTGTGCAACGCGGGAGAGGACCTCGTCGGGGTAGGAGTCCGGGTTCTGGACGATGTAGGAAGCGAACACAGCGATGGAGCCTGCCAGTGCCTTAGGCTGGGTGCCTTCGAGCTGGGAGGAGCGGGAGAACATGCCGTCCATCAGGTCGGGGCGAGCGGCGAACATTCGACGGTAGAAGTCGGGGGTGATGTCGTTGATGCGCTCAGCAATGATGGGCAGCGTTGCCTCAATGATGGGGCGGGACTTCTCGGAGAGCATGTCTTGCCTTCTTCCTGTGTGGTCACCTGGTCGTTGTGATGATGCCCTTGATATGTGTGGTGCTGGGGCGTTCACTCGGACAGCTCAGTTGGTGACGAAGTGTTTATAAAGCACCCTTACCGTAGCATTTTGCGGGGTGTTTGCGCTGAGTGCAGGTCACTCCCTGAGGGGTGTTGAGGGGTCTAGGCGAGACTTATGGTTCAGCTTGACTCAAAGAGAGAGCCCCGCGTCACACTATATATTTTCAGCACTGTTTTTGAGTTCGCCGGGTGACTAGCCCCGAAGTCTGCATAAAAATTCTGGAATGAAAATATATTTACTATGGAAAGTATGCAGTGTGGTGCAAAAATGAATATGGTCACATTTTCTGCATTTGAAAAGCAAATTTGCAATATTCTGCATTTACTGCACAAATTTAGGACTCACGCAGGTTCCAGCAGTCACGCAGGCAGCGGCAAAATACTCCCCACTCCCCTCGAAAACCCTGCAAGAACCCCCTGCAAGAAAGCCGAGAGAACCCCGCGCGAACCGCCCAGCAGCCCCCGCGTCAACCGCAGAAACACCCTAAACTTCGTGTTAAAAACTCTATGGAGCCTCCCACCGGAAAGCTCCACAGGTACCACGTATTCCTTTAGCGTGCAGGCTTAGCGCGCAGGCAACGCATTCTCCGGAGGCGCGAAGCCTAGCTCCACAAATACCGGGCCAACGGGACGTGCACCGGCAGTCAACTCGCTAATCACAACCGAGTCCACCGAAGCATAGAACGCCTCACGAGCCCTCGCCAGCACGTTGCGCAGGCGGCAGAACTTATCGAGGGGGCAGTGGCCGTTCTCATCCTCGCACTCAATCATGGGGATATCGCCCTCAGTAGCGCGAAGAACAGTGCCGACGGTCGCAGAACGACCAGCATCGGAAAGCATAACGCCACCGGCGCGACCGCGAGTCGAATCCAGGTAACCCATGTTCACGAGGAAAGCCACAGCCTTCGCCACATGGTTGTAGGGGGTGTCCACTCCCTCAGAGATCTTCTGAGTGGAAAGCTTCTGACCGGGCTCCAGAGCAGACAGGAGCATCAGAACGCGGAGCGAGACATCCGAGAATGCTGTCAAACGCATGGATACTCCTTCTATCCTTCTCGTGTCGCCGTCACTTCCACAGAGAACTTCCACAGAGACGGCAACGGATGCGTGAGCCCGGGCGGGTTCGACGCGTTCAAAAATCTTACATTGGAATTGTATAGGGGCGGCAAGAGAGGCAAGAAATTATGGATAGCCACTTCTGCACCAAACCATCCCGGCGAGGATCTTAAAGTATTTCTCAAGAGCAAGTGGACTGCATAGCCTTACACTCACGCCTTTGCAAGAAAATTTATCACTCCCCCAACTGACAGGGATTCAAATTTCCCCCAAACGGAAAGAAGGGGCGGAATCTCACCGAGAGATTCCACCCCTTCAAGGCGCTAAACCTTAGGTATTAGCTGGAGTGTCTTAGTCCTCCAGAGCCTTCGCCAGAGCGTCGCGCTGTTCGCGAACCTCAGCGGGCAGCTTATCGCCGAACTTCTCCAGCCACTCGTCGATGCCGGGCAGTTCAGCCGCCCATTCTTCCTTCGAGACAGCCAGAGCAGCCTTCAGCTCTTCCTCGGAGATTTCCAGACCGGTCAGGTCCAGGTCTTCCTTGGTGGGAACGGTGCCCAGGAAGGTCTCCTGGCCGCCAGCCTTGCCGTCGAGGCGGTCGAAGATCCACTTCACAACGCGAGAGTTCTCGCCGAAGCCGGGCCACGCGAAGCCACCGTCGGGGGTGCGGCGGAACCAGTTGACGTAGTAGACCTTCGGCATGTTCTCGGTGCCGTGCTTCTTGCCCAGGTCCAGCCAGTGCTTGAAGTAGTCACCAGCGTTGTAGCCGATGAAGGGCAGCATTGCCATCGGGTCGCGGCGAATCACGCCGACAGCACCCTTAGCAGCCGCGGTGGTCTCGGAGGAGAGGGTAACTGCGCGGAAGACGCCCTGCTCCCAGCTCTCGGACTCGGAAACCAGCGGGATGGTGGTCTTACGGCGACCACCCAGAACGATAGCGCTCAGCGGCACACCCTCGGGGTCGTAGTACTCGGGAGCGAGCATGTCGACCTGGGATGCGGGGGTGCAGAAACGGGAGTTCGGGTGAGCTGCCGGGCGGCCGGACTCGGGGGTCCAGTCCTTACCGGTCCAGTCAATCAGGTGTGCGGGAGCCTCGTCGGTCTTGCCCTCCCACCAGACGGAGCCGTCGTCGGTCAGTGCAACGTTGGTGAAGATGGTGTTGCCCTTGGCGATAGCCTTCATAGCGTTCGGGTTGGTGGAGTAACCGGTGCCCGGTGCCACGCCGAACAGGCCAGCCTCGGGGTTGACCACGCGTGCCTGGTGGTTCTCGTCGAACTCGATCCATGCGATGTCGTCGCCGACCATCTCAGCCTTCCAGCCGTCAATGGTGGGCTCCATCATTGCGAAGTTGGTCTTGCCACATGCGGAGGGGAACGCTGCGGAGATGTAGCGAACCTTGCCCTCGGGGTTGGTGACCTTCAAGATGAGCATGTGCTCTGCCATCCAGCCCTCGTCGCGACCGATAACGGATGCGATACGCAGTGCGTAGCACTTCTTACCGAGCAGTGCGTTACCGCCGTAGCCGGAGCCGAAGGACCAGATTTCGCGGGTCTCGGGGAACTGGACGATGTACTTCTCGGGGTTGCAAGGCCAGGGAACATCTTCCTGACCGGGCTCCAGGGGTGCACCAACACTGTGCAGAGCCTTGACGAAGAAGCCGTTGGTCTCGTTCAGCTTGGCCAGAACGTCCTTACCGATGGTTGCCATGATGCGCATGGAGCAGACAACGTATGCGGAGTCGCTGAGCTCAACAGCAATCTTGGGGTTCTTAGCCTTCAGGGAGCCCATGACGAAGGGAATGACGTACATGGTACGACCGCGCATGGAGCCCTCGAACAGACCGGTCAGGGTCTGCTTCATTTCGACGGGGTCGCGCCAGTTGTTGGTCGGGCCTGCGCCTTCTTCAGTCTCGGAGCAGATGAAGGTGCGCTCCTCGACACGTGCAACGTCGTCAGGATCGGAGAAAGCTGCGTAAGAGTTCGGGAATTCGTGATCGCTGAGGCGAACAAAGGTGCCAGCGTCGACCAGTTCCTGAGCGAGGCGGTCGTATTCTTCCTGGGTGCCATCGACCCAGTAGATGTGTGCGGGCTGGGTCAGTGCCGCAACTTCGCGAACCCAGTCCAGAAGGCCCTGGTGGGTAGTGGGTGCGCTCTGCAGCTCCTTTTCGAGCTCAGCAGAGAGAGTACGAGTTGAGGTGTCAGCCATTGACATTTTCCCCTTCAATCGGTGGCCCGGATACTACATTGATCCGGATAGGTCTGCGGTAACAAAGAAGCAGTTAAACACTACAAGCGTGCAAACAATGGTGAATATGCACGCTTGGACAGTCTCCACTTCCTCGTGATGCTTACAGAATAACGCATTAATGGTCTATAGAGCTTTCTATAACGCCATTTCTTAAGTTCTGCGCATCACATTCTTAGAATACGAGAGGATTTCTGTAAAGAATTTTTAGGGCTTACGACGGGATCCTCCGGGGGATTTCAGGGACCCGCAGTGCCGGTTTTAGGGTGCCGAGAAAATATTTTGAAAAATTTTTACGGGCACAAAAACCCTGAAATTACGCGGCAAAATGGGGTATTTTCAGGATGCAAGGAGGGGATTTTGGGTCAATTTCGAGTTTTTCGGCTTGCACACCCTTGAGGACATCCGTATAGTAGTACCTGTTGCCGCGACGGGTTGAAGAAATCCGAAGCGAGGAACATGCGCCTGTAGCTCAACGGATAGAGCATCTGACTACGGATCAGAAGGTTGGGGGTTCGAATCCCTTCGGGCGCACCACCGATCCCCGGTTCTTCGGAACCGGGGATTTTTTGTATGCCCAGAAGACGTACCCGGAAGACACGCCCGGGAAGATGCGTGTGGGGAAAAAGCGCGCCCAGAAAACGCTCTGCCAAAAGCCCCGGGGCAGAGCTCAAGCCACCGCACAGTACGACATGTTGCAGTACGACACACTGCGGGCTCTAGCTAGGTGCAGCAAGGACGCTTCACCACCTGACGCTGTCCCCGCTGTGTCAAAAACCGCGCCTAAAAGCGCCTCAACCTGTGAATCCGCAGATTTACGCTCCCAGATGACGTGCTCCGGGGCACACCCGCCGAAAAACGCCTAGGATGGAAAGAAGGACCCTCCACACATAGGCTGGAGAGCAGACAACGCGAAGGAGCACTATGGCACAGCTATCCATTCCGCAGTCCCTGATAGGTGCGCTCATTGATATTGCTGATTTGGGAACCCTCGATTACTTCCCGCCCACCGAACGATGCGCCCACTGGTCCATCTATGACGCGCAGCGCCAAGAGCTCCTCTGCCCTTGCGCACCCGCCGCCAACACCACAGTAGAAAAGCTCTTTGAGGCCGCGGCGAAGATTCTCTACGAGAATTTCCCGCGATATATCGATTCGCCCGAGGAAATCATTCCTTATACTTCCCGCCAGGAACTCGTTGCCGCCCTACGTCGCGGTGAGGAAGAGCCTGTTGATAAGGAACAGGGCGAGCTGCAAGAGCCGTCAGCTGAAAATACTGTAGAGCCTACGGCTGAGGTTGAAACTAGCCCCGCCGAACCTGCAGTAGTTAAGGGCACGGAAGTGAGCGCTTCTGTTGCGCCCAAGCCTGCGGCCCCGAAGCCCGCGCCCTCCCCCGCGCTCTTTGCCGCCCGCGCGGCGCAGGCACCCGCCCCGACTCCTACCCCGGCTCCCAGCGTGCCGGAAGAAGCGCCCGTGGAGGCACCTGCAGAGGCGACTACAGAAGAGACGGTTCCGACGCCCACCACGGTTGCTCCCGCAGCGCCCAAGCCCGCTGCACCGAAACCTGCAGTACCCAAGCCCGCTGCGCCGAAGCCGGTAGCACCTACTCCCGGTGCTCCCTCCCCCGGTATGTTCCGCAAGTCCACGCTGACCTTCCGTCCGCCGCGCATCGAAGAGTACCTGGAGGGTCTGCGTACCCGCCAACAGGCTACCGAAGCCGCAGAAGCTACCCATACGGCAGTATCTAGCGAGCAGGCGCCTGTTGAAGAGTTGCCCGTACTCAGCCAGTCCCTACCGAGCGCGCCGAAGCCCGGTGCGCCGGTCCCCGCTACTCCGGCTGCCACCAGCGCACCCGCCGCAAAGCCGGTAGCCGCCGAACCGACCGGACCTCGCGCCATTACCGCCGAGGACCGCGAACGCAGCTACCGTCTGCGCCCGAGCCTACGCGCCCGCCTCGAACGAGAAAATATCAGCGAAGAGCTCGTGCGCACCATCCTGCGTGAAGGCGCGGCAGAACGCCTCAACGACTGGACGATTCGCTTCACCCACGACGACTACCGAGTGGACGTAAACACCGCCTCCGCCGAAGTTATCACCGTCATTGACGAATACGACGCCGAATACAACGAAGCGGTACAGGCATCCCTGGCTCAGGGCGAATACACCTCGCTCAACGCCTTGGAGCTCGAATTCAGCGAGCGCGCCCGGACCTTCCTGAAGAAGAACCCGCCGTTCGTTTTCGACCTGATGCTTCAGGCGCTGAGCAGCCCCGAGAGCGTGCGCATGGCTGAAGGCTGGACCCGCATCTACGCGGCGCAGGGTCTGGAAATTGCGGTTTCGCCCGATGAGCGGACCGTTCTTGCCCTGGCGAAGACCCCGGATTTCCATGTTCTGCACGCGGAGAACCTGCGCAAGGCACAGCTCGAAGAGCTCAGCAACACCCTGGCGAAACAGGCAGAAGATAAGGCAGCCCAGGCAGAAAACACCACCGAGGAGGAGAAATAATGTCCGCTAAGCAGATCACTATTCCTCTCGAGGTGTACGTTCGTCTGCAGGAGCTTGCCTCCCTCGCCGCCTATAGCTACCGCGATGAGCAGGGCTCCGAAGAGAACACTGCAAGCGATAAGCCGTGGGATTTGCTCTCCAAGGATGGCGCCTCCCTACTCGATGAGAACGGCGCGCTCAAGCCCGAAGCGGCAGAGCTCTACTTCACCCTCCTACCGCTCATTGCCCAGGAATTCATGGAGCAGCAGCAGGCACTCGTGGACGCATACCGTCAGGCGCCCAAGCCCGCCGCCGCACGCGCCAAGATTCGCCCCTCCAATCAGCGCCTCATTCCGCTGACCGAGGTGCCGCTGGAGAACCAGCGTATTGCCGCGCGCATCGAGAAGGAATTCTACGGTGACGTGCCGCCGCGCCGCCGCATCTACGGCGTGCTCCCCGGCGTCATGGATTACATGATGCGCCACGGGCTCACCTACGAGCTGCTGCTGGACATCATCGAATCCCCTGTAAGCACGGTGGTTCAAGAAAGCGCGCAGGAGAACCGTTACGGCCGCGAAGTCACCCTCTACACGCATGAAGAGGAAGGCTACCAGGTGGTGCTCAACCCCCTGACCGCCGAAGTTCTCGCGCTACGCCCGCTGCAGGCTCTCGCTGGAGGCTACCAGCTCTCCCCCGATGCTCAGGCACAGCTGAAGGCGCTCGGCCTGACCGGCGAGTACATTGCCCGCATCCTGGATGAGGCCGAGGACCGCCGCCCGATTCCCGGCAGTAGCCGCACCGTGTACTCGCTCAACGGCTACCAGGTGGAGTTCTCGCACTCCGACCAGCAGGTAATCCGTATTAGCCGCGGCACCGCGCCCAGCCGCAACCCCTTCGAGTCGCAGCCGAGGATGAGCGGCACAAAGAGGCAGCGCGGCCGCAAGATCCCGCACGATGTGGATGCGTTCGTGCAGCTGTTGCAGGAGCACGGCTTCACCATCACCATGGGCGGTAAGCACTACGATATTCGCCACGAGAAGCTGGCCCCGGGTCAGAAGGCGGTCACCTCGGTGACTCCGTCGGATTCGCAGCGTTGGCACCTGAACTCGGCACGCCAAATCCGCAATACCTTCGGTATCGACCTGCGCTACGCCGATCCGCGCGATAGTGTACGCGGTATTGTGCGCGGCCCCGGAGGAAGCGTCCAGAACGCCGATAACCACAGCGCAGAAAAGCAGGACACCGAGAAGACTGCGGAGAAGGAATCAAAGTAGGTCTTCGTCACCGTTAAAGCGCCCCTGCGTGCCGGTTCTTTATACTGCCCCCAGCATGTCTTTGCATCTGGGGGCAGTATTCGTTGGCGCTGATATCCCGCATTGTCAGGGCAATACGCGGTAGACTGGGGGCAATACATACATGCTATTCAGCATAAAAATTAATATGCGTTCCCGTGATATGCGTGACGGTAGGGTTGGGGATGCGCCACAAAGTACGGTGATTAACAGCCCCTACCTCTACAATAGAAACGCATCACTACAGAAGAAGGAGAACGCATGGGCGTAACGATTAAGGTCACTGACGAAGCAGGCGTAAACTACGACATTCAGTGGGAAGACCACCACACCCTCCTGGAAACCCTCCAGGCTAACGGTGTGCCGGTCCTCGCAACCTGCGGTGGTAACGCATCCTGCGCTACCTGCCACGGCTTCATCGACCCCGAGCACTTCGAAGCTTCCGGTGAGCGCACCGAAGCTGAGCAGGACCTGCTCGACATGGTCGATGACGTCGCCAACGAGTACTCCCGCCTGTGCTGCCAGGTCGAGTACGCCCCCGGTATGGACGGAGCAGAAATCCAAATGCAGGCGGCGATGTAATCATGTTTAAATCGGCTCAGGTACTCGCATCAACCACCCTCCTCTGTTGCGTGCTCGCGCTCAGTGGATGCGGCGCGTCCCAGGCCGGTCAGGAAGCTGAAGGCACCTCGGCACAGCCGAGCGCTTCGGCTTCGGTCAAGCCCGGCACGATTCGAGTAGCCTCCGACGGGGCTACCCCTTCGGTGAGCCCGGGTTCCATTACCGTGGTGAACTCCCCCGACGCGGAGCACCACGAGTCTTCCTCTGAGCACTCCGAGTCTTCCTCCCACACCGAGACTCACGAGTCGAAGCAGAGCTCCACTTCTGCCGATTCCCACCACGAGGGTTCCGAGCAGAACAAGTCGGACGACTCTGATTCTCAGCAGGATTCCCAGAAGGGCTCAGACTCGTCTTCGCAGTCGGGCTCTCGCTCTTCGGGTAACTCCTCGAATTCCTCCGGTTCCTCGAACTCGTCGAGTTCTTCCAACTCCTCGAATTCCTCGAGCTCTTCGGAGAAGTCCTCTAACTCCTCCAACAACAACGCTGAGGGACCGACCCAGTGCGATCTGGACGACCTGAACGTTTCGGTTGCCATTGGAGATGGCTCCCCCGGCGCTCGAAACTACACCCTGTACTTCCAGAACTCCTCGAACTCCCCCTGCACCCTGCGCGGCTACCCGCGCGTGGTCCATGCGGGTCCTTCGGGAACCTGGGTTGGTCGTGAGGCTTCCACCTCCGACGAGTACATGAACCCTGCGGGTGTGACCCTCAACCCCGGCGATAGCACCACCGCGGTGCTGCGTTCGGTGTACCCGGCACGCTTCGGTGACGATTGCGGCAGCCGCCCGGTTCAGGGCTTCCTGGTGGGTCTTCCCTCCGGTTCCGGTGGTGTGATTGTTCCGCTGGATACGACCGCGTGTTCCTCGTCTGTTCCGCAGCTGTCGGTGGGTCAGTTTGGTGCCCGCTAACGCGGCGTTGCAGATGTGAATACTCTGGCACGTTGTGTGCGCATATAGTTCGCATATAGTTCAAGGGCGGTTCCCCGCGATGGGGAACCGCCCTTGAACTATCTTTAAGCCTGTGGTTCAGCTTTAGCTACGCGGTAGCCGCGCACTCTTAGAGGGAGCGGGCAACCTCATCGTGGCTGAAGCGTGCACCGCGCGGGTATGCGGGCGCCTCGCCGTGACCGATGTTGACGACGAGGAAGGGGATCTCTGCGTTGTCCGCGAAGAATTCCTTCTTGATGCCAGCGAAGTCTGCGCCGGTCATGGGGCCGGCGTCCAGACCAAGGGCGCGGATTGCAGTGATGAAGTAGCCTGCCTGCAGGTGAGCGCTCAGCTCAGCGGCGGGGGTAGCAAGCTCCTCGGTGGTGTAGAAGCCCTTGATGAAGCCGGCAGCGTTGGGGTTGAAGGTATCAGCGTGCTCTACCCAGTGTGCGTCTGCGGAGAGAATCGCGGTGACCGGTGCCGCCTGGGTCTTGGCCTTGTTGCCGTCAGCCAGGTGTGGGACGAGGCGCTCGCGTGCCTCAGGGCTCTTGACCCAGGTGATGCGCAGGGGCTGGCTGTTGAAGGCGGTGGGGCCGTAGAAGGTCAGCTCCTGGATGCGGCGCAGCTGCTCGTCGGTGACGGGCTCCTCGGTGAAGGAGGAGACGGTGCGGGGCTCGTGGAAGAGGTTGATGAGCTGTTCTTCGGTCAGGCGGGTCATGGTGGTGCTCCTTTGTGTTGTTCTCTCAGTCGATTACTTTACAAGTAAAACATTACGGGCTTGTTAGGAACCTGTCAAGCACATCTTCCTCCCCCAGCCCCCAACAATTCAAGAGGCGCACACCATAAACCCCGCCATAATAGATACATGACCGACGCACTCTCCCACTTCTCCGCACCCGTACGCGACTGGTTCCGCGCCGCCTTCAGCGCACCCACCGCCGCCCAAGAAGGCGCCTGGGAGAGCATCCGCAACGGCAACAACACCCTCATCATCGCCCCCACCGGCTCCGGCAAAACCCTCGCAGCCTTCCTCTGGGCACTCGACGCCCTACACCGCGAACACGAAGCCGGCACCGCGGGCGGCACGCGCATCCTTTATATTTCCCCCCTCAAAGCGCTCGGTGCGGACGTCGAACGCAACCTGCGCGCGCCCCTCGCCGGAATCACCCGCCTAAGTGGAAACGAGACGGGCGAACCCAGCATCAGCGTGGGCGTGCGCAGCGGCGACACCCCCGCACGTGAACGCCGCCAACTCATCAGCAACCCGCCCGACATTCTCATCACCACCCCCGAATCCCTCTACCTCATGCTCACCAGCGCCGCCCGCAACACCCTCGCGGGCGTCACCACCGTGATCGTGGACGAGATCCACAACCTCGCCGCCACCAAACGCGGCGCACACCTGGCAGTCTCCCTCGAACGCCTCGACGCGCTCCTCGAAAAGCCCGCACAGCGCATTGGGCTCTCCGCAACCGTCGAAAACCCGGAGGCGGTCGCCCGGTTCCTCGGCGGCATTCAGCCGGTGACCATCATGAGCCGTCCGGTCGCCAAAGAATGGGACCTGTGCCTGAGCGTGCCCGTACCCGATATGGCGGCACTCGGAGGCGCCAACGACTACGGGCAAGGACTCTACGCGCCCTCAGAGATGCAGGGAGGCGGAGGCTCAGCTTCTACGAGCTCGCCGGTAAGTGCGGCACAGCCTATCTCTAGTGCCGTAGACATCCCGGCAAGCGCACCCTACACGCTCGAAGATGCCATTGGCGTGTTCCCCGGGCAGGAAGCCGACCAAGCGTACCCGACTCAGGCTGACGGTAACACCGCGCCCAAAAATACGCTCACCATCCCGGAAGAATCACTCCGTGAAACTGCCGATAGCGAGCGCCCCGAGACTTCCATCTGGCCGCGCGTACAGGAGCGCATCGTCGACCATATTGAGAACAACCGTTCTACGATTGTTTTCGTTAACTCGCGTGGACTAGCGGAAAAGCTCACCGCGGCGCTCAACGATATTCACCTGCGCCACGTCCTCGCAAAGCAGGGCATCAGCCCCGAAGACTATGCGGCAGGCATCTGCGACATCGCCGAGGTGCCGCCACTCGCCCGCGCGCACCACGGCTCCGTGTCCAAGGAACAGCGCACCCTCATCGAGGAGGCACTCAAGGGCGGAACACTGCGCTGCGTGGTCGCCACCAGCTCCCTGGAGCTGGGCATCGACATGGGTCACGTGGACCTCGTGATCCAGGTGGCCGCCCCTCCCTCGGTCGCCTCCGCACTGCAGCGCGTGGGTCGCGCCGGACACCGCGTGGGCGAAATTTCGCGCGGATTCTTCTACCCCAAGCACCGCGGCGATCTGCTCGGCGCAACCGTCACCCTCGCCGGAATGCGCAGCGGAACCCTCGAGCCGCTTGCCATCCCCACCAACCCCCTGGACGTACTCGCGCAGCAGACCGTCGCCGCCTGCGCGTTGGGCCCCATCAGCGTGGACTCCTGGTACGAGGCGCTACGCCGCAGCGCACCCTACGCCGAACTGCCGCGCGCCCTCTTCGACTCCGTGCTTGAAATGCTCGCCGGACGCTACCCCTCCGACGAGTTCGCCGAACTGCGCCCGCGCATCATCTGGGACCGCACCCCCACCGAGGAGGCTCCCTCCGGCAGTATTGAGGGTCGTCCCGGTGCGCAGCGCCTCGCCGTCACCAGCGGCGGCACGATTCCCGACCGCGGCCTCTTCCCCGTCTACCTGGTTAGCAGCGATGAAGAGCGCGGCCCCAAGCGCGTGGGTGAGCTCGACGAAGAAATGGTGTACGAATCCCGCGCAGGCGAGGTCATCACCCTCGGCGCGAGTAGCTGGCGCATTGAAGAAATTACGCACGACGCGGTGCGGGTCTCCCCCGCGCCCGGTCAGCCCGCGCGCCTGCCCTTCTGGCACGGCGACCGCATGGGCCGCCCCTACGCCTTGGGTGTGCAGACGGGTGCGTTCACGCGCGCCCTCTCCAGCCTGGATGCCACCGATAGCACCGCCGCCCGCCAGCAGCTCGAACAGCTCGGGCTGGACACCTGGGCGGTCGATAATCTGCTCGCCTACCTGCGTGAGCAGCGCGAATCCACCGGTGCGGTTCCCTCCGACACCCGCATGATTGTGGAGCGGCACCGCGATGAGCTGGGCGATTGGCGCGTGGTCTTGCACTCGCCGCTGGGCTACGGGGTGCACGCACCCTGGGCGCTGGCGGTGCGCGCCCGCATTGAGGAGCGGTACGGGGTGGACGCCTCCGTCATGGCGAGCGATGACGGCTTGATTCTCCGTCTGCCCGCCATGGAGGATGTGCCTCCCGGCGCTGACCTGTTCCTCTTCGACCCGGACGAGCTGGAGGCGATTGTCACCGAACGCGTGGGCGATTCTGCGCTTTTTGCGTCTCGGTTCCGTGAGAATGCGGCGCGCGCCCTGCTGTTACCGCGCCGTGATCCGGGTAAGCGCACCCCGCTGTGGCAGCAGCGTCAGCGTGCGGCGCAGCTGCTGGATGTGGCGCGTAAGTACCCTGATTTTCCGGTGCTTTTGGAGACGGCGCGCGAGTGTCTGCAGGATGTGTACGATGTTCCGGCGCTGGTTCAGGTGCACCGTTCACTGCAGTCTCGGGCGGTGTCCATGCTGGAGGTTGAGACGAACGAGCCTTCGCCTTTTGCGCGCACTCTGCTCTTTGAGTACGTTGCCGAGCATCTCTACGACGGCGATGCGCCCGCCGCCGAACGCCGCGCCGCCGCGCTCTCGCTGGACCCGGCGCTGCTTGCTGAGTTGCTGGGTTCGAGCGGTCTGCGTGACCTGCTGGATCCGGCGGTGCTAGTGCAGACTCAGCAACGCCTGCAACGCACCGGTGAGCGTTACCGCGCCTGCGGTGTGGAGGGTGTGGCGGATTTGCTGCGTCAGCTGGGCCCGTTGAGCGCGCGGGAGTTGAGCCTGCGTTTGCGCTCTGACAACCCGCCGACTGAGGCGCCCGGCATTGAGCATGAGGATTCTGAAAACTACGGCGAGGAGTACGGCGAGGAGTACGGCGCGCACGCCAGCGTGGAGCAGGCGTGCGAACTGGCGGAGCAGCTGGTGCGCTCGCGCCGCGCGTTCTCGTTCATGGGAGCTGCCGACGGTTCCGCCGAGCCGCAGCTGTACTATGCGGTGGTTGAGGATGCCGCGCGTCTGCGCGATGGGCTGGGCATTATGCCCGCCGCGGCGCTTCCTACTGCCCTGTTGGAGCCGGTCGCGGAGCCTTTGGAGGATCTGGTTTCTCGCTATGCGCGCACCCATATTCCCTTCACGGCGCAGCAGGCGGCGGAGCATTTTTCGCGCTTAACCCCGGTGGGTGTGGGCGTGCTGACTCCGGTGTTGCAGCGTCTTCAGCAGCAGCGCCGCCTAAGCTCCGGCGAGTTCCTGCCCGAGGTGCTGCGCACTCCCGGGTCTGCCGGTGTCGAGTGGGTGGATGCGCAGGTTTTGCGCACGATTCGTGCCCGCTCTCTGGCGGCGTTGCGTGAGGAAATTGAGCCGGTATCGGCGCAGGTCTATGGTGTATTCCTACCCTCATGGCAGAACGTTCGTTCTTTATCCGTGCGGGTTGCGCAGACCCTGCCGGAGGCGAGCGCCTACGGCGCGTTCATGCCCTCCCGCCGCACCGCCACGGTAATGGGCGAGAGGGTGGCGCCTCTCGGCCCGGCGGCGCTCAACCCGGCGGTACCCAACCCGTTAGCTGAGCACGGCACAGAACATACGGGACAAGATTCCGCCTCCTCCACGGAGGATCTGCTCACCGCCATCGACCAGCTGGCGGGTGTGCGCGTACCGGCTTCCGCGCTGGAGACGCTGATCCTCCCGGCGCGTGTGCCCGGCTACCAGCCGCACATGCTGGACGAGCTGATGGCAAGCGGCAGGGTGTTCTTCACCGGCGCCGGTCAGCTCGGCGGCGGTAGCGCGCAGAAGTCTGACGGCTGGATTCGCCTGCATTTGAGCGAGAGTTCCTCGCTGACTCTGGGTGAGCTGACCATGGGCGAGGACTACCCGGAGCAGCTGTTACGCGCGGAGAACCCCGAGCTTTGGGAGGCGCTGCAGGCTCCGGGCACGCTCGAGCACGCCATCTATGAGGCGCTGGCTCATGGCGGCCTGTTCGTGCCGGCGCTACGTGAGCGGGTGGCGCAACTGATGAGCGCTGCGGCACCTGCCGGTCAGGTGGTGACTTTCCCGGATGCGGCGGAGGTTTCGGCAGCGCTGTGGCGCCTGGTGTGGGCTGGTGCGGTGACGAACGATAGTTTCGCGCCGGTTCGGGCGATGCTTGCGGGCGTCCGCAGTGCGCATCCGACTCCGGCAGCCCCTGCGCGTCTGTCGCGGGTGGGTCGCCGTGGTGCGGGCCGTATTGCGGCGGCACGCGCCTCCATGGGTAACGGCTTGGCGGGCGGATACGGCGCTGCCACCGGGCGCGGTCTGCGTTCCCTGCGCGGCGGGTTCCATGGCGCCGCTCCCGCCGTTGCCCCGCAGGATAGCGGTCGCTTCTCACGCGTGGACACACTGCTGCAGGAGCCGGTGGAGGCGACGGTTACGGCGCTCGCACGCGCCGACCTGCTGCTGGACCGCTACGGTGTACTGACTCGCGGGTGCCTGCAGGTGGAGGATTCTGCCGGCGGGTTCTCGCAGCTGTACCGGATTTATTCGGCGGCTGAGGATCGTGCGCTGGTGCGTCGCGGCTACTTTATTGAGGGTTTGGGCGCGGCGCAGTTTGCCGCCCCCGCGACGGTGGACCTGCTGCGTTCTACCGCCGATAGCCTCAGTGTTCCCGCAAGTCCACAGGGTTTTGGCGCGACACAGGGTTTTGGTGCGAGTGCCTACACCCCGCAGCGTACCGATACGGAGCGGGTGTACGGCACGTTCACAGTGACCCTGTTGGCGGCGACCGACCCCGCGAACCCGTACGGTGCGGCGCTGAGCTGGTCCGCGATTCCCTCCTTTGCGCACGAGGGCGAGGGCACCGTAAAGCACCGCCCGGCACGCAAGGCGGGCGCCTGCGTGGTGCTGGTGGACGGCGCACCGGTGCTCTATGTGGAGCGTGGCGCGAAGACCCTGTTGGCTTTCACCACCGACCCGGTACTTCTGGAGGCGGCGGCCCCCGCCCTGGCGCGCCTGGTGTCCGCCGGCGGTGCGGAGAAGATTTCGGTGGAGAAGGTCAACGATGTGGAGCTTTTGGGCACCCACACGGTGAGCACATCCACATTGGGCGCATCCGGCGGCGAGGTTGTAGAGCATCCGGTGGAGGCGCTGCGTGCGGCACTGCAGGCGCAGGGGTTCTACGCGACGGTTCGTGGCCTGTCGCTACGCCGCTCCATTTAGCCCGAGCCTCAAGCTTAGCCTCAGAGTAAAACTATTTTCTTCAATCTCAACTTGAGCATCATAATGCCCCGCACCCCCACGGAAGGGGGTACGGGGCATTATGTTTCCCTACTCACGAACCGGGTGGTGTTCCCGGAGTCCACCACGTCGCAAGCGGCGTAGCGGAGGAATAACCGCCCGGATGTCCACGTCATCTTTGCCGTGGAGCACATAACCAAACATCGGAGCGGGAAGTCCTGTGTAGACCTGTCACCTCTTGAGGCGGCTAGTAGCCGCCAGTGAGGGTGTCCACGGCACCCAGGCACAGGTCGATGGCTTCTTCGAGCCCGAGCCCGCGGGAGCGAACGGTGCGCTGATCGCGGGGGTTGAGTTGCACGACGTGCATGGCGAAGTAGTCGACGAGCTGCAACCAGCCTCCGAGGATGACGCGGGTGCGGTCATTAATCGGCATGCCGGTGCGTTCAAGCATCCATTCGAGGTAGTCGGTGGGGTTGTTCGGGAAGTCCTCCCCACCGGGGGTGGGGACACCGGCTACGACGAGGAAATAGGTGCGCAACTCCCTGCGGAGTGCTTCCTCGGGATTTTCGTGGTGCTCGCCGAGAGCCTCAAGGACTGCGTTGGCTTCGCGTCGGGTGACAGCTGCCGCCAGGGAGTCCTTGCCGGGGAAGTAGTGGTAGAGCAGGGCGCGGGTAATGCCTGCATCGCGGGCGATAGCGCTCATGGAGGCACCGAGCACGCCGCGGCGAGCGAAATGTTCTGCAGCGATTTTCAGAATTTGCTCTTCGCGTTCGTGCGGCTCCATGCGCAGGGCACCGGTGCGAGGCTCCGCATTCTTTTGTGAATGTTCCATAACCTCTCCTCTCGCATTTTCCGGTGCTTTGGAATTGTCCGATTGCACCGCTGTAATTGGGGGTGTTCCTTTAACCTCTGCATCCTTGCGCTGTTTCTGTCCCATTTCGACCCCTTCGTTCGAAATATCGAACTTCTGTGTCTTAATCGTACCGCTTTAAGGCGGTTTCCAGCCTTTATTAAGGTGTTTATGACGTAGGATGCCCAGGTTATCAGGTCTTTAATTGCTTTACATCTTTTATACTTAGAAAAACCACAGGGGCTAAATTGAGGGTTATTGATTTATGATTTGACAGCATTTTCGAAAATACCGCACTCAATCGATAGTTTTTGTAAAATTAATGCACTTTTTTTAAATTAAATGTCCAATAATTTCAAAAATTTGTGAAGTTTTCGTTTTCTGTTCCACGTATTCACACAAACATTCATGAGTGTCAGACAAAACTGTCTTCTGCAACCCCACACCAAGCCCACGGTAATATTTCCACCCGCATGCTGCTCAGTCTGGCGCACCCGGGTCGCCGCCGAATCAGTCCCTCCCAAAAGGTAGAGTAGAGCCATGCCCGCACAGAACACCGCACGCCCACAACCCACCTCACAGTCCAGCTCTCAGCCCAAAACACAGCAGGGAACACAGCCCACCTATCAGGCAAAGCCTGCACGCCGCACGCATCGCCGTCTGCTGACCCCTCCGCTGGCTCAGAAGAACGGTATCGACCCGATTCAGCTGATCCTGCCGCTCGTGGAGGAGCTCCCCGCCGAGCTCGCCCCGAGCAACACTGCACCGAACAACACCGCCCCGAACAATACGGCTCCGACAACCATTGCGGATTACCTGATTGCGCGCTTCTACCCGAACGACCCGCAGATTATTCACGCCCGCTTTAATACCGGTGAGGTGCGCCTGGACGACGGCACAATTCTGACTAGCGACAGCCCGTATATGCCGGGTGAGCGCATCTGGTACTTCCGTGAGCTTGCCGATGAGCCGCAGCTACCCTCAGACATGCCGGTGCTCTACGAGGATGAGCACGTGCTGGCGATTGATAAGCCGCATTTTCTGCCGACCACCCCGCGCGGTTCCTATATTGCGCAGACCGCGCTGACCAAGCTGCGGGTGCGTGAGCAGAACCCGCTACTGATTCCGATTCACCGCCTGGACCGCCCGACCGCGGGTGTGCTGCTTTTTGCCAAGACCGTTGAGGCACGCCGCCCCTTCCAGATGATGTTTCAGCACCGTCAGGTGTCAAAGACCTACCGTGCCGTGGCGCCGGTTCCCGCCGATGCTGCCGCCGCCGAGCAGGCGTTGAGTGCGGAGGGGCTGCAGGTGCGTTCGCATATTCAGAAGATTCGTGATCAGCTGCAGGTTCAGCAGCTTTCTGAGCAAGAGTGCGCGGCGCAGGGTGTGGAGCCGAATACGCTGACGACCGTGAAGATTCTGCGGACTTTCACTCCGAGTGCGCAGGCGGTTGAGGGGTGGCGCGCGGAACCGAATAGAGAATGGGCGCTCTATGATTTGGCGCCTCACACCGGCAAAACGCACCAGCTGCGGGCGCATCTGAATATGCTCAGCGCCCCCATTCTGGGCGATGTGCTCTACCCGCAGGTGCTACCCGACGCGCCAGACCGCCCGGAGTACCCGCTGCAGTTGCTGGCGTACAGCCTGCATTTTGAGCATCCCATCACCGGCGAGCGAGTGGATTTGTACAGTGGCCGCTCACTCACTGCCGCCTCCTAACTGGTTTTTGAATGGCGTTCACCCCGTTCCCTGCGGTGCATCTTCTCGGCGGTCTCTCGAAAAGGAATCACACCCGAGAGCCCGCCCACAGCATCCGGGCGCTCAGAGGGCAAAAAGTGGGATAATTCAGACGTAATACTTCACCGCAACTACAGAGGGTCCATGAATTCCCAGCCGTCTTCCCACAACGCGCAGTCTCTGGAGTCGATTAGCGAGTACGCCGAGCGCACCTCCTCGCATGCCGCTGCCGCAGCCGCCAGCGTCACCGACACCTTCGTGCACCGTATTCTTGGCGTTCCCGGCGCCCTCATTGGTTCGGTGCAAGTGCCCGACCCGCGCCCGCTGAGCCAGCGCCTGAACGCTTGGCACTACTGGTGGCAGGCGCACCTGCTGGACTGTGTGATTGATGCCGGTCAGCGTCACCTGCGCGAGGGCGATATTACTGCCGCACAGGAGGAGCTGCACCGCGCCCGCGCACTATTGCGCGGCATTAACGTGCGTAATTACGGCCGCTTCGCGAACGACTACTTTGACGATATGGCGTGGCTGACCCTCGCGGTGGGCCGCATGAATTCCTTCTGCATTGAGCTGACCGGCGCTAATGATGTTGCTGCCCAGGATGCTGGCGTAGCTCTCTTCGAGCAGTTGGCGAAGGGCTTCTCCCCGGTGGGTGGCATGAGTTGGCGCAAGTCCAAGCGTGATTTTGTGAATGCTGCGGCAACCGCGCCGACCGCGCTGGCGTATGCGCGTGCGGGCGACCCGAAGACTGCCGCCGCGCTCATGGACTGGATGAACGAAACCCTCTGGGATGCAGAACGTTCACTCTATATTGACGGAGTGAACGTGCGCGGCGAGGAGTACGAATACGAGCGTAGCGAATTCACCTACAACCAGGGAACCGCCCTGGGCGCGCTGCTGAGTTTGGCGGCCTCCGGTGTGCCCTGCGAGGTAGACCCCGCCGAGCGCGCCGAGCGTCTCATCGTCGGCATCGTCAAGCACATGACCGAAGAGGTGGAGTTCCTCTCCGGTGCGCGCCGCCGCATCCTCATCTCTCACGGCGACGGCGACGGCGGCCTGTTCACCGGCATTCTCGTGCGCTACCTGGGCATGGCGGCGTCCTCGCCGCTGCTCAGTGATGAGGCGCGAGCGCTCGCCTCGACCCTGGTGTACTCGACCGCACGCGCCCTGTGGGAGGGTCGCCGCGAGTTTGACCCCGACCTGCCGATGAATGAGTACGGCATTGACCCGAATGAGATTCGCGGTAAGGCGCTCGTGCAGTTCTCCCCGCGATTCACCGAGCCGATGAGCAAGGTTGTGAAGCCCGGCGCGCCGGTGGAGCTGTCCGCTCAGGTGCAGGCGTGGACTATTTTTGAGACGGCGGCGCGTCTGGCGCATGCGCGGTACCTCGCCTCCCACAGTTTCTAAAGTACGGCTTCTAAAACCCTGCTGTTCTTTATCCCCAGCCCTAATCTTCTCCCAGCGGTGCGTTCTCCCAGCAGCGCAGAAGGTTAGGGCTGGATTCATTGCGGGGGCGTACACACGGGCGTACGGTGAGTTTTATGTTTGCACCAGAATCACAACAGGTCACTGCCAGCCCGAACGCTAACACCATTTTCATGGTGTGGAAGTTCAAGGAAGACATCAGCCAGGATGCGCTCATTGAGGGGTTCCAGAACCTCTGCGGGCTCGTTATTAACCTCAACCACACCGCCGCGAACCGCTACTCTCCCGAGAACGCCAGCGTTGTGCTGGGTATCAGCCACAGCGCGTGGCTGACCCTGGATCTGCCCAAGCCGCTGCCGCAAGAGCTCGTGGAGTTCGAGGAGATTAGGGGCCCTAAGCACACCGCGGTGTCCACTCCCGGCGATCTGCACTTCCACATCCGCGCGACCCAGCCGTCCGTCGCCTACGATATGGCGTCCGCTATTACCGCGGCTCTGCGCGATGTTGCCGAGGTACTGGATGAGGTGCACGGCTTCCGCTACTGGGACGGCCGCTCCATCATCGGTTTTGTGGACGGCACCGAGAACCCGCAGACCCCCGCGGCACGCGAATACTTTGGCGTCATCGGTGACAGCGACCCCATGTACAGGGGCGGCAGCTACCAGTTCGTGCAGAAGTACATCCACGACATGACCGCGTGGAACGCCCTGCCCGTCTCCGAGCAGGAGAAGGTCATTGGCCGCTCCAAGCACGACGACATCGAGATGAGCGAGGACGAGAAGCCCACCAACTCGCACTCCGCTATCGCCAATATCGGTGACGACTTCAAGGTTATTCGCGACAACATGCCCTTCGGCACCGTGGGTAACAACGAGCTGGGCACCTACTTCATCTGCTACGCCAGCACCTTCTCGACCGTCCGGAAGATGCTCATGAACATGTTCACCGGCGTGGATGGCGCCAACTACGACCGTCTGCTGGATTTCAGCACTGCGGTGACCGGCACCCTCTTCTTCGTGCCGACTGTGGATATGCTCGGCGACTTCGCCGGCTAAGGCGAGCTAAACCCAGCTACCCTCAGCTAAATTCTCGTGAACCCCGCCTCCGGCAAGAGAGGCGGGGTTTTCCGGTAGGCTAGGGTGTAGACATTCAGACGGAAAGCAAACAATCGAGAGAAGAATGAGCGTTCTAGATAATTCTTTCCCTACCGAGGACTTTGGCTTCACCATCACCAGCCGCCTGGCGGACACCGCCTCCCCCAGCGCTGAACGTGTAGAAGCCAACGGCGGACAGTTCCGCGGACGCACCGGTGTCATCACCACCCCGCACGGACAGATCCAGACCCCCGCCTTCACCCCCGTGGGCACCAAGGCAACCGTCAAGGCGGTCCTGCCCGAATCCATGAAGGAGCTCGGCGCTCAGGCTCTGCTCTCCAACGCCTACCACCTGTACCTGCAGCCCGGCCCCGAAATCCTCGACGCGGCAGGCGGCCTGGGCGCATTCATGAACTGGGACGGACCCACCTTCACCGACTCCGGCGGATTCCAGGTCATGAGCCTGGGCTCCGGCTTCAAGAAGGTTATCGATATGGGTACCGTCGCGGACGCTAAGGGCGCCGACGGCCGCCCCCTCGGCGACGACGACGTGGCGAAGGGCAAGGAACGCCTCGCCCACATTGACGACGACGGCGTGAACTTCAAGTCGCATATTGACGGCTCGATTCACCGCTTCACTCCCGAGGTGTCCATGCAGGTTCAGCACCAGATTGGTGCCGACGTCATGTTCGCCTTCGACGAGCTAACCACCCTCTACAACTCCCGCGGCTACCAGGAGGAGGCGCTCGAACGCACCCGCCTGTGGGCGCTACGCTGCATCGCTGAGCACCAGCGCCTGACCACTGAGCGCGTGGGCAAGCCCTACCAGGCGCTGTTCGGCGTCATTCAGGGTGCCCAGTACGAGGACCTGCGCCGCAAGGCATGCCAGGACCTCGGTTCCATGCCCTTCGACGGCTTCGGCATCGGTGGTGCGCTCGAGAAGGAAAACCTTGGCACCATCGTGCGCTGGTGCGCCGAAGAGCTGCCCGAATCCAAGCCCCGCCACCTGCTCGGCATCTCCGAACCCGACGACATCTTCGTCGGCATCGAGAACGGTGTAGACACCTTCGACTGCGTCTCCCCCACCCGCGTGGCACGCAACGCCGCCGTCTACTCCCCCACCGGCCGCTACAACATCACCAACGCGCGCTTCAAGGCGGACTTCTCGCCCATCTACGAGGGCTGCGACTGCTACACCTGCACCCACTACACCCGCGCCTACCTGCGTCACCTCTTCAAGGCGGACGAGCGTCTGGCGGCGACCCTCGCCTCCATCCACAATGAGCGCTTCATCGTGCGAATGGTGGACGACGCCCGCGAAGCCATCAAGGACGGCACCTACTTCGAGTACCGTGACGAATTCCTCGGCAACTACTACTCCGGCAAGAAGCCCTAAACCCGCTCTTCAACCCGCTTAAGGAGAACCCTATGAGCATCACTCATGTTCCCGATGAGGAGCTTCTCGTCTTCGACCACGAGATCGCAGCCCCGGTCGAGGACGTCTTCGGCGCCTACCTGGACCCCGAACTGCTGATCCGCTGGTACGGCCCCGCCGGCTGGCACGTGCGCCCCACCGACGTTGTCGTGGAGCCTGTCGTCGGCGGCATGCAGCGCCTGTCCATGATCAACGAGGTTGACCCCTCGGTGTCCTGCATTCTGCAGAGCCGCTTTTTGAGCATTGAACCGTTCAAGGAGCTCGAATACGCCGAGCAGTTGCCCGACCACCTGGGCAACCCCGGTAGCGTGCTGGTGTACCAGCGTCACCGTTTCTTCCCCGAAACCGTGATTACCGCCGACGGCGTGGGTTCCGGTACCCGCATCCTCATTGAGATTGGCCCCATGCCCGCCTCGGTTCACGAGGAGGTGCGCACCACCTGGCGTTCGACCTTCGCCCGCCTGGATGACGTACTCGCCGCCCGCGCACGTGGGGAGCTCTAAAACCTGCCGCGCCAGCTGCCTGAGATAGCTTCAAGACAAAAAGCGCCGCGTTGACGAATCATTCGTCAACGCGGCGCTTGTGTTTAACACCCGTGCCTTGCCGGGTGCACCTTCTGGGGTGTGCCCTGCCGGATGTGAATCGTAAACTAGTTGGTCAGCTTCACGGTAATGACGGTGCTACCACCATCCAGGGACACGCACTCGGGGGTCGCACGATCCGCGCCGTCGCCCGGCTTCCAGTAGCAGCGCGCCGACATGACGGTACGCTCACCATTCGCCTTATCGGTCACCTCGGCGGGGTTCTGCACCACAAACTGGCGGATCAGCTCACGCGCAAACAGGCAATCCACCGCACCCGAGGCCACCTGAACCGTAGCGTTGTGCTTCAGGTAGCCGGTAGCGTCCATGCTGCCGCAGCTACCGCCCGCAGACTGAACATCCGAGTTGGACAGGCTTGCGGTGCTCGACGCCTTCGCCACTGCACTCGCCGAAGTATTCGCCTTAGCCGATGCGGAAGGGCTCGACGCCGCGCTCGCCTGCGCGGTTGCCGTGGGGCTTGCGGTGGTGATGGTTCCGGGGCTCACGGTAGCCACCGCGGTGGGGGTGTGCACGGTACCGGCAGTCGGGGTGCTTTCAGTGACCGTTGCGGTGCGGGTGGGGCTGGCGGTTGCCTTCGCGCTCGTAGCGCTGGGGCTAGGGGTTGCGGTGGCGCTCGGGGAGGCGGTAGTGGCGCCTCCGGAGCATGCCGACAGCGCCAGCAGCAGCGTGGCACCGAGTGCTACGGGGCTGTAGCGCTTAGCGGTGCGGAGGGTAGTAGAACGAGCCTGGATAGAAGTCTGGTGCTTCTGTGCCGGATGCATGGTGACCTTTCTGCGTCATCGGTTCGGGTTCCTATCAGCATTCTAAAGACGCTACCTGTGAGCTAGCTATACGGCATCTTAGGAACCCGCAGGGTGGACCCTCTGGGCATAACGGAAAAGGGCACAGCGGAAAGAACGCAATAAGGAGGGGTGCCCCGGCATTACGGAAGCCCCTCCTTAGCTCTTCACAACTCATTGACAGCTCACTGACAACTCATTGCCTCTGGCACGGGCGCTTAGCCTTCCTGCCTGCCACGCACCAGAATAGTGTGGCCGTTTCCGTCATGGCAGCTAATCGAGCCAGTCTCAATCTCACCGAAGCAGGTCAGCTGATTACCATCGGCAGCGGGCACAGTCACCACATCCCAGGTGTGCATCATCTTCGTGTTTGCGGTGGTGGTCTCCCCGTGCAGAACCGAGGACTCATTCACGGTATTCACCTCGCTGGCGCCGGTCAGGAAGTTCATGCGAGTCACCTCCACCGGACCGGCAAAAGTACGACCGACCGCACCGTTACCGTCACCGGTCTGCTCACCGGTGCGGCGCTCGCACACCAGGGTTCCATCCGCGGGGTTCAGCTCGCAGAGGGTGCGCTCGTCATCGCTCTTGAAACGGTAGTAGCCGGCACCGGAATCGTAGTAGGAGGGCTCCATGAGGAAGGGAATCGGGGGAGCATCCGGGTTTTCCAGACGAGCCACAAAGGCGACATCCTCACCGATGGTACATTCGGGGGCGCCGCGATCCTCGCGACGGTTCTCAGCCATCGCGTACTGCGGGTTCCAGTAGCAGGTGGCGTCCTGAACCTTCGCAACCTGGTGCTCGGTCAGGTTGTCGTCGGCACGCGGGGTGGTGATGTACTCGGTCAGCACGTCCAGGGCGTGGGCGCAGTCCACGGTACCGCGCAGCACCATGATTTCCGCACCAGTCTTCAGGTAGCCCTTGCGGCCAATGTGTCCGCAGCGCTCGCCGGCGGAGGCGCGTTCAGCCTCCACCTTTTCGGGCGCGCGGGGAGTGTCACCGGTGGGGGTTGCTGCCGCGACGGGGGTTGCCTTTGCATCAGCGGGTGCGGAGGAATCGGACGCCTTCGCCTCGGCGCTCTCGCTGGGGGCGGGTGCCTGAGTCTCGGTGACGGTCGGCTCGGTCTTCTTCGTCGGCGTCGGGGACGCGGTGGAGGAAGGAAGCGGGTACTTCGAGTGGTTAGCCGTACTGGAGGCGCTGGGGGTCGACGAGGAGTTTTCGCTCTGAGAACCGCCGAAGCAGCCGGTCAGAGCGAGGAGCAGGGCGGCGGCGCATCCGGTGGCGCGCATCGTGCGGCGACCCCAACCGGTGGGGTCTGCCTGAGTGTGGTGGAACGACATCGTTATCTCTCCCGGGAATGAACCTTTTGCACCCTTTGCAGAAGGTATTTAAAGCATACGCTTGACCCCGTTCAAGACCGGTTTATTACAGCGGAGCGCCGGTATCTACCCCTACTTCTGCGGCAGGTAGGAGCTCAACAGCTCACGCTGCTCGGGGCTCAGACGGGTCAAACGCCCCACAACCGAATCCCAGAACGCCAGCACGGTAAAGGCACGCACGCATTCGCGGCCGTCCACCGGGGAGAGAATCGAGTAGCCAATCCGCACGGATGCGGCGCTGACCTTCTCCACGCTCAGGCGCACGGGTACGGGCTCACCGGTGTAGGGCAGCTGAGCCAGGTAGCGGATGCCGTGCTCGGCAATAAGCGCCTGCACGCCCTCGGCAACCAGGTCGAAAAGCGGAATCGGAGGCTGCGGTGCCACGGTGGGCTTCTGCCCGGAGGAGGGCGGCGGGCCGAAGAGCGCCACACGGGCTTCTTCCATGACCGAGAGGATGGCAACGTTGTTGACGTGACCGTAGGCGTCCATATCGCCCCAGCGTGCGGGTACGTGCACCAGCAGTTCGTCGGTGGTACCGGCCTCAGAGGCGGAGGTCTTTTCGGGGGTGTTTTCGCGGTTCTTTTCGTGGCTTTGCATGGTTTTAACTCTACTCCCCCCACCGCTGTGAGGCGGCTATTCGTACGAATCCGCAAGGTACAGCAAATGAATCAGCTGATAATGATTCGGGGGCTAGAAATATATTTGATAGTTAAAGCGATGAGGCTCGAAAGCTACGATGCTTTCGAGCCTCATCCAACACACAGACATTTGAACGCATACAAGATCATACGGTTCACTGTCTATGATAGACCCCACTCTGAGGGCCAACTGCATTTTTACGGTTTTATTACGAGGAATTCCAGAAATTTTCCGTATTTTTCGTTTATTACTGTGTTGGAGTCTCTGCAGGCCCCAGCACCGGCTCTCCCGGCAGCTACAGAACCTTAACGGCCCAGCTTAGCCGCAGTCTCCAGGGCATGATCAGCGTCGTACTTCATGGCGTCATACTCGGCAGTTGCCTGCTGAGCCTCAACAAAGGTCTGCTCATCAATCATGTGAGTGTGGCGGATACGAGCAAAGTACAGCAGGCTCAGAACCACAAAGTAGCCCACGCCCACAATTGCCGGAACCATAGAACCGCGCACCATGAAGAGCGCAACCCACACCGCGAAGAGCAGCAGAACGCCAACCGCCGCGGTGAACTGGCCACCCCACAGGCGGAAACCATTGGCAGCAGGCTCAACACGCTTGTACACGATGTAGGCGAACAGAATCAGAACCCACACGGTCAGCGCGCACACCATGATCACAAAAATCATGGAGAGGAACGCTTCCTTCGGGCTGTACAGCGCCAGCAGAATAGCAATAACCATGCCGCTGGTCGACGCCCACACGGCGCGAGCCGGAACGCCAGCACGGTTCACCTGAGCCAGCTGGCGAGGCGCCATGCCGTCAGCCGCCAGGGAGTGTAGCAGACGCGCACCCGCGTACAGGTTTGCGTTCGCGCTCGACAGTGCCGCAATCAGCACCACAAAGTTCACGAAGTGCGCCACGCCCTGAATGCCGAGCTGTTCAAAGACCAGAACGAACGGGGAAGCATCCACCGCATCGCCTATGCCCGAGGCCGAACGCCACGGAATGATAGCAACAACAATCAGCACCGCCAGCACGTAGAAGGTCGCCAGGCGAATCATCATCGCCTTCGCCGAGGAACGCACCGAACGAGAGGGATCCTTCGCCTCCGCAGCAGAGATCGAAATCATCTCAATACCGCCGAAGGAGAACATCACAACAGCCAGCGACAGCCACACCGACTGGGGGCCGTTAGGCATGAAACCGCCGTCGTTGAAGAGGTTCGCGGTACCCACCGCAGCGTGACCGGGCAGACCGAAGAAAACCAGGCACAGGCCCACCAGCAGGAAGGCAACAATCGAAATGACCTTAATCGAAGACAGGAAGAACTCCAACATGCCGAAAGACTTCACGCTGGTCAGGTTCAGCACAATCAGCGCCACACCAAACGCGGCAATACCCGCCCACAGCGGAAGCTGCGGCCACCAATAATTCAAGTACATCGCAACCGACACCAGCTCAACACCGGCAATCAGCACAGTCGCCGTCCAGTAGGCGATGCGAGTCAAAAAGCCCGCGAAGGGGCCCAGGTAGCGGGTAGCAATAGTACCGAAACCGCCGCGGACAGGGTAGCGAACCGCCATTTCACCGGTTGCCGCGCCAATCACCGAAGCGAGCGCAGAACCAATAGCGTAGGTGAGAATGACCGCGGGACCAGCCATCGCAATGGCGGTGCCCGAACCCAAGAAGAGGCCCGTACCGAGCGCGGAACCCATCACGATCATGGTCATCTGTCCGTGGGACAGAGAACGCTTCAGGGTGCGCGATCCGGCGGTCCCCGCTGCAGCGTGGCTGCGGGTATCGTCGTTGTGGGACACGAAGGTGCCTTCCGTCAGTACGCCTTAGGGGCGTGATGTGCAATGTGTGCTCGCACCCGGCTTCTGCGGCTTCTAGCCTCGTTGACGGGTACGAATAGTTAACTATTCTACGGGCACACTCACACCGCTCAGAACAGCGCCGTCTAGGGTACAAAAGCGAAAAGGCACCGAACGGGGGTGCTCCCCCATCCGGTGCCTTTTATGTTTTAGCCTCGCGAGGCTTTCACGCTATTTAGTGCTGTGCCGCGCTGGTGTTCTCGTCAGCGTGCATAGCGTCCAGGTCGGGGCGCTCATAACCGCCCTTAACCTTCGACGAGATGGCGTAGCCAATAGAAATCAGCACGAAGAAGACGATACCGACCATGATCGATTCCTGAACACCCGAGCCGGGCAGCATGAACATTGCCGCCAGGGTCGCCAGAACACCCGCCAGAGCCAGACCTGCGGTGACGCGGCCACCCAGCACGGTGAAGGAGGAGGCGTCCTTCTGGTCCTTCTTGTACGCCTGGTAGGTCAGCAGAATCATGATCCACACGATCAGGATGCACAGGGTCACCAGCGCCATGAGCAGGGCAAAGATGTCGCCAATCTTGGCAACAGCCATCACGGTCGCCACAACAACGCCGGTGAAGGAGATGAGCAGAGCCACGACCGGCACGCCGCGCGAGGAGGTGCGGGCAGCCACTGCGGGAGCCATGCGGTCAGAGCCCAGGGCGTGCAGCAGGCGGGTTGCCGCGTACAGGGAGGCGTTAGCGCCAGAGAGCGCAGCAACGAGCACCACGAAGTTCATGATGTCCGCCGCGAAGGGGATACCCAGTTCAGAGAAGACGAGCACGAACGGCGACTCGGTCAGCTCCGAGTTCTGTGCGGCGGTCTGCCAGGGCACCAGGCACAGAATAATTGCCATGGACACCACGTAGAAGGTGGACAGGCGCCAAATCATTGCCTTCACGCTGGTTGCCACCGAGCGTGCCGGGTCCTTCGCCTCCGCTGCGGAGAGAGAAATCATTTCCACACCGCCGAAGGAGAACATGACAACAGCCATCGAAATCCAGATGGATGCCGGGCCGTTCGGCAGGAAGCCGCCGTCGTTCACGAGGTTTGCGGTACCCGCAGCGGTGTGACCGGGCAGACCCACGAACACCAGCAGTACACCAATCACCATGAACACGATGACGGCAGAAACCTTAATCGAAGAGAGCAGGAACTCCAGGGCGCCGAAGGACTTCACGCTCACCAGGTTCAGCACCAGAATAATCGCGCCGAAGAGAGCAACGAACACAGCCAGGGGAACGTCCGGGAACCAGTACGCCATGTAGTGGCCAACCGCCACCAGCTCAGCACCAGCCAGCGGCACGGTGCACGCCCAATACGCCCAGCGAGTCAGGTAGCCGCTAAAGGGGTTCAGGTATCGGCTCGCAATGGTACCGAAACCGCCCTGGACGGGGTGACGCACGGACATTTCGCCCGCGCACGCAGCAATGGTTGCCGCAATCATCGAACCAATAGCGTAAGAGAGGATTGCGCCGGGGCCCGCAATTTTAATGGCGGAGGAGGAGCCCAGGAACAGGCCCGTACCCAGCGCCAAGCCCATCGCAATCATGGTCAACTGGCCGTGGGAGAGGGAACGATTCAGCGAGTCGTTCTTCGACTGCTCGGGGGTGTTCCCCTGCAGTTTAGACATAACGTATCTCTTTCTTAGACATGCTGTGTATTGAATAAAGCTGAAATGGCAATGCCGCCCGGTCGTTAGGCCGGGCGGCTCTGCACATCAGCTGTCAGGAGGTTAGCTTATGCCACGTACTCGAGTTCGTGACGCTTGAACCAACCAATAATCGGGTAGCTGATCGGCATGAGGAGCACCTCGACCAGGCACTTATAGATATAGCCAATCAGTACGTAGTTGATGAATGCTTCCATGGTGTCGATACCGAGCACCGGTGCCGCAATGGAGCAGAAGATGACGGTATCAAGCAACTCACCGACCAGGGTGGAGACAATCATACGCAGCCACAGGAAACGGCCCTTGCTTGCCTTCTTCATTGCCACCATGACCCAGGCGTTCAGGGTCTGACCGAAGAGGTAACCGAGCAGGGAGCCCACAAAAATCTGCCAGACCGGGCCGAGAACCTGCGCGAACGCCTCCTGGCCGGTGTAGAAGCTCGCAGCGGGCAGGTGCACGATCAGCAGGAAGCACAGGGCAGCAAAAGCGGCTGAGGCGAAGGAGGCCACAATCGCGCGGCGGGCACGCTTGAAGCCGTACACCTCAGAAAGAAGGTCGCCAATAACGTAGGCGAGAGGGAAAAGGAAGAAACCACCGTCGGTGACGATGGTGTTACCAATGAGGGGCAGTTCGAAGGGCAGCGGACCGAACTCCACGCCCTTAGTTGCACCAATATTCGAAATGATCAGGATGACGCAGGATGCGCCCAGCAGCAGATCAAAGTAGCCGCGGCGACCAGCCCAGGGCACCTTGACGGTGCTCGTCTGAGCCTTAGATTCGCTAACGGGTTTAGCCATTACTTTCCCCAAGTCTTTCTTCATGCGATGTGTTTCTTCACGCAAGGTACGAGCCCTCACGTGTGGTGGGTGAGTGCGCTATGCAGGGCGCTACTCACCGGCTCGTCTGCCACCCGAGCCTATCTAATAGTACCTATATGCCGTGGCGGCGGCAGGTTTACGGGCTTCGTTCAAGAGTGTGGACGCTCATGACCACCCCGCCAGCCTTCCTGACCGCACATTTACAATAAATGTATGAAGAATCTGGGCCACGGAATTCACCGCACTGAGCAGGTGGTATCCCTGCTGGGGGCGGGGCGTGCGCTACGCGCCTCGCTTCGGCGGTCGGTACGGGGTTCTTCACAGCAGGTGCGGAGGGGGCGGCACCGTAACCAGCGGCGGCTGAGCGCGCATATTCCGCGTCTGCATCCGCTGTTCACCTATGCGGCGCAGGCTGTGCGCACCGGAGCTTCCCTGCTAGAGCCAGTGTTTCTGGCTTCGTCTGAGCTGCTCGGTTACCGATCGTTTACGCATCGCGGGCGCAATATCTACTATCGGGTCGATAACCTGTATCTTCTGACCGATTCTGAGTCTGCGCCCGGTGTGCTGTTCTATTTTGATGGTGATCATCTCTCGCGTGCCGGTAGCCGACTGTTGCGCCGAACTTCCCCCCTGCGTGCCGAGCTGGCGCAGGTGGCGGCTGAGTTCAATTTGCTGTCGGTGCCGGTGCTGTCGCCGGGTAGTCTGCGGGAGCCGCGCCTGACCGATGGTGATTCTTATGCGCCTCCGCTGACCTATAACTGGTGGGTTCGTGCCCGCTCGAACGGCAGGATGGTTCGCGCCCTCATTGAGGAGATTGCCCTGGCGTACAAGGTGGATATGAGCCGCGTCTGGCTTACGGGCTATTCGGGTGGTGCGGAGTTTCTCAGCTACGAGCTGCTGTCACACGATATTGAGTGGATTCGTGGAGGTGGCGCCACCTTTATCGGTGGCGGCGGCGCTGACGGCGTGCCCGTGCGGGTGCGTGAACAGGCTGCGCTGAATCCTTCCTCGCATGAGCATCTGTTGATGAGCTGGCATGTGGGTGTGCTGGATGGTCGTTCGCCGTCGGCTCGTCGGCGTATGGCGACGAGTTCTGAGGGGAGTTGGTCGGCGCGGATTGCGGTGCAGGAGGGTAGTGCGTTCTACGAGGGTTTGGGGGCGCGGACTTTGTTGCAGGTGACTCCGGGGCGTGGCCATACGGGGTATCCGATTGCGTCGTTGGTGGGTGCTGATTTGGCGGCGGCTACTCGTTTGGGGTTCTTGTGAGGACTGATTTTTGTCATATTTGTGAAAATTCGCATGGATTACGCAAATTTCTTGGTGACACATTCAATACATTCGTCATTTGATGACGTATTAGGGTAGAGTGTCACTATGCCTCGTATTTCTGCAGCAACCAACGCCGCCCAGCGCGAAAACACCAAGCGCGCCATCCTCAACTCCTTCGGCGAGATCCTCTACAACCGCGGCCTCTCCGGCCTGACCATGACCGACGTCGCCAAGAACGCCGGCATCGGCCGCACCGCAGTCTACAACTACTTCGCCGACATGGGCGAACTGCTGGTCGCCTACGCCCTGGACGAGACCGAACGCTTCCTCAACGAGCTGCGCGTCGGCCTGGAGGGCATCGAAAACCCGATTGACCAGCTCGCGGTCTACATTCGCTTGCAGATCAACGACCTGGCGCGCCGCCACCTGCCTCCGGGCCCTGCGATGCGCTCCATGCTCTCCCCCGAGTCCTACGCGAAGCTCGGCAAGCACGTTCACGAGCTGCAGATGGTGCTCGCGCATATTCTTTCTGCCGCCATTGCCGAGAACTACATTCCGAAGAACGACATTCGCGAACTGGCGATGCTCGTGCACGGTTCCCTCTCCTCAAGCGCCGGTCGTGCCGAGGATGCACCGGATGAGGAGACCCGCGAGCGTCAGATTCTGAATACTATCCGTTTTATTCAGATGGGCCTGGGCGCGCGTTTTGACGCCGAGGGCAACCCGGTTCGCCTGGATTCCGAGGAGTCCCTGCCGGAGCAATCCCCGGTGCAGGAGGCGGGCCTGAAGGTCGCATCCTAAGCGTGGCACCTCTGAACCGTGGAACCTGAACCGCGGAACGTAGCTCAGTTATACGTCACAAAAATGCCGCGGACCTGATGCTTCTTTGCATCGGTCCGCGGCTTTTTCTGTATTCGGGTAGGTTTTTACGCGCCAGGCAGTAGCGCCGGTGAGATGGAGTCCAGGTCCAGTACACGCGCGTACATGACGGCGCGGCGGTGCAGGGCGTTACGTAGCGCGCGGTGCACGCCGTCTTCGAGGTAGAGTTCGCCGCCCCATTTGACCACGTGCGGGAAGAGGTCACCGTAGAAGGTGGAGTCTTCGGCGAGTAGGGTCTCAAGGTTGAGGGTTTTTTGGGTGGTGATGAGGGTGTCGAGGCGTACCTGCTGCGGCGGGATTCCTCCCCAGTCGGCGTGGGTCATGCCGTGTTGGGGGTAGGGGCGGCTGTCGCCTACTTTTTTGAAGATCATGGTGGTGCTTTCTGCAGGTGTGGGGCGCCTCGGCGGCGCGTGTAACCGTGGGGTTCTGAAGAAATAGTACCAAGGGGTATAAAAAATCCCCGGTCTTAGAATCTAAGACCGGGGATCGGTGGCGGAGGATGGGGGATTTGAACCCCCGAGGGCTGTTAACCCAACACGCGTTCCAGGCGTGCGCCATAGGCCGCTAGGCGAATCCTCCAGCTATGTTTTCTACGCATTGCGCAGGCAACGAATAAAACTTTACTACGCTTTTGCGAAGCACGCAAGTCCTGGATGGGAAAAGTAACAGAAAGCACATTTGTGGATGCTTGTGCCCCTGTTTTTGGGCATGAAAAAACCTCCTACGCAACCGCTGAGGATCCGGATTCTGAGCTCGCGAACTGAGGCGCAGGATTCCGAGCGCGCGAGGTAATAAATCCTGCGTCGAAGCCGCCGAGCTCTAGAGGCGGAATCCGGATCCGAAGCCGCGGAGCGCCAGCGGAGCGGGCACGCAGTGCATATGACGGGTGCACGAGTATCAGGTAGCCGATTTTGGGTAAAAAAAGACCTCCTACGCAACCGCTGAACCCCAGGATTCCGAGCGAGCGAGGATATAAATCCTGGGTTGAAGCCGTCGAACGACAGTGAGACGGACATGACGGGTGCGCATTCTCAGGAGAAAGGCTTGTTTTCGGGCATAGAAAAACCTCCTACGCACCCGTCATAGCTCGAATACCCTTGCTACCTTCCGGTCCTGGGGGAGTTTTCCAAGATAACGCCACGTAAGAGGCAAGAACCAGTGTACCGGATTTTTGGGTTCTTGGGAATTCGGTGCGTCCACGGTATTTCTGTGGGCGTACATGCCACCCGGGTGAGCATCCATGGTAGGTGTCACGGCGGCGGCGGTGCGGTGGCGTGTTCACCGGTGACTGTCGGCCACTCGGGCTGAGGGGTAAAGCGTCTAAAATGGTAGGGATTGTCCTATCCGCACCCCCGAGTTGAAGAGGTTGCCGTGAGCACTGCCCTTTATCGTCGTTATCGCCCCGAAACCTTTGCTGAGGTTATCGGGCAGGAGCACGTGACCGAACCTCTTATGGTCGCCTTGGAAAAGAACCGTGTGAATCACGCGTACCTGTTTTCGGGTCCGCGTGGTTGCGGTAAGACCACGTCGGCGCGTATTTTGGCGCGTTGTTTGAACTGTGCGCAGGGTCCGACTCCTACTCCGTGTGGTGTGTGCGATTCGTGTCGTGAGCTTTCGCGTGATGGTGGCGGTTCTCTTGACGTGATTGAGATGGATGCGGCGAGCCACGGCGGCGTGGATCATGCCCGTGACCTGCGTGAGCGCGCTACTTTGGCGCCGGTGCGTGACCGTTACAAGATCTTCATTATTGATGAGGCGCATATGGTGACCCGTGAGGGTTTCAATGCGTTGCTGAAGATTGTGGAGGAGCCGCCGGAGCACGTGAAGTTTATCTTCGCGACGACTGAGCCGAATAAGGTGCTGGGTACGATTCGTTCGCGTACTCACCATTACCCGTTCCGTCTGGTTCCGCCGGAGGTTCTTCTGCCGTTCCTGCAGGGTCTGTGTGAGCAGGAGCAGGTGCCGGTTGAGCCGGGTGTGCTGCAGCTGGTGATTCGTGCTGGTGGCGGTTCGGTGCGTGATTCGCTGTCGATTCTTGATCAGCTGATGGCTGGTGCGTCGTCGCAGAACGGTATTGAGTATGACCGTGCGGTGGCGCTGCTGGGTTATACCCACGCGCAGCTTCTGGATGAGGTTATTGAGGCGTTGGGTGCGAAGGATGCGCCGACTCTCTTTGGTGCGGTGTCTCGTGTGGTGGCGACCGGTCAGGATCCTCGCCGTTTTGTGGAGGATCTGCTGGAGCGTCTGCGTGATTTGATTGTGGTGAAGGCTGTTCCGCAGGCTGCCGGCCAGATTTTGCAGGGTGTCCCGCAGGATCAGTTGGAGCGTCTGGCTCAGCAGGCTCAGGCTTTGGGTGAGCGTGAGCTGACGGTTGCTGCGGGTACGGCGAATGAGACTCTGAATGGCATGACGGGTGCGGCGAATCCGCAGCTTCAGCTGGAGTTGCTGTGTGCTCGTCTGCTTCTGCCTGCGGCGGAGGGTTCAGCCGGTGGCGCTGAGGTTGCGGCGTTGGCTTCTCGCTTGCAGGTTTTGGAGCGTCGCGTGGCTTCTGGTGCTACTGGTTCGGTTCCTGCTGGTTCTGGTCCGGCGCAGGGTGGCATGTCTGCTGCTCGTGCGGCGGGTATGGCGGCGGCTGGCCTGACTCCTAAGACCCAGGCTCCTCAGATTCAGGCGCCTAATGCGCAGACTCCTAGCGCCCCTGTTCAGGAGGCGACTGCCCCGCAGTCTGTCCCTCAGCAGAGCGGCTCTCAGCAGGGCAGTTCTCAGCATGCCAGCGCGGGTGCTCCCCCGCTGGCGGGTGCGCCCCTTAGTGTTGCACCTCTGGCACCGACCGCGCAGGAGTCTGCGGCTGGTGCTCCCCTGGCGGGTAACACCCCGGCGGCACCTCATGCTCCGGCTTCTGCTGCAGCAGCTGCGGCGGGTACCCCCTCCGCGCCTCTGAAGCTTGACCCGAACGATCCACTGGCTGCGGTTCAGGGTAATTGGCGTGCCATCCTTAACCGAATGAGCGTTCCCGGTGCGGCGGAGCAGCTGATGAAGGTTCGCCCCGCTCGCATGGACGGCACAACCCTGTACGTGAGCGCCGACATTGCGACTTTGCGCGCGGTCAAGGGTTTTGTGCCCGAGCTGACCGCCCGCGTGAGTGAGTTCCTGCGCCGTCCGGTGACCATTCACGCTCAGGTGGCGAAGCCCGGTGAGCAGGTCAAGCCCGCAGCGCAGCCTGCAGTTCCGACGGCTGTTGCCCCGCAGGAGCCTCAGCAGCCCGTTCAGCAGACTCCCCCGCAGCCCGTTCAGCCGGCGCCTCTGGCTGATGGTCCGCGCGGCGGTGAGGATGCGTGGCGTCGCCACGGTCAGCCGCTGACCGGCGCAAACACCCCCGAGTCCACGAGCGTGGATGCGCCCCTGGGCGCGTGGGAGGTTGCCCCGATTCCGCAGAGCGCCCCCGAGGAAGCACCTCAGCAGGCTGCCCAGGCGGCAGTGCAGGCACCGGTTCAGGAAGCCCCGGCGGGTCCACTTGCCCCTGAGCCCCCGGTTGCTCCGCAGGTTCCGGCAGGTCAGCAAGTTCCGGCAGCTCAGCAGGTGCCGGTTGCTCCGGTGGGTGGTTTTGGTGAGCGTGATTCCTTTGCCGCCTCCGGTAGTGGAGTTCCGCAGCAGGAGAGCGCTCCTGAACCCCAGTATGCGCAGGAGCCTCCGTATGAGGAGGAGCCCCCTTTTGAGGATGAGCCTGCCTACGCTGAACCGGTTGAGGCGCCCGCTGCACCCGCAATGCCCGCAGCACCCGCAATGCCGGCTGCACCCGTAGCACCGGCGGGCCCGCTCGCTGCTCCGGTTGAGCCTGCTGGCCCGTTGGCAGAGGCACCGCAGGCAGCACCGCAGGATTCGGCACCTCCGGTTGAGCCTGCAGGTCCTCTTGCTCCGGTCGCCCCGGCTGGTCCGCTTGATACTCCGATTACTCCGGCTACCCCAGCTGATAATGCATCGGTCGATAACAAGCCGGCAAGCGATGAGAAGCCCGCAGCGCAGGCTTCTAACACACCTGCCACACCGACTCCTAGCGCGCCGACTCCCAGCGCACCGGCGGCACCGGCTCGCCCGGCACGCGCCGCATCCGATGAGGACTACGTCTCTGAGGATGACGAGAAGGTCGAAAACAGCACCTTCATCGGTCTGCGCGCTATCGAAAAAATTATTGGTGGCACCGTCATCGACGAACGCCCCCTGCACCAGCCCTAACCCGGGGTTGTAGGTGCCGCGCCCGCCATCGCACCGATGGCGGGCGTACTCATTCCAGCCGCATACTCGCTACGCGAAACGCCCCTAAACTGTCAGGGGTTGGGTGCATACTCATAACGTCGCCCAAGAACAGCGCACCAGCACAAAGCACCAGCACAGCACACCGCATCAGAAGGAGAAGCCATGTACGAGGGAGCAGTTCAAAACCTCATTGACGAGCTCGGCCGCCTGCCGGGTGTGGGCCCCAAGTCGGCTCAGCGCATCGCTTTTCACATTCTGAATGCGGATGCTGCCGATATGGCGCGCCTAGCCAACGCCATTTCCACGGTGAAGACCAGCGTGAGCTTCTGTGAGGAGTGCGGTAACGTCTCCGAGACGAAGCTGTGCACAATCTGTCGTGATGAGCGCCGCGACCCGTCCGTGCTGTGTGTGGTCGAGGAGTCGAAGGACGTGGTGGCGATTGAGCGTACCCGTTCCTTTACCGGCCGCTACCATGTGCTCGGCGGCGCCATTAACCCGCTGGCGGGTGTGGGCCCGGAGCAGCTGCGTATTCGTGAGTTGGTCTCCCGTCTGGCGGATGAGCGTATCCAGGAGATTATTCTGGCGATGGACCCGAACCTTGAGGGTGAGGCGACCGCAACCTACCTCTCGCGCATTCTCGTGCCGCTGGGTGTGCGTCTATCGCGCCTGGCGTCGGGTCTTCCGGTCGGTGGCGATCTAGAGTACGCGGACGAGATTACCCTGGGCCGCGCGTTGGAGGGTCGCCGCGTCATTAGCGAGGGCACCGCGGCGGCGCATACTGCCGCCGAGGATTTTGAGCGCGTAAACCGTGAGGAGGAGCAGGAGCGTGAGCAGGCGGCTCAGGTTCAGGCTCAGGAGGCGAAGCAGAGTCGTCGCCGATGGAATTCGAGCATGTTTGATGACCTGGATTCTGATTCTGCCGCTTCCCGCACGGAGGCGCCCGCCACTGAGGGTGTGCAGGGCACGGTGGATGAGCAGCTGATCGAGCGGGTTCTGCAGGAGGCTGAGAAATCAGGCGACAAGGAATCCGGCGAGGAAGAATCCGGTGACGAGGAATCCCGCCGTGAGGGATTCCCTGCCAATTCTGGTGCGGGCTCTACGCCTGAAGCCACAGAAGCAGAAGCAACCCCTGACTTGGGCGAAGATTCCGCCGAGGAGGCTCCTGCGAGCGCCACCTCCGAACCGGCTGAAGCACCCGCAACCGAGCAGGCGGAAGATGCACCGGAAGTGTTCCGCACCCCCGACTATGAGGAGAAGATCCGCTCGATTCAGAACGCCCCGTTGCGCACCCCGAAGCCGGATGTTCCGCCACTGCCGGGCGTCACGTACGTGAACCCGTGGACCTAAAAACTAGCCCTCTCAGGCTTGCTGTGCCCGCCTCCGCGCCTTCGCCTCCATACCCTGCATCGCCACCGTGTAACACTACGTAATATTTCACGGGGCAATACATACGGGTGCACAGTTCGCCGCTTGCACTGAACGCCGTCTACTATAAATGAGGAGCCGGCGTCTGCCGGTGGCACACAAGTAACTGACCTGGAGAATTCTATGAGCCTGATCGTCCAAAAGTTCGGCGGTTCCTCCGTAGCGGATGCGGAGGGTGTCAAGCGCGTAGCCCGCCGCGTCGTGGACACTCAGAAGGCAGGTAACGATGTGGTCGTCGTGGTGTCCGCTATGGGCGACACCACCGATGAGTTGCTCGACCTTGCCGCAGAGGTCACCAGCAATGTCGTTCCCTCGCGTGAGCTGGACATGCTGCTGACCGCCGGTGAACGCATTTCGACCGCCGTCCTGTCGATGGCCATTAACGACCTGGGCGCTAAGGCGCAGTCCTTCACCGGTTCGCAGGCTGGCATGATTACCGACGGCGTGCACGGTTCGGCGCGCCTCGTGGAGGTTCGCCCCGATCGCATCCGTGAGTCCGTCGAGGCCGGAAATATCGCGATTGTGGCCGGTTTCCAGGGCATGAACCGTCAGAGTGGCGACATTACGACCCTGGGCCGCGGCGGTTCCGATACGACCGCCGTTGCGCTGGCCGCCGCGCTGAACGCCGATGTGTGCGAGATTTACTCGGACGTGGACGGCGTGTTCACCGCCGACCCGCGCATCGTGCCGACCGCGCACAAGCTGGATACCATCACCAGCGAGGAAATGCTGGAGATGGCGGCGAACGGTGCAAAGATTCTGCACCTGCGTAGCGTCGAGTATGCTCGTCGTTTTAACTTGAAGCTTCACGTGCGTTCTTCGTTCTCGGACCTTGAAGGCACTATCGTGGTTCCGGAGGAGTCCGCGGAACTGACCCCCATTCATCTGAAGGAGATTCCCTTGGAGCAGCCCCTGATTTCCGGTGTCGCGCACGATCGCACCCGCGCAAAGATTACCGTTGTTGGCGTTCCGGACGTTCCCGGTTCGGCCGCTAAGGTGTTCGGCATGATTAACGAGGCGAAGGTGAACCTGGACATGATCGTTCAGAACGTTCCCACCGACCGCCCCGGCGTGACCGATATTTCCTTCACCCTGGATCAGGAGCAGGGCCCCACCGCGCTGAAGGCGCTGGAGGCTGCGCAGGCTGAGTTGGGTTTCCAGGAGGTTATTTACAACGAGTCGGTTGGTAAGCTGTCGCTGGTTGGCGCGGGCATGAAGACTAACACGGGTGTTTCGTTCACTTTCTTTGAGGCTCTGTCTGCTGCTGGCGTGAACATTGACATGATTTCAACGTCTGAGATCCGTATTTCGGTGATTACTGAGCTGAGCAAGCTGGATGAGGCTGTTCGCGCGGTGCACACTGCGTTCGGTCTGGACGCTGAGGGTGAGGCTACTGTTTACGGTGGTACTGGCCGCTAGGGTTTAGCTCGTTTGTGGGCTGTACGCTTCGGGAGGGGCGGTGCTGGTTTGATCCGGCACCGCCCCTCCCTTTTGTCTGTGTATAGGTGAAATAACTGAAACGCTTTACAGTTATTTCAGATAGGGGTAGGGTTGTATCAACCACAATGAGCCTCCAACCGAATGATATGCACCCCACCGACGTGGCATCTTCGGACGTTGACTCTGCCGGCAACAGCACCAAGGAGAAGATAATGACCACCACCCTAACCAACCCCCTGGAGGAAGATACCCTCAATCAGGCTCGCGCAGAGGCGCGGGAGATTCTCAAGAATTCTGAAGAAACCACCATTGAGCTGACCGTTTCGGGTCGAGAAAGCCAGCAGCTTGGCGACGCCCTTAACCAGGTCATTCAGCACGTCTTCCATGCCTTGGCTAACGGGCAGAGTATTGATGTTCAGCCTGTCCCCCAAGATTTGACGACGACCGTTGCGGCGCAGCGTATCGGTATTTCCCGCCCCACGCTCATGAAGGCTATTCGCTCTGGTGACCTCCCGGCGCATAAGGTGGGTAGCCACTTCCGTATCCGCACCGAGGATGCCGATGCTTTCCGTAAGGGACTTCTCAAGAAGACCGTTGCTCAGAAGGAGCAAGCTCTCAAAGAGCTCTGGGAACTCGAGGATGAACACGGTCTTGTTGACACCTTCACTGAATAAAGTAGTTTTACTTTCTGCCCTACCTTGTCGCGGCATCGTTTAGGCTAGAAGCATGAGTAGTGTTGTGTTTTCCCAGGTGATGGATGCCCGTCAATGGCGTGCCGCAGAGGCAGCACATGAGGCGCGTGCCGGCCGCTACGCCGACCCGTTTGCGCAGCGTCGCGCCCGCCACGAAGTGCACCCCGTGGAAGATTTCCTCTTCACCTACTACACGCTCAAGCCCGGCCAGTTCAAGCGCTGGCACCCCGGCGCCGGCATCATTCTGCTGGATGCGCCCGAGCGCACCTCCTGGCGTTTCTACCGGCATGCAACCGAGCAGGAGCTCCTTGACGCTGGCTGCACCCCGCAGGTGGCGCGTGCCCAGGCGGATGCAGCCTCCGCCGTCACGGTGGACGTCACCGATTTTGTGGAGCGCCGCGCTACCGCCCTCGCCTTCACCCACGAGATCCTGCGCAACACCGCCGCGAAGAAGGGGCAGTTCGGTTGCTTCGGCATGCACGAGTGGGCGATGGCGTACAAGTCAGTGGAGAACAACATCCGCCACGACTACCTGGAACTGCGCCTGGGCGCGGAGGGTACGGACCGCGTGGTGGAGGAGCACCGCATCCGCTGCTCGCACTTTGATGCGTTCCGTTTCTTCATGCCGCAGGCGGCACCGATGAACGAACTGCAGCCGACCCGCGAGACGCAGCGTGTGCTGGAGCAGCCCGCGTGCCTGCACGCGAATATGGACGTGTACAAGTGGGCGTACAAGCTGCTTCCGCTGGTTGATTCGACTCTGGTCATGGATTGTTTTGACCTGGCGTGGGATGCGCGTGAACTGGATATGCGCGCAGCCCCCTACGATATTCGTGACTGGGGGTATGAGCCGATTCCGGTGGAGACGACCGAGGGTAAGGCTGAGTACGTGCGGATTCAGCGTGAGCTGTCGGAGCGTTCCATTGGGCTACGTGAGCGCCTGCTTGCGGTGTGCGAGCGCTATCTTCCGCCCCTCGAGGCGTAAAAGACGTGATTCGAGCCTCTTAGAGTATCCACCAACCGAACGCATACCCCCGTTACGGTCGTTAGTACGGTAAGATGAGATACGGCTCATACAGAACCCACGCACCCAAGGAGTGCCCACACATGGCCCGTATTGTTGTTGATGTTATGCTCAAGCCCGAAATTCTTGACCCGCAGGGTAAGGCTATTTCTCACGAGCTACCCCGTATCGGCGTTGATTCCTTCGTGGATGTTCGCCAGGGTAAGCGCTTCGAGCTGACCGTCGAGGGTGAGGCTACTGAGGAGCACCTCGCAGCTGCCCGCAAGGCTGCTGAAGAGCTGCTGTCGAACCCCGTCATCGAAGACGTTGTGAACGTTTCGGTTCTGGAGGACTAATACCTATGGCAGAGTCCCTCGCACCTACTGAAGTCCCCCTGGTTGGCGACTTTTCTACTTATTCCCCGAACCCCGCTTTCGCTGATGCACGCGTTGGCGTGGTGACTTTCCCCGGCACCCTGGATGACCGTGACGCTGCACGTGCTGTCCGTCTGGCTGGCGGTACCGTCGTTGAGCTGTGGCACGACGACGCTGACCTGAAGAACGTTGATGCCGTCATTATTCCCGGCGGTTTCTCCTACGGTGACTACCTGCGTGCCGGCGCTATTGCTGCGAAGGCTCCCGTGATGCGTTCGGTGATTGATGCCGCTAACGCTGCCGGTACCTCCGGTTCTTCGCCCCTGCCTGTTCTGGGTATTTGCAATGGTTTCCAGATTCTGACTGAGTCTCACCTGCTGCCCGGTTCGATGATTAAGAACGATCACCGCAAGTTCATTTGCCGTGACCAGACTCTGCGCATTGAGAATAACTCCACCTCCTGGACGAGCGACTACGCTGCAGGCCAGGAGATTGTTGTTCCTCTGAAGAACCAGGACGGTCAGTACGTTGCTGACGCGAAGACCCTGGAGGCGCTGGAGGCTGAGGGCCGCGTGGTGTTCCGCTACGTTGGTTTCAACCCGAACGGTTCCCGTAACGACATTGCTGGTATCAGCAATGAGCGCGGTAACGTGGTCGGCCTGATGCCGCACCCGGAGCACGCTGTGGAGCCCGGCTTCGGTCCTTCCTCTTCCGGTTTTGGTGAGGTTTCTCTGCGCGGTGGCGCCGATGGTCTCGGCGTGTTCACCTCGGTTCTTGCCAACCTGATTAACGCCCGCTAACGCACGACAAGGATTCTAAGAAGTTATGAGCGAAAAGCAGTTTAACCTCGACACCGTCGAGCACGCGGCGGCAACCCCGGACACCGAACTCCCCTGGGCTGAACTGGGCCTGAAGGAGAACGAGTTCGAGGACATTAAGGAGATTCTTGGTCGCCGTCCTACCGCGGCTGAGCTGGCAATGTACTCGGTCATGTGGTCCGAGCACTGCTCCTACAAGTCTTCTAAGGTTCATCTGAAGCAGTTCGGTGCGAAGGTCACCGATGAGATGAAGAAGGACCTGATGGTCGGTATCGGTGAAAACGCCGGTGTGACCGACATTGGTGACGGCTGGGCTGTTACCTTCAAGATTGAGTCCCACAACCACCCCTCGTACGTGGAGCCCTACCAGGGTGCCGCTACCGGTGTGGGCGGTATTGTGCGTGACATTATTTCGATGGGTGCACGCCCGATTGCTGTGATGGATCCGCTGCGTTTCGGCGCGATTGATCACCCCGACACCGCTCGCGTGGTTGGCGGCGTGGTTGCCGGTATCGGTGGCTACGGTAACTCCCTGGGCCTGCCGAACATCGGTGGCGAGGTTGAGTTCGATTCCTGCTACCAGGCAAACCCGCTGGTCAACGCGCTGGCTGTGGGCATTATGCGTCACGAGGACATCCGCCTGGCGAACGCATCGGGCGTGGGCAACAAGGTTGTCCTCTTCGGTGCGCGCACCGGTGGCGACGGCATCGGCGGTGCGTCGGTGCTGGCTTCGGAGTCCTTCGACGACACCAAGCCCTCGAAGCGTCCCGCCGTTCAGGTGGGCGACCCCTTCGCTGAGAAGGTTCTGATTGAGTGCTGCCTGGAGCTGTTCAAGGGCTCCGTGGTTGAGGGTATTCAGGACCTGGGCGCTGCGGGTATTTCCTGCGCAACCAGCGAGCTGGCTTCTAACGGTGAGGGCGGCATGCACGTCGACCTGACCAAGGTTCTGCTACGTGACCCCACCCTGACCCCGGGCGAGATTCTGATGTCTGAGTCTCAGGAACGCATGATGGCTGTTGTCTCCCCCGAGAACGTGGAGCGCTTCGAGGCCATCATGAACAAGTGGGGCGTGGAGTACTCCTTCCTCGGTGAGGTGACCGACTCCGGCCGCCTGGTCATCGAGTGGGACGGCGAGGTCATCGTGGATGTTGACCCCCGCACCGTCGCACACGACGGCCCGACCTACGAGCGTCCTTACGCACGCCCCGAGTGGCAGGACGACGTCCAGGCTAACCACTTCACCGGTTCGGCTGCTGACGACTCCCGCCCGCGTGGTGAGGAGCTGGGTGAGGCAATCAAGGCGTTCATGGCGTCCCCGAACATGTGCTCCAAGTCCTGGATCACCAACCAGTACGACCGCTACGTTCAGGGCAACACCGCCCTGTCCATGCCGGACGACGGCGGTGTGGTGCGCGTGGACGAGAACACCAACCTCGGTGTTGCTCTGGCGACCGACGCCTCCCCGCGCTTCACCTACCTGGATCCGTACGAGGGTGCTCGCGCGTCCTTGGCTGAGGCGTACCGTAACGTTGCGACCGTTGGTGCACGCCCCGTGGCTGTGTCTGACTGCCTGAACTTCGGTTCTCCCGAGGACCCGGACGTCATGTGGCAGTTCGCTGAGGCTGTTCGCGGCCTGGCTGATGGCTGCATGGAGCTGGGTGTTCCGGTGACCGGCGGTAACGTGTCCCTGTACAACCAGACCGGTGGCAAGGCTATTAACCCGACCCCCGTGGTGGCGATGATGGGCGTTATGGATGACGTCACCCGCCGCACCCCGTCGGGTTGGGCTCCTGAGCATGACGGTCAGGCTATCTACCTGCTGGGTACCACTCGCGATGAGCTGGACGGCTCCGAGTGGGCTCGCTTCAAGGGTCACTTGGGCGGTCAGCCGCCGAAGGTTGATCTGGCTCTGGAGCGTCAGCTGGGTGACATGCTGGTGAACATGTCTCGTGACGGCATGATTGATGCCGCACACGACGTGTCTGCTGGTGGTCTGGCTGCGGCCCTGTCGGAGGCTTGCCTGCGTTTCAACACCGGTGCCCGCATTGGTCTGGGTGAGGTTGCTGAGCGTGACGGCGTGGACCTGTTCACCCTGCTGTTCTCGGAGTCCCTGGGCCGCGTTGTGGTTTCGGTTCCGCGTTCTGAGGAGGTGCGCTTCAAGGATATGTGCACCGCTCGCCAGTTCCCCTTCGCACGTATTGGTGTGGTGGATGCTGCGTCGAACGCTCTGGACTTCCAGGATGAGGTTTCCATTGACCTGGATGAGCTGCGTGCAGCTCACGAGGGCACTCTGGCAGCTCACTTCGGTGAGGTTGCTAAGGGCTAGTTTTCGACTAGTTTGAGACTAACGCCGAAAGGGGCGGATGCTTGCGAAAGCATCCGCCCCTTTTGTTATGCCCGCTGGCTTGTGCGTTGAGCGGTGAGAGGTTGTGCGTTGAGGCGTTCTGTTTATGCGCGTTCTGGGTTTATGCCTCGGCGACCTTGCGGCCCAGCTGCGCGAACAGGGAGGCGTTAATGCGGAAGCCTTCGATGCATTCTTCGATGAGGGCTTCGCGCTGTTCGTCGGTCAGGGGTGCGTTGTCGAGCAGTTCGCGGTAGCCGTCCTTAAAGACCTTGGGCTTGGGCAGTTCGGTGAAGCGGTACATGCTCAGCGCTTCGGCGGGGATGCCGTAGTGGCGGTTGACGAGCGCTGCGACTGCCTGGCCGCCGGAGAGGTCACCGAGGTAGCGCAGGTAGTGGTGTGCGAGGTAGCGTTCGGGGGAGTTGATGGTGGCGCGGATACGCTCTACGTATTCTGCGGTTGCGGGCAGGGGCGCGTCGATGTCGCCTTCCTGGCCGAGTGCGCGGATGTCTGCGCGGATGTATTCTGCGCGGTCGAGGCCGGGGTGGGTGAAGGGTTCGGTAATGGGGCTGGGTTCTGCGCGGTAGTGTTCGGAGACTGCTTCGAGTGCTTCGTAGATGTGCACGTACTGGTTGATGAGGCACAGGTATGCCTCGGTGTTGAGGGAGCCGCCCATGAGGTCTTCCATGAAGGTGGAGTGTTCGGCGTTGTCGTGGACGTGCTTGGTGCTTTCCTTCAGGCGTGCAGAGAAGCGTTCCTGGGTGGTTTCGGGGGCGGTAATAGTCATGGTGAGTTCCTAAAGTGGCTTGTGGGTGAACAATAAATGTTTTAGTGACACGATGTCACCAAAACCTGTTAATGACATATTGTCACCAAAAACCGGTTTTGGCAATAGCTCTCACAAAAAATTTGCTAAGGTAAACCTCATACACAAGTCACCCTAGGCATTAAGTTACACAAACATAGGCTAATAGGGCTAGACTTGATACGAACACCACAATCACAAAATTCAAGGAGACACCGAATGTCTACCCCCTCTCTCACCAAGCGCACTTGGGCGTTCTTGGCTTCGGCAACCATCGGCCTCAGCGGCGTCGCTGGCGTACCCGCAGCCTTCGCAGCTGAAACCAACTCCCACGTCAGCGCCGGTGAGGTAACCGCAGCCTCAGAGCAGAGCCTGCAGGACGTCACCGTCAACTGGGGCCTGAAGAAGTCCTTCCGCTCCTACATCAACGGCCCCTTCTCCCAGGGCTCCCAGGAACTGACCGGCGTCACCACCAACGAAGACGGCTCCTACCACTTCACCTCCGCCGAAGGCACCGTAGCCAACGGCGAATACTCGGTCACCTTCACCGGCTCCTCGATTCACTACACCGCTCACCACGGTCTGCTGGAAGTCATCATCTCCGATCTCTCCGTCACCATTAAGGACGGCGTGGGCACCGTGCGCGCCAACGTTCAGTCGCGCCCCTACAACGGCAACACCACCCCGAACGACCTGGTCGAAACCAAGAACATGACCATCGGTACTTTCAACGCCTCCGGTCTGAAGGTTGAGGGTAACACCATCACCCTGCCCAGCGTTGACGAGGAAAACGGCACCCGCGTCAAGCTTTCCGAAGAGGCAACCGGCGCCTTCGCGGGCTTCTACAAGGCAGGTCAGGAGCTGGATGCACTCGGCTTCTCCGCAACCATCGTGACCAAGGAAGCACCCGCGCCGAGCCCTGAGCCCAGCACTGAACCCAGCGCCGAGCCGAGTGCTGCGCCGACCGCAGAGCCGACTGCTGCGCCCAGCAGCGAGCCTTCCTCCGCACCGACCAGCGAGGCACCCAAGCCCACAGACCCCAAGCCCGCAGAGCCCACTTCTGCAGCGCCGAGCGCAGCTCCCACCTCCGCGGCACCCTCCTCCCCCGCCGCAACCACCGAGCCCAAGCGTGAAGAAAAGGTCACCGGCAACGTCGTCGAGTCCGGCACCCTCAGCTGGGATATCCGCGAGTCCTTCCTGAAGTACCTGACCAGCTTCGCGCACGGCTCCGTGAACGTTGAGGGCATGGAGAAGACCGCGGCTGGCGGCTTCAAGTACACTCAGGCATCCGGCGTGTACAACCCCGAGACCAAGACCGGTCAGATCAACTTCGCGGGCACCGCAGAGTTCACCGGCCACAACGGTCAGCTCAAGAGCACCATCAAGAACATGCGCCTGGTCGTCGTCAACGGCAAGGGTACCCTGGTCGCTGACGTTGACGCACTGACCCGCGACGGTAAGTCCGTTTCTAAGACCGGCCTGGCTATCGCCGAGGTGGACCTCTCCGGCGCGAGCGTGAAGGACGGCGTTTTCTCGGCGCAGAACGCAGCAGTCGCGCTCACCGCTGAAGGTTCCGATGTGCTCTTCGCAGGCCAGTACCGCGGTGCCGACAACGCCATGGCGCCGCTGAGCTTCTCCGTAAAGCTCAGCGAACGGACCGCAGAGAACACCGTTGAGGTTCCCCGCGTCTCTGAGAACAAGTCCTCCGATAACAAGGGTTCTGAGAACGGCTCTTCCGATAACAGCTCCTCGAACTCCTCCGGTAACTCCGGCGCTAACGGCTCCGGCTCTAATGGTTCGGCAGGCACCTCCGGCAGCATCTCTAACGGCGGTTCCTCCTCGAACGGTTCTGTCAGCAACAACCCGGCACAGCCGGTCTGCGTACCCGTCACCCGCACCCGCGAGGTGCAGGAGCAGGGCGCATCCGACGGCACCATTAAGAGCGCAAACCTTGGCTGGGGCGTGCGTGATTCCTTCCGCAACTACGTGCGCGGCGGTATCGCGAACGGTAGCTGGGAGCTGAACGGCACCTCCTACTCTTCGGATGCGTTCAACTGGTCTAACGGCACCGGCACCTTCAAGGACGGTAAGGGTTCCATCTCCTTCAGCGGTTCGGTTCGGTTCACCGGTCACCACGGCATTCTGGACACCACCATTGCGAACCCGCGCCTTGAGATTAACGGCAATTCCGGTACTCTCTACGCGACCATGAACAGCAATGACCCCTCCGGCAAAGCAACTAACTACGGTGAGGTGGCACTGCTGAAGGTAGATCTTTCGGGTCTGCAGAGCTCCTCTGACGCTGTGAGCGTCAACGGTGCGGCAACCACCCTGACCGCTGAGGGCGCGAAGGCGTTCGCTGGCTTCTACGATGCCGGTAAGGACATGGCTCCGCTGAGCTTCTCCGCGGCGATTAACGGCGCGAAGACCACCACCAAGACCGTGTCCGAGACCGTCTACGAGGGTGAGGGTTGCGACCCGGTCACCGGCAAGCCTCTGGCTTCCACCGGCGCCTCCGGTGTTGAGGGCACCCTGGTTGCAGGCTTCATCGCTGTTGCAGCCGGCGCGGGTACCGTCGTGTACACTCGCCGCCGCAAGAAGGCATAACGGCACCTCACGAGGATGCCCACACTGTCGGCTCGCCCGTGAAACTCAACCATGAGGTTCACCGGTGAGCCGACACGGCCCGTGCGGGGGTGCAGATTTTCACTGCACCCCCGCTTCAGGTGCCAGGTTTTACCCCGGCGCCTACCCCAGTTTTTCTAACTCCCTTTTTTCTGTGAGACGACGATGTTTTCTTCCCTTTCTTCTTCTGCCCTGAACCGCCGCGATGCAATGAAGTATGCGGCATTCTCCATCACTTCCGCGTTCCTGCTGAACTCTTGCGGTGTGGGTACTCAGAACCCGGCCGCTTCTTCAAGCACTTCGCAGGCTGTGGTGGATGAGCAGAGCACCCGCACCGTTTTGGAGAACCTTGCCGATCAGCTGCGTTCTTCTATTGCCCCTGATCAGAAGGCTCTGCGCGGCCCCAATAGCGCCGCGGATACCCCCGAAATTCAGCCGATGGTCGATACCCCCACCCCGGCTTTCCCGGTGACCTTCAAGGATTTCAACGGCACTGAGGTGACCGTTAAGTCTGCTGACCGCGTGCTGGCGCTGGACCTGTACGGCACTCTGGCTCAGCAGATGATTGCGCTGGGCCTGGGCGGTCGTCTGGTCGGTCGTGTCACCTCCTCGACGGAGCAGTCGCTAGCTCACCTGCCGCTGGTGACCCAGAACGGTCACGACCTGAACGCTGAGGCGATTCTGGCGACCTCCCCGGACCTGGTGCTGTGGGATAAGAGCAACGGCCCGATTGAGATTGTGGATCAGCTGCGCGCAGCGGGTGTGACCGTGGTGGTCTTCGATCATGAGCGTCGCATGGATAAGATCATTCCGCAGCTCAAGGCTGTTGCGCAGGCGCTGGGTGTTCCGGAGGCGGGCGAGCAGGTTGCTGCCCGCGTGCAGAAAGACCTGGATTATGCCCTGCAGGTGATCAAGGACGTCGCCCCGAAGGGTGAGCAGCAGGTGTCGTTCGCGTTCCTGTACGTGCGCGGTACCGCTGGCGTGTTCTTCGTGCTCGGCAAGGGTTCGGGCGCTGACGATTTGATTCAGGCTATTGGCGGCAAGGATGTGGCGTCTGAGCAGAACGCGACGAATATTATTCCGGCGACCAGCGAGGCGCTGGTGAAGCTGAACCCGGACGTCATTCTGACCATGAGCGGCGGCATTAAGTCCACCGGCGGTTTGGATGGTTTCTTGGCTCGCCCGGGTGTGGGTGAGACGACTGCCGGTAAGAATAAGCGCATTATCGATATGGGTGACGGCCAGATTCTGTCCTATGGCCCGAATACTCCGGCGGTGCTTTTGTCGCTGGCTAAGGCTGCGTACTCGACTCCTGCGGGGGGCCAGTAGTGGCTACCGTAAAGAGTGCGGCGGGTGCGCGGGATTATCGTGCTTCACGTCGGCGTCGTGCCGGTCTGACGTTTACGTTTTTGGCGGTGGCACTGTGCGTTGTGATGGTGCTGTCTGCGGGTTTGGGTCAGTACAATATCCCGACTGATCAGGTGGTTGCTTCTGTGGGCCGCCGCCTGGGTCTTGCGCCGGAGAACCCGGCGATGCAGCTGGCGGATAGCACTCTGTGGAATATCCGTTTCCCGCGTGTGCTGTTGGGCGTGCTGGTGGGTGCCGCTTTGGGTACTTCCGGTGCGGTGATGCAGTCGGTGTTTGGTAACCCGTTGGCTGAGCCGGGCGTGATTGGTGTTTCCTCGGGTGCGGCGGTTGGCGCGTGTTTGTCGATTGTGTTGAACCTGCAGTTCTTCGGTATTTTCACGACTCCTGCATTCGCGTTTGTGGGTGCGTTGGCGGCTACTGCGCTGGTGTATTTCCTGTCGCGTTCTTCGGGTCGTGCGAAGGTCCTGTCGATGATTTTGACGGGTATTGCGGTGACCGCGGTGGCGAATGCGATTATTGCGTTCCTCATGTTTATTGCTGATACGACGAGCCGCGATCAGATTGTGTTCTGGCAGATGGGTTCGCTGAACGGTTCCACGTGGAAGGCTGTGGCGAGCGTATGGCCGGTTATTCTGATTGGCTTGGTGGCGTGTTTTGTGATGGCTTCTTCGCTGGATGTTCTGGCGTTGGGTGAGCGTGCGGCGCAGCATTCGGGTGTGAACGTGGAGCGCCTACGTGCGGTGTCTATTGCGGCGACGGCTTTGTTGACGGGTGCTGCGGTGGCGTATGCGGGCATTATTGCGTTTATTGGTCTGATTATCCCTCACCTGTTGCGCATGATTTTGGGTCCGTCGAATCGTGTGTTGTTGCCGGCTTCGGCCTTGGGTGGCGCGCTGTTGATTGCGCTGTCTGATTTGGGTGCGCGTACGCTGGTTCCTTTTGCTGATTTGCCGATTGGTATTTTTACGGCTTTGGTGGGCGGCCCGACGTTCTTCGTGTTGTTGCGTCGTTCCCTGGGCCAGGGCGGAGGTGCTTCGTGAGTGAGTTGTTGAGCCTGTACGGTGTGTGTTTTAACGCTGGTGGGCGTCAGATTTTGAATGATGTGTCTCTGTCGGTTGCTGCGGGCGAGGTTGTGTCGCTGATTGGTCCTAATGGTGCCGGTAAGTCGACTCTGTTGGGTGTGATTGCTGGTGATATTGCGCCCAGTGGCGGTGAGATTCTGTTGGATGGTACCCCTCTGGGTTCGATTCCTGCCCGTCAGATGGCGCGTCAGCGTGCGATGCTGCTGCAGAAGTTGAATGTGGCGTTTTCGTACACGGTGCATGAGGTGGTTCAGATGGGCCGCACCCCGTGGAAGGGTACGGAGCGCGCTGAAGAGGATGACGCCGTGGTTGCTTCGATGATGGAGCGTACGTCGGTGACTCACTTGTCGGATCGTGATATTACGACTCTGTCCGGTGGCGAAAGTGGTCGTGCTCATTTGGCGCGTGTGTTTGCTCAGCAGACTCCGCTGATTCTTTTGGATGAGCCGACTGCGGCATTGGATATTACGCATCAGGAGCAGACGTTGCGGGTGAGCCGTGAGTTGGCTGCTGAGGGTGCTGCGGTGTTGACGGTGCTTCATGACTTGGATGTGGCGGCTGCGTATTCTGACCGTATGGTGTTGTTGCGTGGTGGTGAGGTGGTTGCTTCGGGCGCCCCTGAGCAGGTGTGTTCGGCGGAGTTGTTGTCTGAGGTGTATCAGCATCCGATTGAGGTGTTGAGGCATCCGGTGACGAATCGTTTGTTGATTCTGCCGGAGCGCTGAGTCTGCTAGCGCGCTGATTTTACAGGGCGTTAGCGAACCATCCCGCAAACACTTTCCATCTCAAAATATGCCAGTATTCGCATATATTAAATCTCCGTTCTGGAATGGCTGTAAATATCAGTTCATTACAGGGCGGAGATTATCTTTATCCCCTTCTGCACGGATACACTGAAAGGTAGTGTCCGCAATACTGAACTCTATTCAGTTCAGCATTCCATCCATTCGAGAAAGAGACCCCCGCATGGATCCTCAGCAGAAAACGGCAACGCCTGCCGTTGCCGGCTACATTCCCGAATATTCTGAAACACCGCATAGCGGATCTTTCGATATTGCCCAGCACGGTTTGAGCAGCGATGATGTTGCCCGCCTGACTGCTGAAGGTAGGGTCAATACCCAGAACAATAAGTCTTCTCGCACGCTGTGGAGCATTATGCGTGCGCACCTGTTCACGGTCTTCAACTTTGTGTTGGGTGCCTGTGGTGCCGTGGTGATTATGTACCAGCGTTGGGCTGATCTGCTCTTCCTGGCGGCTGTTATCGCTAACGTGGTGATTGGTTTTGTGCAGGAGTACAAGGCGAAGCTTGAGCTGGACCGCATCTCCCTGCTGGACCGCTCCCCCGCTACTGCCGTGCGTGACGGTAAGAGCGTTGAGGTTCCGATGGAGCAGCTGGTTGAGGGTGACGTTGTCATCCTCAAGCGCGGCGATCAGGTTCCGGCGGATGCCGTTGTGCTCACCTCCGATTCTTTGGAGCTGGACGAGTCCCTGCTGACCGGTGAGAACGACCCGATTGCTAAGCGCCCCGGCGATATGGTGCTGTCGGCGTCGAGTGTGCTGGGTGGTACCGGCCGCGTCCTGCTCTCTCACGTGGGTGCGAATTCTCGTGCAAGCAAGATTTCTGATGAGGCGCGCCAGTTCTCGCGTATTCAGTCTGAGCTGCGTGATGCGCTGAACCGTGTGGTCCGCTGGATTACGGTGGGCCTTGCGGTCATTATTCCTGTGGTGTCGTGGGGTCAGATTCAGGCGGCTGGTGGCCTGGAGACCGTGCAGCAGAACCACCTGTGGGAGCAGGTTTCTATTGCTGTGGTGTCCTCGGTTGCTTCGATGATTCCGCAGGGTCTGGCGCTGATGACTACTCTGGCGTTTGCGGCGGCGGCTGTGGCGCTGGGTCGTAAGCACAACATCCTGGTGCAGGAGCAGCCTGCGGTTGAGGTTCTGGCTCGTGTGGATGTGGTCTGCTTTGATAAGACCGGCACCCTGACTGAGGGTGGCGTGATTTTTGATTCGGTGCGCCCGCTGGACACCGTTGCTGAGGCTGAGGGCCCGGATGCTGACTCGGCGGAGCACACTTCTTGGCGTGCTTCTCTGCCTGCCGGTTGGAATGAGGCGCTGGCGTGGTTTGGTCACGATGAGAACGCGAACCCGACCGCTGCGGCTCTGACCGGTGGTTTCCCGGATGCTTCCTCAGCGTCGGTGAGCGGTATTGTGCCGTTCTCCTCGGCTCTGCGTTTTAGCGCGATTGAGTTTAAGGATTCGGGCGCGTGGCTTCTGGGTGCTCCGGAGGCGCTTCTCGCCAAGGGCACCGCTGAGCGTGAGCGTGCCGCTGAGCTGGCGGCGCTGGGTCTGCGCACGATGGTTTTGGCGCATGCTTCTGCGGTGGTTCGCAATGAGAAGGATGAGCCGATCCAGAAGATCCCGTCGGATGCTGCCCCGGTTCTGTTCGTGATTTTCCGTGAGAATGTGCGTGCGGATGCGCCTGAAATTGTGGAGTATTTCCACCGTCAGGGTGTGACTCTGAAGGTCTTCTCGGGTGATAACCCGTTCACTGTGGCTGCGGCTGCGAAGACCGCGGGCATGGATACTTCTGCGGGCGCGGTTGATGCGTCGACTCTGCCTGAGGACGGTCCGGAGCTTGCTGAGGCTGCGGCTACTCACAATATTTTCGGTCGTGTGTCGCCCGAGCAGAAGAAGAACATGGTGATTGCCCTGAAGGAGCGCGGCCATGTGGTGGCGATGACCGGTGACGGCATTAACGACGCTCTGGCACTTAAGCATGCAAGCTTGGGTATTGCGATGGGTAACGCGGCTCCTGCGACGAAGGCTGTTTCTCGTCTGGTTCTTCTGGACGGTAAGTTCTCGTCTCTGCCGGCTGCGCTGGAGCAGGGCCGTCAGGTCATTACGAACATTGAGATGGTGGCTAACCTGTTCTTGACGAAGACTGGTTTCGCGATTCTTCTGGGTGTTCTGTTCAGTATTTTCGGTTTGACTTTCCCGTTCTTGCCGCGTCAGTACTCGACTGCTGACTTCTTGATTGTGGGTGCGTCGTCCTTCGCGTTGACTCTGTTGCCGAATTCGCGCCGTTACGTGCCGGGCTTCTTGCGCCGCGTGCTGAATTACACGGTTCCGAACTCGATTATTGTGGTTGCGATGCTGTTGGCGGTGACGTTCACGGCTCGCGGCATGGGTGTTGATGATATCCGTCAGATTCAGACGGCTTCGTTCATCACCCTGGTGATGATGGGTCTGTGGAACTTGGCTGCGGTGGCTCGCCCGTTCAACCGTGCTCGTGTTCTGCTGTTTGGTGCGTTGCTTGCGGTGTTCTTCGCGGCGTTGTTCGTGCCGATTCTGGTGGAGTACCACCAGTTCGTTACTGTGCTTCCGCATCTGCTGTGGACCTCGCTGGGCGCCGGTGCTCTGGGTGCCGCGCTGATTGAGGTGAATGCGCATCGTAATCGCCGTTGGCAGAAGCGTAATTACCCTGAGCTGGAGGTTGCTCCGCTGAATTTCTTCCCGGCTAAGTAGTTAGTCGGAAAGGTAGCTGCTTCGGTAGCGTGTGGGCCCCGTATCCTGTGGATGCGGGGCCCTTTCGTGTCTTCGCAAGCATCCCCTCCGTAGTGTTCCGGAATCAGCCGGAGTACTCCTACTAGCAGCACCGAGGGTGTGTCTCAGCTATCACTTGGATGAAACATTTAACAGCTTCTGATAGCTTTTGCCTCTCACCTTGCTCTTAACCTGGGAAAACCCTTAGAGTTACAGGGAACTATTTGAGAAGGGAAACCTTCTTCAGGGTTGTTACTGGTTTGGCAGGCAAGACCTGAGTTACTCAACACCGTATGGGACGGCAGCATATATCTGCCGAGAATCCCCTCTATTTGCTGTACCGAAGCTCCATAGTGGGCACGAGTGTAGTGCTTCCGGTGGTCGAGAGACTCGGGTCTTTTGTGTTTTCTGGCCGTGTTTTCCGGGGCTTTTTCGGCTACCGCAACGTCAGGTAGGCACAGCCTCCGGCAACAACCGTATAGACATTGACCGCATATCTAAGGAAGTATCGTGAATAACCGCGAACTTGGCGAGAAGATTCTTGACGGCCTGGGTGGCCCCGAGAACATCGCGCACATTACTCACTGTGCAACCCGCCTTCGTGTCACTCCTGTGTCTAACGATGCAGTGCAGAACAAGAAGATTGAGGGTCTGCCCGGCGTTCTCTCTGTGATTGAGCAGTCCGGCCAGACTCAGGTTGTTCTGGGCGAGCGCGTTGAGGCTGTGTACAACGAGATCAACGCTCTGCCTTCTATGTCCGGCCACGCTGAGGGTGACACCAAGGTTGAGGCTGAGGGCAAGAAGTCCGGCTGGCTTACCAACGTCTTCGACGTTCTGTCTGACTCCTTCCGTCCTCTGCTGTGGGCACTTCTGGGTACCTCGATGATTCTGACCCTGATTGTGTTCATGCAGCAGCTGGGCTTCTTCGGCCAGTACACTGACTTGACCGGTCAGAGCGTGAACATCGACATCATTAACGGTGCTCGTGTGGCTGACCCGGAGGAAGCTAAGGCTCTGAACACCCAGTGGATGCAGCAGTTTGCTTTCTGGTACATCCTGAAGGCTGCTTCGCTGTCTGTTCTGAACTTCATGCCCATCATGCTGGGTGCTACCGCTGCTAAGCGTCTGGGCGCGAACATGTGGGTTGGTGCAGCTATCCCCGCTGCACTGATGACCGGTACCTTCACCGATCTGACTGCTCTTGCTGACCCCGCCACCAAGGTTCTGAACGTTCCGTTCTTCGGTCTGGATCTGCCGCTGTACGCATTCAGCTACACCGGCCAGGTCTTCCCCCCGCTGCTGGCTGTTGCTCTGCTGGCTCCGCTTGAGCGCTTCCTGAAGAAGGTTATTCCTTCGATGCTGCAGATGGTGTTCGTGCCGATGATTTCGGTCATCATTCTGGTTCCGGTGACCGCGTTCCTGGTTGGCCCCATCGGTATTGGTGTGGCTATGGGTATCTCTGACTTCCTGAAGATGGTTAACGACCAGGCTCCGGCTCTGGTTGGTGCTCTGATTGCTGGCCTGTACCTGTTCATGGTTCCGCTGGGTCTGCACTGGCCGCTGAACGCTGTCATGATTAACAACCTGCAGACCATGGGTACTGACTTCATTCAGTCCCCCATGGGTGCTTACAACTTCGCTGTGTTCGGCCTGGTCACCGGTGTGGCTATTAAGGCTAAGCACGACCGCGAGCTGCGCCAGACCGCTGTTGGTGCGTCGATGTCCGGTCTGCTCGGTGGTATTTCTGAGCCGTCCCTGTACGGTGTTGTGCTCCGCTACAAGCGCGTGATCCCGATTATTCTGGTTCCCGCTGTTATTGGTGGCGCTACCATTTCCTTCCTGGGCGTTAAGTCCTACGCATTCGCGTTCACCTCGCTGCTGTCGATTCCGGCTATGCAGCCTTCCTACCTGTACGTGATTGGTCTGGCTATTGCGTTCTTCGGCGCTATGACCGGTGTTCTGATTTTCGGTTACGAGTCGAAGGCTGACGCTGTAAGGCACGCTGCGGAGCGTAAGGCTGAGGCTGCTGAGGACGCTCCCAAGGCTGAGGCTGTTGCCGTTAAGGCTGCTCCGGCTGCTGCCGCTACTGCGACCGCCGCTGCTGCACCCGCTACTTCCGCTGGTGAGGTCATTGAGCTGCACGCTCCGATTGAGGGTACTGCTGTTGCTCTGTCTGATGTTCCGGACCCGATTTTCGCTGCTGGCAAGCTGGGCGAGGGTGTGGCTATTGAGCCGACCGGTACCACTGTTGTTGCTCCCGCTGCCGGTAAGGTTGCTGCAACCTACCCCTCGGGCCACGCTGTGGGTCTGAAGCTGGAGAACGGCATTGAGCTGCTGATTCACGTTGGTCTGGATACCGTGAACCTGGACGGTAAGGGCTTCAGCGTGAAGGTTGCTAAGGGCGATGTTGTTGCTGCTGGCGACGCTCTGATTGAGTTCGATCCTGAGGTTATCAAGGAGGCGGGTTACCCGCTGATTACCCCGGTGATTGTGACCAACACCCGCAAGTTCACTGAGGTTAAGGGTCTGCCGGGCGTTGCTCACCAGAACCTGAGCACTGTCCTGAAGGTGACCACTAAGTAGTTCGCTTTCTAGGCTCTAAGGGGCCCCACCATTGTGGTGGGGTCCCTTTCCTTATGTTCCCTTTCCCTTATGCCCTGTTTCCTGATGTGCTGATTCTTTGAGCCGGGTTTGCTGGGCAGGGTTTGCTGGGGTTTAGGCACTACCCTGGGGTATTTCTGCTAATGTAAGAATACGCTCAACAAGGAAGTTCTCAAGTGATAGGGAATACGATGATGTCTTCTGATACTAGGACATGGGATACCGGAGTGTGGGAAGAGCAGCAAAAAAAGCTACGCGCTCTTTCTCCTGTTCGGCGGCTGATGCGTCGGCTCAATCTTGAGGCGCTCGTCTACGAGTCTGCGCCGTTTCCGGTTCTGTTACGTAAGCTCTCCGCGCTGATTCCAGCCTGTCTTCTGTGGTGGGTTATCTACGAACCGCACCGGCTTGCTTCCTTCACCAGCCTCCCCGAGGGTACTCACGCTATTACGCTGCTCCCCGGAGCCTGGGGTGACCCCGCTACGGGGGCTTATGGAGGTCTTCCTGAGCTACCGGGGGTCCTCGTGCGCTGGGTGCTGTGCATCGCGGCAATGGTGGCTGTCGTTCATGTCTGCGGCGTCAAGGCGAAGGGGCAGAGCTTCACCATTCCTCACGATGCGCGTTCACGGTTGATTGCGCTGATGCAGGCTCTGGGCATTTTCGGTGCTTTTGCACTGGTCGTCTGGATTGAGTACATGATGACTCCGCTGACCCTCATGTTTGAAACCGTGTACGCTGGCCCGACCGCCGTCTATAGCGGCGACGGCATGATTCCCCTGCACCTGTTCCTGTCCTCGTCGTTGAGCGCTATTTTCTTGGGATATTTCTGCGTGAATATTCTTGCCTCGCTGAATATCCCCGGGTACCTGGGCATCCCCGCAATTATTTACGTGGGGGCGCTCCCTTGGGCTCAGGCGGAGCGGCACCAGTTCACGTTGGCGCTGGCGTGGGTCATTGCGGTGACGCTGGTGAGTTGGCTCGTGCGCGGCATGTGGGGCACTCTGCTCGCCTGCGTGGGCTATTCTCTCTGGATTGTGCTGGTGGCAACCAGCGGTGATCCGTTTGATCTGTCCGCTAATATGAGCCGTGTGCTCGTGATTTTGGGTTTCCCGCTGGCTTTCATCGTTGCTGGAGGCGGCATTTACCGTATCTTCTATCTGCGGCAGAACCCGAAGATGTTGAGGTACCTGCAGGAGCGTGCCCTGTACCTGGGCGAGTGGTAGCAGCCAGTTAGAGTGGCGCTCCCCTAGTTTTTGTAATTACATATCCCGCTAATGTATCCAGCTAAAGGACGCAGAACAAGCGGGACAGAAAAATCCCGGGCACTCTCTCGTGAGAGTACCCGGGATTTCGAGTCCTACAGGACGGCTAGAGCGTTACCGCAAGCGGTACTACTCCTGCCAGCCAACGTTGACCCAGTAGTCAGCGCTGGTGTAGCTCTGCTTGAACAGGGACGGACCGTAGTTCGCAACCTTAGCCTTGACAGCGGCGTACATCGGGCCGTTTGCGTAGGGCAGGTACACTGCGACCTTCTCGTAGTAGAGCTTCTCCGCCTCGTTAGCGATCTTGATGCGCTCGTCTTCCTTCTCGGTGTTCTGCAGCTTCTCGATGAGCTTATCAACTTCGGGGTCACCGACTCCGAACACCTCGGTGGTGAAGAAGTAGGGTGCCGAGGAAGCCAGGTCGGGCAGAACACCCCAACCGGTGAAGATTGCTTCGTAGCTCTTCTGGCCGAGCACGGAGTTGGAGTTCGACTGCGGCTGGTTGTCAGCGCTCAGGCGGATACCTGCGGACTTCAGCTGCTGCTCCAGAATCTGGTAGACCGCCTGGTAGACCGCCTCGGAACCGAAAGAGGTCAGAGCGAAGCCAGCAACCTTGCCGTTCTTAGCGTAGTAGTCGCCGGACTTGGAGTAGCCTGCGGCCTCCAGGATCTTAGCGGCTGCCTGTGCACCGGTGTCACCAGCGTAGTTGTTCTGGTAACCCTTCTGGAACGGCATCGCGATGATGGAGCCGGGCAGCGGCTCGGTCCAGCCGAGCTGCGAGAAGTATGCCTTAGCGATCTGCTCGCGGTCCACAGAAGCAAGGATTGCGCGGCGCAGTGCCAGGTCCTCGATGCGCTTGGGGTTCAGCTGAATGATGTTGACGTTGGTGTTCTGGCTCTGGCGAATCTCGGTGCCTGCCTGGCCCTTCACAGCGTTGTAGCTGGTTGCGCCCACGAAGGTGAAGGCGTCCAGTTCGCCGTTCTTGAAGCTTGCGCGGATTGCTTCGGAGTCCATCTGACGCCAGATGATGCGGTCCAGGATCGGCTTCTCGCCCCACCACTTGTCGTTCTTGACCAGGGTGAGAACCTTCTGGGAGGAGTTCCACTCGCCAACCTTGAAGGGGCCAGCCCAGTACTGGTCGAGGGGCTTGTCAACGAAGCCTTCGTTGAAGAGGTTGACGTCTTCCAGTGCGGGGTGGATTGCGAAGGCGCACAGACCCTCGGAGGGGTAGTACGGAGCCTTCATGGTGACCTTGACGTGGAAGTTGTCGCCGTCCACAGCCTCGATGCTCTCAACCTGCTGCCACATGGTGTTGTCGGTGATGTGGTAGGGGTTGTCGGTGGTTGCGCGGTAGACCTTCCACACGGCGCGAACAGCGTTCACGTCCATGGGGGTGCCGTCGTTGAAGGCAGCCTTGGGGTTGATCTTGAAGGTCGCGGTCTGCACACCATCGACGGTCTCGGTCTTGTGCTCGGTGCAGAACTCGGGGTTGAGGGTGCCTTCGCCTTCGGGGCTCATGGTGTAGAAGCCCATCACGGCGGGAATGTTGCAGGGTGCCAGAGCGTCCAGGTTGCTGGAGGTGTAGCCGCTCTGGGTCTGCAGGTTGAAGTTCGGGCCCAGGGCGGTAGCCGCGAGGGTCAGGGTGCCACCCTGCTTGAGAGAGGAACGGTCCTGCTTGTTGACCTGAAGGTTCTTCAGAATATCTTCAGCGTTGTTAGCGGCGCTACCGCCAACCTTTTCCTTCGAGCTGCCGCAGGCAGCCAGTAGACCAACGGTGCCGAGGGCAACGGTGCCGGTCAGGAGGGTACGGCGAGAGACAGACATGCTCTTCATGGAATTTCTCCTAGAGTATTCGCAGTGTTGTGGAGGCGGTACGCGAACGGTGCGTAACCCACACTCCAACCCGGCGGGAGGACAGTCTCTGCCGGGGTTGCGGGCAGAATGCCCACATTTGTTTTAAGTATATCCGTGCGACTCTCTTAGGAACGGGAAAGCGGCGTGCTACAGAAGGTTTTAATCCTTTTGTAACACGCCGCTGTAGCGCTTTTACCCCTTATGGAGTGTGTGAGCGGTGCTCAACGCTTAGTTTTGCTTCTCCCAACCGACGTTGATCCATACGTTCGGGTTGTAGTAGGGCAGGCCGAAGAGCATGGGGCCGTAGTTCGCCAGGCCCTTACGGCACGCCTTGAAGTTCGGGCCGTTGTGGGTGGGCACGTAGATGGCGACCTCGTCCAGGTGGCGCTTCTCCAGCTCGTTCATGATCTTGAGCTGTTCCTTCGGGTCCTCGGTGGACATCATGGTTGCTGCCAGCGAGTCCAGATCCTTACCGTGACCGTTGTTGGTCTCGGAGATGTAGAAGTAGTTCGCCGCATCCACCGGGGAGGTGGTGATGCCGTAGCCACCGGTCTTAATCGCGAAGTTCTTCGAGGAGATGATGCTCGACATTTCAGAGGCACCGTGGTTCTCGATGGTCAGTTCAACGCCGATTTCCTTCATCTGCTGGACGAGGAACTGCGCGGTGGAGCTGACAACCGGGTCGCTACCGAAGGTGATGACCGGGTAGGAGACCTTAGCGCCGTCCTTGGTGTAGTAGTCACCGGACTTGGTGTAGCCTGCGTCCTCAAGGATCTTGGTAGCGACGTCCTTGCCGAGCTTGGTCGGGTAGTTGTCCTGGTAGCCTTCCTGCATGGGCAGCATGCACATGGAGCCGGGCAGGGTTTCCTTCCAGCCGAGCTTCTCGTAGCGCAGCTTCTGCAGCTGCTCACGGTTGAGGGCTGCAACGAATGCGCGGCGGACGGGCAGGGGCACCTTTTCGGGGTTGATTTCGTAGTTGCCCACGCTGAGAGCGCTACCCTTGCGAATGTCGGTGTTTGCCACGCCGGAGAGCTCGTTGTAGGAGCTGAGGGTGCTGGCATCCACGTAGTCGATTTCGCCGTTCTTGTAAGCTGCCTGCTCTGCCTGGGAGCTCATTTCACGCCAGGTGATGCGCTCAAGAGCGGGCTTCTGGCCCCACCACTTCTCGTTGCGGACGACGGTGAGCACCTTGGAGGAGGAGTTCCACTCGCCGACCTTGAAGGGGCCTGCCCAGTACTGGTCGAGGGGCTTGTCGTTCAGGCCGTCGTTGAAGAATTTGGGATCGGCGAATGCCGGGTGCAGGAACGAGGTGAAGCTGCCTTCGATGGGGTACCAGGGCTTGGACATGGTGACCTTCACGTGGCGGGTATCGCCGTCCACAGCCTCGACGCTTGCGACCTGTTCCCAGATGGGCGAGGGGGTGATCTGGTAGTCCGAACCGGATGCCGCGGCGGTGTAGATGGTCTGGTAGCTCTTGACGGCGTTCACGTCGATGGGGGTACCGTCGTTGAAGGCTGCCTTGGGGTTGATCTTGAAGGTCACGGTCTGCACGCCGTCAACGGTTTGCGCCTTGTATTCGGTGACGTAGTCCTTGTTCATGTGCGACTCGCCGCGGAAGTCAGCGTAGAAGCCGCCGGTGAAGGCAGAGTTGATAGCCGCCTGAATATTCAGGTTACCGGCGGTGTAGCCGTTGGTGTTGAGGATGTTGAAGTTCGGGCCGATGCCATCAGCGCTCAGTCGCAGCTCGCCGCCGTCCTTGAGGGCGGAGCGATCCTTCTCGTTGTAGGAGACTGCCTTGGACAGGTCGTCACCGGCAGAGAGAGCGCTGGTTTCGTTCTTGGAGGAGTTGCCGCCGCAGGCTGCGAGCAGGCCGACGGTACCCAGGGCAACGGTGCCGGTGAGCAGGGTACGACGGTTGAGAGTGAAAGTGGTCATTAGTTTTCCTCGGTTAGGTGAGATGCTGAATTTTTGTACGCGGGGGAACACAACCCGCACATCTTTGTGACAGCACGCACATTTTGCATTGAGATTAGTATACACACATTTCCCACGCACTATGACCTAGTTCACCGTTTTAGGGAAAATATTTCAGCCAATCCCCGAAACCACCCCACCACAAACCCTCCATCAAAAACACAGAAAAGCCCCGCAGTACCCCGCCGCTGAGGCGGAATACCGCGGGACTTCACCCTCCAGAGCCTTATACCGGCGCCTCCGAAAATTCAGAAACTACCGAATAGGAATCCAGAAAATTAACATGTGGCTTTAGTTCTGCCAACCCACATTGACCCAGCGCTTGGGGTCGGTGTAGCTGGTTGCGAAGAGGGAAGGACCGTAGTTAGCCAGCTTCTCCTTCACAGCTACGTAGCTGGGGCCGTTAGCGTAGGGGAAGTAAATAGCGACCTTCTCCATGTGCTGCTTCTCAGCCTCAGCAGCCATCTTCAACTGCTCCTCGTGGGATTCCTTCTCGTAAATGGAGGCAATGTACTTATCCAGCTCAGGATCGCCCACACCCTCGTTGATTTCGCTGGTGTAGAAGTACTGAACGCTGTCTGCGGGGTCAGCACCAATACCCCAACCGGAGAAGGCGCAGTCGTACTGCTTAGAGCCCATCACGGAGTTGAACTGGGACTGCGGCTGGTTGTCCTGCTCGAGCTTAATACCTGCTGCCTTGAGCTGCTGCTCGAGGTTCTGGAACTGAGCCAGGGAGGTTGCATCCGAACCGAAGTAGGTGATGGAGAAGCCTGCAGTCTTACCGTCCTTGGCGTAGTAGTCGCCATTCTTGGAGTAGCCTGCTGCTTCCAGGATCTTTGCCGCAGCCTCGGGGCCGGGGTTAGAAGGCATAGCGTCCTGGTAGCCCTTCTGGAAGGGCATAGCAATCATGGAGCCGGTCAGGGGCTCTTCCCAGTTGATCTGGCCGAACTTGACCTTAGCCAGCTGAGAGCGGTCAACCGCGGCGAAGACTGCACGGCGCAGGGCGGTGTCGGTCACGCGGGTCGGGTTGAACTGCAGGTTGATCACGCCGACGCTCTGGCCGGAGCGAATCTGGACACCGGGCTGACCCTTGACGGCGTTGTAGGTTGCCAGGCCAGCAAAGCCGATGCTGTCCAGCTCGCCGTTCTTGAACGCTGCGCGCTCTGCTTCGTCGCCCATTTCGCGCCAGATGATGCGATCCAGCAGAGGCTTCTCGCCCCACCACTTGTCGTTGGGCACGAGGGTGAGGGTCTTAGCCGAAGAGTTCCACTCGCCAATCTTGAAGGGGCCGGACCAGTACTGATCCATGGGCTTGTTCACGAAGCCGTTATTGAAGAGCTCCTTGTCGGTCAGTGCGGGGTGCAGACCGAGCAGGCCGAGGGTCTCAGCGGGGTACAGGGGCTTGGACATGACGATCTTGACGCGGGTCTTGTCGCCATCCACGGGGTCGATGGATGCTACCTGCTGCCAGAAGGGAGCGGCGATAACGTTGTAGCCGTCATCAGGGTTGCGGTAGACGGTCCACGCGGCGCGGATTGCCTCAACGTCAACGGGGGTGCCGTCATTGAAGACAGCCTTAGAGTTGAGCTTGAAGGTGATGGTCTGCACGCCGCCAACGGTCTCTGCCTTGTAGTCGCTGACATAGTCGTCGTTGAGGCTGTATTCGCCAGCAGGGCTTAGGGAGGTGAAGCCGATAGCGGAGGGGATGTTGCAGGCGCCACCGAATGCGGTGAGGTTCTCGGTGGTGTAGCCGCTCTGAGTCAGAATGTTGAAGTTCGGGCCGACTGCGGAGACGCTACCGCGGAACTCGCCACCCTGCTTGAGGGAGGAGCGGTCCTGCTTGTTGATTTCGAGGTTCTTGACGATTTCCTCGGTGCTTGATGCAGCCTTACCGCTGATCTTCTTGTCAGAGCCGCCGCCGCATGCAGCGAGCAGGCCGACGGTACCCAGGGCAACGGTGCCGGTCAGCAGGGTACGGCGATTAATACGTAGATGAGTCATGTATTCTCCTCATGCCGGAGGGCTCGGGTGCTATTCGATAAGCGCACCGTGTTGTGCGCTGATTTTTCGGGAGCGCCGAAGCTCCCGCCCATCACCTTTGTGAGAGCCCCCACATTGTTTGTGGTTGAAACACAGTATACCCCCAAAAGAAGCGACGCAGACCACAGTCCAATCCGTGGAAGAACTATACACCGTCTAAAAATCACGGGTTCAGCGCCTGAAACCGCATCATCATGCGGAAGCCGCGTGCGAAAACTAAAAAATGAAATATTATGTAGCATTGGCGCGCGAGCGCGTCACACCCGGTACTTTGAGAGTCGTTACAAGTTACAAGCACAGCGTCGGGGCAACTAAAGCGCGCTGAACCCTCCACAAGAAAAAGCTCCCCACCCCTATACGACACTGCGAAAACGTATAGGGGGCAGGGAGCTTAAAACTGCGGCTTATGCCATCCAGCCGACGGTAGACCAGTCGGTGGTCTTGAAGAGGAACGCACCGTAGTTAGCGAGCTTCGGGCGGCATGCCTTGAAGTCCGGGCCATTGAGGAAGGGGATGAAGAGGCAAACCTCGCTCATGTGCTTCTTCTCAATTTCGTTGCACTTCTCGGCGCGCTTAGCGTCATCGAGGATGGTGACCATCTCGTCGACCATAGCGTCGATTTCGGGGGTGCCGACGCCGTTCCAGTTCTTGGAGTGGTAGAAGTACTCGGCTGCACTGGTCGGCTCGGAGGTCACGCCGAAGCCCGAAATGCTTACGTCGTACTCGCGGTTACCAACAACCTTCGAGAATTCAGACTGTGCACGCGAATCGAGCTCGAAGTTAATGCCGATTTCCTTCATGCTCTGGATGAAGGTCTGTGCCTGGCCCTTGGTGGTGGCGTCATCACCGAAGGTGGTCAGCTTCAGGGTGATGGTCTTGCCGTCCTTCGCGTAGAAGTCGCCGGACTTGGTGTAGCCTGCCTTCTCCAGGACCTTGCGTGCTTCCTCCGGGTTACGTGCCGGGTAGTTGTCGCGGTAGTACTGGGAGGAACCCAACAGAAGCATCGAGCCGGGAACTTCTTCTTCGTAGGGCAGACCCTGGAAGCGAATCTTTGCCAGAGCACCACGGTCGATACCCAGGAAGATTGCCTTACGGACAGCAACATCAGTGATGTGCTCTGCGTTCAGGTTCATGCCGCCGGCGAAGAGGCGGCGACCGCGGCGGATTTCAGAGTTTGCAACGTCCTTCATCTCGTTGTAGGCGCTGAGGGTACGTGATTCCACGACGTCCAGCTCGCCGTTCTTGTAGGCGGCGCGAGCTGCAGCGTCTGCCATTTCACGCACGACGATGCGGTCCAGCTTGGGCTTCTCACCCCACCACTTGTCGTTGGGCACAGCAGTGAAGGTCTTCTCGGAGGAATTCCAGCCGTTGGGTGCCAGGGTGAAGGGGCCGCAACCGAGCTCGGGGTGGGGGTTGTCCACGAAGCCTTCATTGAAGAGGTTTACGTCGAGCATCGCCGGGTGCAGGATTCCGCCGAAGAGCAGACCCTTGACGGGGTTGTGCGCAGTCTTGAAAACAACGCGTGCGTGGTAGCGGTCGCCATCGATAGCTTCAACGCTTTCGATGTACTCGTAGATACCTGCTGCGGCAATCTTGTATTCACCGTCGGGGTCACGCTGGATCTGCCAGGTTGCCTTGAGTGCATCGATGTCGATGGGGGTGCCGTCGTTGAAGACTGCCTTGGGGTTCAGACGAACCTCTGCGGTGATCTTGCCGTCTACTTCCTTAGCTTCGAAGCCGAGGCAGTAGTTGGGGTCGAGCTCATCTTCGCCCTTGAAGGTGCTGCGCCAGATGCCGGCACCGGCGATAATGCCCATGGTTTCGGAGACGGAGGTGCTCGAGCCGTTCTGGGAGAAGCGGTTGAAGTCCGGACCAAGGGAGTAAGTGCTCAGGTTCAGGGTACCGCCCTGCTTGAGCTTCGAGGCATCCTGCTCGTTGATTTCATAGAACGGGGTTTCGCTTGCCTTGTGCTCAGTCTTGGAGGATGAGGAGCCACAAGCGCTCAGTACGCCGGCAGCAGCGACGGCGGTTGCGCCGCCGAACAGTACGCGGCGGCTCATGATCGGGTTGAATCCGGAGAGGGAGGGGATGGGGTGGGGGCTCATGATGGGCTCCTTGTGGGTGTGGACTGCGCTGATGCAGTGTTTGCAGTGTAGAGTGGGTGGCTCGCATGCTCTGGAGGCGGGGTTTCCGCCTGTAGGAGCGCCTGCTATCTGCGGTGATGGGCGGGCAGGTCAAGCCATGCAAAATAATGTGACCTAAAGCTATGTTCTAAGCCACATTTAATATTTTTAGTAGTGTACACCACACACATCACTACAGGTGCGCAACACGATAAATATTTCTCAATTATTACGCCCGACCCTAAGGCAGCCGGCCTAAATCCATATCGGCACGACCCCATCACCCTTCGCGCAACACCCCTCCCCCACCCCCAGAA
>ERZ1036435.100-NODE-100-length-80962-cov-12.119693_pt1 | contig 80962 bp, 39 predicted proteins | sample MGYA00514223_ERZ1036435 | MGnify/ENA primary metagenome ERZ1036435 (study PRJEB33795, sample SAMN09464927) | human gut metagenome | host: Homo sapiens | place: USA: Stanford, California | collected 2016-08 | study: EMG produced TPA metagenomics assembly of the...
GAAATCTTGAGATCGGGCGTTCGAATCGCCCCCGGGAGACTTATTTTTTTTTGGTGTTTCTCTATCAGATAACAAATTGCATTATTTCAGCCAACTACACACTAGTTGACCATTTTGCTATATTTAGAAAGTGTGAGGGTGTGTGTGAAAGTGACAATTCTCGGTATAACAGAAAAATGAGGAGAGGCTGGGCATTGTTGCATATACAGCTATAACAGCTGGCCTTTCACCCACCCACATTTGGAGTCAATGCTACTCCCTAAGCCTACAAGAGAGGCGAGGTCTTCTCTGGTAGTCGGAATAGCTGAAAAGTGCTTATCTATCCTCTTTATTTTTTCGCGTCTTTCCCAGCATCCGCACCTTGCTTTGCCTGCGTGTTTGTGTGGGGACTTGTAAAGTACCATTGGGAGTGTGGAAACATCCAAAGAAAAAGAAAAAGTAAAACACGAAAAATAGCCCAGCCATTAGGTTGTTGCAAGGCCCTGGCTGATAATTACTGATACCATATTGAACACACAATGGACTATCTTATCAGAACCTATATGTCGATACCATCCATATCTGCCAATGTGGATTCTTGCATATCCCGTTATGGAATTAATTAAATGGCTTAACTCTCTCTCTCTCTCTTAAGGAATCAACATAGATGGGAAACAAACGGCAACCACTATATATAATACATATATTTCGATACAGCACTTGCTTGTAAAGAAGACAAAAGCTAAATAGACACATACACATTCACATAGACACATACACATACGCTTGCTCAATAACTACAAAAAAGTTACAACTACAAATTACAACATCGCTACAATTATAATGGCCGAACGTAAGAGGACGGTGATGTTCCTCGTGGTGGGCCTACTGGCCTTCATATCAATGGCCTTTTTCATCATTGCTTCTGTGACCGCGCCAGCTTTCCACCAGATAGGTCTCGCTAAGAGCAATGGTTTCACATACGGAACCCTGGGTTACTGCCAAGATGGTTGTTCTCGCGCGTCTGCTTCATACCACCCAGAGACCCTCGACGACGACGAAAACACCAAATGGTTTCTGCCTCAGAGCAGCAGGGCCAAGCTGTCACGCATACTGATCGTGGCACCAGTCGCCGCCGGGCTAAACTTCTTCACATTTGTCTCTGCTTTAGTGCTGTTCGCACTCCCGGACATCAACATCGGTGCTTTGTTCTTCGTGAACTTGACTCTCTCAGTGCTTACATTCTTTGCCTCTGCGCTGGTATGTGTAGTCGATATAATACAGTTTTACCCACACGTCACCTGGTGTGCGTGGATACTTGTGCCCGCTGCTGTGTTTGCCCTGATGAACATTCCTTTGTTCATCCTGGCACACGTATCGCAAGCTAAGGAGCCCCTCTACGATGAGGACTCGGAGAAGCCGCTCACCAGGCTGGTCGCTGATGAGTTTGACGGTATCGAGGACGACATCGACCTGAGGAAATACAACAACGATCTGGACGAGAAGCTCGGGTTCCACTACATGCAAAACGCAGTGAACAACTCTACCGCCACGGTGCTCCCAGACCCTGAAAAGGTTCGCACAAACGGAAGCTCCAGCCAGTACAACACCTCTGCCTCTTCATACTCAGAGAAGTACGAGGACAGACTACTTGAAAATGAGTTGGCCGATGAAACTAGAGATGAACTAGGTCACGAGGCGTTCTCCGCCATCGACAGTCAAGGTGGCAGACTCAAACACTCAAGAAACAGCCAACAGTTCTCTGTGCACACCTCTTCTCACACACCATCTCTGGATTCTTCTGTTTACTCGCAGCAAAACTTGGAAAACTTGAGGAAATCAGCAACACCATTCATTGTAAACAACGGTGACCAACCACAAATATTACAAGATATTCTAAAGCAAGATCAAATTCAGGGAAGCAAATATAACGGTCAGAACTACCCTGCTCTACACAAACAACCACAGCAATTGACAGTACAAGGCATTGATGACAACAGATCTGATATCACCTCTGTATCAAGGCGTGGAGTGGACCCAGAACATATTAAATACTATGATAATGGAAATCATTTGAATGCTAAGGAATCTCTACAGCAACCAAACCTCCATCCTGGCCAACAGAAGGCTGTTCCATATCCAGTCAGTAACTATTCTATGGATAGAAACACGAACCAGCACCCAAATATGAATGGTAGACCCAATGGACCTCCAGCTCCAATGACACAGATAGGCCCCGGTATGAGAGCCCCTAACAACATGGCCCCAAGCGTCGGTCGTCAACCTATGCCACATCCTATGCATCAACAAATGCATCCAATGCAGCGTGGTATGCCACAACAAATGCCACACCCAATGCAGCGTGGTATGCCACAACAAATGCCGCAACAAATGCCGCATCTACCACACCCAATGCAACACCCAATGCAACATCCAATGCAACACCCAATGCAACATCCAATGCAATACCCAATGCACCCACCTGTGCAACAAACTATGCCCTACCAACCAAGGACAACGGCCGGCTTCCAACCGGCTTACAAGAAAAGATTCAGAAATAGAAACAACATACCTACATCAAGTTTAGCAGCAGATGATATGCTTAACTTTAGGTAATTTTTGAACAACATCTTTTGTATCCTTTATATGGAGCGGTACTAACATTCACATCAATAATATATAAATGCATTCTGTAAACCTGTATTTCAGGAAAATTGTAATATTATCATCAGTCGGTTTTATACTTATAGAGTTTTAAAGATTATTCAAATTAATTGTATGTTGTCTTCTATATAACGTTTATCATTCTCAAAATCATTTATCTCAGGATGAACAGGCACAGGTACCTGCTCTACTTCATGCACTACACGAGTGGAACCTCCCCGAGGCTTTAATAAGATAAAGAATATTAATGCGATAACACATAATGTGAGCAAAAGAATAATTTTACATTTTTGAGTCCTCTTTTGATAAGTAGTGGCCTTATTCAACTCATTTTGAGCAGATTTTAGTTCAATAACTGTATTCTCTAAGTTGTAATCAATCCTATCAATGATAGTCCCTTGATCTATTATCAGGCTTTGCATTTCCCTAAAAATTGTACTAACTTCAAGAACACCTTGGGCTAGTTGGGTAATCTCTTCATCTCTGACATGTAAATAATTATCTGATGAGGTCGCTTGTCTCCGTTGTAAGGTTTGCCGTGAATATTCTTCAATTTCTTGTTGCTCCCTAGCACCGATACCACCAATTGTATCTTCTTCTAAAAGCGCAGTTTCATTTGCGCTACTGCTTTTCAATGTGTTGTTGCTTATAGGCTTCAAGTCATCCTTATTTAAGAATTTCAAGTAGTTGTTCTGTAGTGCCCTAAATTTATTGCTTTCTATTTGTATCTTATCGGCATAACTTTTCTGTACATTATCCAGTATCATCAGCTCACCTCTATTTAGCCTTCTACCATCGACCGTCTGGTCATCGTATATACCTTTTAGTTTCTTCATAATATTGTAACACTTCTGAAATAACTGTATCACTTTGAAACTAATATCTTCTATAAGCTTCTCATCGTGAGTCTTGTCCTCGAACCCTGGAAGCGAGTTCTTCTGGTACAACTTGTGCAATTTCGCAGTGTGCTCCCGAACTTTGTCCAAATAGTCATCTATATCCCGAGCGATATCAATGAATACCGGCGGTAATGTGTTCTTACCCTTACTGTGTACGCCCATCTCTATCATTGGGTATGCCTCATTGTCAATATCAAACTCAGTAGTGGCTTTATCGCTGTCGTCCCGGTACGTGCTCGATAGCCTCACATTGTGCGGAAACGTCCGCCTGTAGGACAAGTACAGATTAGTCCTATCTCTAAACATACCACAATTTCAATACCTTACTGCTCTAGATGATTCAGAGTCATAGAACGGCCGTTAGTATAGTTTCACATGCACTAGTGATTGCTTATAATGTATTGATTGCCCATACAAGTACCCACTTTGAAGGGGAGTGTGTTGAAAGCTAGAAAGAAGGAATTAGGGCTGCAGGCTAATTCAGATTGGGGTTCAAGAGAACCCTAAAAACTACAAAACCCTAAATAATATATCGAGGCACGAACACATATCAGGTGAATCTTATACGTACATTACGATAGCATACCCTATTGAAAATCCGTCCGGGTTACCCATTTTTTTTTCATTAGGAATTTCTGAAAGTAAAAAAAAGTTTTTCACTTTGGCAGTATAAATAGAGAGTAATAAACTGATTATGAAGATTAGTTTTGACACTACTATTTGTTGGATGTTTATCGTGCCCTGTACTTAGACTTTGTCTTCAAATGGACTGATTCTATAATGCTAATGAAACTACTGTGCTCCATTTTGATGGGGATCGGGTTGGATAAGGCTATCCAATCTGGGAACTTTGGAAAATATGTTTGTTTATGTTTTGCTATGATTTTTAATATTTTTCTTTTACTGATGAATAAAACAATTTTCTAAGCATGTATTACTTGATTATGTTCTACTTTCCCTCAGTATTGGAATTCATTTCAGCTTCTTCGGAAATTGGAGTGTTTTTTTATTCCTGGGATACCAGAATTATAGGAAACTACAAATTTCTACTGATCTTAAAGAAAAATTTTAAGGATCAATTACAGAACCAAAGCAAGACCATATACAAAGTTCCTGGATATCTATTATAAATTGGATCCTCTGATGCATTTTTTTTCTTAAACACAAATGATTAGATCATTTATTTCTTTTGGAGGGATTGGAATTGAACTTTTTGAATGATGAACAATAAATTTACTGCGTTATCGTCTTGAAGGTAATACACCTATGAAAAGTATAAATTTTTTTCGATTAGTCTTTCTGATCTAAAAAGTTGATTCCATATCTCATTCAACTATGTATCCTCATATGTATTCATTTGCGTAGAGAGCTTGTAGATATTTGCTAGCTCATCGACAGATTTATAGAGCTTTGAAAAAACTGATCCACAGTAAACTATGAAAAAGCACGATACTGTACTAATTACAAATTACTGATAGGGTCACACTAGAGCATATATCCTCAGCCATGTCTGATCGATACACTCCCTTACAAAAGGAGGTTATATCAGGGCTTACTGCTGGTTCGGTAACCACCTTGATAGTGCATCCACTGGATTTGTTTAAAGTACGATTACAATTACTAATAACATCGACTACAAAGAAAGGCTACCGGAATTTATGGAGTGAGATAGTGGGGTCTGACTTGTCACTGACCAGGGAACTCTATCGAGGTTTGACTGTCAATTTAGTTGGTAATACAATCGCCTGGGGGCTCTATTTCGCTTCATACCGAGTAGCAAAGGACTATCTAATAAATTACAATCACCGAATAAGAAATGACAAAGACCTGAGCTCATGGATGTACCTATTGGCAAGTGCCTCTTCTGGGATGTTGACGACTGTACTAACTAATCCACTATGGGTAATCAAGACCAGGATGATGTCAAAGGCAAACTCAGACCTCACATCAATGAAAGTACTGAGAGACCTCATCAAAAATGATGGTGTTCAAGGATTATGGAAGGGATTAGTACCAGCCCTAGTTGGCGTATCACAAGGTGCACTGCATTTCACATGCTATGATACTTTAAAGCACAAGCTGGTACTAAAGAATAGAGACTCCGATGAAATAACAAACCTTGAGACTATCGCTGTAACATCAGTTAGTAAAATGCTCTCGACATCAGCGGTATATCCATTTCAACTCTTGAAATCTAATCTACAAAGCTTTCAAGCTTCTGAAAACGACTTCAAGTTATTGCCACTCTCTAAAATGATATACAGTAGAAGTGGATTGTTGGGTTTCTATAAGGGTCTTTCGGCGAATTTACTGCGATCAGTACCTTCGACCTGCATTACGTTTTGTATATACGAAAATTTCAAGAGTTTCTTATAGTTCTATTATTATATTCAATTTTGTTCATTGGAATAAATAAAATATGCATTTTCATCATTATTGTGCAACCTCATCACAGTAATATTTACCTACAAATTCTCCGACGGAGTTACCTTCCATAGCGTTATTGTATTTCATCTTCTTCTGTTGGTGAGCAGCAGAATGCCTCTGTTTAGGCAAGAGCTCCATAACATCGCTCCTATTAAACAAAAGTATTATTTTGAATGTCAAGGGCGAGCAGTCATATTCATTACATACCTGGCGTAATCGGAGCATAACGTCCCTCAGCATTAGATGTGCTTGCTCATTGGTGAAACTGACCAGAGTACTTCGAAACATAACATCAAGACCATTGATGACCGACAAAATTTGAAAGGGCTTTAGATCATTGGTTTTCTTATTTTGTATTTTCTTCAGAATTAAGGATTCAGTGTTTTTTTTAATTATACTACTTAATTCATGCAGATCCAAAGCTGTATTGATCTTGATATTTTCATAAATGCTCTGGTTAGACTCATTGACTAACTCTTGTAATTGATGTATTGGAAAAGAGTTAATAGAATCAGTAAAGTATACTTCCTTCTCAGTTTGTGTCCCGACTTCCGATGTTAAAAATTGATAAATATATTGAGCTAGATCAATATCAGGTGCTACTGGCCATAAAGTAAGGAGAGAGAGATCATCATATCGCTTCGGCGGCATACCATAGACTTCAGCCTTAGATCTATATTTTGAATTTATTGATTACTGATCTTGATACTGTTTGATTTTCTTTATTTTTTAATTCTCAATTGCGATGAGTTGCTTTTGATTTTCTTGAAACCCTTCGCTAACCAAAAAATATAGAAAAGAATCGGCAAATCAGACTAATAACACGAATAGTTAAGAATTAGCTATCTATTTAGCCTACAAATGCGAAGTGTATAATAAATTAGATAGTTCATAATTTGGTTGTTCTTTCTAGTTTTTTTGAGCCAGGTGCTTCAGACATGCTCTGGATTGTGATGCGTTTTGGCGAATCATCTGGTGCCTGTCTTCTAGGGAGATCACCATGCTTTGAGATATATAGCAACAGTTGTCGATCGACGGCATCTGTTTTCTTCATAAATTTTAAAGTGCCTTTTTTCCATTTCTGCAAAAACTCTTGTTGATAGTCGAGTGAAATTCTCCAGTTATTACCTTTTCCTATAGCATTGGCTCTTTTACTGATCTTTTCAAATTTCTTATTTACGGAAAGATTATGTCTCACTGAATTTGGCCAGTCCAATGTAGACGTTTTGAAATAAGGATATTCATCACTGATATATTTTAGAATTTCACTTAGTGTTCTCTCACCACTTGGAGACGATAAAATGGCTTTGGTGATTAGTGTGGCATATGAATCTTTTGGTTTGGCAGTGCCGTTCCTATTATCAGATAAAATTCTTCTGTCAGTTATTAATTTCACATCTTTGACTGCTTTGTCAGCGAATGATACGTCAGGATTAACCGAAGCATTTGCTTCATTCTTGTCACCTAATGCCTTTGAATTTGAGTTTAGCTCCTTCTGCAGTCTTGATACATCAAACTTCGGTTGCTTTATAGTCCGTTCATCAGGTATATCATTGTCATGTTGTCTCTTAGAGTTTACTGCTGTTTCGCCGTCAATGTTTGTTGTCGTACCTGTTTCATCAAGACTTCGTATGTTTTTCAAATTTTTACTATTACCACTTATTTCATCACTTACAGGTGTATCAGACTTAGACACATCATATTTAGTATAGAAGCTAGTTTTCGAGATTTCTTTTGGAGGTTCAATTATCGAACTCTGAAAATTGTCCGTTTCCTGGGAAACATGCATTTCAGTATCAGTCACTGCATTTCCCTTAGTCTTTGTTACATCGTTGTCATGGACAGTCTCTTGTTTAGGGATGATATTGGAGTCTTTGGGGAGCTTTTCCTTATCGGTATGAGAGCTGTGGTCACCAGATCCTTCCTCTTGCAGCGGTAAGCTTCTATCAACATTTGACTCCTGAGTTTCCTTTTTTTTGTTGGATTCTCTGATTTTCTCTAACTCAATTTCTAGCTTCAATTTTTGTACTGGAACGGTTCCTTCCTTAATTTTTAACTCATCTCGTACTCTAGAATTGTAATATTTTGAGTATCTTATTATACCCCATGTGAATGGATTTTCGACCACATTAATTGGCTCTGATTCTAGTTTGTAATGCTTAAATAGCCTTGTTGCTATTACATCCAAGGTTTTTTGGGTATATTTTGGATACATATCTGACACCAAAAACATCATATCTACACCACCGACTTCAATAAGTGCGCCGTTTGAAATACTAACTGAAACAGAACTTTCTGCATCTGTTGGTTTAACCCTTTTACCGTTTATTTTTGCACCATTACGGCCCAATGAAGTAAACACCCATTTACCATTTCTTTCATCAAAATTTATCTTTGCATGATTTCTTGATACTGTTTTTGAGGGCCCCAAATCAATATCAAGTCCAGCCCTAGTGCTCCAATTGAACGTATTGTTAAAGGTGTCTGTATTACGACCAATTGTCACTGAGTCACTCTTTAATCGGAAAGTCCACGATCTACCTACAAGCTTAGCCTTGTGATTGCTGTGTGGTTTATTATCCTCTGCTGTGAGTGTTTGATTGTCGTATTGCCTTGCGACTGCGGTTTTTTCTGGCTCATATAAAGATGAAATGATCGTCCTGAGTAAATCATCTCTTAATGTTGAAGGTATCAACGAAAGATCAAGACCCTCATCCATGTTCGCTAAAATGTAATTTACTTCAATGATACAAAAACAATCAGTTAGAAGCTTTTTTTTAAGCGATTAATAACTTGATTCTATTTTATCCCCTCTGGCAAGTTAAGTACCTCTCTATTTATAGGCTCTATGAGTGAACTATATGAACAAAAGTGTCAATGCAGCAACTTGACTTGATGAGCTCTCTTTCTACTACTGTTTTGCTCTCATTTTTTGGCGAAGGTAACTTTTTACAACACTGTAGCAGAAAGCTTTCTGTCATTCTTTACAATTTTTACAAAGTTAACATCAAAGGGTAGCAATGATGGAAAAGAAATGGTCTCTTTTAGGTGACATCAATGCGAGTACTCCTGATTGATTTCCCCCCCATTTACTCTTCCATCCAGTATCCAGCCATCACTCGCACAAACCTTGAGCTTGTAATTTTCGCTATATCATTACTAAGTCTGAACAATACTTCCATAAAGATATGATCAGTAGTGTAGTATGCATGACAAGCATGAATCCTTTTTTTTTTTATCCTTATTTATTTTTTTAAAAAAGAAAATAGTGGATGGTAACATCCAACCGCTACTCTCCAAAGCTTTTATATATATGCATTTATTATTTGTTTTCAAACGATACTTTGTATTACATCACATACCTCGCTTATTGTACTTTAGAATTTGGCCGGATCCCGCGCCATTTTAATACCCCACCAAACGTCTTTCATTCTAAACTGTCTATGCTGCCAATGCTGCCAATGCTGCCAATGCTGCGCTGCTTACTGTGGTTTTCCGCTATTAGACTTTTTCTGCGTACTTCGATAACTTCCCGCTACTTTGGAGGATCCACCGGTCTTCGGTAACACCAGGTGTACCTCCGTTTCTTAGGAGTGTCAATTTTCTATAATTTTCCGAGATTCACACTTTCCAGTGCGTTCATTACTCCCAGGGACCTACGGGTCTTTTCTCCGAGCAGTTACAGTGGAGGTGGAAGTATCTAGGTACGCATAATTCCTAATGCAGATTTCTCAATAATTATCGTTCCTCGCTTAGATTTTCTTGCAGAGGCATATGAGCAACTTAAAGCCAGGAACAATTACTCTCCCATCTTCACTTTTTTAGAGGTAAGTTGTTCCGCCTACTGAGAACCCCCTGTAGGGATTATTTAAAGTCTATAGTTTTTCCGTTTATTCTTGAAAATTTCACAATTAGATTTCCTATGCGGCTTTATCAGTGTCTCTTTCGGGAATGGAAGCTTTCTTGGTCCCAACAAAAGTCTATTGGAAGTCCAACGTAAGCCGGACCCATGCGAGTCTACGGGGTGCTCTGAGGAAACATCTGTTGTTGTACTTGTGTTGCCTAATTGGGTATTCTTCTAGAAGAATAAGGCAAAAGCTTATAGCCACAATTGTATGGAGTACTACTTCTTTTGCATAGTGGGAAAGCTAGAGTAACACATTATTGGTAACTGTTTTCGTTTCCGTTTCGATACTACAATCACCGAAAGTCACAATATTTCGGTTTCTCACTGTGATAGGACTACCTTAAAAATTGCATTGCCCCAGAAAGCAACCTTTCACACCTTCATCCAAAGGAAAGTGAAAAAAAAAAGTAGCTAACTTGGATATTAGTTATAAGCAGGTAAGTTGACAGGTCGAGAAGTTTGATAAAAGGAAACTCCTACTTCAAAAGTTGAGTGGAACTATAAGTAAATATTTGATCGGTGTCTCTATTCCCCGGATATATACTAATTCAGACCAATACTGATTGGATTATAAGAACTGTCAGACTGTCTGTAATAAAACGATGAACTTGACTGTGCCACACAGACAAGAGGGCAAAAGGAGGAAAGTCACAAGAGCTTGTGATGACTGTAGGAAGAAAAAGGTGAAGTGTGATGGTAACCAGCCGTGTATACACTGTACTGTGTATTCCTATGAATGTACCTACAACCATCCCTTAAAGAGGTTGCAAAGCAGGTCGGGTTCTGGGAGTGTCTCCACTCTAAGAGGACTTTCAAATTCAAACTCAAATTCGAACTCATCGATTGTCAGTTTGGCAAGTCTGAATCAATCCATGCAAGGTTTGGGTACGGGAAGCGGTGTATCAAAAGTACAGAAAAACTTGAGCTCAAGAAAATATAACACAAAGAATGCTAAACTGCAAGCAGAGCTCGATGTGTACAAGACTATATTCGAGGCTCTGTTCCCGAATGCTCCAAATATAAAGGATATTGACGTTCCAACCTTCTTACAAATCTTTCAAAACTTCAAAAGCAGTGCACCAACGTTTCTTGATGATGTTATGAAAGAGTATAACTTAATAGCTAGTGAGAATACAATCTCACCGGCTGGAACAGAGGGTAGTCCAGATGATATCAACAGAAGTGAAACAAATAGTGTTTGCAGTGTCAGAGATTGTGAAACACCAGTTATGGATGCCAAGGAGAACAGCAAGACATCTCACTCAAGTAGTATACCTCCAGTTGTGGGAAGAGAGATCAAAATTATTTTGCCTCCAAAGCCCATTGCTCTGGAATTTGTTAAGAATACATGGGAGCATTGTTGTGTCCTATTGAGGTTTTATCACAGACCAACATTTATAAAACAAATGGATGAGCTCTATGAAACAGACCCACATAATTATTCCCATGAGCAAATGAGATTTCTTCCTTTGTGTTACTCAACAATGGCAGTGGGAGCCCTTTTTTCGAAGTCTATTATTCATGATGACTTAAACCATGACCATACCGATGAAATTCTTTCTAACAACAAATTTTTGCAGGATGAAGGTTATAAATATTTTATTGCAGCAAGAAAGCTTTTGGATATAACAAATGCTCGGGATTTAAATTCAATGCAAACTATTCTGATGATGTTTATATTTTTGCAATGTTCGGCGAGATTGTCAACATGTTATACCTATATTGGTCTGGCTATGAGAAGTGTATTAAGAGAGGGTTTTCATAGGAACTTGCCAGATAACAGCATTCACACTCCTTTGGAAATTGAAATGAGAAAGAGACTTTTCTACACTATTTATAAGCTTGATGTTTATGTGAATGCTATGTTAGGACTACCAGGCTCTTTGGACAGAGAAGATTTTGATCAGGAATTGCCTCTTGATCTCCCAGATGAAGCTTTAACAGAACAGGGTATTAATTATGATCAGAATCCATATTCCCTATCTAGTACCGGGATTGCCAATGAGCATACCAAGCTGTTTATGATTCTTGGAGATATTTTAAAGCACCTATACCCTATAAAAAAAATTAACATCTTTATTTCTCATAAAACAGTTACAGATCTAGAGTTAAAATTAAAGATGTGGCTGGAAGAATTGCCTAGGGAATTGGTTCCTAATGCCCATGATATACATCCTCAATATGAAAGAGCTAATAAACTGTTACATTTAGCATTCTTACATGTACAGTTGATTCTTTATAGACCTTTCATTCACTATATATCCAAAAATGTCATAAAGACAGAGGAAGATGAACTATCATATTTAAGGGCTAATAATTCCATCAAGGTCTCGCGAACAGTTGTTCATTTGGCTCAAGATATGCTCAAAAATAATTTGTTGACAGGTTCATATTGGTACGCATGTTATACCATATTTTATTCTGTTGCCGGCCTTCTTTTCTACATCCATGAAGCAGAGAAGCCCAATACAAATAATACCGATGAATACTATGAGATTCTGAAAGACGCTAACGTAGGGCGTGAAGTTCTTATAAAACTGAAAGATTCTAGTATGGCAGCTGAAAGAACATATCATTTGTTAAACAAGCTTTTTGAAAAGCTGAACTCCAAAACAATAATCATGACTAGTTTATATTCTTCACCTGAGAAACGATCTACCAATTTGGTTGATAGTAGCATGGCGAATGCGAAATCAGTAGAGGAGACATTTAATTCTTACTTATCGAGTCAAAATCCAACTGATATGTTTCCCCAGTTTCAAGATAAGTCAACGAATGGACCATTGGAAACCTCTATGCACAATCATATTCAAAAGTCGACCTTCGCACCAAATGAAGGTGACATGATTAACCCCAATGCTTTGGGAATGGATAATAATATATCTTACGAAAACAACAATTTTAACGATCTTGCCAGTTTCTTTAATTTAGAACCTGATAAACGCATGAAGAATGAGCTTGATGTGTTGGAGGATAATCTAACAAATCCTAAGTCTTTAAATCAAAACTCGATTTATACTGAGGAAAGGTTGCCAGAAAATGAAGGAGTGAGAGTTAAAAGTGAACCTGGTGAAGGAATACATGGTGTTTTCGATCAACTAGATGCGCATTTATTTGGGAAGTATTTACCTACTAATAACGCCTAATAAAGATGAAGGCTTTAATAATTATTGCCACTTATTCAGTAATGAATAATAATATTAATTGATAATCATGTTATATATAATGAATAATGCATATTTGTAATTTAATGAGTTTAATAATGATAAATGAAAGTACTATAGTATTATCTCCAAACAGATAAATCATTAGTAGTAGACGCAACATTATCTTGAGCAAAGAAATTGTCCAAATTGTCCAATTGCATCCACATATGACTCAAAGATGGATCTTTCTCTTCGACAACTGATATAGAATCATTTGTTTCCATCCTACCTAAACCATACTCTGCATCCACATGGAATTCAGTAATTACATCAATATCATTATCAATTTCATGCGCATCAGTATCCCCCATACTTTCTGGCAAACAAGACATGTATACTGCATGAACATTGTGTCTGGTAGTAGCGGCGGTAATGCTGGGCATAGGTATCGACCATCCACTCTCTTCAGGAATGCCAAATAAAGTAGTGGTTAAGTTAGTACTATTTTTTGAGTTTTTATTCCCCATGGTTGTCCTCAAAACATCTTTATCCATTTTACTTCCAAGGACATTTGGAACGCAATCCAGAACTTCTAGTGCCTTGGCTTCATATTCCGTCAAAAGTAAGCGAAGTAGTGGAGATATTAAATCAGCCCCAACACCTAAAAATTCGGGTCTACTCATATCTAACAATGGGAAAACGTACTTCAAAATTTCCAATGTTTGAACTTTCACCCAGCTAACTTTGTTCAGTAGTAATCCCAATAAAAATACCAAGGTTGGAGCAGAATAGTCAGGGAAAAAGTTCCTAGAGATGAAGCTAACAACCTGACTCATAAAATCTCTTTTTGATCTAAATTTATCTTTGATAAGTGAGTTTATTAGTCTTGATAACGATGGTTGCTCGTATGCTTCAGAAAGAACTATAAGTGACGAGGCAGCACTTTCAATTTGGTCATATTGTTTAGTATCCATGGCCTGTAAAAAGCGAGGGAAATTGGCTATTAGAGCAAATAATAACCTTGTGTCCGTATTAGCAATTATTCTACTATCTTTAAGTAAGTTTAACTTATCAAGAAATTTCCACGTTATCTCTAAAGACGTCGATGATCTTAATCCATTCATAATAATTTGTTGCAGCCCATCAAATTTACCTTCCCAATTGGAAGGAAAAGTAGCAACTAAGCATTGGACTGTGTCCGGTGAGTCCAGATCTATTTTTGAAAGAAATTTAGAAAAACATGAAAGAACTTCAACGAATTCTTGCTCATGTATACTGCTCAAGCAGGCGGTTATTGACCAGAATAGTTGAGGAAAACCTATTAATTCAGTAGGATCCAATTCTGCTGTGATGGCATTTAGAGTCATTAATATTTGCATAGCAAAACCCTGTATATCAGTATTACTATCAGACACAGTGTTGGATAATCTGTGTAAGATATCTCTAAACATTTCCTGGTCTAAAGATGATAGTAATGACCTAAACATTTGAAAAGATCTACAGGCAATGTGTCTAACGGAACAAGCTGTAGCCCATTTCAAGGATACCTTTTGCCAGTTTTCCTGTACTGATTCTATACTTGAGAATATGTCAAGTAGATTTTTTATTAATTGATCCATCATTTTAGGCGACCTTGCTCCTTTTTTATCTCTAACAAGATGGTCGTACGACCACAGTTGGTCATCACTTCTTAAAATTTCAACAGTTAAATCGGTCTTCTCGTGAGTTGGTGAAAATAAGAAAATTAAGTTGCAAAGTAGTCGTGAAGCACTCTTCTTTACAACTGGGATATAATGGTCTAATAGGCAAACTGAAATGTGTAATAAGGACGGTAGTTCATCTTTCAAAGCATCCAACGGACTATTCAGTAAATTCACGAGGAAAACAATTGTTATCTGAGTTTTTGAGAATATCACACTCTTGCCGTGGTAGTTCAATCTTGAAACCACGTCTCCGACAAAAACATATTTGTTATTATTCGACGGTAAAGTTGGAAGTTCAGAATGCGTAGGCACAATTAATTTTGGCTTTAAGTTTTGTAATAAGGAGTCAACCAAACCCAATCCACCAGGAACATTCGCTAGATATAGAACAACATCACTAGCATATTCAACAAAGATGGGATTGCAGTAACTAATCGAGCATGTCATTATATACTCAAGTGCAACATGAGTATTCTGAAAAGCATTTCCTTTACCAAGAGAAATCCACAACTGTTCTACTTCCTTTGGAAAGGTATCATTAAGGTCAACGGTAATGTAGAATAAGTTATTTAGAACCATGTAAGTATCAATTTCATCTAGTGATTTCAAAGTGAATTTATTTACCCATGGCACCATAAGCACTAGTATATCTCTTTTGATCTCAAATTGGAATAATTCTAATATCCTTACTAGAGTCGAAAATATTCTAAGACATAACTCTTGGGATAATAAGTCAGCAAAGATGCTTGATATTTCCTGGGCGGTTGACTTGAAAACTGTTTTAGAGGAATTTGATAACCGTTCCTCAAATACTTTAATATAGCTAGAATTATGAAGTTTTGTTTCCACAACTGACAAAAGATCAGCTGCATATGTTCTAATCATTTCATTGTCAGAAACTAAACCATATAAGCCTAGAGAGACTAACTCATCTTCTTCCAGAATCAAGTTTTCAAGTTTTAGAACAGCTTTGCAAAGAGTTGTGTAATAAAGAAATGACACAGATGGATCATTGTGATATGAGACACATTGATTAGCGACTTCCTTAAAAAGCTTTGCGTTATCTTGGTTATTTTCTAGAAGATTTTCCAAAGCTTCTACACCGAGGCCTCTAATAGTGTCATTCCCGGAATTGAATAATGATCCAATCCAAGAAAGAAGCCCAACAGTATCAAAAGAAATAACAACAGGTAACCCAGGAACGTCGTCAATACATTTAACGATGGGATCTTCGCATAGAGCAACCATGGCCTCTAGGACAGTTTTTTCCAGTTTTTTTCTTTGGAATTCGATACCTGTCAAGATTGCAGTTTTATCCCTTGTATTATCAGCCTTTTTTACCATTAAGTTATACCTTTCTTCCGCTATGTAAGAAAATTCTCCATATCCGCACCATTCCTTTAGATAATTAAAACTCGATGTCCGACCTTGGAATGGAAATAATTTATCGAAGTATGAAAGTCTATGCGCAGCCTTATAAAAGTTTAGGAGTAATGTAGCAAAGTGACTTCTCAAGGATTGAAAAGCAAATGAATTTTGGACCGAATCCATTTCCAAAAACTTCTTGGCTTGTCTCAAATATTCTGCAATCCGTTCCAGTATCCATCTATCATCCAAGATAATAGGATCATACATGAATTGAGAAAGGATAGTAAGGATATGAAACATTTCTATTCTGATAGCGTTCTTTGAGCTCTGCTCTTTCCAATTAGTCAGGAACTCGTCAATACTCTCAATGTAAGTTCTATAAATATTAATATTCATCGAACTTAACCCTACGATAATAGCGTCCCTAACCATCGCGTGTTGGGCATTCAAAAGAGGTAAAACCATCTTAAAGATTGATTTGACAGATTTGATTTTTTGATGTTGAACAGTAAAAATTTGTTGACTTTTCTTCCGACCGTGTTGAACAGAGTTTGGGACAGGTATATGTAGCTTTTGATCTGATGTTGATGTTAAAGAAGTACAGGCAGCAATCAAATACAACCTCCACTGGTTAATGACAGTTTCCGATAATACACCTTCCGGTCTGTAGTCAGGGTTATTGGCAACTTTTAGTATTAATTCATGAAGTTGAACTAAACGAATACAAACAATTGAACGGCACAACGCCATTGTCACTGGGCATTGTTTAAATATATGAGACAATAAAGGTGGAAAAGCCCTTTGCCATAATGCAGCATCAACCCCATAATCAGACTCCGCCAAACGTATCAAAACGCCTTTCTTATGTTTCAATGTTAGTTTTGCAAAACGAGTTTTTTCTACAGCACTGAGTGATGAAGAGTTTGCGTTTAATATCGTTGTTGCATTACAGTTGTTAAGTATATCGATTAGTCTTGTTCCACTATCAGCAGCAAAGTGATTGGATACAGTCCTGACATGGCTGTTAGAAGAAAGTTTTACGGTTTTGGCAATCATGGCTTCATCAAATTTAGATATAATTTTGAGGATTTTAACACCAAGTGCTCTCACATGAGCCTCAAAAGAGCATAGGAAAAATAGACCATTACCTTCAACTTCTTCAATTACCGTTATGGTATTTTTCCATTCCAATTTTTTCTTCTCCTCATAGACAGAATCATAATCTCCGGCGATCCCTTCATCCTCCGCCATTAATCTTATACCATCGAGACCAATTCCTTTTTTATCTTTCTCTTTGTTGGATGATTGAAAGGCTTGCAGCCAGCATTCCAAAAGTTCGACATATAGTTCAAGCAATTTATAGTATTCCATTGAGACTAGGTAAGACATATTATAATTAGACTGCATTCTCTCATCAAAGTCAAACGAATACTTAGCAAACCAAGTAATAAGTGTGTATGGCGACCTTTTCGATGCAAGGGCCCGGAATGCTCTTCTACAGCTATCAGATATTGTGGAGTTGGCATGAACGGCATTTCTGGATAGAATTTCAATAGTAGATCTGTACGGTATTTCACTAGAAACAGAAAGGCATCCAGGAATTACCTCTATCACAGTAGCAAATAAGCACACTTCCGTATTCTTAGTATTGATTGCGTAGTTATCGTTGGAAAAATTAAATGTAAAAGGACCAAAAGATGATGAAGACTTTGTATGTTGATTTTCAGGAGACCAAACCTCGGATCCAATACGAGCATCGAGTAGTGTAAACAATTTGTAAATATAGGAGCAAACTTCTTTGTGATTCTGGGATAAACTTTCTTTAGTTACATCAAACTGGATATTATCAAGGTTTGTGGCGTAAGTACGGCAATCATTTTCAGGAAAGCCAGGTCTTGTATTGGTTGCTAGTATGCCTCTGTATGTGTTCAGAGCTAGCATCAGTTTTTCAAAGTTCACATCATCCAATGTGAGTCCATTAAATGATTGCCGAAATAGTGACAAAACTGCATGTTCCATTATAAAATTTGGATGGGCGTAACCAACAGAAACTAAAGCATCAGCTAAAGGATTAAGTAGCTCAAAATCAGGTGTCAGCCAATTTTCTTTCTTTTTGGTGTTCAAGTACATTCGAAGTAACTTCTCAAGTGTTCTCATCGTATTATTAAGCGTTTCAGGGCATCTATATAGGTAAACCCAAACTAAACGAGAGAGAGCTACTGCAAAAATCACTTTCTCAGAAAAAATCTTAGTTCTAATTTTGCTTGCGTTGGCTTCCATCAATGTTACCCAGCGATTGCTAAATAATTCAGGGGGTGACACACATAATATTGATACCGTCAATTTGAAACCGTTAGCCCAATATTTGTTATCATTTTGTAACTTACTTGCCGTCTCAAGAAGCGACGACATGGCTTCTACCCATACAGGGTGGTTTACTTCAGCTGTTATATGACCAGCCAATGGTAATAATAATTGATTGATTACCTCTGTGTAGGCTAGCGATATTGATATATTGCTGCTCTTCGAATAGAACTTTGATAAACTTTTCATGAAGTCGGCACTTTCTTCAAATCTTTCTAGTGGGTAATTTTTCAGCCTTACATACCTCATACCCAAAATTAAGAGATGAATACTTGGCTCCATTTCAGGTGGTATTTGGGGTGGAAGTTTTTCCAAATCTGCTATAAATTTGTCACTCACTGATATAAATCGCTTTTCTGACATGTATCCTAAAAGTTCTGCGAAAGAATTCCAATTGGATGACTTCATAATGCTTGTAGAGATCGATAATGGGTCTGTTGTTTTCAGTTGTGTGAAGACAATATCTTCCAAATCGTTTAGGTATTTATCTTCTTCAGAAGATTGTTTCACGATTTCTATCAGTACTCGGCAGAGAATGTAGATGCTTGCCAAAGATTTCCTTTCTGCTTGAAGGACAGAATCTCTGGAGCTTTCTATTGCTATTTCAATATTCTGTAAATGTGAACTCTCAGTGAGTTTACTACCTAGCGAAGACTTTGATGATTTGTTTCTTTTGTGACTAAAATTAAAACTACTTCCTGTACTGACATTTGTTGAATTTGTGTTCTTTCTCTTAAGTAAATCCGTCCCTTTTCTCTGACTTGTACTTCTAAGGGGTTGATTCCTTGATAATTTGTTTTGTTCAACTTCATAGTCCTTCAGTAGCCTTTCGAGGTCGTGGTTTGCGTTTATTGCAGCCTCTGACTTGGTCTTTCTCCAAAACATCATTGCGTCAATTACTGGTTTCGGTTTGTTTTTGGCTACATGACCTAATGATTCTATAACTTTATCAAAAGTTGGATCGATACCTTCACCTAATATCTCTACTATTGGCGGCTCAATGACAAGAGGCTGCTGTAAGCACAAATCCAGTTTTTGCTCGGCATGCCTAATGAATTTTGTGAATAGAATATGTAAAGCGTATTCGGAAGGACTTTTCCAATCAGTGGCCATTTGCTGCCTTAGTGTAGCAACGTACATGTCGCTTTTCGCTCTAGCATTGGAATCTGTTGGACTTAGAGAGATAGGTTCACTAGTATCAATATTGACAGACGCTTCTTTGGCGTTCCCAGTTTTAGATTTAAGTGATGCAACTTGTCTAATATTCGTCTCGCCTATTTTAGGAGCCTCACTTCTATTACTAAAAATTTCATTTTTTAAACTAGATTGTCTTAGCTGGTTTCGAAGACTGTTGGCGGGAATCTCAGACGGCGAAGGTATAGCAATTACGGGTATTTCTTGTGTAGCTGTTATATTATTAGCAGTGCCCGTGTTTATATGTAGTGGGTTCATTGTAGTTGGTAATGCCTCTTGCATATTCAGTAACTTCTGTTGTAATGTCATTGGATCATCATCTAATGGCACTTGAGAATCTTCAGTGTAGTCTTCCTGTAAATTTCCTATGCTATTATCAGTGGTAGCATCCATGATAGGTGTATTTGTCTGTACTTGGTTACTACTCGGTATTATAGTTTGCTCCATGTAACCGGTATCATCTGATTCTTGTATTTCACTATTCTGTGGCGGAAAAGTAAATGCAGTATTCATTGTTTTTTTTATACTGTGTATATGTCGTTTATCCGTGTCTGTATCTGTATCTGTATCTTTATCCAAATATGATAACCGTTCTTTAGGAGAATAGAGTAATCCAATTAGTTGTATTGTGTTGAATGCTGTTTTTTTTCTTTGTACAACGTCGATTAAAACAATATTAGTAGCTATGTCAGGTTGTCAAATCAAATCTTGTTTATTACTCAACAGTTGTAATAGCAGAAATAACAGAAATATGCACCCTAGTGTAGAGTTTTGTCAGTTGTTGATACCTACCAGGTACAATTTCCCTACTAAATTGTTAATCCTAATGTAAAGATAGCACTATCTCCTCCAGGGCAATAGTCAGCAGTCAGGACGTACTTATAGATCGAGATCCTAGTCTACCAAATGCAATCGTAGCTTATCCAGTAGCGATGAGATCAAATATCCCCAGTTATCACTGTCAACTTTGACTTGATCCATTGCGGCCCGCAGATTTTGGCTCGGATCAGCCTGGTCGTGTGAGATATCGTGGGCAAATATATTACAGAGAGAAGTAATGAGACTAATTTGGTACAATGTGAGATTGAAATGCTGGTCCAATAAGATCATAAAGCATATTGCTACTTGTATCAAGAGTTACTGTTCATTTTCCTGAGGGCTTTCTTCAAGATCTGGCAACATTACTACGCTTTTAGGCTATCTCCAAATAGGTGAGAGTTACTTATTCTTGGCATGCTAGTTTTAATAGGCAGCAATCTGGAAGCCATATATAAACTAGCTCTTTCATGTGTTTTTGCATATGTTTTAAATGTATACACACAAGCAGTTGTTGATCAGCTGTTTGTTTGCCTTCTTTGGTGTAACTTACATAGTTTTTTGGCTGTTCATGTCTCTCTTTCTTCTCTCTGCAAAAAAAAAGAGCGATGAGATGAGTCCGAACAGCTGGTGATTACTAATTGATTAATTGTGGGTAGTTACATCTTAACTCATACAAATAGGACTTGAAATGGTCGCTAGTTTGCTTTAGTCTATTTGTATACTCTTTTGGAAGCTATAGCTCTTGAAATCACACCAAGATCAATAAGCACAATGGATACTGATCTCCTGACATTCATGGCAAATGCTGGTGTCAACGATGAAAGGGCACAGGCAAGTGCAGTTCAGCTGTCGGAGAAAGTGAAGAACAAGACTTTGAGACTATTGGACATCATTGTCAGTTTGAAGGATTATATTGTATCTGAAGATGGCGGTGAGAGGAAGAAATCTTTGCAATGTTTAAACGGTATTATCGCTCATTTACCGAAGGATGGTCTGTCTAAGAATGAAATTGCAGTTTTGTTCCAATTCTTTCAGTCTAAAATCGATGATACCGAGTTAATGAGAGAGGTTCTTACTGCTTTAGAGCTGTTATCCTCATTCAACTTCTTTGTTGTTCAGCAGGCAAAAGAAACTTTGCAGACCTTGCAAGATAAATACGTTCCCACCAATTTTCTTGCAGCTGTGAGATATGTTGCATTCAATATTTTGGTAACACTTTATGGAAGGTTTGAGAATCAATTGAAGGAAAACGAATCTTTAGCACACCTTTTTATTGCAACTTATATTCATGTGGCAACAGGTGAAAAGGACCCAAGGAATTTGCTCTCTTCGTTCAAATTGAATGAAACTATAACAAAGCACCTAAGCCAATACACAGTGAAATATGGCGAACAACTATTTGATGTTCTGTTTTGTTATTTCCCAATAACTTTTAAACCACCAAAAAATGATCCATATAAAATTACTAATGCAGACTTGAAGACTGCCTTAAGATCAGCAATCTCAGCCACACCTTTGTTTGCTGAGGATGCGTTTGGCAATTTGATAGACAAGCTTACCGCTACTTCACCAGCTGTTAAAAATGATACATTGTTGACAATGGCGGCTTGCATTGAAAGTTATGGTGGTGAGAATTGCTTGAAGCATTGGTTGCCCCTATGGAACGGCTTAAAGTTTGAGATTATGCAAAACAATGATGATGGTGATGATACAATGTTGGATCCAGTCTCTAATTTAGCAATCAAAGGTGAAATAAAATCAAATTATAGAGCTGCGTTGGATGTTTTAAAAGCTTTAGGTGTAGTTCTAGAACAGTTTGATCAAAAGGCCTTCCAAAAATACTTTGACCATATTTTGGATGAACTGAAAAATAATTTCAAGTATCAAAAGGACTTGAAACAAAGTTGTAATATCCTGGCTTCGATCGCAAGCGGTAATGAGTACAATTTTAACTATGCTATTGCTGGATCATTCCCATTATTTGTTGAAAGCTCTTCTGAAACAACAAAACTGAAATATCTTTTAATGAATTTATCCTTTTTCTTCAATGCATATATGGAAGTTTATGGTGTTCTCTCGAAAGAATCTTTGAATTCTGAAATATGTCAAAATAAAATGCAAGAATACAAAGATGAGCTACTCATGATAATAGGTATGGCATTGACCAGTAGTTCAAAATTGGAGGTGACTGTTAGAACTCTGTCTGTAATTAAATTTACACAAATGGCTAAAATGAAAGGTTTTTTGAAGAGGGAGGAGATATCCTTAATTGTGCAGTATATAACAGACACTATATTGACTGACTCGAATAAGAACATTTATTATGCATGCTTAGAAGGTTTAAAGTCGATAAGCGAACTTTATGAGGATATTGTTTATGAAGTTGCTTTGACAAGGATGTTAAATTTATTGCCGGAGGCTTTAGATGAAGCTTCTATTGCCCATGATGAAACATTGATTTTGGCAGAAACATTATTGAAAATTATACTTGATTTTACTACCTCTAGACATATACTAGTGAAAGAGAGTATTTTGTCTTTGACAAAAAAGCTGTGTAAAACATCTGCTAGTATAGCAAGAAGATCTTCTGATTACTGTTTCCTGATTCTCTCTACCATTTATTCACTATATGACAACAACTATTTTTTACTTAAGGAAGGCGATGGTGCACTTCTAAAACATGAAATAGAAAATGATTTGTACGCAGTGTTAGCTGACGGTGTTAATGTAAAGGATGATGACTTGAATCTGTCCTTGATATCAAATATTTTCTATTTTATGCATCTCTGTAATGGGACAACTGGTGCTGCAACTGAAGTTGAAAAGGCTAGCCAGTATTTTATAGAGCAGCATTCAATCACTAAACAGCCTAACAGGTTGTGTATGACATATTCAAAAATTATTCAAGCACTAACCAAGGAAATTCAGTTCCCTCAAGCTGATCAAATATTATCTGAAGTAAAATGCTTACTGAGTGGTTTTGATTCCACCATGACTGAGTTTGAAAAGCTTGGATACTTTGAAATATTATTAGCACTCAGTAATAAATGGTTAGACGATGATTATATTCTGTCGATTTTGAACTGGGAAGACAGAAGCTATTGTAACTTGGAGGTGATGATCTGGTTATCAAAGGGTCTGATTGCAAAAAACTCAAAGTACTCTGACGATATATTACAAAATTTTATTGCCATGCTAAGTGATCATGTCATTGGTACAAAGGTCTCGAAGTTGTTTGAGGTCTTCGTAATTGATTTTACGTCATTTAAGAAATATAAGGGTATTGCCTGGAATAATAACATCAAATTGTTGTACAAGCAAAGAACATTTAGTGGTATATTTTTGAAGTTAGTGTCTCTATATCAAACCTCAAACAATATGGATATTAAATGTAACTACTTAACTGCGCTGTCTCTGATTTTGAAGCATACACCATCCGAATTAGTGAGCCCTTTTATGAAAGACCTTCTGCCAATGCTTTTACAAGCATTAGACATGCCAAACTCGGAGGTGAGATTGTCTGCTCTAGAAACATTGAAGGACAGTACTGAACAACATCATCAGTTAGTTGCGGAACATATTCAGAGTCTTGTTCCATCTTTATTAAGCCTAGTGAAGGTCGATGAATATAACACAGTCATGATCAGGCTTTCAGCATTACAATTGTTACAATTACTGACAGAACATCTACCAATAAATTACTGCCTGAATTACAAGCAAGATATCATAAATGGGCTGTTGGAACCACTTTCTGATAAAAAACGTGTAGTGCGTAAGCAGTGTATAGATACTAGACAAGCATATTTTGAGTTAGGCCAAGTACCTTTTGAATAATTTAGTTATGCAGTGTATTTTTAAGATATTGTATTGATTTATACCTCAACAGTTTTTATTAATTAGGTTTGCTAAGAAGACATCTATTGGTGTCACGGTTGTTTTATGTTTAGGTTAAATATAATTCAACAGAGATCAACATATTGATACAATCAGAAATTGAGATGAAGTTCAGAAGAGTCAAATTTCTGTTATTAACAATGCTAAGATAATTTATTGTATATAAATAATGCAGTATGTAAACTAAAGGATACTTTTTTTTTATCATTTCTAAGAGATATTTCTCTACTCGTCATCACTGGATTCTTCTTCATCACTCAAACCAACAGGAGCAAGACCTGGAGTAAGACCTGGATATCTATGATCCTGTACTTTCGAGCTAGACGATAAGGTTTGTTTGAAACCTTTATTTTTGTTCTTCTTCTTGCTAGACCTTCTTTTGCTGGATTCTTTGGTATCGTTCAAAATTTGTGCTTGTATCTCTAAGAAATCTTCCTTAACATCGTCTTCCAAGTCCCAGGATTTCAGCTTTTTGGTATTTCTCTTAGCTAGTTCATCCAGATATGCTTTCTCCTTCTGAGTTAAAGTTCCCTGTTCTCTATGCTTGTTTAATATCTGTAATTTCGCCTTTTGCTCCATTTCAAACTCCTCTTCCCGTCTCTTCCGTAGAGTAGACTTACGCGCTCTTTTCTCTTTCCTCTTCTCAAGGTACACATCCTTCTCTTGTAACTCCAACCGTTTTTTCAGATTCATGTCTATAAGCTGGGCCTTGGCGACTCTGGGCTTGCTCACTTTCTTATTAGACCCAGTAATAGCCGCAGCACCGGGCAGTAAAGACGCCAACACACTGTTCACAGCCAGCGTGGCTTGCATTTTAGAGTTCTTTGAAACCATCCTGTATGAAATGAACTTTTCGATAAGTTTGTACTGATTCCCGCTTTATAGCCTACTTTACCTCGATAGCAAAACACCCTGTTACAAGTATCAATATTACCGTAAATCGGACCTCTACAAGACTAAATATACTGATCAGAAAATATAGATGACTACCAAGGAATTAATAACCCATTTAGCAACAGCTCATCGCAACAGCTCATCGAGCATTGAATCGCATACGCCCAGTCTCGCAGAAGGCCAAATTTTTTCTTTCACCAGACACCATCATGTACAACGAACGACCTTGATGGAAGTTCAGAAAAGTAAGAATTTTGGAAAAACAAAGAAACTGCCAAACTATTACTTCTGGTGTCACGACTGGAAGAGGAAGAAACTTGGCTAGCTGAGCGGTTAATTTTCTATACTGTATTGGAGTGTTTTCAGTTGCCAAAAGTATTGACAGTGTATGCATAATTGAGGATAGGACCACGTCACTATCAAGCGCACTTTTTTTGTTGACCATCAGTCTACTTTGATAACTAACGGACTAAACAGACTAGTTTATTAGGTTCACTAGCGATTTATAACATGTCTGAGACACTGAGTATGCCAATGGCTGTGGACAGCGTTGTGCCAAAGGAAGAGGATCTAGTCCCGAGTGAGGAATTGAAATTGCGTATACCCAAACCACGGTCGTCCGAGGAATTGGTGCAGCTGATATTCAGGTATAGAGCCATAATCACGCGTCCCGATAGCAACAAGGTCGAGATAGATGCTATAGAGGATGTCTTTGTCCAAATTACACAAGAACAGGACGAATTTAACGCCAGGTTAAAAGAACTACAAGATTTACGCGACTCACTAAGCAAATATGATAGTGAAAAGCTGAGAAAGCAAGTTCTAGCATTGCAATTACTGGAGAGAGATCTACAATTGCCAGAGGATCTCCTCAAAGATGAGGAGACAGTTTCAGCTAATCATCCCACTGACACAAACCTTATTAAACAGATAAAGCTGGCATATAATTTGGATGAAAACGCTGAATTATTAGGTATGAAAGATAGTTTCACGCTTGTAACTTTAAAAAACCAACTAGGAAATAGAGAAACCGAAGAAATTATATCGACGAGGATTGCTAAAAGGATTTTTGAGTTAGAGAGATTACCAGGTAACTTGGCTACGTACTCTTTAAACGACTGTCTAGACTTTATCTCAAAGAATGATGCACCATCTAAGATTGATGAGCATAAGCTAAAAGCTATTATAGAGTTGAAATCATTGAAACTTCTAACAAAACAGAAGTCAATTAGACAAAAATTGATTAACACCGTTGCCAGCCAAGCGCACCATTCCATACCATTTCTACGTGACTCACCTTTTACAATGGCAGCACAAAGGTCTGTTCAGGTGAGAAGTAAAGTCATTGTTCCACAGACAGCTAGGATCGCTGAAGAACTAGAGAGACAACACCTTTTGGACAAGCGTAAAAAGGAGCGTAACTTGCATTTACAAAAAGTCAACACTACTTTATCATTAATTAGAGAGAGACAGGAAAATGAATGGTCAAGAAGCGATAGATGTGCCCAATTCGGAAGAATCTGCATGTCCCTACATGGGCAAATAGAAAGGGATGAACAAAAGAGGATTGAAAGAACTGCCAAACAACGTCTGCAAGCATTGAAATCGAATGATGAGGAAGCATATTTGAGATTGCTTGATCAGACAAAAGATACTAGAATTACGCAATTGTTGAGACAAACTAACTCTTTCTTGGATTCTCTTGCTCAAGCCGTTAGAGTTCAACAAAATGAAACTAAAATTTTAAAAGGTGAAGAAATCACTCCGATCAATGACGAAGACAGAGAGAAGATTGATTATTACGAGGTGGCACATAGAATTAAAGAGAAAATTGAAAAACAACCTTCTATTCTAGTTGGTGGTACCTTAAAAGAATATCAATTAAGAGGTTTAGAATGGATGGTATCTTTATATAACAATCATCTGAATGGTATTTTAGCGGACGAAATGGGTCTAGGTAAAACAATCCAATCCATTTCCCTAATTACATATCTATACGAGGTTAAGCAGGAACCCGGCCCTTATTTGGTTATTGTTCCTCTATCAACAATTACTAACTGGACACTGGAATTTGAGAAATGGGCTCCATCTCTTACAACAATTATTTACAAAGGTACTCCGAATCAAAGACATGCGCTTCAACATAAGATTAGATCAGGTAATTTTGACGTGCTCTTAACGACATATGAATACATCATCAAAGACAAGGCATTATTATCTAAGCACGAATGGTCGCATATGATTATTGATGAAGGTCACAGAATGAAGAACGCAAATTCTAAGTTATCATTTACAATTACAAAATATTATAGAACAAGGAATAGATTAATCCTAACTGGTACCCCTCTGCAGAACAATCTTCCGGAACTATGGGCTTTGCTAAACTTTGTACTACCAAAAATTTTCAATTCAGCTAAAACATTTGAAGATTGGTTTAACACTCCTTTCGCAAACACCGGTACACAAGAGAAACTTGAATTAACCGAAGAAGAAACCCTTTTAGTTATCAGAAGACTACATAAGGTTTTAAGACCATTCTTACTGCGTCGTTTGAAGAAAGAAGTTGAGAAGGATCTACCTGACAAGGTTGAGAAGGTCGTTAAATGTAAACTATCTGGGCTGCAACAGCAGCTATATCAACAAATGTTGAAACACAATGCTCTGTTTGTTGGTGCAGGTACTGAAGGTGCCACAAAGGGTGGTATTAAAGGTTTGAATAACAAGATTATGCAACTGAGAAAAATCTGTAATCATCCTTTTGTATTTGATGAGGTGGAAGCTGTCGTAAATCCTTCTAGGGGCAATAGTGATTTGCTATATAGGGTAGCTGGTAAATTCGAACTATTAGATCGTATTTTACCCAAATTCAAAGCGACTGGTCACAGAGTCTTAATATTTTTCCAAATGACACAAGTTATGGATATTATGGAGGACTTTTTAAGAATGAGAGACCTAAAGTATATGCGTCTTGATGGTAGTACGAAAGCAGAAGATAGAAATGATATGTTAAAAGAATTTAACGTCGAAAACTCAGAATATTTCTGTTTCCTATTATCGACAAGAGCTGGTGGTTTAGGTTTGAACTTACAATCTGCTGATACGGTCATTATTTTTGACACAGACTGGAATCCTCATCAAGATTTACAAGCTCAAGATAGAGCGCACAGAATTGGTCAAAAGAATGAAGTGCGTATTTTAAGATTGATCACAACTGATTCCGTTGAAGAAGTCATATTGGAAAGGGCAATGCAGAAGCTAGATATTGACGGTAAAGTTATCCAAGCTGGTAAATTTGATAACAAATCTACTGCTGAGGAGCAAGAAGAGTTCTTGAGAAGATTGCTTGAAAACGAATCCAATAGAGATGATGATGATAAGGCTGAACTTGACGATGACGAACTGAATGATATTCTAGCCCGTTCTGACGACGAGAAGATTTTATTTGATAAAATGGATAAAGAGAGAATTGAGATGGAGAAGAAGCACGCCAAGGAACTCGGTTTAAATGCTCCCCAGACCAGACTTATCGAAACAGATGAACTGCCTTCTGTATTCACTGAAGATATCGAAAAACATTTGAAACCAGAACCTGTCGCATTAGGAAGAATGCGTAACACCAAACGTGTGTTCTATGATGATGGTCTAACTGAAGAACAATTTTTGGAAGCTGTTGAGGACGAGAATAGTACACTAGAAGATGTTATCAAGAGAAAACGTGAAGCTCGTGAGAGAAGAACGAGAAATAGAGCCAAGAAATTGGACAGCGAAAATATTGAAGAGGAGCCAGTTGAAGGAACTCCAAAGATGGAAGAGAATGGTGCAGTTACAGAAACGGTTGAAAACGGTGGTGATACTGAACTGAACGACTCTCAACCTGATCAAACACAAGCGAAGGGTAGAAGAGGTCGGAGAAGAAGAGGTGCTCTTGATGATGTAAAGGTATCGGAACAGTTACCTGAAGAGCCTGTCCATGATGGCACTACGTCAGAACCACTAAAGGCTTCTCCTAGAAAGGGTAGAAAGAGAACCATCAAGATTGTTGAATCTGAGAAACCTAAAAATCTTGTTGAGATCATTGAAGGCCCAGACAAGAAGAAGCCTAAACTGAAGATCAAATTGAAGTTAAAACAAAATGATGACCAAAGCATTCCGGAGGAGAACGATACTGAGACAAATAAAACCGATAAGGCTTCAAGTAAGAAGGTATCTGCGAAAATCAAAGTAAAAACCCCTAAACAACCCATTAACGAGACCAAGAAGCTGGTGGATACATTAGTAGACGACATGCGTTCTCAGCTAGATGAGTCCGATGAGCACCCACTAACCTCCATCTTTGAGACCTTGCCATCTAAGCGGGAATACCCAGATTACTACAAACTGATTAAGAAGCCATTGTCCATAGACGTTATTCAGAAGAACGCAAGAAAAGGTGTCTACAAGTCTCTAGATGATGTTAAGGAAGACATTCAGACCATGTTTGATAACGCCAGATTCTACAACGAGGAAGGATCCTGGGTATACAATGACGCAGAGAAGCTAAACGAATTCACCAATACCTGGTTCTCCAAACACTAAATTGGACAAGGTAGACGTTCCACCCCTCCGGGCAAAGCCTCTCGAGCACACCAAACTAATTAACATTCTATAATTGAAAAATGGGCTGGAGACTCTAATGTTATGAATATATATGATATATAGAAATCTCTTTACTGTTTGCGTATACTGCACGCTCACAAATACATGTTGTACTATTAATTAAATCACAATTACAGATGTACTATAAGCTAAAGAACCCTCAGATGCTCATTGTCCTCATACCTGACGAAAAGAAAACACGTACTAAGTGATAACAATCACGCAATGAAAAATTTTTTTGTGAAAAATTTTTCATTCAGCAAACTGGAAAAGTATAAAAAGACAAGTGAAAAGAAGGTTTGCAAGTTCATGTTTAACAGGCTTACTTAATTCAGTCTACGTAACATTTTCCTTTCTTCACCTTTTTTTTTAGGAACTCAGTCAACAAAAGCCAATTGCCATAATATACAAAGATGAAGTACATTCAAACCGAACAATCTATCGCAGTCCCAGAAGGTGTTACTGTCAGCATCAAGTCCAGAGTTGTTAAGGTTACTGGCCCAAGAGGTACCTTGGTCAAGTCCTTGAAGCACATTGATGTTACTTTCACCAAGGTCAGCGAGAAGTTGATCAAGGTTACCGTCCACAACGGTGACAGAAAGCACGTTGCCGCTTTGAGAACTGTTAAGTCTTTGGTTGACAACTTGATCACCGGTGTCACCAAGGGTTACAAGTACAAGTTGAGATACGTCTACGCGCATTTCCCAATCAACGTTAACACTATTGACAAGGACGGTAAGAAGTTCATTGAAATCAGAAACTTCTTGGGTGACAAGAAGGTCAGACTGGTCCCAGTTAGAGACGGTGTCGATGTCGAATTCTCCACTGCTCAAAAGGATGAATTGGTCTTGTCCGGTAACTCTGTCGAAGACGTTTCCCAAAATGCTGCTGATGTCCAACAAATCTGCCGTGTTAGAAACAAGGATATCCGTAAGTTTTTGGATGGTATCTACGTTTCCCACAAGGGTTTCATCGAAGAAGATTTGTAAGCTTTTCAAACATAGAGCTCGCTTCTTAAGGATTGTACATTAGTTTTTTTTCTCACGACCTATTGGTCAAGGTCATGTTGCAGTTTAATTATATAATTTTTGTTTCTTCACATGGATGAAGAATGTGTTGGGATAGATTCCTTTTGGTGGCTATGATTTATTCACATTAGTTTTTTTTTTCTTTCGAAGTTGTTTCCTTTTGTTATGAATTCTCTCTCTATCATCACGCCTCAGCCATCAAGAGTATCCCCCCATCATCACATTCTTTATAATTGTCCATTTATCATGTATAATTGCTTATGTATATTACACCCAGAGGCCAGGGAGAGAAAAAAGAGGATAACAAACTTCGAATGCTCAAAAAGTGAGCATTAGAGCAAACATTATTGGATCTCAGCAAATACAGAGTCACCTATGTTTCGCTCGCAAAATGGATTTCAATTTTTTTTTACCACATTCACTCTTCTCTTTCCCAAGTAGCTTATTCATATATATATTTCTTGTCTCTTGTACTAGTAGATCACGTAAATGAACTTAAGGCATTCTTGTAGAAGCTGTGCCCACACTGGAGAGCAGAAGTGCCCACTATTACTCGAAATACAATGACTATATTGACTGCTATGGCCAATAAGCCTATACCCTATAAATGTGGCCGGGTAACTTGAATATTTTCCTCTTTGCCATGTGAGAAAACGATTCTGACCAATGAGAAGGCCGAAGTGACTTTTCAAGGGAGCTGAACAACTAAGAGCAGCTAATTCCGACCTTTTGCCAATGAGGGAATCACCGAGACATCGGGGTTCAGTGCACAGACATGTCCAATCACAATGTAGGTATGGGTTCCCAGTAATGGGCTCCAGTAATGCGGACTGGCACTGGCCTAACCGGACAGAAGGGGCTAGTATCTTCTTGGGGATTCCGGGGTATAAATACTGGACGGACTCTTTTCGCCAGTACTTTGGTGCCCACTAGCCACACCTCCCCAGCGAACTTCTTTATGACTTACTGAGGATACCAGCGGAAAATTATAGGGAAAACACTACAATTTATTCAAAGAATTGGAAGTATTCCTTTTGCAAAGCTAAAAACAAGTTTACTTATAGCCGTACAAACACGAATACGAAAAACGAAAGCGAGACAGCACAATGTTGAGAACTAAAGCATGGTCGTCCTCTTGGCGTTTGGCCAACAGGAAGGTTCTACAGCAGCGCACAGTTTTGAACACTGTCAGGGCCACTGCTGTGAGGACATATGCGTCCCAGGACAACTTTGTCAACACTACCAATGCAGCATATATCGACGAAATGTACCAGGCCTGGCAGCAGGACCCATCCTCGGTTCATGCCTCCTGGAACGCTTACTTCAAGAACATGAAGGACTTGAAGATACCTGCATCCCAGGCTTTCCAGGCCCCACCTATCCTGTTGGGCTCGCCACAAGGTACTCACGAGGCACCACTATCCACTCTATCCGGATCTAACATCGACGAGAACGTCTCTGTGCATTTGAAAGTACAGCTGCTGTGTAGAGCTTACCAGGTGAGAGGTCACTTGAAAGCGCATATCGACCCACTGGGCATCTCCTTCGGCAGCAACAAGAATGCAACTATCCCTAAGGAATTGACCCTAGATTATTACGGATTCACCGAGCGTGATCTCGATAGAGAAATCAACTTGGGTCCAGGTATTTTGCCTAGATTTGCCAGGGATGGCAAGAAGTCCATGACACTTAGAGAAATCATTGAGCACATGGAAAAACTATACTGTACCTCTTACGGTATCGAATATACCCACATCCCATCCAAGGAGAAGTGTGAGTGGCTAAGAGAAAGAATCGAAATCCCTACCCCTTACCAATACACAGTTGATCAAAAAAGACAAATCTTGGATAGACTAACTTGGGCTACTTCTTTCGAGAGTTTCCTATCGACTAAATTTCCAAATGAGAAAAGATTTGGTCTAGAAGGTCTGGAAGCCGTCGTCCCAGGTATTAAGACCTTGATCGACCGTTCTGTCGAGATGGGTGTCGAGGATGTTGTTTTGGGTATGGCTCACCGTGGTAGATTGAATGTTCTATCTAATGTGGTCCGTAAACCAAACGAATCCATCTTCTCAGAATTCCAAGGCACAACAAAGAAGGACGTCGAGGGCTCTGGTGATGTCAAATACCACTTGGGTATGAACTACCAAAGACCAACAACTTCTGGTAAGTACGTCAACCTATCCTTAGTTGCAAATCCATCCCACTTGGAAGCCCAAGACCCTGTTGTCCTTGGTAGAACTAGATCCATCCTACACGCCAAAAATGATTTAGAGACAAAGTCGAAGGCATTGGCTGTTCTTCTGCATGGTGATGCCGCTTTTGCTGGACAAGGTGTTGTTTATGAAACAATGGGTTTCGTTAACTTACCAGAATACTCCACTGGTGGTACCATTCACATCATTACCAACAATCAAATCGGTTTCACTACGGATCCTAGATTCTCCAGATCCACACCATACCCATCAGATTTGGCAAAAGCCATCGATGCTCCTATCTTCCATGTCAATGCTAATGATGTCGAAGCAGTAACTTACATTTTTGGATTAGCTGCTGAATGGAGACAAACATTCCACACTGATGCCATTATTGATGTGGTTGGTTGGAGAAAGCACGGTCACAACGAAACTGACCAACCTTCGTTTACTCAACCTCTAATGTACAAGCAGATTGCTAAGACCCCATCCGTTATTGATGTCTACACCGATAAGCTACTGAAAGAGGGCTCTTTCAGCAAATCTGACATAGAAGAGCACAAAAAATGGGTGTGGGGAATGTTTGAAGAAGCTTTTGAAAAGGCAAAGGACTACGTTCCAACACCAAGAGAATGGCTAACTGCCGCTTGGGAGGATTTCAAGTCTCCAAAAGAACTAGCAACTGAGATTCTACCACATGAACCAACAAAGGTGTCAGAAGATATATTAAAGAGTATCGGTAAGACTATCTCTTCTTGGCCGGAAAATTTTGAAGTTCACAGAAACTTGAAGAGAATCTTGAATCAAAGAGGTAAGTCTGTCGAAACCGGTGAAGGCATTGACTGGGCAACTGGTGAAGCTTTGGCTTACGGTTCCTTAATGTTGGAAGGCCATAACGTCAGAGTTTCGGGTGAAGATGTCGAAAGAGGTACGTTCTCTCAACGTCACTCGGTTTTGCACGACCAAGCCTCTGAGGCCACATACACTCCATTAAAGAACCTAAGTGATAAGCAAGCAGACTTCACTATTGCTAACTCATCTTTGTCTGAGTATGGTGTTATGGGTTTCGAATATGGTTACTCCTTAACTTCTCCAGAGAACTTGATTGTTTGGGAGGCGCAATTTGGTGATTTTGCCAACACTGCGCAAGTTATAATCGATCAGTTTATTGCTGGTGGTGAGCAAAAGTGGAAGCAACGTTCTGGTCTAGTTCTATCATTACCTCATGGTTACGATGGTCAAGGTCCAGAGCACTCTTCTGGTAGATTGGAGAGATTCTTGCAGATGGCAAATGAAGACCCAAGATACTTCCCATCTCCTGAAAAGCTACAAAGACAACACCAAGATTGTAACTACCAAGTTGTTTACCCAACTACTCCAGCCAATTTGTTCCACATTCTAAGAAGACAACAACACCGTCAATTCCGTAAGCCACTGGTTCTCTTCTTCTCCAAGCAACTATTGCGTCACCCATTGGCAAGATCCAACTTGTCTGAATTCACAGAAGGTAGCTTCCAATGGATAATAGAAGACGTTGAACACGGCAAGGCTATCGGTACCAAAGAGGAAACCAAGAAGTTGGTATTGATGAGTGGTCAAGTCTACACTGCTTTGCACAAGAAGCGTGAGCAATTGGGTGACAAGACTACAGCTTTCTTAAAGATTGAAGAACTACATCCATTCCCATTCGCACAACTGCGTGATACTTTGAACTCTTATCCAAACTTGGAAGAAATTGTTTGGTGTCAAGAAGAGCCATTGAACATGGGTTCATGGAACTATGTAGCTCCAAGACTACAAACTGTTTTGAAGGAAACTGAGCAGTACAAGGACAATGTTGTAAGATACTGTGGTAGAAGCCCAAGTGGTGCTGTTGCTGCCGGTAACAAGAAGTTGCACTTGGCAGAAGAAGAAGCATTCTTGAAGGATGTCTTCAACGAATCTTGAACGAGTGGTTGAAATTTTTTATAGATGGCAAGTTCCCTCTAATTTTGTATATTACTTACCCTTCATGAAATCCTATTCCAGGACGAAATAACATAAATGAATGCTTTTAAACAGGTTCATTTACGAGAGGAATGCTATTTATCAAAAAAGAAAAAAAAAAGCAAATTCTGCTTCTTTGCACAATTTTTGTTTCAATATTCAAGTTTATTCTATTTTATTATTCCAGTATATTTTTATTCCTTAATTCCGACTCCGAGATGACTGATGATAGCAACCCAAATAAAATAGTCCGTATATAGTAAATTATTTGTACATAAATGGTATTTATTTTTTATTCAACAAAGAGAAAAAATACCCAAATAGAACGTCAAACAAAACCATCAATAACATCATGATTATTACATTAATTTGCGGGGTGAAGGTCAGGAGATATCACCTCAACTCTTTATATCATTGTGAGGCCTGTCATCTCAGCAAGACAACTAAACAATTCCCCGAAACACAAGTTCAAGTTAAAGAAATCCCTAAATACCTAGAACCCCGAGTTTCGTCATCATCTTATGCTAGTCAGGAAGTAGAACTCTTAACTTGTCGGTTTTAATCTCCATTAACTGTTACCTCATCGAGGCCACTTGGGTCTGAAATCGCTATTTTCTTTTTTTTTTAAAGGGTTGGGATAGTAGCTTTTCGGCAGCCTAACAATCAAAATCTGAAAAATCCTGACTTGGTACTGCCAGACAGGAAAGTTCTCCAACAACTCCAACGAGGGACAGTTGTATATAAACGTCTATTCAGTCACTAGAAGTAAATTTAGTGCCAGCAAGATTTAAACCTAATATCAAACAAGACAGTTCTCACAAAAACAATGTCTCAAACACAAAGAAGAAAGGTAGCTGTGGTCACCGGTGCGTCCTCCGGTATTGGTTACGAGGTCACCAAAGAGCTAGCACGTAAAGGGTTCAAAGTTTTTGCCTGTGCTAGAAGAACTGCACCAATCGAGCCTCTGGTTAACTCTTTTGGTAAGGAGTTGATTGTTCCTCACCATCTGGATATCTCAGAACTCGATGAAGTCCTAAAATTCAAGGAGTTCCTAGCCAGTGAGCTGCCTGAGCAGAAATTGGACATCTTATACAACAATGCAGGTCAAAGTTGTACTTTTCCAGCTCTGGATGTCTCTAATGATGTTATGGAACAATGTTTCAAAGTGAACGTCTTTGGCCACATCAATATGACCCGTGAATTGGCCCAGTACTTGATCAATGCTAAAGGTACTGTGATCTTTACGGGTTCCATCGCAGGGTTCTCTACATTACCCTTTGGAAGTATCTACGCTGCTACCAAGGCTGCTATCCATGAGTATGCCCGTACTTTACACTTGGAATTGAAACCATTCGGTGTGAGAGTTATCAATGCTATCACTGGAGGAGTGCTAACTGACATAGCTGACAAGAGAGACCTTCCAGAAGGGTCCATATACAAGTTCCCTCAAGGCATTGATGCCTTCCGCACCAGACAAACTATGGCAAAGGACAATCACCCAATGCCAGCCGATGTATACGCTAAGAAAGTTGTCGAAGATTTATTGAGCTCGAGAGACCCCGTTGACATCTACAGAGGTAGATTTGCTACTATCATGAGCTTTGTCCACATTTTGGTCCCTTATTGGCTCTTGGAATGGGGACTTGCAAGAAAATTCAAGCTGGATAAAGTGGCTGTAGCCATCCAAGAGAAATATAACAAAACTGAGTAAATAAATAAGTCTATATTCAACTAAAAACTAAAATACAAGTACATTTTGTAGGCACCATGTGCTATCGAAACTGGACACATATTTCACTGAAATCAAGTTCATACTACACAAAGGAAAATAGCTGTCTTGGGTTGTGTCAGCACAAGATTCAAAACACACATCAACGCCAATATCAACTCACCAATTAATAGCTTTTCAGTCAGGTAGCAAGACTGAATAATAATGCTGATCGACTACATGGTCTTTTCGTGACCAATCTCTATACCAAAAAGGGTAAAGTCATCGAATTTCAAGTTTTTCGAAGTTGAAATTTCACAAAGCGATTTTTGGTGAAATAATCACCAAATGTTCATAAAATTTGGCAACATTTGGTGATTAAAAGGGCAATTCGCGTAGTTGTTAGTGAATGTATTTGATTTAACTGCACAGTATTGTGATGTTCATAATGTCACCATTCCATATTGCCTATTAATGAGTTAAGACAGACTATTGTAAGATCTTTGATATTGGCGAATCGCGATCCAAATTGGTTGGTGAAAGTGTGACAGTCTTGATTCAAGAATAAATATGATGGTGATCGCATATATGCTGTTCTTATATGGTTATATATAAACATATAGATGGTCTTACAACCTAAGACATACCATATCTTCTTTACTTGTGTTGTGGTAGAACGAAAATCAAGCATAAGATTTCAAACATCACACAACTAGTATAGACAATGAGACTTCCCACTGCTAAATCCTGTGCATTAGGTTTCACGCTAGCAACCAGCTTAGTGGAGGCACTACCACAGTTCGATAGATATAAAGAACATTCAAAAAAAGATGTTTCCCACCAACATCAACGTAAGAGAGCTGTCACAGTGGAATATGTATATGCTACTGTCACAGTTGCTCATGATGCAGAACAACAAAACAATGCTGCTAATGATTTGCTAAAAGAAGACGAAGTCCAGGGCAATGTTGCAGCTGCCGGCTCCCCTGCTCAAGAGGCTGTCCAGCCAACTACGACCGATTATGCTCAAGGGCAAACATCAACTTTACAGCCCGAGACACCTCCATCTAGCTCCAGTCAATATAATGCAAACCAGGAACAGCAACAACAGCAAAATCAACCTAATGATCAACAAGCAGCTGCTCAACCTGCTGGAAATGACCAACAATCTAATGCCTACAGCAGTGAAGTACCTGCAGCACCTCAATCTGCTCAAGTACCCACATCTCCATCATCTACTCCATCCAATGCTGCGACTAGCAATTCCGGTTCAAGTTCTAATACAAATTCGGGATCTTCAAGCGCTGGTACTGGTAGCATTTATGGTGATTTGGCATCCTTCTCTGGTCCTAATCAACCATTTCAAGATGGCACTATCCCTTGTTCTCAGTTCCCATCAGGCCAGGGTGTTATTGCTCTAGATTGGCTCAATCAAGGCGGTTGGTCTGGTATTGAAAACAGTGATACTTCCACTGGAGGTCCTTGTCAAGAAGGCTCATACTGTTCATACGCATGCCAGCCGGGCATGTCGAAAACTCAATGGCCATCAAACCAGCCAGCAGATGGTAGATCAGTTGGTGGTTTGTTATGTAAGAATGGCTTTTTGTACAAATCCAATCCTTCTGCTAACTACCTCTGTGAATGGGGTGTAAATGCTGCATATGTCGAGTCTCACATTTCTCAAGGTGTTGCTATTTGCAGAACAGATTATCCAGGTACTGAAAACATGGTTATCCCAACATTTGTAGAAGCCGGTTCCACTCTACCACTAACTGTAGTTGACCAAGACACTTACTACCAATGGCAAGGAAAAAAGACATCTGCTCAATACTATGTAAACAATGCTGGTATTAGTGTAGACCAGGGTTGTATCTGGGGTACTCCTGGATCAGGTGTCGGCAACTGGGCTCCATTGAATTTTGGGGCTGGCTCTACCAATGGTATAACTTATTTGTCTTTAATTCCTAACCCAAACAACAGATCTCCTTTGAACTTTAACGTTAAAATTGTTGCTTCCGATGATTCGTCTGTGGTCAACGGCCAATGTAGTTATGAGAATGGTGTTTACTCAGGTGGCGCTGATGGTTGTACTGTTGCCGTGACTTCAGGATCGGCCAAGTTTATTCTTTACTAAACTTTAGGATATTGATTATTCTACAACACTCTGCATAATTTTGGTTCTGGGTTGGTTAGACGAGTGGAAAACTCGGTGTAACTTTAACTTTCATTCCATCATGACTTTTTACTGGATAGATTTGGATAAATACAAATAAAAATGTAGTGAAATTCCATACTATATTAAATATTCACTTTGTTTATAAAAATGACCTAAATGTAATACTACGACATCTACACTATTTCTGGAGCACGGTAATCACATAGGAAATCTTATGCTAACAAAACTATTTTCCAAATCTCACAATTGAGCTAACTATCAGTACCATTTTATTATCTATTGACGTACCACTTCGCAAAGGTCATTAGACAGTTTCGGATTATAAATATTAATCGGGGATAAAAGGAAATGAATATATTCCCGAAGGCTACATGTGTAATAGTGGTACATATCTGCATTAACTCCATATGTGCATTTAAACTCCGATGACAATGTCGTACATTTCTGCGAGAGAGACATTACCCTAAGAATATCTCAATTGTACCAAAAAGATAACACGTTAACAATAAATTATCCTTGGCTTTGCTTAAATGCCCACTTAAGTTTCCCATTAATAAAGGGAATTAATTCAAGCAGATGGACATTATAATTTTATGAAAGCATCGTTGTTGTAGATGCTGATCAGGTTGACACGTCATGCAATTATTTAACGAGACTTCTAAACGCTTACAAGTTATTAGTCAATGACATAAGACACGAACTTCAGCATAACGTAGAACACAGTTTTTTGGAAAACACAGATGGTATTATCCATCATTTCAAATACTAATAAAGAGAAATTTTGATTTGGCTTTTCATACATGAGGTATTTATATTAGTGATGATTTCAAGCATTGGATAAACTAAACAAAACAAAGATGAGATGTGAGTAAATCGAGAAATACAGAAAGCCTCCTGGGCCAGGGGGATTGATTTACTTTATGTTACACAAAATTATATCTACAACTATTATAGGTATTATTTTTAGTAGTTATATAATATGTTGACTGTTAGTGCGGTGCCGAGATGCACTACTATAAAGGAACAATCTGAGAACCCAAATCAATTCCGTAACAAATAATCCCTCACAGTAGTACAACCTTCTAGAATCTCTTGAGTTTAAATGGTCCAGTCTTCTCGAATACCATTACTGGTAAGAAATAACTCAAATGCACGAGACTGATGTATGTGTTTCAATCGACCCACCTTCTCCCCTCCCCCAACTCGATGTTAAGGATGAGATAAGGTCATAGAAATGTAGGAACAAAGGATGTACGAAGTCCTTCTCAATTAAGTTTGACTCGCTTCCCCCACTATTGGAATACTTTGGTAAGGGTTCTTCAAGACTTTCCGTTTGTGCATGTTGCGTAATTTGTCCAAGCTTTCGTGTCTGCTCGATCCTGGTTGGCTGAAAGTGATCTACATGAAAAGGGAGGTGAGGTTTGTACAGAGTGAAGTAATGCGTTATGAATCCTACACCGATTACTTCATTAGACTTAGGAAATTTGTCCTTGGTACTAGAGGCTCCAGAGTTTTCTTTATGAAATGCTTACTTGTGTATTTGAATAGGAATCAAGTAATCCTGGAGGAATGCGGTAGGACTTGATTAGGAAGAGGATATTTCTTTTTATTATGTACGTTACTCCTTGCTATATATAATTCTGTGGGTGATTGAGAAGGGCAGGAGGATACAGGGCTATTTGGCCATGGCCAATCTAGTTTTTCAGAAAAGCACATTATTCCTTAATATACTTCCCTTTTCAGAATAATTTCGAGTGTCTTATCTCATTACGGGCTGATTGAGAAGTGGGCTTTGCTCTCTTCTTAAGTCCTTTACCCGTTTTCCAAAGTATTACTGAATCTGTATCATAGAGTCAGTTGCAATATTCCTAAAGAGGATATTTAATTGACATTGTCTGGATGCATATGAACCAAGTGTAGAAACTAAACCTGCAACTGTGTAATTTTTCGTCCGACTCATTACAGTAGCAGTTGGCATTACATATTCTTTAGAAAGTATTACATTAGCTGTGAACAGCAAACGGTGTTGGTTCTAAGAAAAGCATGTAAAAAAAAAGATCCAATCCTCTAACTCTTCTCTAGTCCAACAAGAATCCATTATCCGTGGATGAAGGCTTGTTAGATAACTCCACTAAGCCAGAGTTTTTTACGTGCACGGATTAGAACCAAAGGACCGTTAACTCGAGGATAACTTGATACAAATTTTGTCCTACCACTTATAAAACTGGGGAGAGAAATATTTTTCTGTATAATATAATTGTATAACTACAGCTCTCTGTCTCGTTGTTAGGATAAAGTAATAAGGAGTAATTGGTACAAAAAGGAAAAGTCGCTTCTTATATATTCATATTCCTTAGTGAACGTTATGTGACACCTTCAATAACAATTTTTTTTTTTGGCAAATGGAGACTTACTTTTGCAAAAATATATTCTTGCTCTTATAGTGATTTTCATAAGCTTTTATAAAATAAGATATCTTCTCTCAGATACAATAAGATTTTGTAGCTATAGTTTTTAATCAAATAAGCTCTTTTTTTTACAACATTCTCAATAGTGTTTGTAACAAACTCGCAATCGAATCTGGTAATTACAGGGAAGATCTAATTGAATAAGATAAAGTTCTTATACAACTCAAGTCATTGTCCCAAAGTTGTGTGTATACTTGGCCTAAGAGTATAGCCAATTGTCGATACTTCCTCCTCATATTAAGATACCCCACCATACAATATTCTCCAGTTCGATATAAGTGAGAGATTTAATACCTTCTTTATATCAATCCATTATAAACTGGCATTTTCAATAGTTCCGAAGCATCATTTGATAGGCATTGATTGAGTTCGTTTGTTTTATTTTGCGAGGCCCAAAAACATTTCTAGAAGCCGTATATTTGAGTCTAGATATCGTTACTATTATTAGGATCAAATTTAAAGGCATATTAGCTAATTTGTATACATTGGAATTTTCCTTACTCTGTCACAACCGGTTCTAGCTAACAACAAGATTTGGAAGCACCATATTTGTGATTGTGGCTAACAGTTGAAGGCATAATTAGCTTTGTTGTCAATCCATTGTATCCTAGGTGATAAAACGCCATTCTGCATATCACCCCATCAAAATCGTTACAGTTTTTACAAACAATTGCTCCTAATAGGTCGCAATTCAAAGTATTATCCCTCTTAATACTGGCCAAACCCTATTTTTCTTGATCAATTGCAGAGAGTATTAAGACATATCCTGAGAAGTTGACGCTAACTAAGGAGTTATATTAAAAGGGATTAACCCATTTCACAGTCCCCATTACATTTAATAAATTTAATAAACCTCAGTGAACGCATCGGAAGAGGCCCCATTACATTACACATTTTAATTAGTATTACTCTCCTTATCCCACGTTCCTCCTGCACAGTTTTCTGAGAGTTTCCCATCGATTTTCTGATTTATTTTTGGATTTTTCATTTTTTTTGAAGGCTTCTGTGTAACACTCCCAGTTCATTCAAAGCCTGAAATTTTTTCGCTTTCAGCCCAAATATTGGTGATCGTTCTGCGGGCTTTTTTCAGTAGTTTCGTGGATTCTATAATTCGATCAGTCTATTGATCGCAAGAAATAAGCAGCTTTTCCGAATCACCTCATCGAATTTTTGTGCAACATTTGAATACTAGGCTGTTTAAATTGGCTTGATCTATTTGGATTTTCATAAAAAGCTTTACGTGTGTGTGGGGGTATTTGTATTGAAGTTCCCATTGTTTAAAAAGGATAATTTAGTGGAAACGAAACCCTCATCCAATATCGATAATCCACTACCTCACGTAAAATATAAATAGGAAAAGTGTGAGTTCCATATACTTGGGATTTAGAGTATACCTCATAATAAGAAGGCCGTCAGAGAGATCAACACTACACGCGTCTCAGATTGTTCGGTCATTTTCACAAGCTAGAGCTGGCCTGCGGATTGTGAATATACAGTAATAACGAAATCTAACGGCAGTATTGTTTCTTTTAGTCGCTTTTAACTTTTAATTTTTTTCCAGAAAGCTTCATTGCTCAGTTAGGACTGTAAGGCGCTTCAAATAGAGAAAGAACTGGACTTTATACACGTTATTAGACCAAATGGAAAAGGATCATCTGGTTGAAGAAGAAAAAAAAGATAAGGTAGAGTCTGAGAAACCAGAAGAAGGGGTAACAGTACCGAAGGTCGAATCAAATGATGATATACATCAAACGGACACACCAAAGGTAGATTCTACTACATCTGAAGGAAAGCTTAAAGATCCTGTGGCGGTAGAAAGACCCAGCATAAATTCCACAAACACATCTTCAAGTGGTGGCTTTGGTAATACGGTAAATGACCTGTCACAGCCATCTACCAGGCCCGTAACTACTGCAGAGACAAGCACAAATTCGAATCTACCCTGGGATGGCAATCAAGCTAATAGAAACTTAAATTCTCAGTCATATGATCTGCGAGTTCATCTGCTGAAATCCTTAGGAATTGAGGATATATCAAGAATAGACATAGCGGATAATAAACTGCTGGAACGATTTTTCAGTCTACATATAGAGAGGGAGCAGAAAGAGATAGAAAAATTAAAGACCAAGAACTTGGAAAAGCTAGAACTAATAGTCGATAAGTTTGTTAGTAATGAGAAATTCACAAATGATACCCTGAACAAACTTCTCGAACTTATTTCTTCGAAATCTATAGACAGCCATGATTTACTTGGTTCTTCTAGTATTCAGTTGAAACGTACAGAACATTCTCCAAATCGATTAATGAGTCCCAGAGGGCATAAGAGATATAAATCGGAGATCCCAACAGTCCCAGAAACTCAATATTCTCATATTAACTATAACATCCATGGTCAACCTGTGAATATGGTTTATCATCAAGCCTATCAACAGGTTACTCCTCAGACGTACTATGTGCCTCAAGGCAATCAAGCCTGGCACCAAGGGAGCTACACTCAAGGGAATAGAGCTACTTTCCAGCCACCTAGTTTGGCCAACAGCAATATCAATACTTCCGAAGATGTGAAACTACAAGAAGGTGTGAAAGTTGAGCCAAGTGGACGTGCAAGACAACGATCTTCCACTTCGTTAGGTGCTAGTCTTTCTGCGTCGAATTCGACATCAAATCTCAGCAATACAATGAAAGCAGCTACGGCTAATGAAGGTAAGGATACTGGCAGTAATGATGGCCACCATACTGGTAGTTACGGTGCAAGTAACGCATCCAACGTAATGCCATCACAGGTTAACAACCCGAACTATATGACATATGGCAGTGTTAGAGGAGGCCCATATGTTATGGTTCAACAACCACCCGGCCAACAGATGGCAACACAATACATACCCGCGGGAACTCAGGGGTTTTACCAATCAGTGGTTCCTAACCAAGGGCACATGAATGGCATGGTCGCAAGTTCGCAGGGATACCAGGCTAATACTCCACAACCAGCTACTTCTGACAATATGGTTATGCTAGGAAATCAGTACAGAGGCAACGAGACGTTGCATCAGGATGCCACTCCATCGTTAAGCTCCTCAACCAGTCAAAAGAGACAAGGCCACAGACGGACGCAGAGTGCTAATGTGGTCCTATCAACTGGCAGGTCACCAAATCGAATGAACATGCAGCGGCAGGTTAATTTCCTGATCCACACCCCAAAACACCCACCACCAACATAGGGCTTGGCATCCCCTTTCACCTTTTGTCTCCCGGATTGGGGAAGGGAGGTACAGATAAGTGAATACGTAGTCTCCAAACAGTTATATAACGATACTTCAATGCTATAGTTCTATTTATTATTATCAATGAATGAGGGTGAAAACTCTTAATCGCTCATAATAGAGTCTTGCACCCCCCGCCCCCCTCCCTAGTCGGTATGACACATAATACACACTCCCGATTTTTCGGCGTAGAGTAACACACAAGCCGCGGTAGAACCACAACTATCCTTAAGGTGTCAAGAATAGTACTGTGCAATATGTGGAGAAGGTACAATCAGCAAAATCAGATATACACCGTTTTCATGGCATGACAATGGTATATTCTCAATATCAATGAGTAATACGTCAAAGGTTCATTAGTATGGCCCATGGAGATTACGATATCCGTGGAGAATCTTGCTCAGCTGCAGAGCAAGATTCTCTGCTCCGTGGCTCTTAGAATAGCACCCACAGAACCTGTAGAACAAAAGAATCTGTTATTTTAGTTTTTCTGTCATTACAATACCACAGACACACACGCACAATACAAGAATCCCTCGAGAAGATCTCTTGTAAAGTTCCACAAAGGGTTCCCGCATAATAATGGGGAGGGCTAACCCCACGCACTCTATTAGCTTCGCAGGGGGAAATCTGGATCTTCTACTCTGAGGGATTCTATGCTTCCCTTTCAATCTAAAGGTGCTGTGAAGAATCACTGCACACAGCACACAGCACTCTGAGAAAAAAGCAATTTTTCGATGCTTTTAGCTGTGAAGCGAAGCTTTTAAAGTTCACTGTAGCTATGCTTTCGAGGGTCTTACAAATTAACGAAAAAGAAAGAAACCTTTTTCAACATAAGAGCAACAAGAAATCGGAAGAGCGTAGAAAGTTGTGCAGGCGCAATAGCGTAGTTGTAAGATACCTTATACTCCTACGCCATCATTACATTGTCACAGCTCACAAGTGGACTAATAGCGATTTTGTCAATGCTATCCTCTATATGCTATGCAAAACATATATAAAGGACAGTTACAGGACTGTGTGAGACTTTGGCGATGACTTATGATTTACTCAGCCGATAGATACCTCTTATAAACTTAGTAGACCAAGATGCTTAGGAGCTTAGAAATATAGTCAATACATATATTCTGAGAAAAGAACAAACTTCAAAACATCAATACCTATTGATACCTATTTATTGAAAGATCATAGGGAGTTTCAGTAGATTATTTGCTTTTGATATTCGCGCCATATGATGGAGGATCAGCAATCACTGCATAGTTTCATATCGGACTATGATCAACGGTCGCATGCGGTTGAGAAGTATGATGGTCCTGATCTATCTGAAGTTGACAGTGAAGACAATGATAAAATGATCAAGACGAATGAGGACGAGGCTGTCAAAGAACCTATTTACAGAACCAGGTCCAACCAGACAGAGCCTGATATCGCAAATGCGCCACCTTATTCGAGGTTTGACGCTAAATATAAGATGGCTCTGGTTTTGCAATGTGCTTACACGGGTTTATTTTCAACAATGGCAGGCGCTATTTACTACCCAGTGCTAAGTGTTATTGAGAAACAGTTCCACATTACTGAAGAATTAGTGAACATAACTGTGGTTGTTTACTTTATTTTCCAAGGTATTGCGCCAACTCTTATGGGTGGACTAGCCGATTCCTTGGGTCGGAGACCTGTAGTTCTGTTTGCTGTGACAGTTTACTTTGGTGCATGCATTGGTTTAGCCTGTGCCCAAACCTACGCACAGATTGTTGTGCTGAGGTGTCTACAGGCAGCTGGTATCTCTCCTGTCATTGCCATCAATAGTGGTATTATTGGAGATGTGACGACCAGGGCCGAAAGAGGGGGGTATGTCGGATACATATCGGGTTTCCAAGTTTTAGGTAGTGCGTTTGGTGCTCTAATTGGTGCCGGTTTGTCTTCAAGGTGGGGATGGAGATCTATCTTTTGGTTTTTAGCTATAGGCTCGGGTGTATGCTTGGTCTTTTCAATAATTATGCTACCGGAAACCAAGAGAACCATTGTCGGCAACGGATCAGTTACTCCTCGTAACTATCTTAACAGGGCTCCTCTACTCATGTTTCCTCTAATACGTAGGAAATTGCACTTAGACGATCCAGAGTATGAAACACTAGAACCACGCACACAACTTAGTCTTTTGGCACCTCTTTCAATTTTGAAAGTCAAAGAGATTAGTATTTTGTTGGTTACTGCTGGTATTCAATTTGCTACGTGGTCTACTCATCAAACAGCTTTGTCAACAGTTTTAAGTAAAAACTATCATTTATCAGTTGCCAAGATTGGTCTATGTTATTTACCAACTGGTATTTGTACTTTGATAAGTATCGTGACCTCTGGTAGATACTTGAATTGGAGTTACAGAAGGAGATTCGCTAAACACAAAGTTTGGCTAAAGGAACAAGAAGAAATTTTAGTGAAAGAAAATGGCTACAGTAGAGAGGAAGTTCAAAACATTATTAATAATGATCCAAAGTATGTCTTTAACCTGGTACAAACTAGGCTTCACGCTGCTTTCGTTACTCTGTTATTGAGTAGTAGTGGATTTGTCGCATTTGGATGGTGCATCGATGTTAAGGCACCTCTTGCTTCAGTATTGGTAATGAGTGGGTTTGCGTCGTTGTTTTCTAATTGTATCTTGACTTTCTCTACAACACTCATTGTTGATATTTTCCCTTCAAAGACATCAACTGCAACAGGATGTCTGAACTTATTCAGATGTTTGCTATCTGCTTTGTTTATCGGCTGTTTGAGTAAAATGGCTACCAGTATGACCTATGGTGGTGTTTTTACATTTTTGGGTGCTCTAACAGCTCTGTCGGCTTGTCCTTTATTCTACTTGTTGAAGAATGGTCGTGAAATTACTCTCAAGAGAAAGAGGAAAGAAGATGCTAGCAGAGCATTTGCATTATCTGTGGCAAATGAGAAGGCTGAGGCCGAAGGAAAAGCCGAAGAAAGCAGATAAATGGCTGGATGATGAGTTTATTTGACTTGTTCAAATTGTTTTTTTGTCAAAAGGGGATAAAACCCCATTACTTTGTGATACCATTTTGATCACGACGATATTTATAGACCTTTTTTAATTAATGTCGATTCGGATAATATCGCATCTATGATATATGTAGATGAATTTAAATTTATGTTATTAGTTTATTTTAGAAATGTTTCGTGCATGTCTTACTGATTTTATATTGATTACCACACTTCCTTCTGGAGGTATAATAATGGCATAAAAGTAAAAAGCAGGCACATCTCTACCAGTTAGTTGATTTGATCTTGAATTGAACTACTTTTGCATATCATGATACACTTTCAAGTTTAACATTAATTATTGAATAATACTTTAATTTGATTATTGAATATTATTCTAAAACGACTACACGTGATTAACTTAGTAGTCTTTAAAGAGCAAATTACGTATTTAGTGATGATATGATATCATTTCCATAGAGCCAAATTTTTTTCTCAGTTAAAATGCCATTTTCTTGATTAAAGAGCAATGTGTTGTTACATATTTGGCAGATATATTATAGCGTTTAATGACTAGTAAGATGGTTGGGTTGTTAAAAAGTATTACATATCAAAAAAGGACACAAATGCAAAAAAAAGTACAAAATAAATGAACGGAAAACTCGTAATCTTTATACATTAAGCAAGCGCTTCGCATTAAAAATCTGTTATCGAAGATTGCATAATAAAAAATGGTCTGTGTTTAAGAAATTAACACATAAAATATTTGAAACAATTTTTAAGGTTTATCATTAAAGTTTTGTGGTTGCGGAAGCACGGTAGAATTTCCTAACTGAGGAAGGCTCTGAGGCAGCTTAGGTTGAGGTAGATTTGGTAGTTTGCGACCACTTTGGTGTTTGTTTTGAGTCATCTGGTAATGAGGTTGTTGAATTGATGTAGGTTGGTTATATTGCTGAGGAGAAGTATTGGTATTTATTGATTGCTTGGGAAGCGGTAATTCTGATCCTTGTTGATTTTGTTGGGCAGGCTGGCGTTTCGAAGTTTGCTGATTATTTGTCCCCATGTTCGGGTTTGAATTTTGTTGCTGATTACTGAACATCATGTTATTTTGATTATTTTGTGAGTTTTGTAATTGTTGATCAAGGAATGTTGATGAGAATGATGTGCTGGAAGAAGAGGAGGTCTCTGACGAAGGAGGCATTAGTGGCTGTTGTATAATAGCATACAACGTTGAAAGCATTTTCGACTGTTCTTCATACCTACTATTCAAATCACTTATTTGGTTTCTAAGTTGATCAATTTGTTCTCGCAATGTAGATATGACTGTATACATGGATTGGTACATGTTGTCCATATTGCTTTTTTCATTATCTGCGGGGGGTTTCGTAGTTTGTAGCTGATTATCATTTCCAGCTCTATTATTCTCACCAAAAATTGGCATTTTTTGACTTTGTTGAGGGAAGGGTGGCATAGCAACTTGTGTATTTGTTGCTAGTGGTATCTGATTTGGGATTTTAGTCTGCACATTTATGTTTGAATTAGCATTAGCAGAATATCCAAACTGAGGTGGATAAAAAGAAGATACCTGGGATTGGGAACCCGTAGTATTAGAAGACGAGGTGGAAGAAAATTGTAATTGCGATCCATTTGACACAGGTGCATATGCCATAGGATTTGGATTTTGCTGAAGCAGATTTGGTAATCCCATATTGAATTGAGAAGGTGTTGGGTTTGAGCCATTAAAGTTATAGTTCGCTGGTGTCGCACCTGTATTACCAGAACTTGAGCTGCTATTTTGCAATTGTAAATCTCCCAATGACGAAGTCCTTTGATCGGGCATCTCATTTGGCTCATCGCCTATCGTAGGAGATAAATAGTTGCTTTTCCCTGAAGTGCCTTTCGCAATTTTTGAATTATTAGTGTTCAGTGTGTCAGTTTTGGATTCTCCATCATAGTCTGGAATACGATTGATGTTAAGATTGATTTGATTGTTATCTTTGATTTCAGTTGCTTTTTTGAAAATTATGTTACCATTGTAAAATGTGATTGTTTTCCTCAGCTTTATCAGTAAGTGCTTTAGCGGTAGTGGTAACGATCTCAGACCATCATCCTGATGATACCTTGCTTTATGATCATATACGCTTCCATAGTAATTTGGAGCGGATGCAATATTAGAGGTGAACAAATTAGTATTCTGGTTCAAATTGTTACCACTCATAGGAGGTATACTCTGACTAATGTTTTGTGGAGTTTGACGTGAAAGGGCGTCTGTAATAGATGTTCCGAGCCTCTGAGGAGTACCAGAAGTACTAGCATCATTTAGGAAACTGAAAGTGGAATTACCCATTGAGGAGGTTGAATTTGCATGGTTATGATCACTTGATAATGAGTCATCTAACCTCAATGCCTTTGCATAAAGCACTTTGAATCTATCATGACACTGACGGAAGTTTCTAACATATCCGTACTTCTCATTTAATATTTGCGCAATTCTAATCCAGAAATTCTTCATTGGCTTAAAATACTCCACGTAGGTTAACAATTCCGCATTTTCCAAAATTGTTTTAACAAAGGCTATATCCTCATAGTCTTTCCATTTTTTACGTATCGGTCTGATACCCTTTAAATCGTTAGGATCCTTCTTAACGTGGACATTCTCATTTTGATTTTGATCTTGTTCCTTGTTCTGTCGTATGTCAGATTCCATTCTTGCTTTCATCATCATCTCTCCAGAGCTGGAAGAGTCATTACTCGTCGAAGAAACTGATGACATTAAGCCCATATGAGATTGGGAGGAAGTCGAGCCACTGTTTTTACTGCTACTGTTATTACTACTTGAAGAAACAGCTGTGTTCATTGCAGTATTGTGATTGTTGTTGTTCGAATTACTGTTGTTTGGGTTGTTAATGTTAATGTTACTACTATTGTTATTGCTGTTGTTATTGTTGTTATCATTGATGTTGGAGCTTAGATCATTACCAGAATTTAGTTGCGAGATACCGCGCGATTGTGAGTTCATGATCCCCGTAGTAACATTGCCATTGATGTCGCCTTGCGAAGCATTAATGTTGTCATGTCCAGCACCTACATTACTAATGCTACTTCTTTCATTGCTTATGGTATTATTCCTAGAGCTGTTCTCTAATACCAGGCTATCAGTACCCCTGCTGTTTTGCGTACGTCCACTTGTGTTACCATTATCGTTTCCGTTATTGACAGAGTTATTGTTGTTGGTGTTGTTATCTATCCTTCTTTCGTTGGCCTCATTGCTATCGTGTTGGTGTCTACCTGATTTACGCTGTTGATTTGTAATGTCCTTAGTTCTACGGCCGCTGCTTCTGTCAGCATCGTTTTCTATTAGGTCTTTTATTTTCTTTGAAGTTGTATCACTCGAAGAGGAGTCGATGTTAACGTCTAGTCCACCAACTTCTACACCGATATCAATGGGTTCATCGAGCTGTGCCGTATTGGCACTACTGTTACTGCTTGTCTCATTGTTGTTCTTTGACTCGCCATCACTACTCTTCTTATCATCTACGGAAATCCCAAATTTAGAATTCAAAAGATCCATCAAATTTAGATTAGAAGTGTGTGCGTGTGCGTGTATGTGATATTTTTTTTTTTAATATTCCTGGTTGTGGGGAATAATTCTATTTCTCTCTGTTTCTCTCTTCTTTGTCTCTACTGGATAGTAGTCAAAAATATAGTTAATTTTTTTTCTTAGCTAGATATTCTCTTGGCTTAGGGAGCATTTGTAAAGAAAAAAATACTGTATGGTCTCTTTTCCTATTAAATTATTGGTTGTTGGTTATGTCTTGTAACTGTTAGTTTCTCAGTGAAAGGAAGTTTTACAAAGACTGGTTATATATGAGTGCTACGGTCCTAATATTTAATGTATTTCCCACCATTGCTACCGTTTATGTATTCATTATTTTTTTTTTTTTTTACTTTATATTACATTTTCAGGAACAAAATTTTTTGATTTTTAGTTTTTTTTTTCTTTCCGAAGCTTGGAAGTTTCTCCTGATATACCCAAGGGGCAGAACAGTCCCTACCAGCTGAAAAAGCTCGCAGGGACCAAGAAAAGAAAGGAAATTGGTTGGAGCGCAGAAAGGATGTACCTGGATTCGATGCATTTCACATTGGAACGTGGAAGTGCGCTGTGTATTCTGTGTATTCTGTGTATTCTATGTATTCTGGCACAAGAACGACGGAAGTGGGGGGAGGTCCAGGGACCCTGAGAGAAACACACGTAGGGAGAAGCGGAAATAAAGGGACTTGCAACATTTCAGAGATGGGATTGGAAAACTGAGAAAACTGAGTAAAAACTGAGAGAACTGAGAAAACTTGAGAGAAATGGAAGGGTGACGAGCTTGTTTTTCTTATGCAACACAGAGAAAGAGGCGTAGCGATTGTGGATGCGGATATGGGATATGGGATATGGGAATATGGAAGACAGGAACCCTACGACGAATAATGTCCTTTTTCGAAGGCTGGGAAAGATAAGACCCCCAGACAACACGCTGTACAGTGTGGGTAGGGACTGTTCGATTTCAGTGATGCGGAAGTCGGGGAGAGAGGGAGGCGTACGGCATTTGTCTAGGGAACAACAACAACCCTTTCGGAAAAAATGAAAAAATTGAACTAAAAAAAAGGGACCGCAATTCTTCGAAAAGTAATTTTTCTCCTTTTCTCCTCTTTGTGCGGTGTGTTCACTGGTAGTCCCCTGAATGTGTTTCTTCTTATTTTGAGAGACCAATCAGACGAACCCGACTCTGAGAAAAATGTTGGTGAAGGTCATCCCCATACCCAACCCAAACAGACTGGAGGGTGTATTGGTAGCGTAGGGTGGGGATAGTAACAAGTGCATGAATGGTTCCTGCAAAACCTTGATAAGATAAGCAATATTTGTAATTGTTTCAATGTATTGTACTCGTATTCGTAGTTGTACTGAGTATATATCACAATGTATGTATGTATGTGTGTGTGTGTGTGTGTATTCGTATCTGTGTCTTGCAAGTGTACTACCCGCTCAATATATACGCTATTCCCAAACAGGAAATAATTTTCAGGGCCAGAGGTACTTCCATATCAGGTAATCATATTTTGGGAAAAAAAATCAAACATGGAAATGACTGCAGGTGTTTCTGTGCTTTCTGTGCTCTCTGTGCTTTCGTTATAAGCCATGCACAAGTGCGTGTGTGTAGTGTGTACACAGTGGTAAACAATGCAGCACCAGGGGTTTACGGGTGTTTCAGAGAGATGGTCTTGGAAGCTGTCGATATCACGAGAGGGCCCGCCCTCTGCGACACCCACCTGGAAAGAAGTCACAGATAGACGGGGGCAAGAAAAGAAAAAGAAAGAAAACTATTGGGCTCCTTTGACAGCACTCTTATGTAATGGGGAACGGGAAAGGGGGGAGGATGCTCGCTTTTCCCGTCATTCAAAGTGATGTAGTGAGCCCGCTGGGAAATAGCTACAGTGTGCAATCTACGATTCTTGGGAGGGAGTGACAACAGGAGATTGGAGAATGTCTGTCTTTGTATGGGATGATCTACGGTCTCTTAGAGAACTAAGCAGAGACAGTAAATTCTTTTCTCGGGAAACTTTTGAAAATCAGGTACCGGGCCGTTGTGCTGGTTGTATGGCCTTAGCGAAGGGCTGGTGTAGTCGGCGTTTAGACTGGGGACGCGAACAACTGAAACAGAAACACTGTTAGGGAAAACAATATTGGGCTTTTTTACATTTTGTTATACTGTATTTCCCCAAGTTTGTAACGTATGATAGCCAAAACGCTTGGAGTATTTGTATGGGTAGGCGAACTGAGAATCGAACTCGCATGTACTTTATTCTTCAGGCCAATTCCATAGTTCACTTGATTCTGTTTCGTGAGCCTTATCGGCAGTTTTATAGTCCAACCACTGGCCACTTCTTATCACATGATATACCCGTGTTGTAGACTGATGCAGTGGGACGAGCCAGTCATATGAGAGGGCACTTGTATAACATGATAACTAGATTTGCTATGTGTGGGGAGGGAAGCCTTCCACCAAGAACTTTTTTGTTTACATTTTCCTTGGTGTTGGAAAAAAAAAAATGCTTGGTGACGGGTTTGAGACTTGAAACCACATAAGCCTTTTTTCAATATAAACAGTGGTGTTCTGGTGTCTACCATTCAATATAAAGGGATTTACGGTTACTTTCCATACATTTTATTATAATAAACGCTTTCAGACTAACGAAAACCAAACCCAAATAGATTATTAAGTCATGGCATTTCTGTGTGGATCCTCTTCATCTCAATCCTCAGGTTCTAAGAAACCTGTCGAGAGAAAGATTGTTATTCTAGGTGATGGTGCGTGTGGTAAGACCTCGCTGCTGAACGTGTTCACCAGGGGCTATTTCCCAGAAGTTTACGAGCCCACTGTCTTTGAGAACTATATTCATGACATCTTTGTCGATAACAGACACATTACGTTGTCGCTGTGGGATACCGCGGGACAAGAAGAATTTGACAGGTTACGATCATTATCATACTCTGACACGCACACCATAATGCTGTGTTTCAGTATAGACTCTAGGGACTCCTTGGAGAACGTCAAGAATAAATGGGTTGGTGAAATAACGGACCATTGTGAAGGTGTGAACCTGGTGCTAGTTGCTCTGAAATGTGACTTGAGAAATAACGAGAACAACGTAATAACCCCAAACAACATCCAAAATAACCGTAATAACAACAATAACAACAACCTGATCACTTATGAAGAAGGTCTCGCTATGGCCAAGCAGATTGGTGCTCTCCGTTACTTGGAGTGTAGCGCAAAGTTGAACAAAGGTGTCAACGAAGCATTCACCGAAGCCGCAAGAGTAGCCTTGACTGCCAAAAATGCCACAGATAATATCAACTCCAATAGTTCATCTAATGAAAAGGATAGCTTCTGTACTATCTGTTAGTTCGTCGTTCGTTTTTCTAAACAAAAACTAGCATCATGTCCTCAAAGCGGAACATAAATTAATAAATGTACCTTTATACCAGTGATTGTCTGCTTTGAATTTGATGCAAGCTAAAGTTAAACTAATTGCAAGCATCTTCTAAATCAAAAACTCCAGAAAATAAAGGTGAGATAAAACCTCTACTTTCCATATATGTAATTACAAAATTAGAGCAGTAACACCGTTTAATATATAATTATAATTCGTTCATTCAGAAAAACGAGTTGAATTAATCGTCATTAGCGTATAGATCAGGAAAAGGAAATAGAAAAACCTTAACAGCATTAATTTATTATGATTAAGGTATTAGAATTTTCCCTAGTAACTCATATTCTTCATCGAATACAACTATCGTTAATCCATTATTTCAGCATTATTAGTACTAATAATAAAAAAAAAAAGAGAGAAAGTGCTCGAGGTGGGGATTGAACCCACGACGGTCGCGTGACTTGTGACCTGAGCCGCTTTTAAGACCCAGAAACATCCGTACAGTTAGCTCCCCATAGGGGGATGCCACTATAAGCACGAAGCTCTAACCACTGAGCTACACGAGCATTTTCAACGGTTAATTGTAGATGTAAGAAGTAGCCAAGTATCATGGTCCGTCATGTGTGATATAAAATTGCTATTAAGTGATTGAGTTGATGTCTAACATTTCAAATATTTACTATAAGACAATTACCAACATCATTAATCATGTTGTTCTATTTCCGATGACTATATTGTATAAAATATTATATTAACTTATTGTGTTTGTTGTCTGTCCATTAAACTTATTTATCGATGAGCAGATAGCTAGGTATCGAAGTTTTAATTCATCTTCCTCGGATAGTTTGTCCTGTTGATCAACAAAACCCATAATCCTATCTGCAACATCCTCACAACTCTGAATTAGTTCATCATTGAAGTCAGTGAGTTCTGAGCCAAAACATATCAGTCCTCTGTAGTCGATGTCCTCCTTGAATAAATAAAGTCTTTTAGGTCGATGAATTATTTTGTTGGCATTTGATATTTGATATTGAACAGCATATTTTTGTTGTATTGATGCCATTTGATGTATAAACGGTCGGCGTCTATGTGCAAAAAATAATATTGGCCGGTTAGTTTTTATCCATACCAGAATAAGCCTCAGTAATACTAAGTCACTTATCTGTAAATCTTCATTGTTTGGCATTTGGGTGAGCACATGGCTTTCTAGAATCTCAAATATTAGTTGAAGGATAGCTTTATGTCTATCATCAAGATTTTTGTAACTTAGTTTCTTGATATTGTCATATTCATACTCGAAATTACCATGAGAAGCCAATAATGGGCAAATATGGAAGAAGTAAATCATCAAGAGCGCCTGGTCGAGGATTTGGCTTGGATTTTGAAAAAATTGTAAAATCCCTTCTGTTTCAAGAGACATACTTTGTTCGATATCGCCTTTGTTGATTATTTTGATGCAATAATTAATAAATGTTGCAAACGAAGAGCGCGTATATCTTTTAAAATACTCTAAAAACATTATTTGTGTAGGACGAGTATTTCTAGTCGGAACAATCATTGACTCAATTAATTTAATAATAAAATTATCATACATTTTGGTTTCCCAAAAGTAGTCAGCAATTTTTTGACGGCATGTACCTTCATATGGCGTTATCAGACTTGATAAGTAATAAGTGTTTGGAATATCAAAACCTAAAGATTTTCCAAGGATAAATGATGACTTTACTTGTGTATCGCCAATATGAAGTAATAATTGGTTTACAGATTGGATAATAGGGAGGGATATCCTTGCACTGGCGCTTATCGTTGTCTTCGTGGGTAGACTTTCCACATTCAATATTGACAGTAGCTGTTTAATAATAGTTGGACTGAAGATGGCATTAGGATCAGCTAGCGTAAGCACTGTTAACAGTATTTCTTTTAGAGCACTTAATATATCGCTGATCAATACTTTAAATCCCTTAAAACACTTTTTGTACTGTGTTGAAAGGTTCAAACTTCTCTTCTTTCTCTTTAGTGTTGCTAATATTCTTAGCAATCTGCATAAGATATAATAGTAGATATGCTTCCAAGACAAATATATGACATCATTTAGAGTGACGGTGCCTAGCTTTGATTGACTCACAGTAAGATTGTTGGAAGAATACGACTGAATATAATGAATGACATAAACACGTACGTCATTCAATTTCCTAATCAATCCACATATATGTTGTCTATCAACAAATGCATAGTTGCGGTCATCTAATAGTGCTCTGAAACTGGCTTTGAAGTCAAGTAAGCGTCTTTCTATGTCATCGTTAGCATCAATTAGAGCACCAGACTTCAGTCCTTTCATTCAAGCAATATTGCAGACCATGTATTAACGATAAGAGCTTACGTGATACGTTTAATAGTAAAGTGGAACTTCGGGATGCGTGTTTAAGAATTATTCATCTATAATTGACATAACTTGACTTTTAAGATTTTGATTTCGCGATGATCTTAATGAAAAATTATGATCATCGCCATTGAAACAATAACAATGCTATTTGGGAATCATATACTCTACATTACAAATATATTAGAGTGCTTTTAAAGAGTAGCTACAGTTTAATAAGGCATAGTACTACTTTTGTTAACATATCGATTGTGGTAAGGTTCGGATTGCATTTATATGAAAGTCCTATGTGTAGCGGAAAAGAACTCAATAGCTAAGGCTGTGTCTGGCATTCTTGGTGGAGGTCGATTATCAGTGAGAGACTCGGGATATACATATATCAAGAACTATGATTTCAATTACAGTGGCTTTTCATTTGCAGGTGGTAATGATGTGCAAGTGACCATGACCAGTGTGGCTGGCCATTTGACTGGGGTTGATTTTGCTCATGAGCAATACGGATGGGGCAATTGTCGAATTGAGCAGTTGTTTGATGCACCACTCAACGAGGTCATGGACAAGAACCAACAGAAAATAGCAGCAAATATACGGCGGGAGGCAAAGTTTGCTGATGTTTTGATGATTTGGACAGATTGTGATAGAGAAGGTGAATATATCGGATGGGAAGTGTATATGGAGGCTCAGAAGAGCAATAGGAGGTTAAATGATAATCAAGTTTACAGAGCAGTATTTTCGCACTTGGAGAGAAGTCATATACTACAAGCGGCACATAGGCCTCACCGCCTGGATATGAGAAGTGTCAACGCCGTAAGGACTAGAATAGAGATTGATCTTCGAGCTGGTGTTACCTTCACTAGGTTACTTACTGAAACAATGAGAAACAAAGTTGCCAGTTCACAAAGTGAGGGTCCCAGTAGGAATAATAGAAGAGATATGCCGGTTATCTCTTATGGTACTTGCCAATTTCCGACATTGGGGTTCGTAGTAGATAGATTTGAGCGGATACGACATTTCATCCCGGAAGAGTTCTGGTATATACAACTTAACATCAAAGGTGAGGAAGGGGAGAGTAAGCCAATACAATTTCAATGGGATCGAGGGCGTTTGTTTGACAGGTTTAGCGTGTTGTCTATTTATGAGATGTGTCTGGAACAAGATGGTGACTCTGCACGGGTATCTGATATCAAATCAAAACCAACATCAAAATACAAGCCGCTACCTTTAACTACTGTTGAGCTCCAGAAGAATTGTGCAAGGTTTTTAAGGATTAATGCGAAGCAATCTTTGGATGCCGCCGAGAAGCTTTACCAGCGCGGGTTTATATCCTATCCCAGGACGGAAACCAATGTTTTTCCTAGTACAATGGATTTAAAGTCATTGGTGGAGAAGCAAGCGCAGCTAGATCAACCTGCTCAAGGACGATCAGACTGGGCAGAGTATGCTGCAAATCTCCTCAATGGCTCCGGATCTAATGGCAACAGGTTTATGTTCCCTAGAAGCGGTAATCGAGACGATAAGGCGCATCCGCCAATCCATCCTATTGTTAGTGTTGGCAGGGATGTCACTAGTTTAAACCCCACTGAGAAAAGAGTGTATGAGTACATATGTCGGCACTTCTTAGCCAGTTGTTCCGAGGATGCGAAGGGTCAGCAGACTACGATCAGTCTCGACTGGTCTGGGGAGCGATTCTACGCAAACGGATTAATGGTCACTGAGCGTAATTTCCTCGATGTGTACCCGTGGGCACGATGGGAGACTACACGTCAATTACCTCGTTTGGAGATAAACCAGCAGTGTAAGATACTGAAGGCGGAAATGAAGAACGGTAGCACCAGTCCTCCGAAGCCCATGACAGAGAGTGAACTTATTGTGCTGATGGATGCCAATGGTATAGGCACAGATGCCACCATTGCTGAGCATATAGAGAAGATACAGATGCGTAGCTACGTGCAAAGTCAGAAAGTGGGCAAGGAGACTTACTTGCAACCTACCATACTTGGCAGAGCACTAGTCCATGGGTTTGAAGCCATTGGACTAGAGGACTCGTTTGCCAAACCCTTTCAACGCAGAGAGATGGAAGAAATGCTAAGACAGATATGCGATGGAGCCACAGACCGACCCCGCGTGGTGTCTGACATCCTCAGCAAGTTCCGCAGGTACTGGAACAAGACCAACGGATCCAAGAACACTTTACTTGAAGTATACGACCGTACATTGAGGAACCAATAGCCCAAAACCCTTTTTCATTGTAGAACATAAACAATGTAAGTCGGGGGGGGATGGGGTGGTGGTTGAAGTCCCCATGAATTGCGTATTAGCGACTTTTACTTATATATACTCATCATCTTTAACGCAATATCACGCGACATGTACGTATTTTGTTATATTATCTCTTCTCGGCCGAGAAGAGTTTAAGAAGAAGTGTGATTTCACAGCGAAGATCCAGCACAGAAATCGCGCAGAAGAAGAAGCACACTAAAGAAGTTCTGGGAAGTGAGCGGGAAAGAGTTCAAATGATTGCGGGGGGTGAGCCATTGAACCGGATTTTTCTTTTTCGAAAAAGTATATAAAGGGCGGATGTGACTCAAGTTATTGACAGAACTTTAAAACTCGAAGGGGATTTAACCGCCGAAATGGATATTGAGACTGGTTAATATCTGTGCTATGTTTTTCAAAGTAGCGTTGGTGTAGTTGGAATGGTTCCAGATTTATTTTTTTGTCACCTGACAAGGTGGGTGACTCGTGAAAGGATGAATGGGCGAGGTTTCCCTCTAAGTGAATGCTTTTGGAATGCTGGATAAGTGGATGAGACGGTCGCCGATGTGTGGTTGTAAGCGATTGGCACTACCGCAAGAGACAAGGGAAGGGAAAATGCCAAAAGATTCAGTAGAAGGAAAATATAGGTTCTTTGGCTCAATCGATTTGAGAGACATCGACATCGGTGACAGTAATAATGAATTGGCTATGATAACTGCATAACTCTTAGCATCGAGGTGTCGTATTTAAGATTGCCATCAGTCTTCCTTCTCGGACATCACCACTGGCGTTGCACATAAACCTACTGGATTGTTGTTGGAGTTGAGTTGCATAGCGGCACTAAATTTGGTTGCTTAATTTTTAGAAAGCTGCATGAAGCTATAAGGAAAAAAAATTTTTTTAATCAATTACATTTGCAAGCTCTTATAACGCATGTTTGCAGCTTACGATCCAGAAATAATTGATATATAAATGGGCATAGAGCTTTGTTGCTACTTTTTTATTTTCCAGAACCATCTCATTTTTAATTGCTATCTTGTAGAAATTATACAAGCAAATCCACATACAGCCGTCAAACAATGAGAGGACTCAAATTTCTGACATATTTGGAAATTCCAGTTGAGAAGAGACAAACTTTGAGTTTCTTGAAGAATCCCGATTTGGTTCCTATTCCAAAAGAGCATCAGACTTGGGGGTTCTGGTCGAACTTCGCCTATTGGGGTATCATCTCTTTCTCCGTGGGTACATGGATCAGTGCCTCATCGGCTTTAACAGTTGGTCTAAGTTATGCTGCTACGATTGGTACTTTTATCATCGGTGATGTGGTTACCATAGCCTTTACCTTGGCTAACTGTTACCCTGGTTGGGATTGGAAAGTCGGTTACACCTTGGCTCAGAGATTCACATTTGGTATCTATGGTTCAGCCTTTGGTGTTGTCATTCGTGTGTTGATGAGTATTGTCAACTACGGCTCAAATGCGTGGTTGGGTGGTCTATGTATTAACCTGATTCTGAGCTCATGGTCTCACCACTACTTACATTTGGAAAATACTTTGTCCCATAAAGTTGCGATGACTACCCAACAATTGATTGGGTTCGTGATCTTTCACATTGTATGTGCGTTCTGTTATATCATGAAACCTTATCAAATTAATAAGCTTTTGATTTTATCATGTACTGGTACTTGTTTCGCTATGACCGGTATGGTTATCTACCTTTGTAAGGAAAACCATGGTGTTGGTCAGCTTTTCACTTCTTCTAAGACCACTGCAACGGGTTCCGCAAGAGCATGGGCTTGGGTCTACATGATCTCTTATTGGTTCGGTTCTGTGTCTCCAGGGTCAGTTAACCAAAGTGATTATTCAAGATTTGGTTCTTCTTTGACAGGTATTTATCTAGGTACTATTGCTGGTCTATTGATCCCAACTACTTTGGTGCCAGTTTACGGTGCGATTGGTGCATCAACTTGTGAGGAATTGTACGGTCAACAACTCTGGATGCCTATGGATATTATTAACTATTGGTTGAACAACGGTTATTCTTCAGGAGCACGTGCTGCAGCCTTCTTCTGTGGATTGTTCTTCACTCTATCTCAAATCTCATACACTATCTCTAACGCCGGTTTTGCTAGTGGTATGGACCTTGCAGGTTTGTTACCAAAATACATCAACATCAGAAGAGGTGCTATCTTCACTGCCATGCTTTCTGTCGCTGTTCAGCCATGGAATTTCTACAACTCTTCTTCTACTTTCTTGACTGTTGTCAGTTCTTTCGGTGTGGTTATGACACCTATTATTTCTGTAATGATCTGTGATAACCTTGTGATCAGAAAGAGAAACTACTCTGTTGTCCAAGCTTTCACTTTGAAAGGTGAATACTATTTCAACAAAGGTTTCAACTGGAGAGCATTTGTCTCTTGGGTTGTTGGTATGACTCCCGGTCTACCTGGTATTGCTTGGCAAGTCAATAATAACTATTTTCACAACAAAGGTATTGTGAATTTCTACTACGGTGACTCATTCTTTGCCTTCGCCATTTCTTTTTCTTTGTATTGGATTCTGTGTCTGATCTTTCCATTCAAGATTGAGATCCTACATGATGACAAGGACTATTACGGTGCATTTGACGACGATACCGCTATCAAGAAGGGTATGGTGCCATATAGTGAACTTACCGAAGCTGAAAAGCAAGAATACGTCATCTCCAAAGCTTCAGATGTTGCTAAGAATACCGAGGGACATGAATCAGACAGCGAGATCTCTAACGCATACGTGGAAGAAATTATCGAAAAGAAGAGTACCAATGACAAGTCAGAAAACTAAAACTTGCATCCAAAAGCCTGGAATAAGCTTCCAGCTCCATAATTTGTCATTACTACTTTTCATAGACTTGTAACGACTTCAAATATGGCACATGCCATTTCATTTTGTTCATTTTTTTGTTTTTGTTTGTTTGCTTTTTATATCATTTTATTTACTACAACTAATTTATCAATATGTATATATATATATATATATCTTTTCGCAAAAATATTTTCCAGAATACAATAAACTGTTGATACTTCTCATAACCAAATACTTATGCGTTCTTCCCGTAACAGAAGCAACGTAATCTTGGATGATTAGTTTGCTTTACTGTCAATAATATTATAGTTTCTATATTTTATATTTTCCCGAGCATCGCTAGTAGAAGCTGCGGGCCTGAAAACACAGAAAAAGAATACCCACAAAAGGGCCGTTCCAAGAATCGAATCACAATTTTGAGAGTGTTTAGGAAGCCTTAAACATCACCAATTGGAATACTGAATACAGCATAGTCGGGAAGATTTCAGGTTAATATATGCAGTTAAGCTTAGCTTGTTTGGTCACCTAGGATATGTCACGAACAGTTGATAGCCCCAGACCAGTGGCAGTTGCACCCACAGCTGTATTACAGGACTCGAAGAAGCATAGTAGGCGAGATAGACATTCCAGGAACAATGTTGGAGCGAAGACTGCGACCCAAGCTAACAATAAGAATAGGCATGTTGCGGAAGTTACTGCAAGAATTAATAAAAGCACGCAGTCGCAGCCCATAAAGGATCGTGTCAATAAAGGTAAAGCCGATACTATACGGAAGCCATTGCTATTCAGGAGGAAATACCAGTACACTTTAGTACTTAGATCATTGAATAATACTTTTGAAACCAAGTATTTAGTGATACCTTTCCAACCAGACGGTTTGAAGCTTGGCAGGCCAGTTGCCAATACGCCCAATGTTGCAACTTCAGGTAATGCTCATGGTAATATTGGTGCAAGCAAAACATCAAAAATCAATACAAGCTCACAAGTACTACCAGATAATGGTAACTTCGATTCCAGGGTTTTATCTAGAAATCATGCTCTCCTGAGTTGTGATTATTGCTCCGGGAAGATTTTCATAAAGGATTTGAAATCAAGCAACGGTACTTTCCTTAATGGCAAAAGAATTAATCAAGCTGACGTAGAACTAAAAGTAGGGGACACAGTTGATTTAGGTACAGATATTGACTCTAAACTGGAACACCGAAAAATAAGCGCAGTAGTTGAGGATATATACTTTCATCCTCTAATTCTGGATCGGCAACCTATATCTGATAGTTTTCGTTCGAAGGTAATTATAGATGATAACAACTTACAACAATGTGCTTTTGAATCATTTGTGGATCACTCCCATGGTTTGTTAGACTTAGAAGATACTATATTGAGGACTGATATTGACATACTGAATGGTATATTTATTAATAATTCTATTGGAACAAGTCATAAATTAATCGACACCATACGTGTAATGGCAGCTGGGATAAGCTTTAAGAGTCGTGATATTATGAAACTAAAATCAATTGAGAATTTTATCTTAAATTACACAAATGATATTGATTATAAGAATAAGCTACTCGTAGAGAAAAATGATAAATATTTGATAAGTCTCCAAGCAGACGTTAAGAAAGAACTTTCATCAGTTCTGATGCAGTTTATGAAAGAGGATGAAGCTAGAACGCTTGAACTTCAAGAAGAGCACTCCCATATTCAAAAACAAAAAACTGAAGAACGAGAGACATATGAAGCAGAAATTAAAGCTGTGAAAGAGGTACTAGAAGATTGTAAAACTAGATTAGAAGTTGAAAAGTATAAAAATGGAAAAACACAACAAAAGCTTAACATTGACCCAGATGATGGTTTGGAGAACATAGCCTCTGATTGCAATTTAGGGGAAGAAGCCAACACCAAGAAGTTTACCAATACGTTTCTAAAAAGCTGGACTTTTTGGACTATTGGTCTGGTTTCTGTCGGTGTGTTAACAGTCGCTTATAGATTTTCCTCCCAATGAATAAATACTTTTTTTTAGAATAGGATCACATAAATATATATACATAGAAACTCTATTGACAAGATGGGGATTTTTGGTTCTTAAGTAATATATATACAATAATCAGTTACTTTGCATTGCATTGACGTCTTCTTCTGTTATCTGTATTCTTTCTACCTTTTGAATTCCTAAAATTTTGGCAAACTCCTTCGCAAATTGTATGGCCACTTGCTGTACGTCAATATTGTTGTATCCCGTTTGATCAACTAAAGAAGTTGGGCTGCTATTTTGAAGGCCGCACATTTCGAAGCTTTTCATATATGACAAATCGGTGTTCACATTAATTGCAACACCATGAGATGTGATTGATCTTCTCACATGTATGCCGATACTGGCGATCTTCTTGTCATCTTCGGTCCAGACACCGGTATTTTCTGTTGTTTTAGTCTTGAGGTTTAGCTGCTTTCCAGTTTCATCAATTTCTAAATTTTTTAAAGTGTTCATTGTAGCTTTCTCAATGGAAGACACCAAGCATTTTGCAGGAAACTTTTCAAAAGTACGTAAGTCTAATATAACATAAGCAACCAATTGACCGGGTCCATGAAATGTGATTTGACCACCTCTTTCAACTTGGACGTATTTAGGTCTGGGGTTCCCTTTTTGGGTGGTAGGCACAAAATCTTCATACTTTTTTATCTGCTCTTCCGTAATACTCTTCTTTATTCTTTTACCACCGGTATAAGTTGGTTGAAACTCAAAAGTAAGTAACAAAGGGTTAGGCTTCATTGCCATTATTTGATCTAGAATTTTCTGTTCATGTTCATTAATGGTAGAGCCCTCATATTCTTTTTTCAATGCCTCCAGTTTCTTTCTTATTTTACTTTGCATATCTTTAATATCCAGCTGCGCTTTAACAAACTTCTCTTGGATTTGTAATCCATCTTCAAATGGTAAAATTGGAGTAAACTGTAGATGTCTCAATGTGTTGGCTGACGCCTCTATCGGTTTAATGGTTGTAGTTGATGGACAGCATGTACTAGAATAACGATAAAAAGGTCTGCCTGATGACTGGCAGAGTCTCTTGAACAGCGCCATAGTTTTGATTCGAAAAGCTAGTATATCTATCAATTGATTCCTAGGTTTTTATTAATGTTACCATATATTAGTATGGAAACTAGCTATTGGACACATATTTATAAAATTACGCTCTTGGGTCGATATTTTATATTTTGGTCTAATTTGCGAATCGTAGAAATGCAACCGTAATATCATCTACACTGCATAATTTATTGAGTTATGAGAAATAAACATGTTGTGATCAGTATTCTTGATTATTATGACATCTACATATACTAGGAACCAAGGGGCAACGTACTACACTTTACTCAAAATGCACGCTTTTAATGGACTTGGTCTAGTAGAAAGTACTTAATGATATAACTATTGATGCAAAGCAGGCTTATAAATGAGTTATTCTCAAAATTGGAATGAAAAGAATAAAAAAGCCATTATGCTGGGTTTCATTATTACAGTAGCTACCTTGGCCTTATAGGGTAGTTGTTTCTGACTACATCAGGAACTCTTCTATAGGGCAATCCACCTCTGTCTTTTCTCAAGAGCAGTTTATTCTGGCCGAAGGCTCTTGCAATAATAGGCTTTGACGAATCTCCATCATCTAAGTTGACAGGTTCTCTGGCAGGTTTTTCTAAGTCTGCACTATACCTATTAAAATTTATTCTACAAGTAAGGGGCGTCCTTGTCCCACAAGGTACAGGGCCACCTTTTAGTTCTGAAATATCAGAACTATTCACATTCTCATCGAAACGTAGGTCTAATTTCGGTACCTTAATAACGTTTGGTAAATTATCAACCAGAGGAAATTCCCTCGGTTGTCCTGGTTTAAATGGCTTCAATATTTTCTTAAGTTCTTCTGGTGATACTGTTAAACCATCTTGCGGTAAACCATCACCATATATTGTTACAAGTGCTGACTCTGTTTGGAATTTGATACCGGAAGATTTTGATTTTGATTTGTTATTTTCCCGTTTCTTGAGAATGGGTCTTAGACCATTATTTATATTTTCATTGTTATCATAACCGTTATCGTCATCTACTTTCAACTTTTTATTATGCTCTGATTCTTCATTTAGTTCATCATTTCTTGATCGTTTGGTAGTTTCATCTTTTTTCAAATATTTGGAAAATGATATTTTTTTCTTAGCATCCTCTTTTGACTCAGCTTTCGAATCATCTTCATTGTTTTCATCTATTGGCTTATCTATCTTGTCATCTGTTTCTAACGCTTTCGAGCCATTTCGTATCCTTTCATCGAGATCTTGTAAAGTGAAACCTAGCTTGCGTACTAGCATACCGTATGATTTTGTATTTTCTTCGATGGAGGAATCAAGAACAGAGAGTTGTGCCATTACATCAAGGAACTTTGTACCTTCTCTTTTTAGTTGCTCATCGTAATCATCTTTCATAATAAGTGAGTCAATATATGCCTTCCGTTGTGCGGTCTGTTGGTAAGGTAATTCATCAGCCATGTATTCCAAAGGATTGTTGCGATCTGTAGTTTCGGTGTTAGTTTTTTCCTCTTTAACTCGGCCTAACTCATGCAATAGGTCGTTATACATCCTTTTCAGACCATGATACAGATTTAAATTGACATCTTGAGTATCTGCATGCTTCTTCTCCAAAGTGTGATTATCACTCATAAACTGCATCAAAGCAGCATCAAGTATATTGATGTGCTGATTGATAGACTCGGATTGCTCCTCTGAAAGTTCCTTAACTCCATAGTAGTCCCTCAGATCCGCCTTTATTTGTTCGATCTTCGATATCGGCAACGCATGGTCGACATTGACCTGTGTTGCGGTCTCCATGCTCATTTCCTTCAACAAATATAGTGCAGATTAAACCCAAATCTGGTAATTGACAGATAGGGAAACGTGTAAAGCACTCACGGAAAGATTGTTCTGTCTTCTTGGCTTGAAGAAACTACGAAAGAGTATTTTTGAGTACTAATATGCACACAAAAACAATAAAAAAAAACTACTGCACAAACGGCGAACACAAGTCCGGGAAATGCAGATTTCAATTATTTATAAATTGATCCTCGATGCTAGGTAATCCCCAAATCCTAGTCTGGTGGTTTTATTTTTAGCACAAATGCAAGTTTTATTCAGTATTTCAAGGCTAAAAATGTACAGAGAAAAATACTCTTCGAAGACAGATCTTGCTAATCACCTTAGATTATTGTATGCCCTTTTTTATAGTAACGCTATACTCATAAATCTACACGCAGATTAACCCGTTTATACTCATAACTGTTTGCCCATATGTTTAGCCTTTATCCTGATTGAATTGCCAGTTCTTGGAATTTTGAAGCGAAATATTTCAGCCAAAACTCATATAATCGTTCAAGGTTACATAAATACGGAAGCGTTATAAAGCCAAAGTGTTCATCGCTGATCGAAGCTTTACTACTTTGCAATGGAGAAGGCTGGCGCTTATTATACATCTGTTCACATTACCATTACCAAAGAGGGAGCGAGCTGTGCTAGTGTGTATACAGTGAAAACATTGTCTAAACAGGTGGTGGAAGGAAAAATTGGGGGAGAATCGACCATAGTGGTTTAGCAGAATTAAGGGTTCCCTGCAAATTATTTGTGGACTGTACTTTGGAATCATGAGTGGGAAGAGTGTATCTTTCTATGTCTCGGAAAATATAGATGTGCCGTTACAGATAAAAATTCTGTCCCTGAAGGGAAAGAAGCGCCAATTGAGGGCTTCTGAGAAGCTAATAGACCCTCAATTGAGTTTGACGATGTCTAATGTCAAAATTTTCAGTGATATGCTGGTTTCAGTACAGGTGTATGATGAACTGACTCTGGGAGATGTTACCGTCCCAGTTTTTGCGCCTTATGTGCCTTTTCGATACGGCAGAAATTGGGATCAATGGGTAACATTACCGGTGAGCGTAAGACATTTGACACCTGCTTGCAAACTCCGAATTGTGTTGTGGGAGTTTAATGGCCAACGAAGGATTCCATTTAAGACAATCACCACTCCAATTTTCAAAGACCTTGATTTTACATTAAAAAGAGGTATTGAAGCAATCAAATTTACAAAACAAGGCAAACCATCCATCGAGACCGTTGAAACTTTGGAAACTATCAATAAATACTTTTATGGCGATTACGCTAAGAAAGAATGGATAGACGAACTAGTATTAAAGAAACTATATAAGGAGTACGAAAAGATAGATTTACCCTTGGATACTTTCATGTTGACTATACAATTTCCAGTAATTGAGTTACCAATAATTTACACAGAGAAACCTCGTGAAGATATCCAAAAGAATATCCCAACTTTAAGCAATTTCGATGCAGCTAGTGCGTTCTCAGTTGATCATTCCACTAGTAACAACACTGCGGTTACTTCAGTAGATCCTAAGCTGAAAATACCAATGGGAAATAAATATAACTCGACGTTAAAATTCTATGATCCTGACCAATTCAATAATGACCCAATAGAAGAAAAATTCAGAAAACTTGAAAGAGCATCGAAGCATAATACATCTGATAAACATGTCAAACCTGATGCCAAGAAAAGGGACTACTTAAAAAAAATTATAGACTACCCGCCAGGGAAGAGATTAAGTGCACACGAGAAGGGATCCATATGGAAGTACAGGTATTACTTACAAAATAACAAAAAGGCCTTGACAAAACTCCTGCAAAGCACAAACTTAAAAGACGAAACAGAAAGAACTGAAGTCTTAGAAATGATGGACGGCTGGGCCGAAATCGATATTGATGACGCATTAGGTCTCTTGGGACATAAGTACAGAAATTTGGCTGTACGTACATATGCTGTGAATAGACTTAAAAAAGCTTCTGATAAAGAGCTGGAACTGTACCTATTACAATTAGTCCAAGCGGTTTGTTTTGAGAACCTCAATACATTTTCGGATACTTCTAATAGTAAGTTCACCGTCGTAGATTTTTCATCTAGTTCACAAATGATGAAAACCAGGAATACACAACGATCAGAGAGTCAAAATATTATGAATTCCCACATTGAAAATAACAATCCGAAATTTATACATTCTATCCATTCGGAAGATGATTCACAAATAGAAGAGTTGCCTGTCGTTATATCCCCATTAGCTGAATTCTTAATTAGAAGAGCTCTAGTAAACAAAAGACTTGGGAACTACTTTTACTGGTATATTACATCTGAGTCGTACGATCAACCATTTCTCAACCAAATATTAGAATCCTTTCTAAGCCGTTTGAACAGCACTGACAGAAACGAAATCGAGAAACAGGTTAAGCTACTAACGTTACTCAGAAACTGTTGTGAAGAGATTAAGAGTCTTAAAGACACTGTTTCAAAGAAAAAGGAATTGTTGCAAACTTTATTGAGTACAAAGGTAAGACCTTACCTGAAAAAGAGATTAGTAAAACTTCCGTTAGATCCAGATATTGTTCTTAATGATGTCATGATAGACCAATGTAATGTGTTCAAGAGTTCTTTATCTCCTTTGATGATTACTTTTCATACAGAAAATGGTGGCGTTTACCCGCTTATGTATAAAGTTGGTGATGATTTAAGACAAGATCAACTTGTAGTACAGATAATTAGTTTAATGAACGAGTTATTGAAAAATGAAAATGTTGACTTGAAACTTCTTCCATATACTATTCTAGCAACTGGTCTCGAGGAAGGTGCCATTCAATTTATCCCAAATTTAACAATGGCTGATATTTTAAACAAATATCATGGTATCCTACCGTTTTTCAGAGCACACCATCCAGACAAAGATGAAGAACTGGGAGTAAAAAGCTGGGTCATGGACAATTTCGTAAAATCATGTGCCGGCTATTGTGTTATTACATATTTACTGGGTGTAGGAGACAGACACTTGGATAACTTACTAATAACGGAAGGTGGCCAGTTCTTCCATGCTGATTTTGGTTACATATTAGGGCAGGACCCTAAGCCATTTCCACCATTAATGAAGTTACCACCACAGATAATCGAGGCATTCGGCGGTACTGACTCTTCAAATTACAATAAGTTTAGAAGTTACTGCTTTGTGGCCTACTCCATTCTAAGAAGAAACGCTGGTCTGATTCTAAACCTATTTGAGCTAATGAAAACATCAAACATCCCAGACATCCGAGTGGATCCCGAAGGCTCTATTATGAAGGTGAAGGAAAGATTCAATCTCGATTTAACCGAAGAAGAAGCTACTATTCATTTCCAAACACTGATCAATGATAGCGTAAACGCATTACTACCAATCGTCATTGACCACCTCCACAACTTAGCCCAATACTGGAGAGCCTAGGTGAATGAAACTTAAGCTCTAAAAATTCGGACCCGTAGTTAAGCCACATAAAAAAGCAAAAACATAGCAATTTATAGAAAGCTCAGCTTCTGATATATATCAAGTACATATTTTGTTACTAATTTGCTCTTACTATCATTGCCCATTCGCTTACACAATCCGGGCTTAACGAAGGAAGGCACCAAATTTCATAAAAAAAAAAAGGGCTGATCATCGAGAATAATAGCGTTATTTAGATCTAAAAAGATGAACATAACATACAATTAATATACCTACCGAACATAAATTCAACTTACGAATACTTAACAGATAGATTTCATTTCCAGCAATCTACAGAGCTATGGAGCGGGGAAGTTTGAAATTCCCATCAGGTATGGCATTTCAAAATATATCGTTTGGTAATGGCGAATCTCCTGATTTTAGAAGACCAAGTGCTATGGTGGTTACCACACAGTTGGGCATTGCTAGTGCTCTGGGTTTATTTGCTTTTTTAGCTTTCTGTATACTTTTAAAGCGATTTCCCAGACTATATGCAAGTCGAAAGTATCAAGATCAAAATCAAAGGTTGCCCTCTTGGGATGAGTCCAAATTATTCGGATGGATTCCAGTATTATTTCGCATAGACGATGACCAAGTACTGGAATATGCGGGCCTAGATGCCTATGTATTCCTAGGTTTCTTCAAATTATGTATCAAGCTCTTAAGCATATACTGCTTTTTTTCGATATGCATCATATCGCCCATGAGGTACCACTTCACAGGTAGATACGACGGTGACGATGATAATAGTAATATTCTAGTTGACAACGCGGTTACAAAGGCTGGTATTTCTTTGCTGAAAAGATATATACAAACTAGCAATTCCAAACGGGATCATAACAGTGGGTCTAGTAATCCAGAAATGTTTGGTCTTTATCTGTGGATGTACGTGCTATTTACGTATTTCTTTACCATGATTGCAATTAATATGCTCATGCGTCAAACAAAAGTTGTTGTCAATACAAGACAGAATTACCTCGGCAAGCAAAATACTGTCACTGATAGGACTATTCGGTTATCTGGTATTCCAATTGAATTGCGAGATGTCAATGCCCTAAAAAACAGAATCGAGAAGCTAAATATTGGCCAGGTATCATCGATAACAATATGCAGGGAGTGGGGCCCATTAAACAAGTTATTCCATTATAGAGATCTGGTCTTGAAGCAACTGGAACTTAAATATTCAGAATGCCCCCATCATATAGCCAACTATGAGACATACAGAGAGAGTTATAGACTTACTAGAAATGAGGAGCAACATTCCAATATTACTACCAGCACATCAAATGACATTGAAAGTCAAGATATACCAAACAATAGTACAACATATTCACAATTGGCAATAGGCGATAGACCAACCATGAAATTGGGTCTTATGGGTATTTTTGGTAAGGAAGTGGATGCTATTGAACACCTGGAACAGCAACTAAAATTTATCGACAAAGAAATTCTTGATGCAAGAAATAGGCATTATCCAGCAACCCCAACAGCTTTTGTGACAATGGACTCAGTTGCGAATGCCCAAATGGCTGCGCAAGCTGTTTTAGACCCTAGAGTACATTATTTCATAACCAGATTGGCTCCTGCTCCTCATGATATTCAATGGGATAACGTATGTTTATCAAGAAAGGAAAGACTAACTAAGATATGGACTGTTACAGTGTTTATTGGTCTCTGCAGTCTGTTTTTGATTATTCCTGTTTCTTACCTTGCGACACTACTGAATATGAAGACAATTCTACGATTTTGGCCAAGTTTAGGTTATTGGTTAAAGAAACACAAATGGGCTGAAAATATTGTCACAGGGTTGTTACCTACCTATTTATTCACTTTACTTAATGTGATCATCCCATATTTTTATGAATATTTAACTTCATGCCAAGGGCTAGTGTCACACAGTGAAGAAGAGGTATCGTTAGTTTCGAAAAATTTCTTCTATATATTTGTGAATCTATTTTTGGTCTTCACTTTAGCGGGTACCGCATCTAATTATTGGGGTTATTTAAGCGATACAACTAAGATTGCTTATCAACTAGCGACTTCTGTCAAAGAATTTTCACTTTTCTACGTTGACCTTATTATACTACAAGGTATAGGTATGTTTCCTTTCAAGTTGCTTTTAGTTGGCAGCTTAATTGGGTTTCCATTAATTAAAATACAAGCGAAAACTCCGAGACAAAGAAAAGAATTATACAACCCGCCCATATTCAATTTTGGACTTCAGTTACCCCAACCGATTTTAGTTCTAATCATCACGATGATTTATAGCGTGATGAGTACGAAGATTTTGGTCTCTGGTTTAGCCTACTTCGTTATTGGTTTCTATGTTTACAAATATCAACTTATTTTTGCAACTGATCATCTACCGCACTCTACTGGAAAGGTGTGGCCATTAATATACAGAAGAATAATTCTAGGTTTATTACTTTTCCAGTTGACTATGACAGGGACGTTAGCTGGTTTCGATAGCGGTCTAGTTCTCTCATCATGGCTCATACCGCTACCTTTTATCACATTAACGTTCTGGTGGGATTTTGAAACAAATTATCTACCTTTATCACATTATATTGCATTAAGTTCGATAAGGGAACATGAGAGAGAGAATTCTCTGGTGGAAAGCAGTGAAGAGGAGTCTTATGTATACCCATATTTAGTAACTGAATTGGAGAAGCCCATGGTAGGGTGAATACTTGGTCTTATTTTGTAAACTGCTGTTAATAGTATTCTAATATTCGTAAGTTTATGATATACATGATATACAAGATATATTTCAAAAGTTATTCTACAGATTCGAATCATAGTAGTGTAAGGTATTAATTGCTTTTTACAGAAGTTCACTCACAAAAGTTCTCAATCCAAAGTAGGTTTGTGATAGAACCACGAGTACATTATTGATTAAATTATCTCCTGTGATCATTGAAAGTAAGGCTAGTACAAGGATATTCAAAACAATGAACCTCAAAAGGAAAACAATTACTAGCAATTGCATTATTGAACCATAGCTTGAGTTTGTAACAATTTTCATTGATTCAATTAAATATAGGTTAGCTATCCATTTGTTAATTGACATCGAGATAATGTTGTCATAAGGCCATATCAGCATCAAAATAGGAAATATTTTGACACCCTGAGATAACAGTATTGTATATGATACAATTTGAGATGAGTAATTGGTAGTCTTTCCCCAAGGCATCCAGGATTTGACCAGTCGGAGTGTAAACATATGAAATAAAACATTATCAAGGACACAATAAGCAAGAAAAAACATGTACTGTTGAAGGGCATTCCACTTATTGACATATATCATAAGAAGCTGAAGTGTCACGGAGTTGAAAGGAACCCGCTCTCTTGTGTGATAAATCTCTTCCTCTTCAACCCAAGTCAAATATACCTCGAATACAACCAACAACACCCACAATCTTATTATAGTGTCATATTTTTTAAACCAGTTAAATATATTTTTGATCGAGACCTTTAATCTTGGAGTCGACTTGTGATAAGGCAACCTCCTCCTCTGATCCTTATAATGGTCTTTGAATGACTCCAAGGAAACTACCATGGAGTTGTAAACCAAGTGCCTATAAGCACCAGGTTTCAATAACAGCAGATCAATAAACAGCAAAACGTTATCTATTTCAACATAGGGATCAACCTCACTGTGACAGTTTTTGCATTCTGTCAGCTGAACATATTTATTCGAATATTCTGTATATAAAGTCTCTGTTGGTGCACTGCACTCAATGCATATCATAATACAACTTCCAAATTCCAGGCTATTTCATCCGTCCACTTCTGCATGGGCTAAGTTTCAAATGTTTAAGTGATACTTATTAATTTGCTACTGATACTATTATTTAATCCACTATGTTTTTGATATTTTTCAAATTCCGCGATGAGCTAACTTGTGAAATTTTTCAAAAAAAGTTGAAACTATAAAGAATCTCATCGCAATATAACCACTCTAAGGTGTAGAGCTATTTGGATACCATCAGATTCAGGTTGGATTACGTTATAAGCCTCGAAATATATTGTTCAGGAGAAGGCGGTTTATTGTTATAGAAATGTCGAGAGTCGGTTTACTAGTTTTGGGTCCTGCAGGTGCAGGAAAGAGTACATTCTGTAACTCAATTATATCACATATGCAGACTATTGGAAGAAGAGCCCATATTGTTAACTTAGATCCAGCTGCAGAGCCTAGCAAATATGAGTTCACTATAGATATTAGAGATCTAATATCTCTAGATGATGTAATGGAAGAATTAGATTTAGGCCCTAATGGTGCGCTGATATACTGTTTTGAATATTTAATGAAGAACCTTGATTGGCTGGATGAGGAGATAGGTGATTATAACGATGAATACTTAATATTCGATTGTCCTGGCCAAATAGAGCTATACACACACATCCCCGTCTTACCGAATATAGTTCGCCACTTACAAGGACAGCTCAATTTCAACCTGTGTGCCACCTATCTTTTGGAAGCCCCATTTGTGATAGACAGCTCCAAGTTCTTTAGTGGTGCTTTATCTGCCATGTCTGCGATGATTCTCTTAGAATTACCCCACATTAACGTCTTAAGCAAGTTGGATATGATAAAGGATGAATATGGCAAGAAGAAACTTAAGAGATTTTTAAACCCAGACGCTATGCTGTTGGCCAATGAAGCTGACCAAAACCTAAATCCAAAGTTCCACCACTTAAATCAATGTATAGCTAACCTAGTTGATGATTTTGGAATGGTCCAATTCTTGCCCTTGGAAGCTAACAACCCAGAAAGTGTGGCAACTATATTATCTTATGTCGACGATGTGACTCAATGGGCTGAAGCTCAGGAACAGAAAGAGCCTAAAGATCAAATAGATATAGAAGATTTGTAGATATTAACCATATCTAAATAAAAATGTTGCATACAAATAACCACATCAGAATACAAACCATAAAACGGATACTGTCCATCACCTTTTGACTCATTACATATTCAAAATAACTTATTAAAAAAAAGACGGTCGACATCGATGAATACTAAGGTACAATTTTCATTCACATCTGTGTGAACATTTTTATATATGCAAACTTATATAATGACTATTGTGGTCCCTCCTTCAAGGTAGATCTACCGGCCCTCAGAAGTTCGTCACATAATAATAGATTACTGGCGATACCTGTAGCACCATTGATAGCATTTCTAATAACACGGTATGAATCCCACACACCGTCAATCGTAGGATCACAAGAGTCACCTATCTTTAAATCAACACCAACATATCTCTTCTCTTCGGATTCCTTAGCATCTTCTAGTTCATCTTCACATAATGCCAACACATCTAAGGGATCAAAACCAGAATTTTTCACCAACGTCTTTGGAACCACCAACAGAGCCTCAGAAAATGCCTCGATACCTGTTTTTGTCTTTCCCTTAACACCAAGCTTAGAGTAATTACTGGATTTCAAATGCTTAGATGCCGCAATAAAGAAAGCGCCAGCACCAGGAACAACACATTTATCTTTTATAACATTTGCAACAGCTCTCAAACCATCTCTTACAGCATCCTTAGTTTGATTTAGCGCATAATTAGTCGAACCTTTAATTAAAATAGTACAAGACTTTGGATCCTTGTTTTCCGTTACATAGGTGAACTTTTCTTCACCAATGGTCTCCTGGTAAACCAAACCAGAGTAACCAAGAATTGATGGAGATAAATCATCCACTGAGTTTTGGGCTTCACCTCCTGTTACAAGCTGTAGTCTTTCCATATTACGTCTTTTAGCTCTTCTTAGTGCCAAAATGTTGTGCTTGGCCAACACATCTAATGACATTGGGTCGATACCCTTTTGATTAATGATAACGAAACCTTGCTTGTTATCTAAACCACAGACTTCGTTCTTCAAATCTATAATTTTTTTTAATTTTTCATCCACAAACTTTCTCTCGCTTGCTGCCAGTTTATCTCTCTGTTCAGCAGAACTATAGAAGAAACCGGAGTTCACCTCAGTTTTCTCGTATTCTAAGGAGACATTTAGGATAAGAACGTGTGCATTTTCGACACGCATAGGCATATCAGGATGTCTAGCACCATGATCTAGAACCAAACCTTTGATGAATGTGGTATCCTTAGGAGACAAATGCTGCATTTGCATTATTTCCACCATGTATAAATCTAAGTTTAACGTATCCTTGCTAGCCACACTCAAGACTGCATCTGTTACAATTGGAGTTAGAACCTCGGTAAGTTCTGGTGTGACTTTGGTTGATAGAGACGATCTGGCAACTTGTAAAAGAAATTCTCTGTCCACATTACCATCATTCACAACCTTGTCTTCAATCTTATACTCATCTAGAAATTCCAGAGCCTTGGTACGAGCAATTTCAAACCCATCAGTTATGATTCTAGGGTGTACACCTTCTTGAATAAATCTATAAGCCTGTTTTAATAGTTCACCAACTAAACAGACCACAGTAGTAGTACCGTCACCTGTAATTTCATCCTGAGCTGCAGCAGCACGAGCAATCATAACAGCAGTTGGCGATTGAATTTGCATTTCAGTCAAAAGAATCTTACCATCCTTAGTCAACTTGATATTTCCAGCACCATCAACCAGCATCTTCAAGGTACCTTTAGGACCCAAGTTAGTTTCAAGCACAGATTGCAGACCTTCTGCCGATGTCACATTCACTTTCAACGCAGCATCTCTTCTCAACGATTCCGCCTTTGGATTTAGCAATTGCAAAGACATTTTCCGTGCACAAAAGTTAAATCAAGTATGGTGTCTATTATGCTATTACCAGAAATTAGACTTGACAACAGCCGCTAACCCAATTGCACTGATATAAGTGGCAAAATGTAGGACCTCATTCCATCTCTTATTCAGAAACTCATCGTCACCAAAATTCATATTCTGACGTTTTCTGAAATAATTTTTCAGTACTACGTAAATAGTGAGCTGCACATATGGCATTATAAAAGATGAGGATGTATTAATCCATGCTATTATAATTCAATCAAATGTAATTAGATTGTTCATGTGAAATCCTATAGATCTATCTATCTCTATATGCCATTATAGAAAGAAATCGTTAAAATTAGTTGTGAAAAAAAAAGTATGAAAGATTTGAGAAATATCATAATTCAAAAATAATCCGCAAGTCAAGAACTGGAAGTAATGACTACTCCAATACAATGGTGAGAAATAAAGTGGGAAACATGTCAAGGATATCCTGCTAAATGCTCATTATTCTCTTATTTAATTCTTTGTCTTGGTCCACCAGGCGACTTTTTGTTTCTTGCTGTTAGAATTTCAACGCCATTCTCAGTGACCAACAGAGTGTGCTCGAATTGGGCACTTCTTTTACCGTCTTGTGTGGAAGAAGTCCAGTCATCTGGCCAAGTGATATCTCTCCATGTACCTTCGTTAATCATAGGCTCGATGGTGAAGACCATACCAGGTTTCATAACACCTGGAGTTCTGTTCTTAGCGTAATGAGGAATGTTTGGGGAACAATGGAAATAAGCTCCTACACCGTGACCACAGTATGTACGCACGACGGAACACTTGTTTTCTTTGGCATGCTTTTCAATGTAATCACCCAATTCTTGGAAAGTAGTACCTGGCTTACACTGCTTGATAGCGGTCTTCAGACACTCCCTAGCGGTTTCAACCACATTAATGGCATCCTTTTCGATGTTTTCACCAACATAGTATGTTTCATTCAAGTCTGCATGGAAACCTTGGTAGAACAAAGAGACATCCAAGTTAACAATATCACCTTCCTTCAAGGGCCTCTTATCTGGGATACCGTGACAAATAATTTCGTTAACAGAGGTACATAGGGACTTTGGGAAGTTGTAGTAGTTCAGTGGAGAAGGGTAGGCATCTCTCTTGATAGTCTCCTCGTGCACTATGGCGTCTAGTTCATCAGTGGTGATACCTGGTCTGATGGCAGCGGCAGCGATGTCCAAAATCTCTCTGCCCATCATACATGCCTTCCTGATCTTCTTGATCTCATCCTTCTTGTAGATCAAGATCTTGTTCATTCTGTCGTTTCTTTGTTCAGTGATAGGGAGACCATTCTCAGCCCAGTCAGGCTTTGGAATGTGCTCTGGAACGTGTCTCTTTGGAGTTAGTGGGTACTGAGGTCTCACACCACCAGTATACTTAAACTTAGGGAACGGATCGTAAGCATCCTGGCTTAGAGTACCATCCTCACCTTCCTTGAAGTGTGTCGCCTTATGCGACTTGTAGTTGTCCTTGAAACAACTCTCGTCACAGAAGTAGGCATCGATGCCAGCTTTCAAACACACTGGACATTTCAACTCCGAGCTGGTCTCCTTACCACATTGCAAACCAGCACAATATCTCTTAGCCCCGGTCTCAGTCTCAGTCTCAGTCATTCTTCACCCGTTTGCTAGCCTCGATCAAAGGACAAGCAATACATCAAGCTGTAAAGGCTCTTAAATTCATCTGTTGCAGTAAATTTTTTTTCTTTTGCATTGCAGTGCAGTCTTTCAACTTCATTTTTTTTCACTCAGCGATGAGCTCAGCAGTGACAAAGCGTGTGACAAGGTACATAGCAACACAAGGCACAACTGTAGGGCCCCTCTTACATGCATGGATACACATTTCTATCTACATTGCGAGTCGTAATCGTATATTTTGTGTTGGAGCGCGTCCTATAAGGCGAGGCTTTCAGGTCCGAAGCTCATAGGCAGGATTTCCTCCAAGCTCACTTTCTTGTAGTTGGAGCCGTCTCCATTGAACATCACAATGGGCACTTGGCCAGTCTTGGGGTTTACGAACTCTCTGATAACCTGTCTGCATATACCGCAAGGCGATATGCAGTCCTGCAAGGAGTCACCCATTATTCCGAGGGCCACCCACTGCGAGGGGTCCCTGGTCTCCACGGTAGTCATTGCCTTTGTGATGGCGACCCGTTCTGCACATATCGTGCCACCGTAACTTGCGTTCTCCACATTGGCACCTGTGACCTTGATCACCCGCTCGCCATCCCTGACCAGTATGCAGCACCCGACCCTGTACCTGGAGTACGGGCTGTACGACACGTCCTTCGCGGCCAAACACCCTTGGCGCAACAGTTCAAGCTCCGAGTCTTCCATATCCGTGACCGATATCCATGTATTACCTGTCTTTGCTTTACACAGCGCACACTTCCGTCTTGTGCTTGCCTGTAAGATCCGAGTGTCGATCCTTTTCATAACACAACTTCGCTGCCAAAAGCGAACTTGAAAAGAAGCGGGAGAGGGCTTACATAATGAAAGGGAACCCATCAACACATGAAGTCATAGGGACAATGAGCACGAGACGGTTCTACCGCTGGCTCATCACCATTGATGGTGACACTGAGATCAACTACCGCAACTACGAGGAGCTCCCGAGCCGCTCGAACTACATATTCTTCTTCGGAGGCCGTCTGCGTGCGGTGAAGACAGCCCGCCCGTTCTCGCTGGTGGTGCTGTTCCTGATCCTCTCGCCGATGGTGCTCTTCTCGGTGTTCGAGGCGCACAGGCTGTGGCACACACGCTACGGATACAAGGCGCTAGTGGTGCTCTTCTACTATGCATGGGCTTGGTCGCTGCTGTCGTTCACAAAAACCGCCACCAGCGACCCCGGAGTGCTGCCGAGAAACATACACATGCACAAGGACACCCCGCAGGAGTACTTCAACAATGTAACGCTACCATATGGCGCTGGCGGTAGCGCTGGCGGTAGCGCTGGGAATGCAAGTGTCACGCTCAAGTACTGCCATACATGCAAGATATGGCGCCCGCCGCGGGCCTCGCACTGCTCAGTGTGCGAGTGCTGTGTGCTGACGCATGACCACCACTGCATCTGGGTGAACAACTGTGTGGGCCAGCGCAACTACCGGTACTTCCTGGCGTTTCTGCTGAGCAGCACGCTGGCGTGCGCCCTGCTGATTGCCAACTGCGCGCTGCACTTGCACCGGGCGCTCCACGAAGGCATACGGGTGAGCCAGAGCCCGCTGCCCGTGGCGGTGCTGCTCTGCGTCTACGCGGCGGTGCTCTGTGTGTACCCGGTGATCCTGCTGGGCTACCACGTCGCGATGACCGGCACGCAGCAGACCACCCGAGAGTACCTCAGGAGCATCGGCTTCAGGAACCCCGTCATGCACCGCATCCGCAGGCGCCGGGACAACCCGTACGCAGAGCACGGCTTCCTCAGGAACATGCTGGACCTCATGGCCGAGCCCCGGGGACCCAGAAGTTGTAATTATAGATACAGGTGATCTAATACAAATGATCCAATACAAATGATCTGATACACAACCTAATACACAACCTAATACAAAACCTAATACATAATACATTAATAGACTCTCTAACAGAGTGATAATATACAATACAATACAATATAATATAATACAATTCAATACAATATAAT
>ERZ1036435.101-NODE-101-length-80632-cov-15.784281_pt1 | contig 80632 bp, 63 predicted proteins | sample MGYA00514223_ERZ1036435 | MGnify/ENA primary metagenome ERZ1036435 (study PRJEB33795, sample SAMN09464927) | human gut metagenome | host: Homo sapiens | place: USA: Stanford, California | collected 2016-08 | study: EMG produced TPA metagenomics assembly of the...
TGCGTGAAGGACGTGAAATAGTACACGCAATACCTCAAATGCCTATGGTGCAGTATGGACGCAACTTAGTGATCCGTGGTGCTCAAGGTGGCGCCCATGCTGCTAAGGCTGGTTGGAACCTAGTAAATTCTGGTGCCCGGATGGCTGCCCCAGTGGCAAAGAACGCGGCGGTGAACGCGGCTACTGGTGCTGCAGTCAATGCTGGAGTGTACGCTGGGCAACGCGGTATTGAGGCAACAGTGCAGTATGCTCAAGGTGATCGGGATGCGTTTGCTCGCGCGTACGGTCGAGATTGGGACTGGGATAAGTTCAATACTTATGTTGGTTCTGGTGCTACGGGTAACGTATTCGGCGGTTTGGTCAAACCTACGGTCGGTTCACTCTCTCGTGGGCAGCTTTCGTCTGGAATGCGTAATACTGTGGAGGCTATGGGCGCCGGTGGGCTCAATGTTGCTAATGCCCAGGGATGGAGCTTGGCTACTGGGCAGGGACCACTTTCAGGTGGGGACACGGTGTATGCATTGTTGGCAGGCGCAGGTGCGAGCCAAGTAGGCGCTGTGCCTGTGGGGCGTCGTCATGGTCAGTGGGTGAAATTTGAGGATACGGTTGCAGGTCGTCCGTTGAAAGCTCCGGAGTATGTAGACTCATTTGCTGCTTTACGTGCCGGACACCCGAATTTTCATGGAAATCCAGGGTGGCTTAAACTTGGCAATTATGGTGCTGGTAATGCTGGTACTGTAGCCTTAACAGACCTGACGAAAACATATCTGGTAGATCCAGGAATAAAACTTATCTCCACTCTTCCTGTTAACTCAGGTCCTAGCGACGCTCCTGGTCCTTCTCCTGTATCGCCGCGCGGTAACGAGCCTGTGTTTGTGCAGCAGCCTGCAGTGCAGGAACCGGTGCCTGATCCTCGTGCGGGAAATCCCGCTGGTAGCCCTGTGGTGCCTTCACCGAACCCACGCCCGGAACCAACAACCAGTAGTGAGCGCACCCATGAACAAGATTCCCCATCCTGAACAAAACCAATACAAGATTTCAGAAAATCGAATACCACCACTGCTAGGAAATAGAATCTACTAAAATAACCAAAATGTGGGTCTCAGGTGCTATATTCCTCTGAAGTGACACCTAGACCCACACGTTATTTATCCATGCTTGATGACTAACGCTTATTCTCCATATCATCGGGGCTTACCATCTGGGCTAGTATAGGTGCCCCGCCCAGAATCACGTATCCACGCCCTTGAGTTAGGGCCACTGGTGAACGGCGCGGCAAATTTGTAGAGAATAAGTCGCCATCATAATCGGTATTCGGCTGCAAGAGCATACCAGTACGCGATTTACGCAGTATTTTCGTCCAATGGGAATACATGGTGCGCAATTCGCCTGGCTTACCTGAAGCGATCACTCGTACAAGTGGTAAATCACTCTCGAGGAGATTGGTAATAGCATTATCACTATCCTCAATCCGCTCAGCATCATCAATTAAGACTAGGACAGGAGTATTTGACATGCGGGCATCAGTAACCAAGGCAGAAATATCTTCAGCATTTGTTGCCATACGATCAAACTGACGATGCATCAATGGCGAGCGCCTGCCGCAAACCACCCAAATTTGCGGAATTTCCAAGCCGTTATCTCCATGGAAGTTCCGCTCACGGAGGTCTTTCATCGAGTCGGCAATAGCCTGAAGCAGGGTCGATTTGCCGGAACGCGGTGATCCGCCGATAAGCGCGTGTTCGCCTTCGTAGAGTTCCAAAAATATGGGTTTTAGATCATGTTCCGCGACACCCACCGGTATGGTCCAACAATCATGGTTAATAGAAGGTTGAGCACCCAACTGAGAGAGCGAAATTTGTGAAGGTAGATGCCCAATAACGTCTGGTTTGTTATTGGAACCCCAATACTGCACTACCCGCTCGACGGCTAAGTCAGTGCCAACTGCGGGGATAGCTATCTGCATTTGGCGGATAGTAGCACTATCAACACACCTACCAGGTACAGCAGCAGGAATATCAGTACCTTTAATTTTATATCCAGAATAATCATAGGGATCCGCTAGATGGAAGAGCCAGCGTTGTAATGAAATATCGTCAATAGCCGAAGGGATACCCTTCACACGGCTACTGGTGATAACAAAATGCATTCCCAAAGCTGGTCCATCAGCATAAATGCGATAGAAAGCACTGAGATAGTCGGTACCAGAGTAGTCTGTAAACTCATCCCTCAGGGTGCCGAAACCATCAACAAGAATGATAAGTTTGCGGTTACCTACAGGATTAGAACGGCGCCGTTCCAACTCATTCATGAGGTGCCGCAGGAATCGTGTTTGCTTCTCCTTAGCGCCTTCACCGGGGCCTACATAGGAATTTACATGCGGTAAGTTCTGTAATGGCGCTAAAGTACCTGCCCCCATATCAAGGATGAGCATATCGAATTGATCCGGAGAAGTATTCAGACACAGCGTTAAGGCTAAGGATATAAGCGTAGTACTAGTACCGCTACCGGGTGCCCCCAAGAGAAGCAGATTACTGCGGTTTATATTCCAGCCTTGTGAGATTTGACGCTGTTCTTCGGGGATATCAGCCAAAGCACAGAACACAGTGTCCCCTTCTAACATTCCCACCAGCGGGGTGTCGTTATCTGCTGGAGCACTTTCGTCAATTCCGTACTGGGGAGCATCGAATCCGTTCAGCGGCAGGTTATCGCCGAGGGCTTCGGGCCAGACTTTGCGCGGCGGGGCGTAGTGCTGCTCGTGGTTGGCTTCGACGATAGCGTCGATCAGGTTGTCAAGGTCGTTCGCATCGGTCTTCTTTGGTTTCGGCAGGGCACGCGGTACCGACGGAATGCCAAAAACGCTTGTCGAACGCATTTCGATGGGGTCTCGTTCGACAACGCCGCTGTACCCGGTTACCAGCGCGGTCTGAATGGGGGTAATATCTGTTTGCCCCAGTTTAATGTAGGCGCGGCCCATCTGGGAGCGCTCGATGGATGCGGCGTCCGGCACCTCAATCACGTTGGAGGAGTCATCTTTAGACTGCACGCGCAGCGCAACACGCAGGTTGGTGTTCGCCAGGATGTCGTTGTTCACCACGCCGGCAGGTCGCTGGGTTGCCAGAATCATGTGCACGCCAAGGGTACGGCCCACGGCGCCGATACTCACAAGTGAGGTGAGCACGTCGGGGAAGTCTTTGGCGAGCATGGCGAACTCGTCGATGACGAGAAGCAGGCGCGGCATGGGTTCTGGCGGGTTTGTGGCGTGGTATTCGATGATGTTGTCGACGCCTTCCCCCACGGAGGCGAAGAGTCGCTGCCGCCTCTCCATTTCGGCTTCGAGACTGATCAGCGCACGGTTTGCGAGCTGTTCATCGAGGTTACTGATAGTGCCGATGGTGTGCGGCAGCCGTTCACAGGCTTTGAACGCCGCGCCGCCCTTGAAGTCGATCAGAATGAAGTTGAGGCGCGTGGGGTCGTTATGGGCCGCCAGACCGGCGACGAGGGATCGCAGGAATTCACTCTTACCCGAACCCGTGGTACCGCCGACGAGACCGTGCGGACCGTCTTTGACGAGGTCGAGGGTGTACACGCCTTGGTCGCCAACGCCGATTTCGGTGCTGTATCCGGTGGATTTCTGCCAGGTGTTAATAATCTTTTGGGCGGTGGGCGGCGTGCCGATGCCGGTGAGCTCGGGCAGGCGCACCAGCCCGGGCAGACCCGCACCGGGGATGATGAGCTCGGGGTCGTCGAACTGTGCAAGCTGGTGGGCAGTTATTGTCGCATCTTCTAGCGATATACCACCGATAATAACGTCTTCAATAATGCGCCGTTTTTCAGGCTCAGTAAATGTTGCGGCAGCATCTTCACCGACGTCAATAACCACAGTACACGAAGCAGGAAGCTGCTCTGTAGACGAAGCAATAACAATACCCGATACTCGATGAATATTTTCTCGCTGGTTGTAGTTATTTACATGACGTCCATACCCTAATAGTTCACGGGCAGGAGCATCACGTCCTTCGGTAAGTACCTCAGAGTCAATAAGAAGCAAAAGTTCCGGAGAAAGTAACCCATCAATGCTCTGATGCAGGTTCTTAAGCATGGCGGTAGATTGATCCCGATCACAAGAAATCCATCGACCACCTGTGGAGGATCCGCTCTGGCGGGTATGCGGCAGCCACGAGGTCCACGACCATTCGTCTTCTTTGCCGCGGTCGAAGAAGACGCCTAGGGTGAGGTCTGCGGGTCCGCAGTGAGTCACGGACTGCATCACGAGGCTGCGCGCTAGGGCGAGGGCACCCTCCCGATTACCTACAATTCCAATAACGCCAGCATCAGAAATATCAGCGAGAATAGGAGCACCACGCAGCTTCGAGTTATCTAAGAGTTTTTTGACCTCTTTTTCTTGCTCTACAGATGAATGATCCTCTGACTCAGGTATCCACTGGTAATTTCCATATCCAATATGCAGGCTCAAGAAGTCATATGAGGAAAAACGCCGTTGCCAAAGTTCAGTACTGGGTAGGTGAACACGACGCATCACACTAGCTGGATCGGGTGCTTGGTCGTGCAGCCTTACCCGTTCATATTTATAGCTGCCTTCAAGATCTTCTTGGAGTTTCTCAACTTCCTGTGCAAAACGATTTTCTTCTTCTTGCTTTTCGCGTTTAAAACGCCATTTTTGTTCTATCCACAGTGCCAAAGCAGCAACCGGGCTGAGAAAAGCAAAGAAAGCAAACCGTATGTCGCCCAGAAGAGAAACCATTGCAATCGCAAACACAAGCGGACTCAGTACGGTTGCGTAGCTAAATTTGGATGGTTTTGAAACCTGTTTACGTTTGGGAAGTTTAAGAGGGGTTGCAGCAGGCAACATACCTGGACGCGGTGGGCGGTTAAAGGGAGAGGTACGCGCTGGGGTCAGATTTGGGAGCACACCTGGTTTTGGGGCGGGACTCTCTACTAATTGCGGACGTACTAATAGGACAGCTCCACCCGTGTATATCACTGATAAGTCCGTAACCTCGAAACCTTCTTCAGGAACCTTTACCCCATTTACTAAAGTTCCATTTGTGGAGCCAGCATCGGTGACTTTAATCCCTTCTTCTAAGAGTTCAAGGCGACAATGTTCCCAAGAAGCGCTGTCGGTAGATAGGACAATATCAGCTTTGGGAGAACGTCCTACAATCATTGGGCGTTCGTGGGGTAAGGGCACTACAACACCAGAGTTAAGACCGCCAGCAAGGGTGACATTCCAACCTTGTACTGGTTGCGCTGAAGGTAACGGTTGGTGGCTAATTACGCTCCCTTCAAGAAGAACTACAGCTCCTAGTTGGGTGCCGCCATATACAGGCTGAGAATCAATGTAGAGGGGGTAGTCTAGTTCAAAATAAGGTCCCCCAGCGGCAAGAATGAGACTACTCAGCGTGGTGTTCTCCTGCCACGAATCGAGTTCGATACTTTTCTGAAAAGATTCGAGGGATATTTGGATTCGCATACTGTTCCTTTGACGATCTCACAGCCCTGTACAAGACGGCATCTTATATTCTTTATTTGGAATATATACTAGTCAATTGCTATTCATTGTAGGTTTCCGTTCGAGTTCCACGCTCTGCAAACCAGACGATGCGCGGTTCCTGATCGTCGCTCGGCTCGGGCCGCAGCCCCAGACTCTGCTCCGTAGCATGGAGTGTCTGCACGGGCGCAGTCGTTGGGTTTTCATGAGTGAAATCGAGCGCGTCGCCCGCAATCGCCTGAGCGGCATCGAGCCTCATGCTTTCCAGTACGCGGGTGACCGCCTCCGGCTTGCGTTCGTGCACCTTATCGATCGCATAGGCGAACGCCAGCACCGCGTTGTGGGAGCGCGCATCCGCATAGGGAGCGGCGGATTTGAAGGCTTGGTCATCCTGCAGGGTCATGTAGGATGAATCCTGACCCATAACACGCACCGCTTCGAGGAAGGCGGCGAGCCCCCGCCCGGGGTCATCGGACTGCAAAGCCAAAGAGTCTGACATGTTGTAACCGACGGTCGTCAGGTTTGCCGAGACCGTGCCACCCTCAGCCACAAGGGTTCGCGCGAAAATGGGCGATACGGCTTGCGGGCTCAAAAGAATCTGAGCCGTCACCCCGGCGTATTGCAGCTCTTTGACGATTTTAGCCTGGCGAATTGCCGAGCCCGAAACGAAGATATTCGCCGAAGCCCCGTAGCTCTGGGACTCTTTCTTGACGTCTTGCGCCAGCTCGCGCACATCGGTATCGCGGTCGTAGGCATGTTTGGCGGCAACCTGCGGAATCTTCACCTCAGTATCCTTGGGAGCTATCACGATGCTCTGGGTACTCGGCTGCGAAGCCTGCATATACGCCTGCGAAAGCTGCTCGGGGGTGGGGGCCAGGCTCCAGACTCCGCGCCCGGTATCTACGCTGTCGTAAACCTCAATTACCGGGATGCTGCTCTCACGTGCCGCGTTCGTCGCACCCTTAATATGCTCACCCGAGGAAGAAATAATAATCCCCTGAACGCCCTCAGATTTGAGTTTTTCGACGGCATCACGAGCCCCGTCAGGGGTTCCCTTATCGTTAGCGACCGTCAGCTGAACGGGGGTTTTGCCAAGATCCAGACGGTGCGCGGCCACCGCAGCACCCTGGGCAGGGAGCACCCATTCGGAGCCTTCCGCATCCTCGCCGTAGGTCATAATAATCCCGATCTTGGCGTCGCGATTATTGTTGTTCGGCAGCGTAATTTCCTGCGGAACAACGGGGGCTATCGCCTCGGTATCGCCGGGTGCGCGCAGGGGTCGAATATCCGGTCGCAGCAGATGAGCTGCCACCACGATAACCAACAACAAGACCCCCAGAAGGGCACCCCAGCCAATGATGGTCAGGGGTACCCTTCGGGAGGTTTGTTCTTCCTCAAGCTGAGGCTCTGGGGTCACGCTACATGTCCCCAATGTGGAAGGTGTAAACCACCTTCACTTCGGCCTTACCACCGTCAGGCAGGTGGAAGGAGGGCAGGGACTTGAGCTTTTCCAAGGACGCCTTGAACTGTGCCTGCCGCAGCTGCACGGCCGCAATATCCTCGGCACGAACGCTGGTGTAACCCTGCGCGTTCTGTGAGGCAAGCGCCAGCTGGAAGTCGGCGGCGCCAGCTTTCGCGGCGTTCGTCTTCAACGCACCCAGCAGACCAGAACCATCGACTCGGCTATCGCCCAAATCGAGGATAACTTTGTTGAGGTCATCGGCAAGAAGCACGGATGCACCCGCCAGGTCGCGGCTGGCGCTTCCGGTGCGCGCATCCAGCTGTTCCAGGGAGCTCTGGGTGACCCCATCCAAGGATGCCTTGAGGTTTTCAACCTTACCGGCAATGTCACGGCGCTGCGCCTCCAGAGAGTTACCGGCATCGCGCACGATTACATTCGAGGCTTCCGCCAGACCGTAGATCGAGCTGGTGAAGGAATTCTGAATGGAATCGGCACCCGCCGAACCCTGAGCCGATACCTGGCGGATCTCCTGCGAAATCAGGTTGTTGATGTTCTTGCTGGTTTCGTCAGCAGAGTCCTTGAATGCATTCTTGAGAGCTTCCGAAAGTTCGGAGTGCTGGCTGGAAAGTTCATCCAGGTTCTTACCCAATTCGTCGGATGCGCTGGTCAGCGACTTGAGCTTTTCATCCAGGGAGTTCGGGTCGTTCTGGCGATCATCACGATCACGGTTCTGGTCGTCACCTTCGCCCGCATACGCCTTCTCAACCGAGCTGAGCGCGGAGTCCAGGGAGTTCACCTGGTCGGAGAATCCCTTGGCGTTCTGCGCCAGAGGGGTGGTCGGGTTCTGCAGGTCGGTTTCCTTGATAACCTCGTCCCAAGCACGTGCCTGGTTGTTCAGGCGCTCATCCATAGCCTGCCCGTAACCTTCGGGTGCCTGGAGCTTGTCGGCAGCAAATCGATGCGCCGCCGGAACTACGGGGGTGCCGCCCTGGTTAGCGTTGTTCCCGTTTTGGTTATTGTTCGGGGTGTTCTGGTTCTGACCGTTTTGATCGTTTTGGCCGCTCTCAGTCGGGTCGTTCTGCGGAGTTACCTGCGCACCGCCCTGGCCATTCTGATCGTTCTGACCATTCTGGTTGTTATTGGGGGTGTTCTGGTTATTATCCTGATGACCCTGGTTCTGGTCGTTCTGGTTACCGTTGTTCCCGTTTTGGTTATTGTTCGGGGTGTTCTGATCGCCTTGGTTCTGGTTATTCTGATCGCGCTGAGGGGTTCTCGGGGTCTCACCACAAGGCGTAGAAGTCAGGTAGGAGCGCAGACGGTCTACTTCCTCTTGCGAGAGCTTGCCGCCGTTTTCTACAGAAAGCTTGCAGAGTTCGTTAGCGATATCTTCGTTCTGCTGGTCTATAGAGTTCGAGTTTCCGCTCACGTCGTTGCGCGCCGCCACGGCCTTGCTGTGCAGGCTGTTGAGCGCCTTGGTGAGCTCATCTGAGGTTTTCTTGAGCTCATCTACCGACCGGCGGCTAGACTTGAGCGATTCCGTGACGTCACCGTTCTGCTGGTGGTCTCGAATGGCTTTCTTGCCTTCATCGCTCTGCAGGTACTTCGTCAGGTTGTCTACCTCGCCGCGCAGGGCACGGTAGTTCTTGTTGGCACCCTTGAGGTACTCGGGCTGCAGCTCGTTCACAAGCTTCTCACCATTAGCGACGAGGCCAATCAGGCTTGCCTGCGAAGTGACCGAAGCACCGTACAGGGAACAGGTGACCGAAGAACCATCACGGCAGACCTCGGGGCTGGGGTTGTCCGGCCCGATGGTCTGGCGCAGCGAGTCCGCGAGGGCATGCTGGCAGTCACCGCTGGCATCGGCATAGTTGTTGAGAATCTGGGAAAGCTGCACGAGGTTACCGTATACGCTCGATCCGCCTCCGGCTGCACCGCGATCAACGGTGCATGACCCGTTCTGATGCGAAACCGAGACATTCGGAACCTGCGAGGTATCACCCAGCAGGGTATCCATCGTGTTCACGGTGCTTTCCAACTGACTGATGAGCTGGTTCTTGTTGCCGTCAGCAGTCTTGGCAAGGTCATCCTTGAGGGACTGAATCTGCCCGTCAAGATCCGCCATACGCTTGGTCAGGCTCTCGCTGTTAGCCTGCAGGTTTTTCGCGGCATCCTGACCCAGGGTGTCCGAGGTGTTGTCCAGGCTGGAGCGCAGTTCGTTCACCTGCGAGCTGGCGCTGGTAATCGTCGAGTCGACATTGTTCACCAGGTCGATAGTGCGCTGAAGCATCGCAACCTGGTTGGCGTCGTTCTTATTGAAGCTGTTGTTGAGCACGCTCTCACCCGAAAGGTCAGAGGCAAACCCCGGCTGAACCGCGATATCGAAATCGGGTGCCTTGAAGTCCTGCGCATTCACCTTCAGCGTGAACGATGTGCTCGCCCCGGAGGTCGGAGGCGCCAGGATCGCACCCCACTGCACGTTCGCCTTGCCGTCCCCGGTCGTACTAATCACGCCGTTGGTTGCGCTGTCGTCCGTCTTATCGCCGGAGGTAATGATCTGGTTGGATTTCACGTTATCGAGTGAAACCGACCCTGCCACCGTAAACGGAACACCGACGAGCGCCTGATTGGTGCGCTTGGTGCCGCCCGCATCGTAGCTTACCTCTTGGGACTTGAGCGTAAGGTTTTCGACGGTGACCTTAATAGTCAGCTCGCCGGAGTAACCGTTCAGGTCTTTCAGGTTTGTACCGGTGCCTTTGGAGCTCTGGTACTGGGTGCTGACGCGCACCGGGACGTCGTTAATAACGTCCTTGACCTTGAAGTTGATGGTTTTGCTGGAGCTCTTGTGCTCTTGTTCATTGACATAGATATTGTTGGTGTCAATAGCAGAAACGTTACCGTTGCTCGCAAGTTTAAGGTTCACGTTCTGCAGCACGTGCGTGGGGTTTTGCACCTGCTGTTCGCTCTGCTGGGTCGTCTGCCCGGGCGAGGTAGGATCACTATTCTGCTGGTCTGACGAGGAGCATGCCGCAAGGAGCAAACTGCCAATGACCCCGATGGTTAAAGGCACCCGCACACAGCGGCTCTTCCACGTCAGCCGTGATTCTGACGCGTCGAAGCGTGTAGACATATGGCACTCCGGAAGGTGGCTGATTTTATGGACAGTAATGTTGCATCGTATGTGTGTGGCGTTGAGTAAACCGTTCGAGGCAACTTAAAGGTATTCTACCGCGCCATGAGTAGAATGTGCGGGAAATATGCCAATCTTAACGCTCTGTCGCACGATCAACAGATGTTCAATTACCGTGATGTAATACTGAAAGCGTTACTCTGCAGATTTGTGAAGTTACCCACCTGAACGTTGAGCTTGCACTGGGGAGCAACCGATAGGGCCGTCACATTTTTCTGATCCGCTGAAATCGATAGGTGACCGGAGCATCCGTCTGTGAAGGCGATATCACCCGTGTCCGGCGCCAGCGAGGTAATGGCCTGGGAGGGGGTGCCGGTCTGCGGCAGCTTCATGAGCGGGTTCAGGTCATCCTTGCCGCTAGGCCACACCGGCAGCAGGGTAACCGGTACTGCCGACTGGTTAACCACGCGGTTGGGCACCTGCACCTCAATCTTCTGGATGCGCTGAATGGGGTACGAAGCCGACTTCACGTCCGGGTCGCTAATGGCGGTCTGGGTCTTCTTGGTGATCTCGCCCAGCCATTTTTCGAGGCTCTTCTGATCGGGAATATCGATATCGACCTTGGCGCTCATGGTTACGGCTGAGTTCGCCGGAATCTTGAGGTTACTCACGTTCCAGGCGCATTTCGTATCCAGCCCGGTAATGGCGGCCTGATTTTTGCGGATCTCCTCGGCCTCACTCGCCTGGTTCCATGTGGTTTGCGGGCAGGAATCGGTGCTCAGCCCGGGGATGACCTGCAGAATATCGCCGTGCAGCCCGGATTTTTGCGTCGAGTACTCAAATTTCACGGTCGCCGTATGAGACGACGGGTCATAGTCGGCCTCCAGGCGGGTGCCTAAGCCGCTCGGCAGGGGCGAATTCGTGCCTGAGGATGCGGTCCAATGCTCTTTTGGCCCCTCTTGCTTCTTCTCACCGGAACTGTTGATAAAGACGAAAACGCACGCGCAAATAAGCGCCAAAATACCTAATATCGACCCCCATACGAGCGGGCGTTTGAGCTGTGAGGCAACCGTTCTTGGCTGCTCATTCTCAAAGTCTTCGTCGATTTCTTCCTCTTCGACAACCGGCGCCTCGGTCACCGGGCGGATAATCGTCTGATGCGAGGCTTCACCCAATTCGGGCACTTGGGTGCTGTAGTTATCCTGCGCAGCTTGAGCGGGTGCCTGCTCGCCGCCGCGAATAACCGTGCGCTGACGACCACCGGTGCTCTGGCTTTCTGAGGCACGTTCCTCATACTCGAACCGGTCAGCATCCTGGTATTTCTTGCGCAGAGCCCGAACCTGCGCCACAGCCTGCGCGGCCTGCGGGCGGTTCTTAGGCGATAGGCTCATAAGATTCTCAAGGACGGTGCGCACATCCTCGGGAAGGTGATCACTGATCTGAACTGCAGAATCCGCATCCACCAGCGGAACGGCGCCGACCAGAAGCTCGTGCAGCATAACACCAGCGGAATAAATATCGGCTGAGGAATCCGAGCTTCCATAGGCTTTACGCTCGGGCGACATGTAGGCGGGCGTACCGTAAAAACCCTGGCTCTCCGTCTGCCCCATGAGCGTGGCGATACCGAAGTCGGCAACCCGCACCTGCTCCACGAGGGCATCGCCATAATGCCCTGATAAAAGCACGTTATCGGGCTTAATATCTAGGTGCAGAACCCCGGAACGATGCGCGTATTCCAGTGCCAAAAGCACGCGCTCAACAATACCGAAGGCCTCGCCAGGCAGCAGATTCTTCTGCTTCTGCAAAAACTCGCGCACGCTTCCGCCATGCTGGTATTCCATGACGATCGCCAGGTTGTCACCCTCGACCACCATGTCTTCGATTGGCACGATGTACTGGTGGTGCAGCTGCGAAAGCACGGTGCGTTCGCGCACGAACCGCTCAAGAAATTCGCTGTCTTTGTGGTACTCGGGCTTGAGGAATTTAGCAGCATACAACGCCCATGAGCCTTTACGTGAGACCGCCCAGACGGTGCCGACCGTGCCGGAACCTACCGCGCGAATGAGCGTGAAGGCGGATCCTAGCGGCGCTCCTTCGCGCATGCCGGTTATTGCATCGTCCACGGTTGCTCCTCACGCTCTAGTGCTCGGGTAGGTCTCACGGCTATACCTAGTGTAACCGGCGCATCCGCAAGATTCAGCCTTTTGCTCACGGTCAGCGGGGATTTTAAGGGGGTATAAAACGGATGGCGCTCCCGGTGCTCTACCCGCCAAAACCCTTGCTCAACACGCTCTTAAACGGTTATGACCTCACCGTTTTTGTGAAAACGGTGAGGTCATAAGGTGTAATGCGTGTTCGGTGTCTTACGCCGCGGCTACTTTTGCCGACGACGGATCACCAAAACGGCACCAGTGCCCAGAAGCGCAACGCCCGCGATTACCACGGGAATCACGGCAAATCCGGTATGCGCCAGCGCGTTCGAGCCCGCGGATGCACCGCCTGCAGACCCTTGAACCACGCCGGATGCACCCGAATCTGAACCGCCCGATACGCCGTTCCCTGACGATCCGGTGACCGTGCCGTTCTCTGTGGTTGTACCAGCCTGGGTACCCGCCCTCTGAGCTGTTCCCGGGTTCGCCGCTTGCTCAGAACCTTGCGGGTTCGTGCCTTCTGTACCGTTCTGCGGGGCTGCCGAGGCATCCTGCGGTTCGGTCGGGTTGTGCGGATGCGCCGCATCCGCCGGGGCATTGGGAACGCGCACGGCGCCCTGAGGGGTGCCCACCCGTGCCGAGGAGTCTTGCCCGGCATTCTGCCCGGAGGATGAACCGCCGTTTGCGCCCGTGCCCGGCTCTGGCGCTGCGGTAAAGGAGCATGCGTTGCTTGCCTCATCCCCGACGGCGACGGCAAGCTTCTGGACTTTACTTGTGATCTCAGTACCGTCTTTGAGTTTTGCGGTGTACTGAACGTCAAACATGTAATGCCCAGGCTCGGTAAATACCCAGTTGGCGTGCGCGTGGGTTGCGTAGTCGATCGATATACTATGTTGATTTTTGGTCGAATCCAGCAGAATCTCGGGGCCGGTCAATGACTCAGTGAAGACGCCGAACCGCGCGCCCTTCGGCATGCTGCGGGGCACAACGTGCAGGGTTACGCCACCGTCGAGTCTGCTGTAGTCCACATCCTGGGTGCTGTACCCGGGCCAGGGCAGCCCGCGCATCTGGGTTTGCGGAAGCCCGTAAAACGCGGTTCCGACCGGTCCAATAAAGTCGAGTTTGGGCGAGTTCATGTGCTCGTTGCGGCTGCGGCGGGCACGATCACTAACGGTCCACACCACGGTATCCAACGGGCGCACCACCGAGTCCGCATCGATGAGTCCGCTATCGTCTTTGAGCCCCAGTTCCAGCCGGTTATCACGCAGTTGTGCTTGAAGATCTAGGTGTCCGTCGCCGATTTTATAGCGACCGTCGATCTTCCCCACCTCGCAGGTTGGCATGGGGGCGGGCGCCTTCGGTGCGGGGTTTTGCATGCGATGTGTGTCCCCATCTCGCGAAGGAGTCGGGTTTGCGCTCGGCCGCTCGGGAGCCGCCGGGGCGGGGGATGCACTGGGCGGCGCATCGTTGGTGCCGGGACCGCTCGGGTCAGCGGAGGGAGTTGGCTGGGGTTCCGGGGTGTGCGAGTCGCCCGGCTGGGGGTTTGCGGCGGGCGCATCCGCACCCAGCGTTCCCGTGGCGCTGTAATTGCCGCCGCGCTGATAATTTTGGGTGAGTTTCACCTGTGAAGTGCGAGCATTCATATCGGGATGCGGCAGCACTTTCACGATAAGCTCGCTGTTCTCAAAGTAGCTGTCTTCCCGGTAGGTGAAGCGCGCTACCCCGTTATCGATCGTAGTTTCTATATCGAATTTGGGGTATTCGTAGTCGTTGGGGGCGTAGAATCCACCCCGGATAAACCCGCGAACGTTAGGGTCGGCGAAGGTCATCTCAAGCGTGCGGTACCCTTCCTGCGTGGAGGGCACGGTGCGTACGGTGTAGTCGCCGCTGGCGGGGGTGTATTGAGCGGTAGGAAGCACGGTATTGCGCCCATCGGGCTCTTCAACGGGCCAGTCTCCAGTGCCGTCGTCGCTGTATACGCTCTCGGCATGCCCGGGTTCATAGGCGAGCTTATGCGAAATCCAGCGCGCGCCCTCGTTCCCGCTTGGGGTGAAGACAGCCTGCAGATGCGAGGATTCGCCGCCCATCATCTCGCTCCAGGTGGCGGTGCCGTTTTTTACCTCAAGGTCGGTGAGGAAGTACCCGTTGTTGTACAGGGTGAGCGTTCCGCTGAGGTTTTTATCGGCTGCGGTGAAGGTGATGTCGCTGAGTTTATCGTCGGCATCCTTGTTCTTCGCAGGGTCAGGGTCGAGCTTATGGGGTGCCACGGAAAGCACGTATTTGGCTAAGTCCAGGTTCCCGACGGGTGCAGCATTATAGCGATCAATGGTCGGTACCGCGTTCGGGGTTCCGTCACCGAGAATGGGCTTACGCCCGCCCACCTGCCACACGAGTTTTTGCGGCGGGGACTGAATGATTGATCCGTCCGTGCCGCGCGCTACCGTGCGATAGGTCACCACATAACGTCCGGGTCGCGTGAAGGTTGTGGTGTTATGCGTGTGGCTTCCTTTGCTGAGCAGCCAGGAGTGCCACCCGGTACTCGTGCTCGATAGGATGCGGTTTACGTCCGCAGGTCCTTCATCGGGGTTGTAGCGAAAAAGCTCCATGCGACCGGGGCCTTCAACCGAGAGAATATCGGTCGCGTAAATGCCGTCACGGAATTTTTCAGTTGGGATTTTGACGGATGAACCCAGCCCCGCCCAGATGGGATCGTGATTGCCCCAGGTCAGGGTGGGCGCCATGTAGAGGGTTTGCCCGGGTTCGCCCAGAAAACGCAGATTGGGTGAATCAGTGAGGGTCAGAGTGTATTGGGATGCACCGTTGCGACCATCCCACCCCTTCCCCACCCAGTTGACGGTCTTATCGAGGTCGTACAGATCGGCACCGGTCTTATAGGGGTTTGCTTCGTTTTTGAGTGCGAAACCGCCGTTTTCCCAGTAGGTTTTCGGGGCATCAACATGGCCCTGAGTAGTAATAATGCGCCCGTCGTCGGGTCCCGCATGCGCGGGGAGCATAGGCGATGCGCCAGCGAGAGCCAGCAGAGCTACTGCGGAAATACGAGCAAGGGATGCACTCAGCGCACGACGATGTGTGTATTTCGTGTACATGACAACCTTTCTCATTTTGCATACACAGCCTATCACTAATTGAGAATAATTGTCATAATCAAAATAGATATGTATAGTGATTCTCATAATCACACGCGCCGATGCGTCGTGAACTCACACACCACACCGTCGTTGGAGGAAAACTATGCGCAGATCCGCCTCGCAAACCCCGCCGCGAGAACAACGCAGCCGCAAAACATTTACCATCATCGGAACCACCGCCCTGGGATGCACACTAGCCCTCTCCCCCGCCCTGCCCGCGTTCAACACGGCACCGGCGCTCGCACACGAAGAACATGGCACAGGTGCAGCACAGGCAGAACCGCGCAGTTACACTGGGAATTACATCGTGCGCGGCGTGCACACCGAACTGCTCAACGCAGAGCTTCACAACGGAAAACTCGCCCTAAACTCCAAGGCCGAAACGCAGGATGGTGAAGGCCTTTTCAACCCCTCCACCACTGTTTTCAACCTACCCGCCAACGATCAGTCCCAAACCCGCGTAGCCGCCGGATATGATTTCATCGCTCCCGAAGGCACCCCCATCTGGTACATCTCGCAGAAGCATACCGATGGGCTTCTCTACCCCGGCTTTAGTGCCGAAAACATTCCGCAGGGCGCTCTGAAAAACAATAAGATCACGGTTGACCTCATCAAAAGCGAGGTTCCCGAAGGTGCACGCGCCGAGGTCTTTCAGGAGAATCTCTCCGGGGCATCGCGCATGTTCAGCACGGCGGATCGGCTAGCGCCCTACGAGCTTGAGGCGGGTTCTCATGTGCATGCTGCGTGGGCGTTTACCGCCGCCGGAACCTACCGGTTCACCTTCCGCACGAGCGCCGAGCTCGCGGACGGCACGCAGGTTCACGCTGAGGCGACCTACACCGTTGTGGTGGGCGAAGTTCCGCAGGATATTTTCGAGCAGGGACATCGGGCACAAAACCCGCAGGGCTCCGCCGAATCAGCTGCCGCTCAGCCGCAGCATGAGGAGGGCGGTGAGCAGGCGCATCGGGATGCCGCCCCGAATGAGCGCTCATCAGCGGAAGATCACGGCGCGGGTAATTCCCGCGCGCAGCATCAAGTGATCGAGCCCGCACATCAGGAGTCGTCGAGTGTGGAAGCCGCCCCGGCTCAGCCTGAATCTTCGGCGGATGCGGCACCCAACCCCCAGATTGCAACGGGTGATGCCCCCGCGCCCGATGCGCCCGCCCCGGCACCGCAGCAAGCCGGTCAGAATGCCGGCACACCGAACCACACGGTTAACGGGTCAAATGCCCAAAATGTTACCGCGCCGACCGTCCGGAGTGCGGGTTCTGGCGGTTCAGGGACTTCGGGCAATACCGCGCCATCTTCGGGTTCTCGCGGCGGGTCTTATCCCGGAACCGAATCCGAGAAGTGCATTCCGACCGAGGTCGTCGTTAAGGATTCCGTGCAGTCACGAAGCACCCAAAGCCCGGCGAATATTCCCGGCACTCTGCCGATGGTAACGACTGCGGATCATGCCGCAGCGGATCGCGCTACCGAGGGGCATTTTGACGTTGGTCCGGTCTTGAACGGTTCCACGCTGAGTTCTGCCGTCAAAGATGATCGGTTCAGCCCGCCCAAATATGTGTCACCCAGCTCTTTAGAATTCGTCCTCGGCGATGCTGCGAAGCTGAAATTCCCGGCGGGCATGGGAGATATTGCCCCCGCGGGAAGTACCGTGCACATGATTGGGGCAACCCAGCAGGCGGGCGTGCCGTGGCTGGGATGGAGTACCCAGGATCCCGAACTTCTCAAACAGGCCGATGGACCGGTCACCATGAGCTTGAAGGGATTCGACGGCCCCGGCTCAATGTCGGTGTTCCTCTCGGGCAACTTCGGATCTGCCGGGCAAAAAGTCTTCGATTCCCGCGGCGGCTCATTTCAGGTTCCGCTGAATACGCACCAACACAGCAACTGGGTATTTACCGCTGAGGGCCGCTACCGGGTGACGATCGGTTGGCAGGTGCATCTGAAGAACGGGCAGACCGTCGAGAGCACATCGACCCTAAACTTTACGGTGGGCAATGCCGATAATCCGGCGAACCCCGCACCCGCGCACCATGAGAAGAACGCGCCTGAGAACGCCGAAAACTCGACCACTCATAAACCTGCCGAACAGCAATCCCAGCGGGGCACCGTGGATGCGGCCAGCGGTATTGTGACGAAGCCGGACGGCACGAAGGTACGCATTGTCGGCAAGACCGCCTCGGGCAAGGACTGCGCCCTCACCAACCAGGAGCTTAAGGATGCGCAGCAGGCCGCTGCCGCCGGGAAGCTCGCCAACACCGGGGCTGGGTTTAATCCGTTTATGGTCAGCACCTCTGTGCTTGCCGTCGCGCTGGGAGGCATGATCGTATACACTGTGCGCCGTCGGCACCGCCATGAGCTCTAGAGGTTCACGCCGTCAGTCTTGTACACCGCAGCGCTCACTCGAACTTCCGCTCAACCGCCGCGCTTTCCTGGGTTTTCTGCCTGTCTGCGCGGCGTTAAGCGCCTGCACCGCACAGAATACGTCCTCAGGTTTTGATGCCGACGGGCGTCTTCAGGTGGTGGCGACAACCCCGATTTTGGCGGATGTGGCGCGTGCTGTTGGCGGCGAGCGTGCGCGGGTACACGCCCTCATTCCCAATGGTGCAGACCCGCATTCCTATGAGCCGAGCCTGCGGGATGTGCGCGATGTCGCCTACGCACGGCTGGCGTTCACCAACGGTCTGCTGCTGGAACAGCGCAAAATGGTGGCGATGGTGAGCTCTAACCTGCCGCAGGGTTCGGCGCAGGTGGCGGTTGCCGAGAGGATTGAGCAGTACGGCGGCAAGCTTGAACCCGTGGTAGAGGATGCCTCGCTGGATTCTATCTGGTTGGGGCTGCGCGTTGAGGGCGCCGAGTCCTTGGGCGCATCCGCCAGCCATTCCGCTGAGTCGCCCTCAGATTCGGATGCTTCGGTCGCGTTTTCGGTTACCCGTGTGAAGGGTCCCGGGCAGGTTGCGGCGTTTATTACACAGACCTTCGGCGCGGTCGAGATGATGTGCGATTCTCAGGCGCGCGGCACGCAGGAATCCGCTCAGGATGGTGTGAGGGTGCGTACCGGTGATATGGGGTCGCTGGAGCTTCCGCTGCAGGCGCATACGCATCTTTCGTGGGCTTTTGCGGATGCCGGTGTGTACGAGCTTGATGTTCTGGCAACGCCCCGCAACGCGCCCGAGGGGGTGCGGCAGGCGCAGGGAACACTGCACGTTGTGGTGGGTGAAGACCCTGCCGAAGCCGCCTCTCGTCTGGGTGCAAATACGACCGTTTTAGCCTCTGGACATGCGGATATAGCCGTTCAGGCATATACGGGACGGCTTTTGATTCGTGCCGATAGCGGCGGGAAAGTCACCGAACACGACCTGGCTCGCACGATCATTGCGGTTCCTTCGCGCACTCTGCAGGAGGTTCCTGCGGGTGGCCAGTACGGGTTCTTGAGGGGGTCTTCGCGCGAGCATCGGGGGCAGGTGTATTTGCTGGCGCAGGCGGTGCTCGGCAAACATGTGCACGGCGAGATAGACCCGCATATATGGCATTCGGTACCAAATATGAAGGCGGCCGCGCAGGTCATGCGTGATGCTCTCGCCGAGGCTGACCCACCCGGAACCAGCCTGTACACGGCGAATACCGAGCGTGTTATGCACGAGCTTGATGAGCTGGACTGGGAGATTCGCGGCATCTATGCGTCTTTGCCCGAAGCCTCGAAAAACCTGATTACCACCCATGACGGGTACCGCTATCTGGCAAGTACTTATGGGCTGAGCGTGGCGGGGTTTGTGACGCCGGTGGCGGGCAGTGAGCCGAGCATCCAACAGCGGCAGCGGCTGCAGCGCACTATCAGGGATTTGCGTGTACCGGCTATATTCCTTGATCGGAATACTCGCACGCGAAGCCCAGTTTTGCGGGAGGTCGCCCATGAAAACGGGGTTCAGGTGGGTACCTTATATTCCGATTCGCTCGATGATGAGGCACCCCATTATGCGGATATGATGCGTGCCAACGCACATACTATCCAGCGAGCGGTTGGGCGGTGAAGTCGTATTCTCGTCCATAGCCACATATGCATATACATCCATCAACGTTGAGGAAGAAGACATACATGAAATATTCTATTTTTGGAATAAAAACTAGTCAGAAGGTTATTTCATTCGCTTTATGTGTGGGTCTCACAGCCTCTATAGCCAATCCGGCATATGCCGATCACACGCCCGCGCCGGGTGCATCGTCAAGCACGGCAGCCACAAGCGATAACCTCAGCAAGGAGCAGAAGGCTCTGCAGCAGACGCTCTCGCCCGAGCAGCCAGTGGGCACGGGACGCACCGAAATTTCGAGCGGGCATGTTGATATGGGTCCACGTTTTACCGACGGCAAGTTTCAGCTCATGATCCATGACGATCATTCTGCTGCACCCATCTGGCGCAGCGTGGATGATGTGCTGTACCGCGGCTCCGATGCGGCCCTTCGCCAGGTTCCTGATGATGACCGTTATTCGTTTGTGGATGCACAGCCCGGCGAGCAGGTGTATGTGATTCCGCAGACCGAGACGAAGGGGGTCGTCTGGCCTGGCTGGACCACTCAGGATCCGGGGCTTGTGCAGAAAACCCCGCGCGGGGTCACCCTCACCCTAGAGCAGGTTCAGGGACCGGGGCAGTTCACGCTGTACCTGGAGAATGGGAACTTCTCGAAGCCGCAGGTTTTGTGGGATTCGTCCAAGCACGAGCCGCAGGATATATGGGTTGAGAAGAACACGCACACCCACGCCAATTGGGTGTTTACCAAGCCCGGCGCCTATCTGCTGAAGGTGACGGCCCGTGCGGAACTTGCGGATGGTTCGGTTGTTTCCGATACCCGCTATATGAAGTTCGCCATCGGGGATTCGGTGACTGCGGACGAGGTGTACACTCTGGCGCAGCAGGCCGCAGATCAGGCACCGGCGGGCGAATCGGAGGGCACGCACTCTGCGGCGGCTTCCGATAGTCCGGGGGCCTCATCCGGCGGGTTCCCTGCCCTTCCGGTGGCGCTCGGCGCGGGGGCTGTGGCGGTACTTGCCGCAGCAGGGCTCTTCATGATGCGCCGCAATAAGGCCGCGCAGGCGCAGGCCGAGCGCATCATGGCGAGCGGAAAGGGTGCGCGGGATGAGTAAAGGTACCACCGTGCTAGGCTCCAAAAACGACCCCGCAACGGGGAGTGAAAATCCGACGCTGAGCATCCAGAACCTCTATGCGGGGTACGGGCGGCGGGCGGTGCTGCGGGACTTTTCGCTCACCCTGAACCCCGGCGAATTTGTGGGTCTTCTCGGGGCGAACGGTGCCGGAAAAACCACGCTGTTACGTGCCATTATGGGGCTGCTGCATCCTGCTTCGGGGAGTATTCGGGTGCTGGGCTGTACTGCGCGCACCGCGCGGGCGCGCATCGGCTATGTGCCGCAGAAGCACCAGTTTCAGTGGGATTTCCCGATCACCGTCAAGGATGCGGTCATGACCGGGCGAACCCGTGAGATCGGCTGGTTTCGTCGCCCTAAAACCGCAGATTGGGTCAAGGTTTTTCACGCTTTGGAACGCACGGATTTAATGCCGCTGAAGAACCGTCCCATCGGAGAGCTTTCCGGCGGGCAGCGGCAGCGGGTGCTTCTGGCGCGTGCTCTCGCGGTTGAACCGGCGCTTTTGCTTCTTGACGAGCCCTTCACGGGGGTGGATGCGCCTACCCAGTCCGCGCTCACCGGACTGTACCGGCAGCTGGCGGGCGAGGGCGTGACGATTCTGATGTCTACCCACGATATTGTGGCGGCACGGGAGTCTTGTTCGCGGCTGTGCGGGGTGCGCGGTTCCTTGAGTTTGGACGGCAAAGCCGAGGATTTTTCACCGCAGCAGCTTTACGCCTGGGTGCACGGGCACGAACTTGAGGGCGAGGGTGAAAGCACAGGTAAAGGCGGAAGCGCGGGCACAAGCCCATCGCCTAAGATTGGCGTTCCGGGCGCAGGCGGCGACTCGACCGGCAGCACCCGGCAGGGGCATCCTGCCGGTCATCGTGTAACCCCGCAGGAGGCAGCAGCATGATTACTCCCCTCGATTTCCTGTTTGACCTTTTCAACCCTTCCCTGGCGTTTCTGCCGCGCGCCCTCGCCGCGGTAACGCTTGCCTCTTTGGTGACGGGCGTGGTGGGGTGCCATGTGATGATGCGCGGCATGGTTTTTATTGGCGATGCGGTTGCCCACTCAGTGTTTCCCGGCTTGGCGGTTGCGTTCGTTATCGGCGGCAACTTGGTGTTCGGGGGCTTGATCGCGGGCGTTATCACGGCGGTTTTGGTGGCTATTTTTAGTCAGAACCAGAAGCTGCGAGAAGATTCGGTAATCGGTATTTTCTTTGCCGGTTCGTTCGCGTTGGGTATTGTGATTATTTCGCTGGCACCGGGGTATTCGGGGTCGATTCAGGATTTCCTGTTCGGTTCGATTGTGGGGGTTTCACGCGGCGATATTGCCCAGGCGGCGGCTATGTCCGCCGGGATTCTGCTGCCTCTGTGGCTGTTTCATCGGCAGCTGGTGACGGTGAGCCTGGATCGTGAAAGTGCCCGCGCGTTGGGTTTGCCGGTGCTGTGGCTGGATATTCTGCTGTATGTGCTCGTGACGGTTTCCGTGGTGATTTCTTTGCAGACGCTCGGGAATGTGCTGGTGCTTGCGCTTATTGTGGTTCCGGCCAGCGCATCGCGGCTCGCATGCCGCCGTTTAGGCACTATGATGCTGTTCTCACCGGTTTTCGGCGTGCTGTGTTCGACGGCGGGGCTTTACTTCTCGTGGGCGTTTAACCTGCCGACTGGCGGCACGATTGTGCTGACGATGGTCGCCGCTTTCGTGCTGGTGTGGGTGTTTACCTGGATGCGCTCGCGCGTGAAGCTTCGCCTGCGCGCATCATAATTACCGGGGTTTCTTAGGCCGGCTTTCTTAGGAATGTCGCCCGGTAGCCAGCGGGGTTATGTAGACAGCAGAGTTGCCAGCAGAGTTATTTTGGCGCGCGGAACGCATCATACTATCCGTCATACTATTTTTTGAGGATGATCATAGTATGACGGCGTATGACTGTATTCCCCTGCTATCTCAAGGAACTAGCCCACCAAAAATACCGTCATACGCGTGGCATCATCCTCAAAAATAGTATGATGCGCGCCCCTTTTGCTGCACCATGGCCACCGCTACCGTGGGATGCGGTATGTGCGGTTCTTGCTGCGCGGCGGTGCGGTTGCCTCAACACTACCTCGGGACACCAGTTCGTTCAGGTCTTTCGTGAGGGTCGGCCGTGCCACGCGCACGCCCTGCTTCTCTAACCCTTCCAACAGTTCTAGGATAGAGAGTTCATGACCGCGCAATAGGCTCAAAATCAGCTCATTTCGCCCCTGAGAAGCACGCGATACAGGCATGGAGGGTGTTTCAGGTACGGTAGGCACATCCGGCCCAGCTACCTCACGTGGTGCATCAAGACTCTCCTCACGCGGGGTATTGTAGACTGTCGCCTCGACCATTCGTGGACTATCCACGAACCTCGGTTTTTCCAGCCCGGCACTGTGTAAAGAGTTGAAAATTGTTGGAATTCCCGAGCCGCGGTTCTCCGCAACCCTATGCCCAGTACTTGGCATGGGCAGATCCATCAAGATACCCGCTAGGGCTGAATTCCTGGAGGATGAGACGCCTAATTCACCAAAATCAGCCAGGTTTACCGGACCGTATATTCCTCCAGGGCTACGTACCACCAACCGGTCAGGATACATCTCTACCTGCACCTGTGTCCCTCGGGCACCCGGCGAATAATCACGATGCATGAGCGCGTTGACGAGCAATTCACGTACTACTTCAAGGGGGTATTCCAAGCTTTCCCTGCGGTGTCCGGTTGGACCGTCCATCACGGCACCTTTACGCATATTTTTGATAATAACTGCCGTTGCATCATCAATCATGTCGGGTATCGCGCCGGTGCAGAACTCATTATCCAGAAAACGTACACCATCAACCTGCTCGCCCATGCGCCCAGTCGGAAGCACCACCACTGATACCGCCAATTGCGGAAAAATGCCTGCGGGTAATCTCCGAGGGTAAGAAGTCCCGCCAGCGTCAACACATACTGCCCGTCTGCATCTTTGCGCAGCACACGGGTTTTCTTCAAAGCATCCTCGGCAGAGGCATTGGCGAAGACTCGCGGCTGAATCTCACGCAAATAGTTGACGTACCGTTCCACGAGTCGGGGTGAGAGGTCTTCAAAAGACGTACCTGGGACCAGCTCTTCGTCATAGGTGGGTTGGGGGCGGTTCTCTAGAATCCGGTCAATTTCGTAGTCGCGGAGCTTATATTCACCATCACCGCGGCGAGTATAAGACCCGTTATACCGTCCGGCGTCCTTAACGTAGTACGGTTTCAGATGCGGCTCACCCTCCGCAATATCGGCACGTACAATACGATACCCGTTCTCTAGGGGTATGATTTCTACACTTCCAGTCGCCGCCGGTTCAATATGATGTGCCATTAAATCGGTCATAGCATCACGCATATTTTCAGGTTTAAAACCATCAACCGGCAGTAACCCTTCGGCAGGGTCACTCAGTCCCAGTAGCACCGTACCGCCCGAATCATTGCAGAAGGCACTCACTGTAGGCCGCAAAGATTTTGGCAGTCCTTTTGCGGCGGATTTCACCTCAATCTGCGAGGTTTCTGCTGAGTTTTCACGCAACAGCCGAACTATTTCTGCTGTATCTATATTGCTGGTAGCATTGCTCATGCTATCTTCATCATACGCCGTCATACTACTATCATACTATTTTTTGAGGATGATCATAGTATGACGGCGTATGACTGTATTCCCCTGCTATCTCAAGGAACTAGCCCACCAAAAATACCGTCATACGCGTGGCATCATCCTCAAAAATAGTATGATGCGCGTATCATACGGCAACATAAGAGCATGATGCGAAGCGTACGGCTCAGACACACGTCAAACACCCTGCAAGCGCATTTTTCTGAAGAAGAAATACGTGCAAAACCCGGTGTTTTTCCTCGGCACCCTTGAGATAAGATACTTGGCGCATAAGTCCTTTTAGGAAAAAGCAGGTGAGCTGATTTTATGTCTAGATGGCACGCTCATCCACACCGACGGTGTTACCACCAGACAAGTCGCCCACACTGGTGGCTGTGGATTTTTGCTGACATAAAGCTACCAAGGAGCAGACCCTAGGATAAAGACCTCACCGAAGGATAACCAGCCCAAACCCTGATGACAAGACCGTCAGGGACATTATTACCAGCATCAGAGCGCCTACTGAGGGGAGATGCAGCATTAAAACACTACAAGGCTTTAAAACACGTAAGCCTGTGTCCGACAACAATTACAAAGATAGTAAGAAGTGTTGTGGTGCTGATGTCGCTGCATTATGATCCTGATTGGCAATCCTGGTGAGAAAACCCTAATGTTAGTATAGCCAAAAGTTGCAACATATAATCAGCAATCTTAGCGGATGCTAATGTTTTTGAAGAAATGCTTCAATGTCGTCACAGAGCTTAGGCTCTGGATAATCACTATTAATCAGCGCCTCCAGACCCACTGGTACACGTTGTTCTTTATCTGGCTCTTCTAACATCAGATAGGTTGCCAAGGCAATTGTCTGCACCTCCAATACCTTACCTGAATTAGGATCTTGGTTTGCCTCCATCTCATCAAGCTGGTCAGAATACTTAGCCATCAACTGCTCACTCTCCTGAAATTTATCAGCAGTTCCGGCATCAGCCAGAGTCAAATGTTCGACAAACTCATAAACATCTTTTGCATCCCATCCAGTCACATCAAGGATCTCCAAGCATTTGCCTTTATAAAATGCCAGACCAAGCCCTTTTGCCAAAAGCTCATTGATGAGATTGTTGGAGCGTTCGCCCAGCTGATCACGATATACACTCATCTTATTCTTCTCCTTACATTGCCCCCACAAGCGGGGTAACAACATTTATATTTTCCACCAATGATTAACAGACGTCTTTACACACACCACGTGATGCAGCCAACTTATTAATCGACAAATTATTGGCTTTGCAATAATTAACTAGTGGCTCTTCAGCATGAGTGTTTCATCCAACCACCCCTTCTGTTATTTGGCTTCTCACTGCAACAACATCATCTGGCAGATGCCGACGTATATCATTACGCAAGATCGCTCCATCACGACCATTGGAGGCTGCAAGGATTGTTTTGTTTCCTGCACTGTCAGTGACTTCAGCCATAGCAAGTGCACCATAACGTCGAGCACCATCACCTGCGTTGTCCATTACCCCAACAACTTTTTGTTACAAATCGTCTGTGGAGTTTCTGATAGCATCAGTGATTGGGTGCGCTTTCAATCCTAGCGCATCAACCCATGTCAAAGGATTAGCGACATACCCCTGCGCAGTCCCCACATTCGGCCCCACACCCAACGGATCCTGGGCACCATACACACCACCGGCAGGATCATAAAACCTAAACCGGTTATACACCCACCCAGACTCTTGATCCTCATACTGACCAGCAAACAATACCGGGGAATCCACACCCGACCCTTGCCGCCGTGCTTCTGGTGGTGGGTTATAAGCTGGCGAATCCGAAGACCATCTTCCACTTCTGGCGTAAGGGTCTGTACCAGTTCATTCCGTTTGCCGCCACGCTGGTGGCCGTGGTTGCCCTTGATCTGCTGGAGGGCGTGGGTATTGGTCTGGCGATCAGTATCTTCTTCGTGCTGCAGGGCAATATGAAGCGTGCATACTACCTCAGCCGTGAGGAGCTTGCGGAGGCCGACGAAATCACGCTGGATTTGGCGGAAGAGGTGTCGTTCTTGAACAAGGCGGCTATTAAGAAGACGCTGAAGAATATTCGCCCCGGCTCGAAGGTCACGATCAACGCCGAGAACTCTTCGTATATTGCCAGCGATGTGCTGGAGCTGATTGAGGACTTCTCCAATGTTTATGCGAAGGAAAACGATATTGAGGTGGTGCTCAAGGGCTTCAAGTCGGATTATCACGATGCGGAGCGTGATCGCCACAGCCACGTGAAGGTGGGCCATAGCGCGAGTATCTAAGCTATGAGGCGCGGTACCGTGCGGTATCGCTTCCCCCCCCTCGTGCACATACGCGAGCAGGTGGTTTTGGTCGATCAGGTAGGAAAATCTTACCTGCTCGTACCAAAAACCACCTGCTCGCGTTTAAACCTGACTTAATTAGGTAAGCTTGTACTGCCCCCGCGGCTACACCCCATGAATCGCTATGTACTGAACCTAGTCGTGAGGGATGATGAGCGGAAGGGGGTGTTGGCGGATTGTCGAAAAGGCAAAGCAAAATCGCCCGTGACATCGCGCGTGTCTTAAATACACTAGCACGCGTGATCCGGGCGATTGCTAACCTAGTAGACGTTATCAACTGGTAGATCTAGTTGATGAACGCCATCGCAGTGAGGCACCCAGACCTGCCAGTATGGGTTCCTCACTGCCCTAACTATACAGCACAGATATAGTCCGGAACAACGGCTGAGGCCGTGAGCGTAGGGCTATTTTCGACGTTCACGGCGCACCTAAACCACCTGCTCGCGGTATAGAGTGCATCGCCCATGAACCTGCCATGCTTACAGTCACCACAACCTTAAATGTAATCTGCGTAACATCTAGGAAGTTACGGATTTTTCCGGTTTAATGAAGGTACAACCTATAAAGAACTCTTGATAGGTTGAGACTATAAGCGATGATGCTGTAGCTACAGCCCCTCATAAAATCTCAGTTAGGAGTCACCATGAAGGCAGTTGTTTACCACGGTCCAGGCAAGCGAGCTTGGGAAGAAGTTCCAGACGCCGCCATCCTTGAACCCACCGACGTCATTGCTCGCGTTGATACCACCACCATCTGCGGCACCGACCTGCACATCCTCAAGGGTGACGTTCCCGAGGTTGAAGAAGGGCGCATCCTGGGCCACGAAGCTATCGGCACGATTACCGAAGTCGGCTCTGCGGTCACTGATTTGAAGGTTGGCGACCGCATCATTATTCCGGCGGTCACGAACTGCGGCAAGTGCTCATACTGTAAGGACAATAAGCCTTCGCACTGCCAGACCGTGGGCGGTGTCGGCTGGATTTTCGGGTACATGATTGACGGCACCCAGGCTGAGTATGTGCGCATTCCTTACGCTGAGACGTCGGTTCACATGGTTCCCGAGGGACTGACCGACGAAGATGTTCTCTTCCTCACGGATGCGCTTCCGACCGGTTTCGAGATGGGTATTCTCAACGGCAACACCAAACCCGGCGATACGGTGGCTGTTATCGGCGCAGGTCCGGTGGGTCTGGGCGCAATTATGACGGCGAACCTGTGCGGTGCCGGGCGCGTGATTACCGTCGATATGGACGATAACCGCATGAACAAGGCACTGGAACTGGGCGCAACCGATAAGGTAAACGCCGCCGATCCGGACTTTATCGAGAAAATTAAGGCCCTCTCCCCCGATGGTTTGGGCGTGGATGTGGCGATTGAGGCTGTGGGCGTGCCGCAGACCTTCGAGACCTGCACCAAGATCGTGCGCCCCTACGGCAACATTGCGAACGCGGGTGTGCACGGTAAGCCAGTGGAGCTGCCGATTAACACCATGTGGATCTCCAACGTAAACATCAACATGGGTCTGGTGAACTGCAACACCGTGGGCAACCTGCTGAATATGGTGCGTTCGGGCCGCCTGAACGCAAAGGCGATGGCAACCCACTACTTCACCTTCGACCAGTTCGAGGAAGCATACGACCTGTTCGCAAACGCCGCCGAGCATAACGCGGTGAAGGTTGTTATCTCGCGCGAACCGATTAAGAAGTAGGGTGTAAGCCCCTAAGCTAACCCCTCCGGGTTCTTTACCGTCCTTCCCGGAGGGGTTCCTTTCGCCCTCTTTCCCGGAGCCAGCCATATTTACCGGGGGTGGTGCACTGTAAAAAGGCTCTTTATTCCAATAAAGCGAGTTTTCCCCATCTTTATTGGAATAAAGAGCCTTTTTATGCAGGAATCTGCTCAAGATAAGCGTTGCTTTACCGACCCTTCGCCAGGTTTTCGAGCTTGGTCACCAGCGCATCAGTGTCTCGGGATGCGCTGCTGAGCACACGATAGATCACGCGCCTCTGTGCAGCCTGGCGTACCGCATCCCGACCTTGCGGCACTCCCCCGCCAGCGCGGGTACGCTCATCGGCTAACTCTTCGGCACGCATGGCGGCGTAGTTGATCTTGGCGGCGAGCTGCATCCTATCCCGTTCCAGCTGAACACCAGCCCACGAGACGGGCCTGCTGGGGAACGGGCTGTTTGATTCGTCCGCTGCACCCCGGATGCGCTGCGCCTCCTGGGTCAGCTGTGTTGCGTCTACCGCGTCGCCAGCCTGTTTGTACATATCAAGCAGAATATGGAAGTTCTTCGCCTTCTCGCTGAGATACTGCGCGTTGGTTGCCGCGCCTTGAGCTTCGGGGCTCTGGTTCTGATTCGACGGGGTTGACGAAGCCTGCGCGGCGTTCGCAGCCGGAGCGGTCAGAGTCGAACCAACCGCGAGCGCGCCCGCAGCGGGAATGCCAACAGCGGCGGCGCGCAGGAATCGGCGGCGTGAGGTACCCAGTTCAGTCATATGTCCTCCTTATTTATGCGGTGTTAAAACACCATGAGGTGCAGAGTCAGCGCCATTAGGATAAGCGCCAACGCCGCACCTCATGATGCGAAACCGGTAAACCGGTTGGTAGTTTTTAACCGTAACTCACCTGAACACGTTTTTTAGTCAGGGTACGGTTATGCACTACCGTGTTGTCGAGCAGGTTACAGACTGTGTGCTGTGTAGGTTCTCACGCCTTAAGAGTAGTTACCTTCAATAAGCTTGCGCTGAAACACGACAATGGTCGGTGAGGGACCATCAAGAACCCCGTCTGCGGTTTGACCCAACCAGCTTTGCAGAGCACTGATTGTAGAGGGTCCGATCAAACCATCAGCATCCGTCCCGAGCCACCGCTGCAAATCTTTGATGGTGTCTGAGCCGGAGGCGGCATCGTCAGAAACCCACTGCCAACCGCTCGTCAAACCGGGATTAGCACTTGACTGGGATGCGAGCTGACTGTCGATCTGCCCATCAAGGGGAAGACCGCCCTCCACCGCAGAGTTTACGGCGGCTATGCTGTTGAGACGCTTCTGCAGCTCAACCGTTGTTTCTGAGCCCCAGTACCCATCATCTGTAAGAGCATGTGCTGCCGGGGCAGTCACGAGGGTCGAACCGAAGGCGAGCATACCCGCAGCGGGAACGCCGATAGCGGTAGTACGCAACAGCTTACGGCGGGAAAGTCCGGTATTTTCGAGAGTCATAGTATTCCTCCTTCACATCACCACATACGAGGTGAGAACATGTCACGCCATTTTCGCGATAACTTATCTTTTAACGAGAATGAGAGTTCAGGTAGTTTTGCAGAGCTTCGATCGTTGGCGAGGGACCATCAAGAACCCCGTCTGCGGTTTGACCCAACCAGCTTTGCAGAGCACTGATTGTAGAGGGTCCGATCAAACCATCAGCATCCGTCCCGAGCCACCGCTGCAAATCTTTGATGGTGTCTGAGCCGGAGGCGGCATCGTCAGAAACCCACTGCCAACCGCTCGTCAAACCGGGATTAGCACTTGACTGGGATGCGGGCTGACTATCGATCTGTCCGTCGTGGGAAAGCACGGGATGCCCAGTTTCAAAGGCTGGGGCATTTATGCTGTTGAGACGCTTCTGCAGCTCAACCGTCGTTTCGGAGCCCCAGTAACCATCAACCTCAAGCGCATTCGCACTCGTCGCGGTTACCAAGGTCGAGCCGAAAGCAAGCATACCCGCAGCGGGCACACCAATGGCGGTAGTACGCAACAGCTTACGGCGGGAAAGTCCAGAATGTTCGTTCATCATTTTTATCCTCCTCACATATCTAGAAATTGCGGAGAAAAATCGGGTAACCGATGTATTTTCAGTATGTTGAATTAGTCATAGGTAACCACGATAAGCTCGGACTGAAGCTTCTTAATGGTTGGAGACTCTTCGCTCAATACCCCATCCTGAGGGAGGTGATAACGCGCCTGAAGCGCAGAGATAGTCTGCGAGCCCATGAGCCCATCCTGGGTCACTTTGAGCATGCCCTGAAGATTCTTGATAGTTTCTGAACCGGAGGCGGCATCATCAGAAACCCAATCCCAGCCACTCGTCAGCCCGGGGTTAGCACTTGCTTGAGATGCAGGCTGACTTGAGACGATGCCGTCTACCACTGCGAGTTTAGCGAGCCTCTGATACATACGTGTAGTTTCACTTCCCCAGTAACCATCAACTGCCATAGCAGCGTTCGCAGCTGGCGCGGTCACGAGGGTCGAGCCAAAGGCGAGCATACCTGCAGCGGGTACGCCAATGGCGGTGGTACGCAAGAGCTTACGGCGGGAAAGTCCAGGATTTTCAGTCATACTATTCCTTCCTCAATCAAGGTTTATAAAAGGTTTGAAGCGATCTTGGCACCAGTCAAAAGCTCACAAGCCCCAATATCACTTCTTCACACAACTTAGTTGCGAATTATTTATTCAAAGAGGCTGGCGGCGTCACGATCAGCATCTTCAACAGCCTGAACTGCCTGGTCTCGTTCTTGAGCCATCGCTTCAGCCTTCTGCGCAGCATCACGCAGATCCGCAGCGGCAGAATCATTAATCGCGATGTTATCCTGGTCAAACTTATTTGCTAGATCTGTAGCGTCCCGGGCTTCTTGATGAAGCTGCTCAGATTCTGCCTGCATTGCGCCTGTCGAGTTATCGGCAATCCCTGCATTCGCCGCCGGAGCCGTCATGAAGCCAAGCGCTAACAGGGCACCCACAATGGGAACCACAAGCGAGGTGACGCGCATCAACTTACGGCGAGGACGATCAGACTTACGAAGTATCATTTTTTCTCCTCAATTAGTTCGAATAGGACTGTGCACTATAAAAAACCGGTGAAAGAGCAACACCGGGTTTTAACCGACGTACTGATTAATCTCATTCTGCAAAGCCTCAATAGTCGGTGATGGACTATCTAAAGTTCCATCCGCCGTCAGGCCATAATGCTCTTGTAAAAGCTTGATATGAACGCCTGTGATGCTGTAGCCAGTTACATTCGCACCCCAGCTCTGGACTTTGAGGAAAATATTTTGCGAGCTAGTTCCGGATCCTAGCCACTGATACATGGCCAGCATGGTTGGGGAACCAGAGGCCTGTGCATCATCGACCCATTCCCAACCGCTGACGATACCCGAGCAGGATGGAGCCATACTTGATGGCTGAGAACTAATAACTCCATCCACCGACAACCCGGCCCCACGCACGGCATTCATGAAGCGTTGGAGCCCCGCAGAGGTTTCCTCGCCCCAGTAACCATCAACGCTAACCGCACTCGCACTTGTTGCGGTCACCAGAGTGGAGCCGAAAGCCAGCAAACTCGCGGCGGGTACGCCTACAGCGGCAGTACGCACCAGCCTGCGGCGAGAAATACCAGAATGTTCGTTCGTCATTTTTATCCTCCTTCAGGATGAAAATATATGTTCGCAGAGAAGCACCAACGTGCTTTTCACGCATCATCAAATCTCACGCAGAGCTAACCGACATACTGGCTAATCTCGTTCTGCAAAGCCTTGATAGTCTCCGAAGGTCCATCTAGGCGACCATCTGCCGTGAGACCGTAGTGATTTTGCAGAGCTTTGATGGTATTGGGGCCAATCGTTCCGTCAGCCTCAACGCCGCCCAGCCAACGCTGCAGGTAATAGATGGTGAAGTCGTAGCCTTGCGCTCCCCCATCGGATTCCCATTGCCATCCGCTGCCCAGCCCGGGGTTTGCGGACTGCTGAGATGCAGGCTGATATTTCACGACGCCATCTTCATACCCGTATGTAGGCTGACCGAGTTCCTGCGCAAATATATTGAAGAAAAACTTTTGAAGCTGCGAGGTTGTCTCGGAACCCCAATAACCATCAGCCTCAAGTGACTGAGCAGCTGGGACGCTAACGATGCTGAACCCCAGCGCCAAAACGCCTGCGGCGGGAATGCCTATGGAGGCGGTGCGCAGCAAGCGACGACGCGAAATACCAGAATGTTCATTCGACATAGTGATACCCTCCTTTGCGTATTTTCAGGTACAGAAAGCTAGAGCTGGAAGATGTCTTCCTTGTCGGGATGATGGATATACCACTAGATGGCCGATCCACCCTCCCGACACGTGAAGAACTGTCACATTGGATTAGCCAACGTACTGGTTGATCTCCTTTTGCAAGGCCTTAATGGTCTGCGATGGAGCTGACAGAACGCCGTCGCGGGTAAGCCCATAATGGCCCTGCATGAGCTTGATGTGTGTAGGCGAAATTTGGTTATTGGACAAAGGTTCGCCCGTTTCTTGAATCAAAGACGCGCTCCCTTCTTGCGTCTTTGCCTCAAGAGTATCGTCTGGATCATGAGTCAGCCACATAAACATCAGCCCGATAGTGGGAGATCCCTTGGCCTGAGAATCTTCTACCCACTCCCAACCACCAACGATGCCGGAGCAGGAAGAAGCCATGCTCAAAGGCTGAGAGCTGATCATGCCATCAACGTCCAATCCAGCACTCAGAAAGGCATTCAGAAATTTCTGAAAACCTGTCGAGGTCTCCGAACCCCAGTAGCCGTCAACATCAACAGCATTCGCGCTCGTTGCAGTTACCAAGGTCGAGCCGAAAGCGAGTAGACCAGCAGCAGGCACGCCAATAGCGGTAGTACGCAACAGCTTACGGCGAGAAAGTCCAGGATTTTCGAGAGTCATCAGGAATACCCTCCTTTGCGTATTTTTCTGGTGCAGGAAGTTGGAGAAGATTTCAGCACACCATAAAACCATCACCGGTAGTAGCGTTAATTATTCTTCGCTATCTCATCATTGTCTGCGCGAAGGTAATGGTTAATTTCATTCTGCAGAGTCAGAATTGTCGGCGACGGTCCATCTAGTGTTCCATCCGCTGTCAGTCCATAATGGGCTTGCAGGGCACTGATAGTCTCAGAACCAAAAATCCCGTCAGCTCCAACACCTAGCCAAGTTTGCATCGCAACTATTGTTTGGGAGCCAGATGCTTGAGCATCATCAACCCACTCCCAGCCACCAGCAAGACCGGGACATGAAGCCTGCAGACTTGACGGCTGAGAACTAATCACACCATCCACGCTCACCTGAGCATGCTGGGTAATATTTAAGAAAGTTTGGAGCCCACTGGAAGTTTTTGACCCCCACCAGCCATCAGCACCAACTAGCGCGTGATAAGCCTGCGCGCTCGGTGCGGTCACGAGGGTTGAGCCGAAAGCGAGCAGACCAGCGGCAGGCACGCCAATAGCGGTAGTACGCAGCAGCTTACGGCGAGAAAGTCCGGTGTTTTCGAGAGTCATGTTACTTATCTTCCTTTCACATGGTGGTTGGATACGCGCACTCGCCACTGTAGAACTACAAAAAGCATTGTGGATTGCGTACTATCTGTGAACGCCTCATAAAAGAAGGCGCAGGGTTATGACATTTCCTCTTCCGGAGCGAGGATTTTATTTAGAGTGCCCAGAATATATCTGCAAGAGCTACATACCAGCAACACATCTCAAAGTGATGTTTTGGTCACCTCATATAATGCATTTACTGCGTAGCGCTTTCCTGAACGCCTCTGCCCCTACCGTAGAAGCCACACGGGCGAGTTTTCAACCCTTTGAGGCTGTTTTGCTGTATCGCGCAAGACAGAAGTTCATGTATTTTATGCTCTATATCAGAGTGGTCATTGTTCAAAATTTTTAAATGTCATATTTCTTATTCGGGCATGTCACATAAAAATATAATGTTGTGGTCCGTAAGTTTTTATAAATACTTCATTCTTTAAATATTTTTTCTTAGGTGTTTCAAGAAGTAAATCTCTATAAGCACGCTTTAATCCCCACGAGCAGATGGTTATTGTGGCGAGCAGATAACAATCGATTATCTGCCCGCCACAATACTATCTGCTCGCGCCTCATCAAACCTGACGCATAGGAGGGGCTTTAGGATCCGTGAAAACTAATTCTAGGCCTGTTCTTCTGCCGCTGATCAGATAGATAATCAACAACAATGAGAACTGCAATAGCAACGTCTTGAAAACGCTGGTCGTACACAGTGATCTGATATTTGTCGCGCATCTTAAATCTAGGCGTATGAATAGCGGCAACGATACCTCCCTCAAGAACAATCTCAAAGTTACCTTCCCAGAAACTACCCCCGATCTGAAGCGGAGTCTGGTTGAGGTAGGCCTCTATGTTGAGCCCAGCGAGTTTAAACCGTTTGCGCATATACAGCTGGTCGCCAGTGGAAAAGCCAACATTGAAAACGGTACCGAGCCCAAGCTGCCGCTCCAGCGTGAACTGCACACCGGTCTCAACATTCGTCACATTCATGTTTTTGCCAAGAACCCGGTAGTTCTCATCAACCTGATATACCGTGTACCCGCCTTCGTCGGTGACGACATAGTGGTCGGTAATTTTGAAGATTTTCTGCGCCGCGTAAAGCTGCCGCATCATGCTCTCCTCTCTATGTGTTTCGGTGGTGTCGTTGGTAGCTCAACCATAGCACCGCGTATATCTTCAACAGCGGATTGTCTTCACCGTACACGTATGCCCCCCCAACAGAGGGAATGAGACTTTAGGCGTGGAATCGCCAGGTGCAGCCGAATGTAAAGGGATTCTAGAGCGATTCATCAGGCACTCCTTCGGATACCTCATGCTGCTTTTGTTCTGAAGATTTGTCTGTCTTTTTAATACTATTTGTCGTGACAACAATCATTAAGATGCCCAAAATAACCTCGTAAAGGGCTACTATAACCCCCACTATTGTAAAAGAGCTCTCGGCAGATGAAGATGGATCAAGAATCCGCTCTAGCATAAACGGCACATAGGTAACCTCGGAGATCGGGGCAACAATAAGGCCGTAAATATTGGCGCCTCGTATCCACCGAAACTTGACTGATCTCCTAAACCGCATAAACGCGACAACCTGCAAGATAACGTGAATCATGTAAGGAAGTGCAATAACGGCAATAATAAACATACCCGCCAAGATAAGATCATCATATCCACTGGGCGCAGATACCAAAACGTTAATGAATACACAGACAAAAACAACCAGTATGATGAGCGCCGGAATAATAATTAGAATATTCTTGATAGCCTGTGCTATGAGAAGAGGCTCGCGGGTGTTGGGATCTATATCAAACTGTTTTGATATGCGTTTATGAGGCTCTTCCTTTCCCTCAGCGCCCTGAAACCCCGGGGACGCTTGGGGATCCAAGGACATCTTACCGTCGGTGCTTTCTAGACCATACAGCTGTGTATATTTGGGCTCTTGTTGGGAATTCTCCGGATTATTCGATGCACTTTGCTTTTCCACGGGAGGCTGCGGGTCATTATTGTCAGCGGTTGAAAAATTCTTATCGGTGCTCATTGCTGTTCACCCTGATCTTGCTTTTGCGACCTAACGTTAACGTGCTGCCAAGAAATTTCTACAATCGGATCTTCATGGTGCTTCTTCAAGGATTCTGATTCATCACCCACCTCGTGTATCCTTCCCTGAGAACTGTGTAGAGCATCATCATATATTCGAGGTTTAGCGACAGTGACTCCCTTGTCCTGAAAATCATGCGGAGAGTTTTTCTTGATCACACTCATCACAACGATCATGATGATGCTGATAACAGCTTCAGAAGCAGGAGGAATTAGTACCCAAGGCAGCGCCTGACCCTCTAAACCTGGTGCACTGTCAGAGGCCAATTGGATAAAATAAGTAGCACAAATAGCCCCATAAGGCGACACAATCAGCAGACTATACAGATTAGTTCCTATAACCCACGCGATCCGAGTTTCTTTCTTTGCCCGTGACCATGCCACAGCCTGCAAAACAAAATGCAAACCAAAAGGCCATGAAACAAAGAAGAAAACAAGAGCGCCATGGATCCATGGTATTGCTAATATGGCCTCAATGAGGGTCCTTATAATCTGCACAGCTATAAGAGCAGGAGGAAACGAGTTCTGCCCCTCAGTCGAATCTGCCGCTGATTCTTTCTCTATCTCATGAATATCTTGAGCCTGGACCGTTCCATGCTCAGGTTTTGGAAGGTTCTTATCAGTAGTCATGGATTCACCCTAAGCTTATAGCCTGGGTATTCAGTGAAAGCTCCCTGAATATTCTCAAAAAATAATACTTTTAATTTATCCGATACTAAAAAGGCTCTTTATTTACATAAAGCAAGATTTCTAACGCTTTATTAAAATAAAGAGCCTTTTTCGCACCCCGAGATATGCGTATTACTCAGGTGAACCTTCCGATGCCGACTTCGGGGAATCCGCACGAGCACCATCAGCGGCACTATCTATGCCATACGTTTCTGCCGAGCCAGCATCCTCGGTGCCCGCATTCTTCTGTGACTTCTGCCCCTGCTCTCTGCGAACCTGAACCAGCGGAATCTGCCCGGTGCTGAGATCCTCAACCAATTCGTCAGTCAGAGTCGGGCCGTTCACCACCTGAGGCTGCGAAGCTGCCACGGACTCAGCCTCCGAGGCGTCACTCGCCGCATCGTCAGGGTGCTCGGTATAGAGGGGCACCGCATCCGTCGCCGGTTCAGCCTGCATAAGCACCCGACCCTTCTTGCGCTTGCGCCTAAAACGCTTCTTCTTGCCCGGCTTGAGTTCATGAAGCTGCACGTCAAGCCCGGATGTCGCAGTTGCCCCCGCACCCTTCGGCGGTTTACGTTCCAGAGTGTAGATAATGCGCGCTGGCCTTGGCTCCATACCGATCTTGGCGCGCATCCAGTTAATGATGCGGTCTAGCCGGTTGTAGTCTGCGGTCGCCTCAACCACCTGGTGGTTACGCGGAATCATGCCCACATCGCTGAGCACGCGCGGATATTCATCAATCTCTTGAATGCCCGCCATGTACATGTTCTCACGGAACTGCTGCGCAAACTCGTGCTGCCCAATAAAGAGCAGGTCAGAGTAGGTTTTTGCGGTCAGCCGCTCGGTGTATGACTGTACGGAATCGCGGCTGCCTCGCTTGGCGCCGTAGGTGTCCCAGAAATAGAAGTACACGTTATTGGCGATAATCGCCGAACGAATCTTGTTTTGCAGATACCAGAGGCCACCAACGGCGAGAAGCCCAATAATGATAATGACGAGCGAGCCAACCGGAATTGAATAGTCCACATAGTTATCGGCACTGCGGGTTATAAACATGCGGTACAAATACGCACCGAACGAGACCAGCACCGGAATACCCAGAAAAATGGTAGCTATCGGAATCCAAATAAATGCGAAAAGCCACAGAATAAGACGATAGTAAATAATGGAGTCGCCAAACCCAATGGGGGTAGGCTTTACGGGAGAATGCGCGCGTTTCATCAGAAGATTGAACAGGCGGTTATTCTCGATACCGACCTTACGCAGCTTCGATTCGAGCGATGCCCGCTTGAGGAAAACCCGGTAATTTTCAAGGATCTCGCGCTGTTCGGCGGTAATTTCATCCTCGGGCGGCAGGTCGCCAATATCGATTCCCGCTTCCGCAAGTAATTTGCTCCACAGCTCTAAGCGGGCAAGTTCCGAGGGTTTGGCCTGGGTTTGTGATTGGTAGTTTTTATAGGAGATGAAAATGGTACTGGCGCCGATGGCAAGCGTGACCATAGGCGCCATCCAGTCTTTAATATCCACGTGGTTATCCTCCCGGCGCGCGGCGACTGTAGCGACTGCCCTTGTGCGCATCCTAGTAGCCTGAATGCGCGTATGCGGCGGCAAAGAACGCGTAAGCTGACGCGGCACCTACTCGCTGAAGCTGGTACTTCTACCGTAACATCTGAGCTTCTTTCTGCCGCGTTCATTTGGTTTCCACGTAAAATTTTATTCCCTGAATTATGGGTCTTCTGCGGTCTTTCCGGCGCGTTCGCGGCATCTTTTCCGCGCTAAAAGAGCCTTGATGTGAATAAAGAGTATTTTCGCCGCTTTATTCGCATCAAGGCTCTTTTTAGCAGTGAAACCGGAGTTCGATCTAGTGCTCTGCTTTCTCCAGTTCGGCGGGTGCCGAGCGGAGCATCCGGTAGGTGAAGACCGACAGCACCGCCAAAAGCACGGCGCTAAAGGTTGCGGTTACCAGCACGCCCGAATCGAATGCGGCATGCGCCGAATGCAGCAACTCGGCACTTAGATCCGAGGGAAGCTGCCCGGCAACTGCGGTCGCGCCACCGAGGGTTTCGCCCGCTGCATGGGCCGCATCCGCATTAAGACCGGCGGGAACCGTCACCTGTGCACGGTAAATTGCGGTCAGCATGCCGCCGATCACCACGGTACCCAGCACGGTGCCAAACTCATAGGCGGTCTCAGAAATCGCCGATGCAGCACCCGCCTTATTCGCCGGAACGCTGGAAAGAATCAGGTCATTTGAGATGGTCTGCGCCGCACCCACGCTCAACCCTAAGAACATGAAGGAAAGCATGAGCAGAAGGTCGTTGCGCGAACCGAAGAACACCACAAACAGGTACCCGAGGGCACCCAAGGCAAGCCCTGAAGACACAATCACCGCCGGGTGGAACCGCGAAACGAGCTTAGCGGCGTACAGGCCCGCAACAATGGTGCACGCCAGACCGGGAATCAGGAACAGTCCAGCCTGCATGGGAGAGTACCCCGAAACCAGCTGCAAATGCTGCGAGACGAAGAGCAGGAACCCAACATCTACGAACATGGCGAACAGGTTCGCCAAAATCCCACCGGTGAACACGGTGTTTTTGAAGAGGCGAACATCGAGCATGGGGGTGGTTCCCGCACGCCCGCGGCGCAGCTGACGACGCACGAAGAAGAAACCGAATACGGCACCAATAAGGGCGGTACTGAGCGCGAGCGCATCCACGCCTGCCTCAGAAATATGGGTGAGGCCGAAGGTTATGCCGATCATGGCGATCATAATTAGCAGGATGCTCACCATATCGAGCGGGCCGGGGTTTGGATCTTTCGATTCGGGCACGGTCATGGGTGCGAGGGCGAGGAACGGTACGAGTACGGGTACCGCCATGAGGAACACCGATCCCCACCAGAAATGGCTCAGTAGGAATCCGCCCACGACGGGGCCGAGCGCTGCACCGGCGGAGAAGCCTGCCGCCCACACTGCGATTGCGGTGCGGCGTTCTTTCGGGTCACGGAAGATGTTGCGAATGAGTGAGAGCGTGGCGGGCATGAGCATGGCGCCAAAGAATCCGAGTACGGCGCGGGCGATGACAAGCAACAGGGCGGTGGGCGCGAAAGCGGCGAGTGCTGAGATAACTGCAAACCCGACGGAGCCGATCAGCAGGATCTTACGCCGCCCGATGCGGTCCCCCAGGCTTCCCATAGGCACGAGCAGCCCGGCGAGCACGAGCGAGTATGCGTCTACGATCCAGAGCTGTTCGCTGGAGGATGGTTCGAGCGCCTGCGCGATTGAGGGTACGGCGAATGCGAGCACGGTGTTATCGACCGAGACAAGCAGCACCGGCAGCATGAGCACGGTCAGGGCAATCCACCGTTTGATTTTCTGATCGGGCGCGTGAATAGGCAGCGCCTCGGTGACGGGGTATGAGTTGTTCATCGTCGTGTTTACAAGCATCTGGGAGTTTTCGGCACTTGCGGCAGATGCGCCGGGCGGCAAGTGCTCATAGTCCGCAGAGGGGTTGCTGCTAGAGGCTTTGCTTGGGGTAGTAAGGATGCGCCGCGCAGGCAACCACGGACACACTAACTATACCAACTAGACGGTAAAGTTTCTAATCCGTAGAATGGTGATTATGACTACCCCAGCCAGCGCATCCGAACCCCGTGCGACCCGCGCCAACAACTCGCGCGAGCAGATTCTAGACGCTTATGAACATCTGCTGGTACAGGCCGGTGAACGTGCTGCAACCCTTGATGCGGTCGCCGCCCAAGCGAAAGTTTCTAAGGGCGGTCTGCTCTATCATTTCGGTTCGAAAAAGGCGCTTTTTAAGGCGCTTTTAGACCGCACCCGCACCTACGCAGACGAAGACCTTGAGAAGATGCGCGCCGCACCCGAGGGGGCCAGCGCCTATTACATCAACACCTCAACCTTTCAGGGCACCCCATTCGATATATGCCTGGTTGCCCTCTCGCGGTTGGCGCAGGATAAGAACCCAGCGGCACGCGAACTCATGGACGAAATCCAGGGGCAGTGGTATGAGCTGATTCGCGCGGAGATTGGGGACGATAAGATGGCGCGCACCGTGCTTTTACTGGGGGACGGTATGTATTACAGTGCGGCGTTTGCGGGAGGCATGGCGAACCCGGCGGCGCGCAAACGCATCAAGGCTGATCGGGATATTCTGCTGGATGCGCTCGACATTCTCAGGCGCGCAGCACGGTAGTGTTCGTATCGGCGGTATAACACCGCGAGCAGATAGTATTTCGACGAAAAGATAGCAATCCGTTATCTGCTCGTCGAAATACTATCTGCTCGCGGGGAAGAAGCGGGCAAGAAACAGCCTTTACCTCTCGAAGGTGCGATGCAGTTTCGCCAGCGACAGCGCAATATTACGGCGGTTACGCGCGAACGCACCAACCATACGAAATACGGGCGTAGCAGGAATGAACCCGAAGATTTTCGCCTCGGAAGCATCCCAGGTTTCACGCACGGTCACGGTGCCGTCGTGGTTATCTGCGATCTCCCAGGTCCAGTAGTGGTCGAGGGGCATGCGCCAGGAGAGTATCTGGTTCTTCTCGGCGCGCACGACCGTGGGAGACATGCGGTATGGGATGCCCAGGAACATTTTTTCGGTAAAGGTATCGCCCTCGCGCAGTTCGGGGGTGTCGCCGGATACCAGCCCGCGCACCGAACCGCCTCCGTCAAGCTCGGTATGGCGAGCAGGGTCGGCAATCAGGGCGTACACATCACTTGCCGCCGCCCGCAGAGTAGTTTCGGCGGAGATAATGGCGGGATCCGTCTCAAGGAATTTTATCTGTGCAGTAGTCATATCTTTAACCCTACGCCCGTGAACACCCCACGACTAGCCGCGAGCAGGTGGTTTTTAGCCCGAGGAGGTTGGAAAATCCTACCTTGTCGCGGAATCCGACCTGCTCGTGAATCTGAAGCTCTGCCCGCGCGAGTGCATCCTGTGAAAGAATAGAAGTGTTCCGTATCTTGCGTATTAGGAGTCGTTATGATTTTTATTGTTGTGAAATTTCCCGTCAAGCCCGAATACACCGAAAAATGGCTGGATTTAACCCGCAACTTCACCGAGGCAACCCGTGCCGAACCCGGAAACAAGTGGTTTGAGTGGTCGCGCAGCGTTGAGGATCCGAACGAGTTCGTGCTGGTAGAGGCGTTCGAGGATGACGGCGCGGCGGCGCACGTGAACTCCGCGCATTTCGCCCAAGCTATGACCGATATGCGCCCGGCCCTGCGCGAGACTCCGAAGATTATCTCCCGTCAGATCGACGGCGACAGTTGGGGTGCTATGGGGGAGCTGAACATCGAGAATTAGCCGCTTTACATCAAGAGCCTGACTATGCAGCGCGTGTATCCGCCGGATGCGCGCGCCGTAAGTCGTGCGACGCCGTTTTTACCCTTAAGATGGTTATAGTGCACACAAAAATAAGTACAGGAGTCATGGATGAACTCATCACCACATTACCAAGCTGAGGTCCCCGAAGAACACGAGGTCGACCACAGTTCGGTTTCGTTAGCGGTTTCTACCGTGATTCTTGCATTACGCCACAAAAAGAATAGTGCGCGCCCAAGTCTTTGGCTGCCGCTGGTGCGCCGCCTGCGCGAGCCCTATAAGGGTCAGTGGGCGCTTCCTGGCGGTCCCTTGCAGTCCCAGCAGTCCCTAGAGCAGGCGGCGGGGTACACGCTCAAGCGCGCGACCGGTCTTGAGCCTGGGTATTTGGAACAGCTGTATGCGTTCGGTGATGTTTTGCGTGCCCCGGAGGCGCGTGCAGCGCGCATCAACGGCACGCCGGTTCCGGCGCCTGGGGCGGATCATGAGCGCGTGGTTTCGGTGGTTTATTGGGCCTCGATCCCGGCGACTGAGGTTTCGCAGACTCGCGTGCACGAAAATATTCGCTGGTTCCCGGTAGATGAGCTTCCCGAGCTGGCTTTCGACCACAACGAGATTGTGGAGTACGCCCTGTATCGCCTGCAGAATAAGGTCGAATATTCGCGTATTGCGCACTCATTCTTGGGCGATGAGTTCACGTTGGCACAGCTGCGTGAGGTGTACGAGGCGATTCTCGGTCGCCCGTTGGATCCCGCGAATTTCCGCCGCCAGATTGCAGCCTCGAAATCGATTATTGATACCGGCCGGCGCATTGAGGGCACCCGCCACCGCCCGCCGCGCCTGTACCGTTACAACACGGCGCAGGCTTATGCGGATGCGGGCCCGCTGGGCATGTACCGCGAGCGCCGCGAGTCTTAGACGAGTTCTGGGAGCGGCAAGTTGCGTCGCTCAGGGGTCGTTATTTCGATCGTGTGGAGTACTGGTACCACGTTTAAAAACTGGTGGAATATCAGACACTCTAAATCCGGGAGTGTTTTCTTCAACGGGAGCAGTAAAGTGCTATCGCATGAAGAAAACACTCCCGTTTTTGTACTCTCCGCGTCATTACGTCCCGGTCAGCAGAAAATCTTGCACTAAGAACCCTTTCTACTATGGCAAATCCTGCGGCGATTGATAGCGAAGAACTCTCAGACATTAAATTTTGATGTCTACACATAAATAACAGAGCCAGCCATGAAAAATTTTCATGTGAGCTTCTTACTAAAGCACAGTGTCAAGACAAATTCAGCGGTATACCGGCTTTTTCAGACATAAATTCCTCACATCAGACATGAAAAGTTTTTTCCTGATGAATAATTTTCGTAGATGGAGTATTATATTTTTGTTCTCTGCGTAGAACAGGAATACACCAATGGAAGGTAGTTATTACAGTAACCAACCTCCACTCAACAAACCTAATAAGACAGGCACCTACGCACTCATAGGCTGCCTGGGATGTGCCGGACTATTGGCACTTGTCCTTGTCATTGTTGGAGTATTAGCTGTCATTGGCGCATCGTCTCCTAGCAAGTCAACATCGACAAGTCCCACCGCTGTCGCTTCTTCTCACATGCCCGAAGAAGCAGCCTCAGGCAGCACCGCCGCGCAACCTCCCACTGAACAAAAGAAAGAAGAACCGCCACAAAACACTCACACAACCACAAAGAAAAATACACGTAATGTGACCATCGAAGTAACCGCGTCAGGCTCGGGACAGGTTTCCTATGGAGCCTCGGGTTCTTTCAATACAGCAAAATTTGAAGATTCATGGTCATACACCGAAGAAATCGGCAAGAGAGATTATTACAGCGTTTCCGTTAGTGGAGACATTTTCAATTCTGATGATTCACAGGTCGTCACATGCAAACTCATGATTGACGGCAAAGTTAAATCAGAGAAAAGTGCCACCGGTAAATACGGTCACGCTTATTGCTCTACATTGTAAAAACCGAATAAACATACTCATCACGCAGAGATCTATAATTACTGCGGTACCAATGGCCAGTGCCGTTATCACTCAGATCACTTACAAAGGAAAACACTGATGTCTCAACCTCCAGCACCTCAATACCCTGTGCCCGCACCCAAGAAAAAACCTATATGGCCCTGGTTTCTTGGTGGCGGCTGCCTGATCATTCTTCTTATTTTCGCAGGATGCTCAGCGCTAGTTTTTGCTGGCGCAAAATCTGCGTCAGATTCCATTAGTTCTGCGTCAGCTCATGCAGACGAAGATATCAAAGTTGAGCTAGTAGCAACCTCCACTGGTAAAGGGCATGTGACCTACGGACCATCCCTCTCAAGCTCCACCAGCAGCGCAGATTTCGAGAACGAGTGGAAACAAGAAGCAGAGACTAAGCGCAAAGATGGTTATAGCCTTGACGTTAGCTCCTTCGATGAAGGCGTAGAAGTAACATGCAAAATCATCGTTAACGGCGAAGTTAAAGATGAGCAGAAAGCTACAGGGGATGGCTACTCTAGCGCACATTGCAATCTCTCTGCCGATTTTGGGTATGGAGATAAGTAACCGAAAATACCTGAAACCAGCTACCGGGGCTTAATTAGTAAGCAACAGTAGCTTATGATGGAACAGAGCTCCGGCATCTTTGAAGGTGCCGGAGCTCGATGTTTACAAGAGTTCGAGCAGAGCTTACGAGGCACTTTGTCCGACGTCAGCCTCGCGCCAGCTGGCACTAATGTGTAAATATAAAAGCTATCTGCGTATATACGCGTTCTGCAGCCTCAACGTGGAAAGGGATCGCTAGTGACAGTCAGCAGCAGGTATGGGGCGCGGGCGGCGGAATATTGTGAGGCACTGGGGTCGCTCGATCAGATGGAACCGACTGATATTGCCCTAATCAAGTCGTGGGGCGCATCCGTGCCAGGCGGTATTCTTGATGCCGGATGCGGCCCCGGGCATTGGGCGCGCCTGCTCGCCTCCGCAGACCGGCCCGTCACCGGTATAGATGTAACCCCGAATTTATTGCCCATGCCCGCGCCGCCTCTAGCGCCCCAAATCTTAACTTCGAGGTCATGGATATGGCACACACGCCCTATACTGACGGGTCTTTTGTGGGAATTCTCGCCTGGTATTCGCTCATTCACACACCGCCAGCTCACCTTACCGGCACACTCACCGAGTTCTATCGGCTGTTGACTCCGGGAGGAAGCCTTCTTCTGGGGATGTTTCTGGACGAACACGGCTTGCCCCTCGCACACGCCGTGACTACCGCCTATTATGTGAGCATTCCAGAGTTTTCCGCGCTGTGCGAGAAGGCCGGGTTTACGGTGGAAGAAGTTCACACCCGCCGCACTGGGAGACACCGCGACCACCTTGCGATAGTGGCGTGCAAGCCAGAGTGATACAGAAGTGCTGATGTCGGCATGGGAGTTCCGGGAGCGGTTTCTTCATTTGGGAGCACCTTAGGTGCTCCCAAATGAAGAAACCGCTCCCGCTTGTGAGTATCCCGGTCGAAACAGAGATTAATGCGCTCCATGATTGACAGGCGCTATCGCCACTCCCTACACTAGAGGTTATCCGGGTCACATTCCGGATTGTCCCTACCTATTTCACCGAGGCGCACGGAAGCGCATCGGCACACGAGGAGGCACCAGCACATGAACGGCTCCCGAGCATAGCCCGGATCAAAACACCAGGTCAGAGCGCTTTTATGCGCCCACCCCATTACCCGGGCTTACGTGTATCTACACACCATGCTCGGGTTTTTTCATGCCCTCACGCCTAACGCGCGCTGCGCTGGCGGGGACCCGAGCACTAACCCGAAGGAACTCGGCCCATGCCACACCACATTACACTCGACCATATTTCGTATGCGCATCCGGGTGAACCACCGCTTTTCACCGATCTATCCGCCGTATTTTCCGCCCCGCTCACCGGGCTTATCGGCGATAACGGCACCGGAAAAACTACCCTCTTCAGGCTTATTCTTGGCGAGATAAAGCCTAGTCACGGCACAATCAGCGCCCCGCCGCGCATAGCGTATCTGCCGCAAGATTTGGGGTTGAGCGGGCATCAGCATCTTGCCGATATTTTTGGAATTACAAAAATTCTGCGGGCGCTTGATGCTCTGGAATCGGGCGACTACTCCCCCGACCTTTATGACACTATCGGCGACGCCTGGGATATTGAAGAACGCACTCTCGCGACCCTTGCCGGGTACGGTTTTAGTCCTGCGCTCGCCACGGATGCCGCCGACCCACACGCCATTCGCGACCTTCTGATGCGCCCCCTTAGCACCTTTTCGAGCGGTCAGACGGTCACTGCCGCCCTCGCCGCGCTTCTGCGCTCGAACCCCGAGTTTATCCTGCTGGATGAGCCCACAAATAACCTGGATTCCGCCGCGAAGAATCGGCTTTTCACGGCACTTGAAACCCTCGCCTGCCCGGCGCTCATCATCAGCCACGACCGAGACCTGCTCGCGCATATGAACGCGATTGCCGAGCTGCACGCCGACCGTGAGGGGCGGGCGCATCTGCGCATATATGAGGGCAACTACAACACCTACCGGGCGGCGCGGAAGGCCGAGGAGAGCGCCGCGCATCGCCGCGTGAGTGAGGCGAAAAATGAGATGCGTAAGGCGAAGAAAGAATGGATTCGTGCCCATGAAGTTATATCAGGCAATACCTCTCATGTTTGGAAAGACGACCAATCAGATACGATCCGAGCTCTTGCTAAAGACGCCTCGCGCCAAGCAGCGAATAAGCTACGCGGAACCCGCAGCTCAGGCCTTTCCAAAGCACAGTCTATCTACGAAGAAACCCAGGAGAACCTGCGCGTGCAGGAGTGTATCTATCTGGAACTCGCGCAGGATGCGCTCCCGGCGGGGCGGAAGGTACTGGAATTACAGCGGGTGGGGAAAGACTCTTGCGCGTCTGCGCAACAGAGTACCGAATTTAATAATGCACACACCCAAAATACTGTTTCACATGAAACACAACCTTATAAAGTTGATTATTCGTCCCGAAGCCAAGACTTTCCCGAGGCTCTTATCCTGACCGGGCCCGAGCATTTGCGCATTAGGGGAGCAAACGGCAGCGGCAAGACCATGCTTCTCAACGCGATAGCGCACGCAAATGACCCCGACTACCGCTCCCCCGTGTCACCTGCTTACCGGGTGCTCTACCGCTTGGACAACGCCGCGTATCTGCCGCAGCGCATCACGCTTGACCCTGAATGCACCCTCCTTGAAACCGTACAGCGGGCGAACCCGGGGGCGAGCGAACAGCATCTTCGCGACCAACTGGCGCAGCTGTTGTTCAGGCGCGAGAGCGTGCATCAACGCATTGGTGAGCTTTCCGGCGGCGAACGTTTTCGTGCCGCGCTGGCGACGGCTCTGCTCACCGACCCGGTGCCGCAGCTTCTTCTGTTGGATGAGCCCACGAATAACCTGGATATTTCGTCGGTGGATTGGCTGGTGCAGGCGCTCGACGCTTATACCGGCGCGCTCATCATCGTTAGCCACGACGAGGATTTTTGCGAGCGCATCCGTATCGACCGCACGCTCAGCCTTTCGGCAAAAGCCCTCGGGGAGGCACCGTGCTGAACATTCTTCGTTCCATCCCGTGGGCATTCCGTATAACCCTTCACACAGCGCCCGTTCCCTTCCTTGCCGCGGTTTGTACGACCCTGCTTCTCACGTTCATGCCGAGCGCGCAGGTGGTGCTGGTGAATGCTGCGGTGGGTTCGGTGGCCTCCGGCGATACTGCAGCATCACTCACGTGGGCCGCGGTAATCGGTGCCCTCGTGGCGGCGTACCTTCTGGTGCAGCGGGCAAGCATGTCGCTCTTCACCATAACAAAGGCGCGCGTGAATGCCGCCGCGCATCAGAAACTCAATACCACCCTGGCGCGGGTGAAGCCCGAGGTGATGAGTGAACCCGAGATGCAGAAGCATCTTCGTGCAGCCCGTGAATCTCTTACGAAGCAGGAGATTCCCACTCAGGCAAATTCCGTGGTGACTCTCATCGCCGCCGTGGCGATGGTTCTGCTGTTGTGCGCGACAATTGCAGGCACGAGCCTTCCGGCTGCGTTCTTCGTGGCGGGGTGCATGGTTCCGCTGTCCGCCGCAATGGTTCTGCTGGCGAAACGTGACTACCGTATCTACGGGCAGGTTTATGAGGACCGCCGTGAAGAGGCATATTTTCTGGATGCGCTCACCCACCCCAGCACAGCCCGCGAGATCGCGACCTTAGGGGCCGGTGGTTTCTTCGCCGACGGTGTGGCGCGGGCACGAGATCGTGCCACCGGGCGGGAATACAATCTGGAGGCAGTGCGCGGCATCGTGGTGGGGTTCGCCGGGCTCATCTGCTCGGTGTTGCTGATGGGTGCACTCTACTGCCTGATTAGCTCCGGGGCGAGCGCGGGCGCGATTGCCGGTGCGCTGGTGGGCACGCTCACCTGTATCGCGGCCACGCAGGATGTTGGCTACGCCTTCGGGCAGGTCTCGAACGGGGCGATGTCAATCGCTCGGTATCGCGCGTTTGTGGATAATCCGCGCTACGTGCTTGCTTCAGAGACAACGCATCATAATCCGCCCGCAACCGGTGATTCTCCGCGCGAACTCACTGTACGCAATCTGAGCGTCACCTATCCCGGGGCGGATGCACCAACGCTGCACCACGTGAACCTGCATATACAACGCGGGCAGATGGTGGCTTTGGTCGGTGCCAGCGGCGCGGGGAAAACTACGCTGGTGCGCGGACTTCTTGGGCTGACTCCCACCACCGCAGGCAGCGTGCTCTTCGACGATACTCCGGTCGACTCGCTAAGCGTGCAGCAGGTTTTTAGGCACGCCACCCTGCTCAGCCAGGACTACGGGCGTTATGAGCTGACCGTGCGGGAAAACCTGCTGTTGGGCACTCATGCGCAGGGCCAGGAGCCACCAAACGATCAGCATCTCTGGGATGCGCTCGAAAAGGCCCGCGCAACCGAGTTTGTTCGCGCCCTGCCCGCCGGTTTAGACACTCAACTGGGTGAGCAGTGGGGCGGGGTCGGGCTATCGGGCGGGCAATGGCAGCGTTTAGCGCTGGCGCGCCTGATCCTGCGTAATACCGCCCTATGGATTCTAGACGAACCAACCAGCGCTATCGATGCCCACGCCGAAGAGCAGATTTTCGCTACCCTACGCAAAGTTGCGGCGGATCACATGACGATTCTGGTCTCACATCGCGCCTGGACTCTCAAACACGCGGACGTCATTCATGTGGTGGATCACGGAACCATCGTTGAATCGGGTACCTACGCCGAACTATTAGGCGCTGGCGGGCGGTTCGCCGAAATTTTCGCCTCACAGATAGAGGATGCGCCGGAACACACGCCGTCGGGCTTGTCGATTGCTGACGGCGCCGAATCCGCAGACGACACCGGGTCTGCGGAAGAAGGGACACCATCGTGTTAAAAACGATTAGACAAACTCTCTGGGCCCTGCGGTATGCGCTGCGGGCGCATCCTATTCTTGTACTCAGCTCGTTCACCCTTCTCACAGTGCTCTCGTTTCTGCCCAGCGTACAGATGTTCCTCATAGCCGCAATCACCGACTCGCTCAGCGCCGGGGATGCGCACACTGCACTCACGTGGGCGGGCGTAACTGGGGGCGTGCTGGCGGGTAACCTTGCCCTGCAGCAGGTGTCTAATTCGCTGGATATGTCACTGCGGGCGGGTATGGCGCAAACAGGTATCCGGGCGATCGCCCGCAGGCTCGCTTCCCTCACCCCTGAACAGATTTCGCGCGGCTCATTTTCGCAGCGCTCGCGTGCCGCCCAGGATGCGGTCGCCAACGGCCACCTGCACACCCAAGTAACCAGCACCGGAGTACTTCTCTTCACGTTTCTTATGGTGGGTTCGCTCTGCGTCATGGTGGCTCGCGTCAGCTCTGCGGCGGCGGTATGCCTTCTGCTCTGCCTGATTCCGGTGACGTTCGTGGCGGGGCTGTACACACAGCGCAACGAGCAGGCCTGGGATAGCATTTATGCGCATAATCACCGGGCCTGGTACGCTACCAACCAGATAGCCTACCCAAATACCGCCGAAGAACTTTCGACCCTGAAAGCAGGCTGGTTCTTTGCGGCACGGGCTAACCGGCAACGCGGGCTGGCCGCTGACGAAGAGGTGAAACTTACCGCATATGCCCTGCGTTTGCAGGTAATATCGGGGGTAATGTACGCGGTATTCCTGGTGGGTGCACTAGGTTTTCTAGTGTCCTCTGGGGCAAGCGCGGGTATTATTTCCGGCGCGATAGTGGGCGCACTTTCCGCCATGATGTCGCTGACTGCAGCGAGTCACGATATGAGTTCGCTCGGCGCCGGGGCTAACGGAATTACACGGTATCGAGAGTTCCTGGAGGGCTCCGAAAACCCATCTCGCAAGGTGGCCGCCACTCTTGATGCACCGCTTAGCCGCGTGCGCATCGAGAACCTGTCCATCACCTACCCCAACGCTGAAAAACCCGTGGTGCGCGGGGTATCCTTCGAGATTGAGCGCGGTCAAACAATAGCGCTCGTGGGGGCAAACGGTGCGGGCAAGACCACGCTAGTACATGGGATTCTGGGCATGCTCGCTGCTCACGAGGGACGTGTTCTTTTCGACAATACCCCGGTGGATGCTCTCGATTCCGCCGAACGGCGCCGGCTGGCAACTATTCTCACCCAGGATTTTGGACGCTACGAGCTGACGGTTCGGCAGAACCTCCTCATGGGGATTTCCGGGCGCCCCGCAACCGACGAGCAACTGTGGGACGCACTCGAAAAGGCCCGCGCCGCCGAGTTCGTTCACGCGCTGCCTGCCGGTTTAGACACCCAGCTGGGTGAACAGTGGGGCGGCACTGGTCTATCAGGTGGTCAATGGCAGCGGCTCGCGCTGGCACGTCTGATTCTGCGCAATACCGACCTGTGGGTTCTGGACGAACCTACCAGCGCTATCGATGCCGAAACGGAGGAAGATATTTTTGCCTCTCTGCGCGAGATTACGGCGGATCATATGACGGTTCTGGTCTCGCATCGCGCATGGACCCTCCGCCACGCCGACCGTATTTACGTGATGGATGCGGGCGCAATCGTCGAATCGGGAACCTACACCGAACTAATGGCGCGCGACTCCTATTTCGCCCGGCTTTTCGCCTCACAGGCGGGGTGATGCTCGGTTGCTTCAGCCGACCCACCAATCCGGGAGCAGCTTTTTTATTCGGGAGCGATGAGAATACTCCCGTTTCTACGCCTCCCGCGCACAAGGTCAAGAATCGGGTCGTTTTCCACCCGGACCATCCGTATTCTCTAGTGTTGAGACCTTGAACTAGGAGAATCTTTGAGCATCACAGACCGTTCCGCAGCGAGCACAGACCCGATCGAGCAGACCGTCCAGTTCGGGCGCATAGCCGCCGCTATCGAGTACCTATATGACCACGCCGCAGATCAGCCCACGCTCGCGCAGGTATCCCAGGCGGTTCATGTGAGCCCCGAATATCTGCAGCGGCAGTTCCAGCAGTGGGCGGGGGTGAGCCCCAAGAAAATGCTGCAGCATATCAGCCTTGAGCGGGCAAAGGCGGCGCTCGCTGGGCAGCAGAGCACGCTCGATGCGGCCTGGTCGAGCGGGTTCAGCGGCACGGGGCGCCTGCACGATGCGTTCGTCACCATTGAGGGCATGACCCCCGGCGAGTATAAGAACGGCGGGGCGAACCTGCGCATCGTCTGGCGTTACGCCGCATCCCCTTTCGGCACGGTGCTGATCGCCGCAACGGATAAAGGCATATGTCATATGGCCTTCGCCGATAACCCGGATGCGGCTCTTACGAACCTGCACGCCGAATACCCGAACGCGCAGCTGCATGAGGGTGAGCATCCTTTTCACGAGCAGGCGTTGAGTATTTTCGGTGGAAGCGAGGAGCGCATCGCCCTGCATTTGAAGGGTACGCCGTTTCAGGTGCAGGTGTGGCGTGCGCTTTTGAATATTCCGCAGGGTGCCGTGCAAAGTTATGGGTCTGTGGCTGAGAGTATTGGTCACCCCCGTGCCGCCCGTGCCGTGGGAACCGCTGTGGGGCATAATCCGGTTGCCATGATTATTCCCTGCCACCGAGTGATTCGTGAGAGCGGTGTGATTGGGGATTACCGTTGGGGTCGCGGCCGCAAAATGGCGCTTCTCGCCCAAGAACTCGGCGCGGCCTAGCGAGCATCGGTCCACCCCAGTTTTACCCGCTTTTACGCTTTCGAGAGCATCTCGCGAGTATGTGTACTCTTCGGAAGTCCGCAAAGTTCAAAGGGAACCCGTTTGACTCCTCGGTGAAAGTTACACAATTGCCATCGAGAGTCACATTTTTGTCACTTTCATTCCGTTTTTTATACCAAAGTGACAAAAACCCGTCTGAAAGTTACATTTTGTCACCCAAAATCACCAGCTTTGTAACTTTCAGCCCGGTCAGATGTCCACATTGTCACTCTCGGAGTTACAACATGTAACTCGCAGTTAGCTGCAGATAAAACAAGTGCCCGGCGCCTTCGTTAGAAGAGGCACCGGGCACCCGCCCGTATACGATACGCCCTGAGTGCGAGCGCATCGTTAATCTTTGAGAACTACTCGGGAAGCACCAGACCCTTGGTCTGCGACACTGCACGCTCGAAGCGCTCAGCGACGTCTGCCCAGTTCACGATGTTCCAGAATGCCTTCACGTAGTCGCCCTTCACGTTCTGGTAGTCCAGGTAGAAGGCGTGCTCCCACATATCGAGCTGCAGAACGGGAATCAGTGCAACCGAGATATTGCCCTGCTGGTCGTACAGCTGCTCAATGATGAGGCGCTTGCCCACGGTGTCCCAGGCGAGAATAGCCCAGCCGGAGCCCTGAATGGTGAGGGCAACGTTGGTGAAGTGCTCACGGAACTTATCGAAGGAACCGAAGAACTCGTCGATAGCCGCTGCGAGCTCGCCGGTGGGCTTGTCGCCGCCCTCGGGGGAAAGGTTCTTCCAGAAGATGGAGTGGTTGGTGTGACCACCCAGGTTGAAGGCGAGATCCTTGGACAGCTTGGAAACGTTGCCGTAGGAGCCGTTTGCGCGTGCTTCCTCAAGCTGCTCTAGGGCTGCGTTTGCGCCTGCAACATAGGCTGCGTGGTGCTTATCGTGGTGCAGCTCCATGATCTTTGCGGAGATGTGGGGTTCGAGCGCCGCGTAGTCGTAGGGGAGCTCGGGAAGAGTGTACTTTTCAGCCATGGTGTATGCCCTTTCATTCAGAAGATGGCGTCGTTACAAGGGTACCAGCGTTTGCCTGCGAGTTCAGTGGGTTCTGGGCATTGTGCGGGGATGCTGTGCATAGGGTGGAGAAAGTTTTCCACAGGGGTGGATAAACCCGTGGATTTTATTTCAAATTCATCACGATTTCGGAGTATTTGCCGGATTTTTGCGGGGTTCAGACCCGCAAATAACAGGTATGTAAGTTATCCACGCTGTGGATAAACTTTGTGGATAACCCATAATGATATTCTCTGTCGCGCATAGATAGGGACGATTTATGACGCCAAAAGCCGAAAATTAGTGTCGTTATGTTACGTGTAATTTTTACCGTGTTCGCTGTGTTTTAGCGTCTTTTCGCCCATAAAAACTCACACACTAGTACCGCATATAGTTTTCACAAGCAGAATTTAGTGTGTGCATAATGCACAACCTATTCTGTGGATAATGACCGGTGGAAATTGTTCACAAAGTTTTCCACAGGTGTGGAAAGTATCTGTTTAAAACTTGTCTCGACATCCTCAAAATTCTGGATGCGTCCACCGAAGATTTTCATAGCAGAGTTATTTTTGTGTATTTGCACGGATTATCGGGTGCGTTCTAAGACACAGTGGGCGTGATGCGTGTGTGAGCCAGATTCCCTAATAACAGTCGTGTAAGTTCTCCACAGTGTGGAAAAGTACTGTGGATAAAGCCCTGGGAAGAGTTTAGGGGTTACATCAGCCACGCCCTTTCTCTAGAGCACACATACGTTGCCCCTGTCGTTCCGCGTCGTGAGAGAGGTGCCTTTACCCTGTGAATGTCAGAATGCGCAGGAACGCGACACGCCGGGCACATCCTGCTCTGCTGGGATATTAAGGTATGGATCTGGCGTACTGTGTGCGATCCCGCACGGCCCACCATGCACCACGCCGTGCAGAAAGGCATGAAAAATCCCCCAAGACCGTGACCGTCGGGGGAAAAATTAATAGAAAACCCCCGAAATATCGGGGGATTAGAGGGGTAGACACCGCATAATCTTTTTGATGTGCGCTTGCCCACCTATGAGGCATTCTTGCTAGTGTGGGCGGGGTGCTTAGGGTATTCTTAAAAAGAACGGCGCGGGAACCGCCCAACCACGAACAGTACCCGCACCGCACAACCGCCGGTAGAAATGCAGGTTACCTGCACACCGACGACAATCACCGATAAATAGAGAGTCGAACCCTGTCGGTTTGAGCTTCCGGTCTCGCCCCGCGGGCTTCTTTTTCGACCCCGTTATGCATACCAGTGTACACGCTTATTTATCATGTGCAAACCCAAATGGTATTTTTTCCCAAATTTTTTTAATCATTTTGTAATATTCCTGGCGAGTACTACCTAAGTGGCCTCAAAATTTTACCTTCTTTACGTGTAAAACCTTGAATTATCAAGTATTTTTTACAGGTAATAATTACAATGATTTCATTCGGGAAGCGCTATTTCCCGGGCAAATTGTCGAAGACACGCCGACAATGGTGTGACGTATTTCGGACAAATTTGTGCCGTCAGTGTGTACTTTAAGGAAAGACATACCAAGTTTTGAGCAATATCTGAGGGTTTGCTGTCTTAACAAGTACAATGAACTTTACACACCTTATATATGCGCTCAGTTTAAAAGCTGGAGGTGCGAGGAGGAACACTCATGCCCAAACAAGCAACCACCGTCTCTGGCGATCTTCCAGAGAAGGCGGAGCCCAAATGGCTAAATGAAGAAGAACGTGAGGGATGGCTGTTTATCAGCTCGATCATCTTCAACCTCACACGGCAGCTCGATAATCAGCTTCAGCAGGATGCCGATTTGAGCTATGTCGAGTACATGGTACTTGTTGGACTCTCAGAGTCAGAGGATCATGAGTTAACAATGACGCAGCTGGCACTGGCCACAAATACTCTGCCAGCGCGTCTTTCGCGCGTGGTCGCCAGACTGGAGAAAGACGGGTACGTGTCCCGGTCACTCAGCGCCGAAGACCGCCGCGTCAGCATTTGCCATCTGCTTCCTCAGGGTTTGCAGAAGCTTCAGGATGCGGCACCCGGTCACGTAGCACAGGTACGTCACGAGATTTTCGACCACCTCACGGAAGATCAGGTGCGTGCTTTAGCTAATATCGGCGAAAGCATCTTGGGAGATACGCCTTCTAAACTTATTTCATCGTCGAGTTTGCGGCGCGGAAGTTACCCCGCCTAAGCCTGCGCGAACGAATACATCCGATTTTCCGAGGCTTGCGAGCACATCATAACGGTTTTGTTGTGGTGTGATAGACCGAACTCAGGAACCCCTAAATACGCCTCCAGATTAGCCTTTTCTCTCTATACAGTGCTGATTCAGCCCTCTATGATGGGTTCGACAGCGTTGCACTGTACCCTACGCGAATAGAACACACACCCTAATTCAAGGAGAGAAAAGTTATGTCTAAGTCCTTCTACGATCTGCTCAACGAACAGATCGGTCACGAGTTTGCCGCATCCCACCAATACCTTTCAATGGCGATTTGGCTTGATGGTGAGGACCTTCCCCAGTTGGCGCGTTACTTCTACCGCCAGTCTTTGGAGGAGCGCGGGCACGCCCTCATGATGGTTCAGTACAAGCTGGATCGCGGCCACAAGGTTGAGATTCCCGCAGTTCCGAGCGTCAAGAATGACTTTAAAGATGTTCAGGAGATCGTGGATCTTTCCCTGGCGCAGGAAAAGGAAGTCACCGGTCAGATCGAGGCTCTTTTCTCCGCAGCACGCAACGAAAACTATGCTCTGGGTGAGCAGTTCATCCTCTGGTTCCTGAAGGAACAGGTTGAGGAAGTTGCATCGATGGAAACCCTCGTCACCATCGTGAAGCGTGCAAACGGAAACCTCTTCGACATCGAAAACTATGTGGCTCGTGAGCTCGATGAGTCGCACGGCGAAGACAGCTCCGCTCCTGCCGTTGCAGGTTCCTAAGGTGCCTCACACCTCATAATTGCATAATTTTTATATTCTCGCTCCGAGCCAATATTACGGCAGGGGCGAGAATATTTATATTAACCCTGAAATTTCAATTACGTTATAGAATATATGCCCAAAATGGCATATATTGGTTAAGTATATTTATACTTTTAGAAGCAAAAAATACCATCTTCCAGGTAGGAGCGTTAGAATAGTAAAGATTATTCCTATCCGAAGGATAACTACAGAGAATATGACCCAATCACAGACACCGAACTCAGAAAATACAGTTTTCAGCCGCGGATCCTACAGCAACTCTAAGCGAGTTGCAGATATTTTGCGCACGGAGTCCGTGGGCGGCAGCATCCTGCTGGTGGCGACCGTCCTCGCGGTAGTTCTTGCCAATACCCCACTGGCAGATATTTATTTCGGGGTGCGCGATACCGTTATAGGTCCCGAAGTTCCAGGGTTTCACCACCTTCACATGAAGATAGGCACCTGGGCGGCAGACGGTCTCTTGGCAATATTCTTCTTCCTGACCGGTCTTGAGCTCAAAAAAGAGTTCGCTATCGGTGACCTCAAATCACCGGCAACCGCGATCGTTCCCATCGCAGCGGCCTTCGGCGGCGTGATAACCCCCGCCATCATCTACACCGCTATCAACTTCAGCAGCCCCACCGCTATACATGGCTGGGCCATTCCCACGGCAACCGACATTGCCTTCGCGGTCGCCGTATTGGCGGGCGTAGGAACGTTCCTGCCCTCGGCAATGCGCATCTTCCTTCTTACCCTGGCAGTGGTTGATGACCTGATCGCTATCTGCATTATTGCAATCTTCTACACCGGCACATTCCACGGCGAATACCTGCTCCTTGCGATCATCCCTATCTCGCTGTTCGCCTTTATCGCCTATCGTGGCGAAAAAATGCTGCACCTCAAGCCCGCCGCGGCATGGATTCTGCTTCTGCCCCTGGGCTTTATCACGTGGGCGCTTTTCCTCGAATCCGGTATTCACGCAACTATTGCCGGCGTGGTGCTTGGTTTCTGCGTTCCGGTTAAATTCAATAAACGTACCGAAGCTGCGGGCGCGGATGCTGGTCTCGCCGAAGTTTTCGAGCATCGTTTTCGCCCGCTTTCCACGGGTATCTGCGTGCCGGTCTTCGCCTTCTTTAGCGCCGGTGTTGCTATGGGCGGTTTTGACGGTCTTAAGCGGGCCCTCACCGACTCAGTCTCCCTGGGTATTATGTTCGCCCTAGTTTTCGGCAAGACCATCGGTATTACGGGAACCACCTGGCTGGTTACCAGGTTCAGGCACGCCAACCTAGACCCGGATGTGCAGTGGATTGACGTCATAGGTCTTGCGGTTACCGGAGGTATCGGCTTTACCGTATCGCTTCTGGTGGCAGAACTGTCATTCACCGGTGGATCGCCGCACGGTGAAGACGCCAAAATTGCTATTCTCTTCGGTTCAGTAGCCGCCGCAATTCTGGGTGCTCTGATTCTCTCCCGCCGTAATAAGCACTACCGTTTACTGGCGGAAAAGGAGAGCGTGGATGCCGATATGGATGGCATTCCGGACGTGTTCCAGCAGCGTAAATCACAATCCTAGATGGTCTGTCTTCGGTGGAGAGACATCGGTGAATACCCTGCTCTACTATTAAGAATCCGGTGGTGACATTCATAAGAATCACCACCGGATTTTTCTATTCTCGTTCTGGAATATAGCTGATATTTCTCAGGTTTGAGAGCTTTTTCTAAACATCCAGCCCAACACCTCTAACCGTACTGCACCCTTTCAGATATATTCTATTTTTGGAATATATCGATGGTGGGGGAGTCTACCGCATATGCCATATGGCATTCAAAGCACTCCTTGCATGGCGACCCCTGGCAGCGCTTTCGACCTCCACCCCAATGGTGCGCTGTCTTACGTCCTCAGATTCTACGCATACACACGGCATGTCCGTAGAATGAAATGTACCGAGTGATTGGTGGAGAACGTTTTATGGCACATCAGAAGCGGGGCGCAGACGCCCATCACACGACATCACGCTATGCGGAAATCATCGCCCGCTGGGTTATCGGTATCTACTCAATCGCAACAATTCTGACGCTTTTCACCTGGATTATTTCCCCGCTTCGCAGGGGTCACGGGTTCACCTGGTGGGAAATCACCGCGAGCCTGCTTAACATCCCATCAAGTCATACGCTGGTGAGCGCAGTCATCATGGTGGTCATGACATCCGCTCTGATTACCCGTAAACGAGCCGCCCTCTACGCCGTCATCTTCTTTCAAGTCATCGGCATCCTCATCGGAACACGAAGTGCGCTTCTGCTCTTCTTCCCCGATAACGTGATGCCGAGCGAAGAATTTTTCTCCTCCACACTCGACACCGTAGCTATTATTGTGGCGGCTATCTTTATTCCGCTTCTCATCCTGGCACGCTCTGCCTTCCCAGCGCATATAGGCCGAATTTCATGGGTATTGGCAACCGTTGTCTTCCTCGGCGGGCTAACGGTGACAACCCTGCTGGCCTGGTACTTTGGGCATCACGTGCCGGGGGTTACGGTTCCCCACCTGCTCAAACAGGGGTTAGGGCTCGATAGTTTTCCCGAACTCAAGGGTGCAAACCCGGGTGCTACGGTGGTGGGGGCAGCATCCGTGTTCTACGGAATTTTTGCACTGATCGCGGTGTATGTGGTGGTGCGGGGGTACCGTGTCCCTAATACCTGGACTGCCGATCGGGAATTGCGCCTGCGCGAACTTTTACAGGAGTATGGTGGGAACGATTCACTCTCGTACTTTGCAACACGCCGCGATAAGCAGGTGATTTTCTCGGCGGATATGCGCGCCGCTGTCACCTACAGGCAAGTGGGCTCTGTATGTTTGGCGTCCAGCGACCCGGTGGGCGATCCGGCATCCTGGGGTTCCGCAATCGACCGGTGGATGCACCAGGTGCGCCGCTACGGGTGGATTCCCGCCGCCATCAGCGTGAGCGAAGACGGCGCCAGAGCTTTCGCACGCCGGGGACTGGGCGTAATCCGCATGGGGGACGAAGCCATTCTAGAGGTCTCACGTTTTAGCCTGAACAATACCTCGCTTACGGAGGTACGCCACGCCCACCAGCGGGTGCGTAAGGCCGGTTACACTCTGAAAATCTGCAGGCATCGTGAGCTTTCACCCGAGCAGCTGCACGAGGTGGAAAATAACGTAAACGCTTGGCGTCACGGCAAGGTTGAGCGCGGGTTCTCGATGGCACTCAACAGGCTCTCAGACCCCGCAGACGATCGCAATCTGCTTGTTTCAGCGCATGATTCTGCTGGCACAATGGTTGCGCTCCTCTCATTCGTGCCGTGGGGCCGCACCGGCATATCGCTGGATGTGATGCGCCGCTCCCCTGACAGCCCCAACAGCATCGTGGAATATATGGTTGCCCAGCTTATGGAGGATGCCCCCGACTACGGCATCACGCGTGTTTCACTGAACTTTGCTATGTTCCGCCATGTGTATGAGAACGCAGATCAGTTCGGTGCTAATGCTTGGAGCAGGTTCGCTTCTCGGTCGTTGGGGGTTTTAGACAGGTTCCTTCAGTTGGAGAGACTGTACCGCTTCAACCTCAAGTTCGCCCCGGAGTGGATGCCGCGCTATATGGTTGCGGAACCGACGCTGGCCTTTCTGAACGTTGCGGCAGCGGCTGGGGTTGCCGAGGGCTTCCTGCCCGATTTTTCGGCACGTAAACAGCGCCATGAAGTGCACCGCCTGACCGAAGAGCAGATCGCGCGAGTGCACGAGATCGAGCGTATGCATCCGGGCGAGGCGCAGGCCCCCGAACACCGCTTCAGCGATCAGACCAAGCACCGTATTCGTCACCTGCAAATGCTTCGGGATGCCGGTATGAACCCGTACCCGTTGGGAGTCACATGCGAGTATTCGACGGTGCAGGTGCACGATGGGCTGAGCGGCCATACGCTTCCAAGCGGGGAGTTTACCATGTCGGGCAGGGTGCGGTTTATTCGCAACCACGGCGGGGTTATCTTCCTGACCCTGTCTGAGGAAGGCAAACAGGTACAGATTATTGCCGAGCGCAGCCTTGTGAGTGAGCGCGAGTTTCAGCTTCTCAAGTCCGCCGTCGATACGGGTGATATTCTGCTCGTGACCGGCACGGCGGGGGCTAGCCGCACCGGAACCGCATCCGTCATTGTGCACAGCTGGCAGATGGCGGCGAAGTGTCTACACCCCATTCCGTACGGGGCGTTGAATGATCCGGAGGCGCGCATCCGCAAACGCTCGACCGACCTGTTGGTGCATCCGCAGCAGCTTGAAAACCTTCGGATGCGCTCCTCACTGATCACTGCCATTCGCCGCACGCTCGATGATGCAGGGTTCACCGAGGTTGAGACCCCGATTCTGAATACTATTCATGGCGGTGCGAGCGCACGCCCCTTCAAAACCTTTATTAACGCCTATGGCGCGGATTTGACGCTTCGCATAGCACCCGAGCTGTATCTTAAGCGCCTGGTGGTTGGCGGTTTGGGCGCTGTTTATGAGTTAGGACGGGATTTTCGCAACGAAGGCGCGGATGCCACCCATAACCCGGAGTTCACGGTGTTAGAGGCTTATAAGCCTTACGCAGATTACACGGTCATGCGCAAACTTACCGAAACGCTCATCAAGAATGCCGCCCAGGCCGTCTATGGTTCCGAGGTACTTCCGCTGGGCGAGAAGGGCAGTACCGAGCGTACTCTCACGGATGTCTCGGGTGAGTGGCGGGCAGTTTCGGTATGCGAAGCCCTTTCGCGTGCGCTGGGGCGCGATATTTCGAGTGAAACAGATTTTGAGACTTTGCTTGAGCTGGCGCATGAGCATCAGATTCATGTGCGTGATGACATGGGCGCGGGCGCCATTCTTGAGGAGCTTTACGGTGAGCTGGTTGAGGCAAAAACTGTGTTCCCTACGTTTTATACGGATTTTCCGGTGGAGACCTCTCCCCTGGCGGGTGCGCATCGCAGCAAGCCGAACCTGGTGGAACGCTGGGATCTGGTGATTAACGGTATGGAGATGGGAACCGCCTATTCCGAGATGACGGATGCTTTAGAACAGCGCCGCCGCCTGACCGAGCAGTCTCTCAAGGCTGCGGCGGGAGACCCAGAGGCCATGCAGATTGATGAGGATTTTCTGTACGCCCTTGAGACCGGGCTTGTCCCGACGGGCGGGTTGGGCATCGGTATTGACCGTTTGGCGATGCTCATGGCACAGACCCAGATTCGCGGGGTGCTTTCTTTCCCGTTTGTTAAACCCGTGAAGTAGCATGTAGTCAAAGATTCATTTTCTCCACTAGAGATTGTTTTTATGTCTATTAAACGATGTTTGATATGATTTGTGGTTCAGCCATAACTTTTTGATGTTTTTGCTTGCCAAACGGACTATCACCCGTGTTCCGGCTATATTAATTATTCGTTACAAATGTGGACAAGACCCCCAATGAGATTGCCGTACACCCTTCATCAACGGAACAATAAGTACCTGTAATTTCTAAAGGGAATTTCTTTCCCTGGCGTGCGGTCTACCCGGTTTGCACCTTCGCGCCTTCATGCCCGCATAGTTGCTATCCCTATTACGCTTCTATGCCGTGACGAAAGAGAAAACCTGTGGACTCACTTGTAAATTTTATTCAGAACATTAACGCCTCTACCGCCGGCGCCACCAGCGTGGTTGACAGCATTCAAAGCTGGATATGGGAAAACTTTCTGTTCGTTGTCCTGATTGTCGTGGGCCTGTTCTTGACGATCCGCACCCGCGCCGTGCAGTGGCGTTCCCTGCCCGAGATGCTGCGCGTACTCACCGACCCATCCGGTCACGAAGCCGATGGGAGCAAGAGCATTTCCTCATTCCGCGCGTTCACCGTTTCGGCGGCATCCCGCGTGGGCACCGGCAATATTGCTGGCGTAGCAACCGCTATTGCAATGGGTGGTCCCGGCGCGGTGTTCTGGATGTGGGTCATTGCTGCCGTGGGCGGTGCATCCGCTTTTGCCGAATCCCTGCTGGGTCAGCTGTATAAAGAACGCGGCAAGGATTCCTATATTGGCGGTCCTGCCTACTATATGCAGCGTGGCCTGAATGCACGCTGGCTGGGCCTGATTTTCGTGGGCTTTATCGTGCTCACCTATAGTTTTGTGTTCTGCGCGGTACAAACCAATGCGATCGTGGAAGCTGGTGCGAACTCCCTGAATATCGGTATTTCCGGTACCGAGAATATGGGTTTCCGCATCGTGGTAGGCCTTTTCGTTGCCGCACTGACGGCTGCGATTATCTTCGGTGGTATCCGCACCATTTCTGCGGTCACCGAGTTTATGGTGCCGTTCATGGCGGTTCTGTACATGCTGCTGGGACTGTTCGTGGTTGCGCTCAATGTGGGCGAAATCCCGAACGTTCTGCTCATGATTTTCCAGGGTGCTTTCGGTCTGCGCGAGTTCGTAGTGGGCGGCACGATGGGCGCCGTTATTTGGGGCATGAAGCGCGGTCTGCTCTCGAACGAGGCCGGCATGGGTACCGCCCCGAACGCGGGTGCAACCGCAACTATTTCGCACCCCGCAAAGCAGGGCTACGTACAGGCTTTGGGCGTGTATTTCGATACGATGCTGGTCTGCTCGGTCACCGCGTTTATCGTGCTTTTGTCGAACCCGACCTATGGCGATAATACCCGCGGTGCTGGACTGACTCAGGATGCGCTTGCCCACCAACTCGGCACCTGGGCCACCCACTTCCTCACCATCGCGATTTTCCTCTTCGCCTTCTCCTCGGTCATCGGCAACTACTATTACGGCGAATCGAATATTCGCTTCGTGACTGAGAAGCCCGGGGTGTTGACGGCGTTCCGTCTGATGGTACTGGGCTTCGTATTCTTCGGGGCAATCGCATCGCTGAAGCTGGTGTGGACCACAGCGGATATGCTCAACGCGGGTATGGTGATTGTGAACCTGATTGCGGTGGTGTGGCTTTCACCGAAGGTCGTTGCGGTGCTCAAGAACTACGAGCGGCAGCGCAAATCCGGTGTGGAGCCTATTTTCAAAGCATCCGACATGCCTGAGATTAAGAATCTTGCGGCCTGGGACGGCACCGATGAGGTGACCACCCGCGAGTTCTGGGCTGAGCGTGATGCGGCAGCTGCGGCTAAACGCGCCCAAAAGGCTGCGAATGTATAACGTTTCACCTAGATAACTCTCCCCGCAGCGCCCGAGGACATAAATTTTATGTTCTCGGGCGCTTGGCGTATCCTCTGGCATACTAAAGACGTGCTGACTTTAGGTTTTTCGGTGTTTCCTCTCGTGCTTTTTCAGAATCCGACGGCGCAGGCAATCTACCAGTACACGGTGCTTGTCCTGATTTTTATCTGGATTGCTTCGGTGCTGTACTGCATTTTTACGGTGCATCGCAGCCCCTACTTCAACGAGATTCAGAAGCTCAAGTGGCTTCTGTTCATTCTGGTGCTCCCCTATTTTGGTGCGCTGGCGTGGTTTTTGCGCGTGCATCGCGAGAAAAAGGATGCGACCGCCGCGGACCAGACCGATACCACCTCGAACCCTCACGACGAAGGAAAATAACATATCCTATGACAATTTCAACCTTCGGTGAGTAAGTTCACGAATACCGAAGTGGACGGTCTGTTACGGAGCCTGTATAGTTCTATATGTTGCCTGCGGCTCTTTGAGCCGTATGACACTTGCGCGAGTGGCGGAATAGGCAGACGCGCACGGTTCAGGTCCGTGTGCCCGTGAGGGCGTGGGGGTTCAACTCCCCCCTCGCGCACCAGCAATCCCCGGTTCTGATGAGCCGGGGATTTTTGTTGTGTCGGCAACATTTGGGGTTTTCGAGTCTATATTTTACGAGTAAAAAGTATATTATCGGCATGGTGGTCACACTATCCCCTAGAATAGAGTTGGGTGTGTGCACTCACACCTGACACAGCAAATGCACAGCTACAAAAGCTAGACTGAACCCTTCGGGTTCCCAACCACGGGATGCCAGGGGTGACATCCGGCCCGAGCCATAAAGGAGGAGGCAATGAAGTTATTTGATAAGTTGGAACGACTGGAGCAAGGCATTGGTCGTACCGTTGGCTTTTCTAAAGGCTTTGGCACCTTCGCAAAGGCTGATGTAGCTAACCGTATTCGCACGTCGATGGATGATGCCTCATATGTGGACCAGGGCGGTCATACGATGGCACCAAATATCTTCAACGTTCGCTTTTCGAGCGCCGATTTTTCGCGCGTGCGAGAGTGGGGCAACCCATTCGCGGTTGAGCTGTGCAATCTTGCTATTTCACATGCGCGTGCGCAGGGGTATTCACTGATTGGGGCTGTACGTATTACCTTCAGTCCTATTGCCGATCTCGAAGCCGACGAGTTCGAGGTTGTGCCCAGTTTTGAGGCGTTCCAGGCTCCGCCCTCGGGCGCGACGAACTATGTTCCTCCCGCCGGTGCCGCCCACGGCGCCTCCGACTACGCCCCCGTTGCCCCGGCTCGTGATACCGGTCTGCCGACCAGAATTACAAAACCGCGGGCTACTCCGCCGCGCCGCACGGAACAGCCTCAGCAGCAACAGCAGGCACCTGCCGCGTCCGCGCCGAAACCGCGTTCCCCGCAGAACCCCCCGCAGCAGCAACGTGCTGCGGCGCATCATGCCTTTGTGGATATTAACGGGCAGCGCTATGAGCTTTCTGGGGCACCTCTCGTCATCGGTCGCGGCTCCGACGCATCCGTGCGTCTGGCTGACAAGGGTATTTCGCGCCGCCACCTACAGATTTCCCGCCAGGGAGGCAACTATGTTGCCACCGACTTGGGCTCAACCAATGGAACCCGGCTGAATGGTTTTCCACTGAAAACCCCTACCGTTCTCCAAGATGGAGCGGTGTTACAGTTGGGCGGAGCCCGAGTTCTCTTCCGCTCAATTGCCTCTGGAGGTATACGTTAATGGCATCCGAGCTAACTGTAACCATACTGCGCTTTGCGTTTTTGGGGTTGCTCTGGTTCTTTGTGTTTTTCGTGGTGGCAGCCGCCCGCCGCGATTTGGGGCTGGGCAAGAACTTCCGCTCCGTACCCGTAGAATCTGCCGCAGACTCGCAGCCGCAACCGCAGCATATTGCAGCTCCTCCTGCACGTCCTTCCCGCTTGGTGATCACCAAGGGAGTGCAGGCGGGAGCTATGATGCAGTTGGGTGACTCCCCGGTTACTATCGGTCGCGCCAATGATATTGAGGTTTCGTTGCAAGACGATTACGCCTCCGGTCGCCATGCCCGTCTGTTCCCACAGGGTTCTCGCTGGTTCTTGGAGGATTTGGGCTCAACCAACGGCACATTCGTAAACAACCAAAAGCTGACCCGCGCTACCGCTATTGAGCCGGGTGTCGATTTCCGTGTGGGCGGAACGACTATGCAGCTGAGGGGGTAATCGTTGAAGATAGCCTTTCGCTTTGAAGCCCGTTCCGATACGGGCGTGAAACGCAGCAAGAATGACGACTCCGGGTACGGTGGACGTTATCTTGCTGTTGTTGCCGACGGCATGGGCGGGCACGTCGGCGGTGACGTCGCATCCGCTACCGCCGTTTTAAACCTGACCCCTTTGGATCACCCCGACTTTGAAGGTACCGGCGGCATATACCTCGCCGACGAAATCCAAAGTGCCAACGCCATTATCAATGATCTGGCAACCAGTGATCAGCGCCTTGCGGGTATGGGTACCACCTGTACCGCTCTGCTGGTGGACGGCGAAAAGATCGAGATGGCCCATATTGGCGACTCGCGTGCCTATCGTTTACGTGCCGATGAAGACGGCGGTTTCGAGCAGATTTCGACCGACCACACCTTCGTGCAGCGTCTTCTCAACGAGGGCCGCATCACTCCCGAAGAGGCGGAGAATCACCCGCACCGCAACGTGATTATGCGCGTGCTTGGCGACGTCGATGCCTCCCCCGAGCTTGAGCTGCAGACGTTAGAAGCCATTCCTGGTGAGCGCTGGGTGCTTGCTTCCGATGGTTTAGAGGCGGTGGTCTCTGATGAAGAGATCGAAGCCGTCATGCGTTCCACAGATGATCTGGGTGAGATCGCGGACGTTCTTATCCAGATGACTCTCGACGGCGGCGCACCCGATAACGTGACGGTCGTGGTTGTACAGGTTATCGATCGTGAGGAGCTTCCCGCCGACGAACCTGTAGGTCCTTCTGCCCTGCCAGAAACCGGTGAGATCGATACCTCACCGACGACCTCTGAGCTTGAGGAAATCACCGAGGAAGTAAACGCCGAAGAGGGCCTGTCCGATCACGATCGCGCGCTCAAGAAGTTCCGCCGCGCCCGTGACCTCACGGACTCCTTCCCCCACGACGGCGACGCAAGCGATCAGGATGCGGTGTACTTTGCCCGCACAAATGCCGCCATTTTGCGCCACGAGCTTGGCTCTCGCCCGCATCAGCTGGTGGGCAGCGCATCCGTAGCAACAGAAACCGGGCGTATTCCGGCGGTGACGAGCCGCACCCTGGAGCATCGGGCCTCATTGGCGCAGCGCGTGCCGATGAGCACCGAGGAACCCGCAAAGCTGCCGGACGAGCTTGAAGAGCTTCTGTCGGATCCGATTCGACGCCGTCGGCGTCCGATTCTGCTGGTGAGTGCGGCAGTAATCCTTGTGCTGGCGCTCATTGCGGGTTGGAGCGGGCTGAAATGGGTTGAGGGCCGCTACTACGTTGGTGAAAATAACGGTAAGGTCGCCGTCTATAACGGTGTTCCGCAGTCGTTGGGGCCAATCCATCTCTCCCATGTGGTCGAGGAAAGCGAAGTGGAAACTTCACAGCTGCCCGAACATACTCGCATGCTTTTGAAGAATACGATTCACGCGGATAATCTTGACGATGCACGGGTTATCGTAAACCGTATGCAGGCTCAGGTGAATCTGCAGGATGACCGGAATACACAGCCTTCCGGTGCGGCTTCGTCCGGCGCGCAGACAGGTCAAAAAACTTCAGCAACGGAAGGTGGTAATCGTGGCTAGGCTATTGCGTGATGCACACATACCCCGTTCGCGTCGCCTGATTGAGCTTGTTCTGCTCGTAATTGCGGTCGGCATCGGCTCATTTTCCATGTACCTGATTGACCCCGAAACGGCGTGGGATATGGGGAAAAACCCGTGGATTCAAGGTACCGTGGTGCTGGGCGTGTGCGCGCTCATCGCGCATCTGGTGCTTCAATTCCGGGCGCGTTACGCCGATCCGTTTATTCTGCCGCTTGTTGTGGCGCTCAACGGAATCGGGCTGGCGATGATTTTCCGCATCGATAAGGATCCCGCCATGCAGAAGTCCCCAGTGGGCGAGTCGCAGCTGTTCTGGACGGGCTTCTCAATGATCCTCTGCTCCGTTGTGCTGTACTTCCTGCGGGATCATCGAGTGCTGCGTAAGATCACCTATATTTCGCTGGTGCTCTCCTTCATCCTGCTTATCATGCCACTTATCCCCGGCCTTGGTACCGAAATCAACGGCGCACGGATTTGGATCAGGCTCGGCGGGCGTACCTTCCAGCCCGGCGAAATTGCAAAGATTACTCTGGCAATCTTCTTTGCGGGCTACCTGTCCACACACCGCGATTTGATTCTCACAGCGGGTAAGCGTTTAGGGCCCATCAATCTGCCGCGTCTGCGCGATTTGACCCCAATTTTCTTGGCCTGGATGGTCAGCATCGGCGTGTTGGTTTTCCAGAAGGATCTGGGTTCTGCAATCCTGTTCTTCGGGCTGTTCATGGCGATGCTGTACCTCTCGACCGGCAAGATTTCCTGGCTTGTAGTCGGCGGTGTCGGCGTGGTGGTTGGCGGATACTTCGCCTACAACTCCATTTCTCACGTGCACGCCCGTATCTATGGCTGGATGCATGCCTTTGACCCCGAGGTCTATATGTCCTCCAGCGGTGGTTCCGGTCAGATCCTTCAGGGTATTTTCGGTCTGTCCTACGGCGGTCTCTTTGGCCGTGGATGGGGTCAGGGCCTTACCTCTTTGGTGCCGTTCGCTAACTCGGACATGATTATTACTTCTCTCGGTGAGGAACTCGGTCTGATCGGCCTGGGCGCTATTTTGATGATGTTCCTCATCCTCATCTCGCGTGGCTACCGCGCGGCGTTGGGCACTCGTGACGGTTTCGGCAAGCTCTTGGCGGCGGGCCTTTCCACGGTTATGGTGCTTCAGCTCTTCGTGGTGGTTGGCGGTGTAACCCGGTTAATTCCGCTGACCGGTTTGACCACGCCGTTTATGTCTGCCGGTGGTTCATCCCTGGTGGCTAACTGGATTATCGTGGCGTTGTGGCTTTCGATTTCGCATACCGCGCGAGCGCCTCATGTCGTGGTCGGGTTCGACGTTCCCGAAAGTATCGACCACGAAGACTACAGCTATGAATCTGAGGGCGCAACCAGCGTTCTCGCCCGTATTTCAACTCAAGAAGCAGGAGGTGACCGCAATGGATAGGGCAATTCGCCGCATGTGGATGGCCGCAGGTTGCGTTTTTATCCTGCTCATGGGTACGTTGAGCTATATCCAATTCTTCGACACCGAATCTCTCAAAGATAACCCGTGGAACTCGCGTTCTCTGTACGATAACTATGGTGCCAACCGTGGCTCTATCGTGGTCGATGGAACCGAAATCGCCTCGTCGGTGAAATCGGATGATGAGTATAACTATCAGCGCGTGTACTCTGAGCCGGAAAAGTATGCGGCGCTCACGGGTTATTTCTCATCAGTGTACGGTTCCACCGGTGTCGAGTCCGCTATGGACAAGGAACTTTCGGGTACCTCCGACAGCCAGTTCTACGACCGTGTTGCTCAGCTCTTCTCGGGTTCTTCAGCACGCGGTGCGAGCGTCGAGCTCACCGTGGATTCCAAGCTTCAGGAGCTTGCTAATAACCTGCTGCAGGGCCGTAAGGGTTCTATTGTGGCGATTAACCCCAAGACTGGCGAAATCTTGGCGATGGCCTCGTCTCCCTCATATGACCCGAATACGCTCGCATCCCACGATGGGTCTACGGTAGTCAGCAACTATGAGGAACTGAACTCGAATCCGAATAACCCGCTTTACAACCGTGCTATTGCGGGTAACACCTATTCGCCCGGCTCAACCTTCAAGATTATTGATGCCGTCGCGGCTTTGGAGTCCGGCAAATATGATGCGAACTCCACGATCGATAACCCCGCACAGCTTCCCCTTCCGGGAACCAATGTGTCGCTTCCGAACTATGCGGGCGGTCAGTGTGGAGGACGCACCAAGGCTACGATTGAATGGGCTATGGCGCAGTCCTGCAACACTCCTTTTGCGCAGATCGCAATGGATTTGGGTGAAGATAGGATCTCCAGGACTGCCGAAAACTTTGGTTATGGCCAGGATTTGAAGATTCCGCTGGCGGTGGCTAAATCGAGCTTCCCGAAGGGTATGTCGCAGAGCCAGCTGGCGCAGGCATCCGTGGGTCAGTACGATGTACGCACCACCCCGCTGCAGGTGGCGATGACTTCTGCCGCGATCGCTAACGGCGGTGTGCAGATGAAGCCCAATATGATTCGTTCTGTCAAAACCAGTAACTTGAGCGTGCTCTACGAGTTCTCACCCGAGAAGTTGCGCACCTCAACTTCTACTAAAGTCGCCGATCAGGTGAAACAATGGATGGTGAACTCTGTGGATAACGGTATTGCCCGTAACGCAGGCGTGCCCGGGTATAAGGTTGCTGGTAAGACCGGTACCGCAGAAACTACGGGTGGTTTGAATAACTCTTGGTTTACCGGGTTTGCACCCGCCGATGATCCTCAGATCGCCATTGCGGTGGTCTATGAGGATATGGATGCAACAACCGGTTCCCAGCTTTCGACAAATGCAGGTAAACAACTTTTTGAGGCGGTGTTGAACAAGTGAGGCCTTCGGCTGATATCACCTTGGGCGGGCGCTACACCCTAACCGAACGTATCGCTATCGGCGGTATGGGTGAGGTCTGGAAAGCTCGCGACAAGGTTCTCGGACGCACCGTCGCCGTTAAAATCCTGAAAGAGGAGTATACGGGTGACCCCGGGTTCTTGGAGCGTTTCCGTGCGGAGGCGCGCCATACCGCGCTTCTGAACCACCCCGGCGTTGCCAATATGTTCGATTACGGTGAAGAGGATAACTCTGCATACCTGGTGATGGAGCTGGTTCCAGGTGAGCCGCTGTCGAGCATCATCGAGCGCGACGGCACGCTGCCGCCAGATCGCATCCTGAACTTTATTGCGCAGACGGCTCGCGCGTTGGCTGCTGCGCATGCTCAGGGACTCGTGCACCGCGATGTGAAACCCGGTAACCTAATGATCACCCCGGATGACCGGGTGAAGGTTACCGACTTCGGTATTGCTAGGCTTGCGAACCAGGTTCCGCTGACCGCTACCGGTCAGGTGATGGGTACAGCCCAGTATTTGGCACCCGAACAGGCAACCGGTCAACCTGCAACCCCGTCCTCCGATATGTACTCGCTGGGTATTATCGGGTACGAATGCCTGGTCGGTCACCGCCCGTTCACGGGTGAATCACAGATCGCGATTGCTCTAGCCCAGGTGAACGATCCGCCACCACCGCTGCCGGAGAGCATCCCGGCGCCCGCCCGCGCCTTGATTATGTGCCTGCTTGCTAAGGATCCTGCGGAGCGTCCTAAGGATGCTACTGCGCTGGCGTCTGCTATTGATGCTATTCGCCGTCGCGATATTCCTGCGGCGATTAAGGCCGTGCCCACACTGGAGGCATTCTTGCCGGAGAATCTGGATACCGCCCAGACCTCCCTAATCGCCGAGCCTATTTCGGCATCCGCCGCTCCGAAGTTCGGATCTGGGTCGCACTTCACGCCCGGTCCTTCGACCGCTCCGATTCCTGAGCCCGGGTCAAAGGCTGCGGCCGCACGTACGGCACAACAGGGTCCGAAGAAACGCAACTGGGTATGGATCGTCGCTATTGTGGCGGCACTTGTGCTTATTCTCGGTATCCTCTGGGCTGTCTGGGCGGCCAACAGCCGTGCAACCCCCACTCCGAATACCACCAGCTCGGCAACACCCAGCTCTGCGGAAGGTACCGTCACGGTAGCCACCCCGAGCGAGGAGTCCTCGGTTGCAAGCAGTACTCAGAAGCAGAAAATTAACCTGCAGGCACGCAGCTACGAGGGTCGCCCCCTTCAGGATGTTGTCAATGACCTGAAGAACCTGGGTCTTTCGCCCAGGACTGAAAGTGTTGAGTCTGAAGAGCCAGCCAACACCGTTCTGTCGATTTCACCGGCTGGTTCGGTAGACGAAGGCAGCACCATTACCGTGCGTTATTCAAGCGGTTCCAGGGGCGCGACCCTACCTAATGTTGATGGGAAGAACTACGAAGAGGCTTCTCGGACGATTACCTCGCTTGGTGTTGACGTGAACCTTCACTTCGAGCATTCGGACACTGCACAGCCCGGTACGGTGCTGCGCACCAGCCCTTCTTCTGGCACTAAAGTGTCAGTTCCTAGTAAGGTAGAGATGTATGTAGCTAATGAGTCTTCAGGTACGAGGACGGATTCTGACTCGTCGCCATCCGCAGCTACGCCTTCAGGCGCGTCGACTTCTTCTAGTCCTCGTACTGGGCGTTAGTGTCTGAGTCCACTCACATCAAAAACTATTTTTACCCCAGGAGAACGTATGGACCTGTTGGTTCCTGAAACGGTAGATGGCCGTTATAAGGTACTCGATGTTATCGGTACCGGTGCGATGGCTACCGTATACGCGGCGGAGGATACTCGTCTCGGTCGTAAGGTCGCGATGAAGATCCTGCGCCCGGAGCAGGCCCAAGACAAAACCTTCCGTTCACGGTTTAAACGTGAGGCGGAGGCTGTCGCATCCCTGAACAACCCCGGTATCGTTGCGGTGTACGACACGGGCGCTTATTCCCCGTCAGATCCCAACAGCGGATACGGTGTTGATGATGCCGCCGACGATGACGAGGCTAAGATCCCGTACATCGTTATGGAATACGTTGATGGCAGGACGCTGCGCAGTGTCCTTTCGTCGGGCGGGTACATTCCCGTGCGTGATGCGGTGGGGTACGCAGAGCAGCTTTTGAGCGCTCTGAAATACAGTCATTCGATGGGTATTGTCCACCGCGATATTAAGCCCGCGAATATTATGGTGCTTCCCCGAACCGAGGAAGACGCCGCGAAGGGGCAGCCGGGTCAGATTAAGGTGATGGACTTCGGTATCGCCCGAGCTATTGAAGAGGCTGGCGAGGCTCTGACAAAGGCCAACGTGGTGATGGGTAGCGCACGTTACATGTCTCCCGAGCAGGTCAGTGGTAAAGAAGTCGACGCGAGAAGTGACCTTTATTCGGCAGCATGCGTACTGTATGAAATGGTTGCTGGACGTTCCCCCTTCGATGCGGAAACTAACGTCGATTTGGCGGCGAAGCATCTTACCGAGACTCCCGCCGCACCAAGTACCTTTAGTCCGCTGAGCGTACCCCCTGAGCTTGATGAAGTTATTCTTCGGGGCCTTGCCAAGAACCCGGATGATCGCTACCAGACCGCCGATGAGTTTTCGCAGGCCATCCGTCAGGGAGCGGGTCTGCAGGTTGGCGGCGGTATGCCGCAACAGGTTCCCGATGACTCCATGACCACCGCTTTTGCGCCTCTTGAGGCTCCCGCGGCGGGGGCGGCAGGCACCGGTACGGGTGAGGTTGATTTCGATGCCTACACCACGACCCTGCCGCAGGTTTCGACTCCTGTTGAAGACGCGAATCTCAACGGTTTCTTCGATGACGATGAGTACGGCGGAGAAGAATTTGTTGAAGAGGAAGAGTTCCTTCCCGCCGAGCAGCCCCGCAAGCGAACCTGGGTTCGTTTCCTCGTTGGTCTTGCTATTGCAGCATCTCTTCTGCTGGGTATCGGCTCGTTCCTGTACTACCAGGGCAAGCTCAATGAAGTTCCGCAAGTCGCTATTCCTACCGTGATGAACCAGTCGAAGGACGATGCCGAGAACCAGTTACGCAATGCTGGCTTTGCCGTGGAGAGCCGCGGGGCATACTCCGAGAACGTGAAGAAGGGCGATGTTATTAGCGTCAGCCCTGGCGAGGGCACAAAGGCGGCTAAGGGTTCTACCGTATCGCTAACCTACTCGAATGGTCCCGAGCGTGTAACCCTGCCCGATAACCTGCAGGGTCAGAGCGAAGCCTATGTGCGCAACGCCCTGAAGGAACTCGGCCTTAAGGATGGTCGCGTCAGCACCGTTGAGAGCGCATCCGTTCCCGCCGGTATGGTAGTTTCTCTGGAGCCTGAGAAGGCTGAAACCGATGCCGACGGTAAGACCACGATCGAGGCTGGCAGCAACGTAAACCTGGTGCTGTCCTCCGGTAAGGTCAAGGTTCCTTCGCTCGTGGGTCTGACGAAGGATCAGGCTATTGAAGCTCTGACTGCGTCCGATGTTCTGCTCAACACCAATATTGAGACCGTTCAGACAAGCTCTGCGGCACCGAATACGGTGATTTCTCAGAGCTCCGCTGCGGGTACTCTGGTGGCTCAGAACAGCACTGTTACTATTCGTGTGGCGGCTGCCCCGGCGGCGACCGCATCTGCCTCACCGCGTGCGACTACCCCGTCGACGAATAATAACAACAACACTCAGCGCCAGCAGGGCAATCAGCAGCAGAATCAACAGCAGCAAGGTCAACAGGGCCAGCAAGGTAATCAGCAGCAGAATCAACAACAGCAAGGTCAACAGGGCCAGCTGGGCAACGCTCCTGTACCTTCTGCAACGCCAAGTGCCGCTGCTCCTTCATCCAAGGCCGTACAAAACGGCAAGGAAAATGAGGAGAAAGAAGAAAGGTAAGGCTGGTTTGCTCAGGTAAATCCTGGTCATATATGTGGGGCGTGCTTTAGATTTCGAATCTAAAGCACGCCCCACATATATTTCTTCGGCTGTACCGCACACATAGAGAAGGCGCCTGACAGACCTACTTGGGTCTGTCAGGCGCCTTTACTGCTGCCCGCTAGGCGATTAGTGGGGACAACGATTTGGCACGCTCAGCGGCGCCCTCAAGCCCCGTTTCTTCCAGCCAATTACCCAGCATCAGATAACCGCTCTCGGTAAGCACGGATTCCGGGTGGAACTGCACGCCGTGCATGGGCGCATCCCGGTGCCGCAGCCCCATAATAATGCCGCTCTCAGTCGTCGAGGTGATTTCCAAGACCTCAGGCATAGTCTCTGGGACGACCGCCAGCGAATGGTAGCGAGTCGCAGTGAAGGGGTTCGGTACGCCTTTGAATACCGAGTCATTCTCGTGGACCAGGGTTGAAGTCTTGCCGTGCATCAGCTCGGGGGCGTGCGTGACGGTGCCGCCAAACGCCTCCGCGATAGCTTGATGCCCCAGACACACGCCAAGCAGGGGTTTATGAGTCTGCGCAGCCCAGCGAATGGTATCGATAATGACCCCGGCTTCTGCGGGGGCACCGGGTCCCGGAGAGATGAGCAGGCCGTCGTACTCGGCAGCCATTGTGAGCACGGTATCAAGGTCATACTCGTCATTGCGGATTACGGTTGTCTCGGCTCCGAGCTGCTGCAGATATCCGACGAGGGTGAACACGAAACTATCGTAATTATCGATAACCAGGATGCGGGTCATGGCTTCTCCTTTGGCAAGCGCCGCTAATGGTTGATGGTAACGTCAAAGTTGAACGGACCGTACTCGGCAAAATTCGGAAACACGAATTCCATGAGGGCGTATACGATCACGGCGATAAGCAGAATAGCAATGATAATGCGAACCCATAGAGGTCCGGGAAGATGACGAAAAATCCAACCGTACATGTTATATCCTCTCGGGTTAGGCGGGGTTCTGGGCTGCTTGGGCAATTTCCGCAGGGGCGCCAGCAGAGTTAGGCTGCCAGGATTCAAAACGGGCGTGCACAATATAACGTTCTGTGTCACCGTAACGCGGGTGGCAGGTCGTGAGCGTCATAATGCGCTCCGTGGGCTCTTGTCCGGGTTTACTCGGAACCGGCTCGATCACCTCAATATTGTCAGGCTGCACAATCACATGCTCGTACACGGTGTAGGTGTAGTAGCCGTCTTTGGTGCGCACATAAATGTGATCGCCCACCTGCAGCTGGTCGATATAGTCGAGCACTGCCCCGCGTGTCTGCCGGTGCCCTGCGAGCGCGAAGTTGCCCACGCCACCCGGCATGGCGGTTCCGTTGTAGTGTCCCAAACCGAGGGTATCGATCACGTCTGCGCTGGTACCCTGCGCGGCAGGACGCTGGTAGTCTGCACCAAACCGGGGAATGTAGACAACCCCGAATCCTTTTCCGTGTTCGGGTTCGGGTTCAGGCTCCGGTGGATTTTGGGGATCCCACTGTTCGACTGGCGCGGCAGAGCTGAACTCGTGCGTCAGGGAATCGACGGCTTGGGACTGTGAACGGTTTGCGTCTATATTGGTCCACCAGAGCTGCCACACGACAAAGAGCAGCAGCACAAGACCAACGGTGATCAGAAGCTCACCCGTGATTTGGATGGTCCACCGCAGAATAGATTTATGAGGCTGAACTGCCTGATGCGCTTTCGCGGATGCATGCGCCATAGTTTTGGGTGTCCTCCATAGCGGGATGTTACCGTCCCAGTCATTACACTTTCTTTAATGACAACGCCGGTGAAAGGTGAAATCATCCCGCGAGTCTGCAAAGATAGTTTTTAACGTACTACATAAGGTTACCCATACATCTGAGGCGGAGGAAAATATGTCCCCTAAGTCGGCTGCGAAAAAGTCGAAAAAGACTGCCAATACTAAGTCAAAGAAGTCACAAGACAAGAAATCGGCTAAGGCCGTTGAAGAAGATGCGAGCGAGCTCCGTCTGTTGGAGGTCGCTCGCGAGATGGAAACGAGCGGAACACAGAGAGAGGGTACTCCCCTGTGGTATCGAGTGGTAATGTTTTCGCTCGTTGCGCTGGGTATTCTCTGGATTATTGCGTATTACATTTTTGAGGGTCGACTTCCTGTGCCCGGTATTGGGATGTGGAATGTGACTATTGGCGTGGGTGCCATGATGGTGGGTATGGTCATGATGACTCGGTGGCGTTAGGTTAGGGCTATGTCCGAATCAGATGGGTCTCCTTCGCCTCAAGAATCTCAGGATGCCCCGCATGGCTCTACCTCCGATCCCATGCGGAGTACCGAGGATATTTCAAAACGTGCGGATATTCGTGCCGCTCGCGTGGAGACAAGGCTGCGCCGCTGGGCGTTGATCGGGTTTATCGTCGCTGCGGCGTTATTCTGGCTGGCGACTCTTTTCTTCCGCTAGATCACGTATAAGCGAGGCGGTGCCGTATCCCTGGGATGCGCCCGCCACGTTTTTCTTGCTTTTAATCGTGCTGAGGCTCTGCGACTGGTTCTTCGCGCAGGGGCTGCAGAATCCGCACGAATACGATCATGACGATCAGCTCCACCATCGTCTGGGTCAGCGCTATGTGCTGCATGGGTCGGTCTGCGGCATGCACTTTCTTTGAGTTGTTCCACATGCTGTGTCATATACGGGGGTATACACCCGAGAATCCCTGTACAGAGCGCAAAGATGACGTAGAACAGTACCCAGCGAACAAGATTCTAGGGCGCTTCGTCGATGCGACGTGCAGCAGAAAACACTGCCAAGATATATATGCAAATATTCCAATATAAGCATATATACTAGTCGATTGAGGTTTTAAAGAGCTGGTAAAAACAATGGTTTGTGTAGCAGCAAGCGTAGCAAATAAAGGCCGCAACATAATCTGCAACAGCGCCAACACCACCAGGAATGCTGCCAAGGCGATCGTGGAAGTAAAGTCATAACCAGTAGAATACCGCCACGAAGTTGAGCGTTATCAGCCACAGGGTGAATCCGTGCGATGCAGAATTGGGTGCGGTGCGTTTGATGTCGTTCGCCCCTAGCTGTCCGTCATGAGTTCAAGAGCCCCTGATGAGCCGCATCAGCAACACGACGGCTAACTTTTTCCAGAACGGGCGAGTTGATATTCCAGTGCTGCCAGTACAGTGGGAACTCCACGGGCTTCTGAGCAAGTTTCACAAGTGTTTGGGCGGCGAAATATTCGATACACTGTGCCTCCGGAAGCAGACCCCACGCAATACCCTCATAGACCGCCTGCGCATAGTCCGGTGACGAAGGAATATAGAGCGTTGGGCTCTGTTCGAATTCGGCTCTGGACAGTTTTAGGTCTTCCTCAATCAGAGCGCGTGCAGCATCCTGCACAAAGTCTTTACGATCATATTCCACCACGGGTGCCCGGTTCAGATCATCACGGGTAGTCTTCGCGGGGAACCCCGGAAGGTAACGATCCACATACGCTGGCGATGCCACACACCAGTAACGCGCCACGCCCAGGTAATCTACCGAGCATCCGGGGATTTTTCCGGGCTGTGAGGTTATGGCAGCCATAACTTCCCCGGTACGCAGAAGGGCTGAGGAATGAAATTCACCTTCACGCCGCAGGTCACAGAAAATTTCGTCCTCCTGAGCAAGCGTGCGTATGGCCTCCAAAAACCACGTTGCTAAAGAATCGGCGTTCAGGGCTATAGAGACTGTCTGGAATCCGCCCTCACCCATGAGTTCTCGTTCCAGCTCAAGCTGCAGAAATTCACTTTGCCGGGCAATACGTAACACGCTCTGCCCGGAGGCTGTTGGGGTAACCGGGTTGGTGCGCTGCAGCAGAACTTTACCGGCCAGCTGTTCCATTGTTTTTACACGCTGTGATATTGCGGAGGGGCTAACCCCAAGAACGTCGGCAGCAGCGTCGAAAGTACCGTACTCGATGACCGTAACGAATGTTTTGAGGTGGTCGGTCGTAAAACGTGTCATAAGAACATCTTACGTACGTTGAAATAACTTAGCTAGGTTTACGGGGTTTTCAGACTTTTGATGTTCATCATCGCCCTGCGCATGTCCTATTTGGCGTACACCATTTTCACCCTGGATACACACCTCTAAGATAAAAGCAGTGGGACTGTCCCCCTCCAACGTGTCTACGCTGTCATCTAACCACCCGAAGGATATCCTCCATGGTCAAGCCACCATTCATGGAAATTGCATGCCCCATTTGTTCCAAGCCCGTGAAGACTTTAGAACGTTATCCTCGCTCGCTCTGTCCCGAATGTTCTGCACGGGTGACTGACCGGTCTGGCCGCCCGGTTGTTTTCTACGATATACAGGTGCTGCCGGCTCCCAACAGCTCGGGTGTAACGCTGCTTGGCGGATTTTACGGATATTACGCCAATACCGGGCTGCAAGAAACCTACTCCAGTTCAACCTGCTACGTTGATGGAATAACCTGCGAGGCAAAGAATGCCCGTTTTGGCGGCATTGTGATCGAGGCGCTGTGAACCTATCTTCACCTCCGGATGAGTCTGTACTCCCGGATTCAGTGGCTTCTTCGAGACCATTATCCTTCACCGTCTCCTTATCGATAGATGCAACGGGCTCTGTAATATCTTCTTGTGCCGATGCGGACCACAGTTCATAGCTCTCCAGTGTCTCTTCGGCACCCATACCTGAAAATGGAGAGATATATCTCGAATCAGCAGGATTTTTCGCAGACGCAGCACCATCGGTTCCAAGAAGTCACGCGCATGCCGATCGTCGCTGCTGGTCGTTGCCACAAAGCTCAGCCCAGAGAATACCGCAACAATCATCGTCACCTTAAGCACAACCACGTTGTAGCTGACTTCAAGATCTAAAATTTTCAGATGGTCGGGCTTGGTTCCTACTCACAGCTCGATGGTTTGGTCGGTAACCACCACAGAGGCAAACCATAAGAAGAAACCGAACACCAGCAGAACGAAGAAAGCAGTTTGAATCAGCTGACCCAAGATCGGGATTGCCAGCAGGTTCAGCCACTGCCCAATCGGCAAAGAGCGATGAACGGTAATGTCGTGTTCGGCCTCTGTACTGTACTGTCTGCGATACCTCGTTCCGATGCGGCCTGCCTAGTGCTCATAGCTGTCAAGCATACCCGATACAAGAGACTCTGCTTGAAGTTCAGCGCCAAAGAATCGTGCGCACGCCTTCAAAATAAGTTCTGCGCCATAACGTTGGATCGTATAAACACCCAGCTCGTCGTACTCAGCCGCAAGTTCACGGGGTTTCACTAAACCAGAGGTGATTTCCATAAGTGAAGATTCTGCGCCGTCTTCGTCGAAAAGTATGCTAAACCCGCTGTCATCACGCAGAAGCTGATGCAGTTTAGTATCGGGCAGAGGCAAAAAGCCCAGCACGTCCTCGGGCTCATAGTAGATTACCTCAGCAAGAGTTGTTACATACCCCTGCGAGTCTTCTTCGGTAAGAACTGTATCCGTAAGCTCCAGATAGCTTTCTTCGTCCTGCAGAAGCTCCCGCGGCCACCACAGATGGATATACTCAGTACACGCCAGCCATAGTTCCGCTAAAGGCAGCTTAACCTCGGCGGTGAGCGCCACCGTCCGGTATTTTGAGGTGTCCTCTCCCAGATACGGTTCCTGCTGTCGGTCTGAAAAAAGCGGATACTCCATACATTCACTCTAACGCGAGAATAGGTATTCGTCGGTATTTGATACAGTAAACGTTCCAGAAACCCGTTCAGAAGAATGTGAATCATTGGTATTAGTATTCCCGGCATGACGCCTCAGGCGCGCTATCACAGACCGGTAAAAAGGACTTCTCTGGCTTCCGAAATTCTACGTGTGGGTGTGCGCTGCTTAGCGCGCAAAAACATAGCTAAAGAATCGAGCAGGAATATGTGACTGTTGCCATTCGAGCTCTTCGGTCAAAGATTTTTCCTAAAGCACTTTGCGAGTATATCGTTCAATATTGCGTGCATGTGCACCCATATGGGCTATGGCAATCGCATGTCCGCAGGCTCTAGCTACGGCTTGCGCAGACGGGGTCTCACAGTCCCGAGCCGTAGCATGGCAGAGCAAAGCGTGCTGACGCATAGTTCCAACAGATAATGCACCGCGGTTGAACTCAGCGACCGCAGCAAGCCCCTGCCGAAGCCGAGGATCAGCAGGATACTGCTTCTCGAAAATAGGCAGTATCCGATACATACAATCTGCCGCCCAGACGATAAGTTCACGCCTCTCATCTATCGATAGCGTCAAATCCTTCGGGTCTGGGGCAGATTGTAAAGTCTCCATGCTCCTAAGATAACAAGAAAGCATATACGCTCTCACAGATTTTCAACACCCTGATGCGCCTACTTATATTTCATGAGGTCTTCTTAGCCTTTAGAGTATTCACCAACGCGCGCCATAAGAACACAGCAGAGCCGATAGCTCTCAAGGAGAATGCAAATCAGTGGTTAAAACAAAAGAGACCCCTCACGGGGTCTCTTCCATACATATGTAATTAACTAACAAACCCTCAGGCTTGTTGTTTCAAAACTATACAGCGAACGCAAACA
>ERZ1036435.104-NODE-104-length-79890-cov-11.895935_pt1 | contig 79890 bp, 48 predicted proteins | sample MGYA00514223_ERZ1036435 | MGnify/ENA primary metagenome ERZ1036435 (study PRJEB33795, sample SAMN09464927) | human gut metagenome | host: Homo sapiens | place: USA: Stanford, California | collected 2016-08 | study: EMG produced TPA metagenomics assembly of the...
AATTTATTCTCCTAACCCATCTCCCCACCTCTCTTCTTTTGTTTTTTATTTTAATAAATCAACTTGAAGAAGAAGAATCAACTTTCAGAGTTTTTGTTTAAATCTGGAAAATCACAAGAGTTTTTTTTAAAACCTTTTTTTTTAGTTGAAAATACTTTCACCTATCCACAAAGAAAAAGAACGAAAACCTATTTAGTTAGGCTTTTTTTTTATTTCAAAAGAAGTATTTCTTAACATAAATTAAAGTGTTGAAAAAAAAAAAGATCATCACAGAAAGGACATTTATTACATTTTTTTTAACTACTATTTTTCTATTTGGTTAGAAAATTACTAGGTAAAATTTCCCAATTCCATACTTTTTTTTCTATATCCAGATTTCTTCAATTTCACACTTGACATTACCTTTCTCTCCTCCTCTCACAAACAAATCAAAAAAGAGAATTAATAATAATAATATTAATTAGCTTGGAGGTTTTAGCTAATTTTCCAAGTACAAGCAGTTTTACTCAATAGTTTTTTTCTTCTTACAATAGAGGAAAAATAATAACCCCAAACAAACTATTTTTTCCTTATCGATATCCTTTTTTGTATCTGTTAATATTTCAGATTTCAAGGATTAACCAAATTAAAAAAAGAATCATTCAAGATTAACGGTTACTATTTGGGAATAATACTATAAAGTTGAAAGAAAGACTGTGATTCAGAAGAAAAAACAAAATTCATATTTGTTTTTCTTTCTTTAAATTTAGAACACAGTTACCACCCCCCTCGTCTCTGGAATATTAAAGGTTTATTTTATTTTATTTTATTTTCGTCTCCTGTTTTTTTTTTATTGCTATTTGCCATAAGAAAACTTATATTGTTTTGCTTTTTTTGTTTCGAATCTTCTTGAATAACGTCCAATTCTTCACTTGAATTCGAAACTTTAAAGAAAAAATCAACAACAATATATACACTTATTTATTATAGTAGTGTGACAACTGAGCTATATCCAAATTATAAGGAATAGTACTGAAGGATCGATTCAGAGAATAGCATCTACCAATGGCTTTGGCTAATTCAAGACCTATGCAGATTCCAAACATGGAATCTGATCTGATTCACAACACTACTTCGCCAGTATTCCAACCAACCTCTCTGATGAGTCCATTGTCCACTACCTCGGACATAAGTATGAACATGGGAATGAACATACCTATGGGCATGGCTATGGGAATGAGCATTGATCCAAACGATGTCAACAACTCTCCTAATAGTATTAATTCTCAGCTATTAGACCATTCTACTAATGATCTGATGTCAGGGATAAATTCAGGTAATGGCAATGGAACCGATATGTCTATGTCAATGTCGATGTCCTTGGGTCTATCACCAGTTAGTCTCGACATGGGTAATGGCATTAAAAATAAGAATGGAAATAATAATTTGATCACTCCACAACAGCAAGAAGCAAATGCTAAGGCTACCGCTTCAAACAAGAAGAAAGATTCTTCGAAAAAGGACGGCACTAACAATTCAAAGGATAATAATGGATCATCCTCAAATGCAGGTCCAAACAATATCATGATTGAACTATCAAAAATGATACCTGTAACAGGTGAAAGGCCTAAACCAACCGACAGATCTGAACCTTTGGATGATGACGTTCTTTATGCCGTGTTCTTGATTCTGTGGGAAATCGATGCCGACCAACAAGGTATGACAGTTAAGCAGATCTGTGACCATCTATTGACCAGACATCCAGAAATGTCCAACTTGTCAACAAAACTTTCTAACCTGATTTCAGCTAAACTAAACGCTTACGTTAAAAAGACTGAAAAGGGTGAAAAGACAATGAAGTACGCATTGTCAAGAGAATGGTCAAACTCTTCACCAAGAAGAATGCTGTATATGTACAGAGGTATCTTATCAGAGAACTACAAGGAACACGCCCTAGCTGCTTCTGAAAAACTAAAGAAGCAGCAGGAATTGATGGGATTATCCGCAGAAAAGAAAAAGGCTGGTTCTATAGACTTGAGTGCGGATTCTCCATTAACTGACATGAGCTCCAGCAGCGAAACCTCCATTAACGGTGGAATTCATTCCAATGGGTCTGTTGACCCAGCTGCCATGCCATTCTCCAAGGATATGAATAACGGATTTACTTTCAGTCCTGATTTCAACATTCCTTACTCAACGTCTCCAGTTTCAGTGAATCTGAGCCCCGCTGTTGACGAGCTTGATGGCTTAAGCCCAACGTCTACCCCAAGAAAGTTGAACATTAGCAAGAAAATGAACAAGAATGATGAATCCACCAAGGGTAACTTAAAGACAGGGACTAAAAATGGTACCGACAACCAAACCGTTTCCGGTCCTGCTTCGAAAAAACAGAAAATTAAATCATCTTCAAGTTCTGCAAGCTTTCAGCAACTCGGTGAAAGACTAACTACCAATGGGAATGACAAGAACAGTAGCTCTGGAGGTCAACCATCTGCAAATTTATCCTTAAACGCTATCAGGCATAGTGCGCAAGGTGGCAGCTCCAGCGGTAGTAATTACATCACAGCTGCAGCAGCTGCTCCAAGATTATCAAGATCTGCATCTAGAGGTTCGTTCAAATCTTCATCGCAAGCATCGGCAAGTGCTTTAGCTGCTATTCAAAAGGTGATTAGTACTCAGTTACCTATTGAATTTTCACAAGCAAGCACACCGAGCGTATCAAGAAGCAGCTCTAGTATAGGAGGGTCCGCAGGTGGTAAGTCACCCACCTCCTCCACTTCTTCCGTTTCTTCTGGAGGATCGAACATTACAACACCTTCAGGTGATGAATCTACACCAAAAAACATTTATTGCACAAATAATTTTAGTTATGAACACCCTGCTAACGCAATGTGGTTCAAAATTGTTAGGGAAGGATTTTTAACTAGCGATATTGATCCACCCGAGTCTTTATCACTTGAAGACTTGGAAAATATAATGAGTTGAAGACCGGCGTATAGTTTAATTTTTTTTGTTTCTGTTTCTTTTTTGTTTCTGTTTCTGTTTCTATTTCTGTTTCTGTTCTCTAACACATCTCATTTATTCTTGCCTATTTAATACCTTTCACATCATCGCATAGTATTTATTATTCAGGGCGGTTCATATACTTCTTGTGACAAAATGGTTTACTTTTCCACTGGCAGAAGTATATTTACGTTGTTTAAATTACGTTGTAGTTATGTCCACCTTTCGACAATGATGGGATAATTAAGCATTCTTATATTACGTCTGTTACAGATGCTTGGCATTTTTGTCAATAAGACTTTTCCTAGTTAATCTTTACAGGAGCAAGTGCAAGAAGCGTTTATAACTTTATATTCATAGTAGTTTTCACTAGTTTTAATCCAAGAACACACATGACATATTCTCTCAAAAAACAACGAAGTGCATAGGCAGTCTTGTAGTATCCTATTATATATGAGTAAACTCTGCAATTGTTATTCTTCGTATTGACCCTCGACAAAAGTATCTGTGCCTATGTAATAGCATTGTTCGCTGTTGCTGAAGTCTAGGTTTATCACTGTGATAGTCATGGGAACGGTTGATGATTTTAACGGATTTTGCTGTTCGGTTCGGATTAACTGATAAGGAGCACTTGAAGACAAGGTCATCGACCCAACGATATTTCCCACGGAAAATGGCCATATAAATCCTACTACTCTAGACTGAAGTTGCTTCGTGATGTGGGGGCTTCCTTGTCCAATCGGCATTACAATTGCAATTTTGCGAATGCATGACTACAATGTGATCCCTGATAGTAAGGACAGCGATGCCGGGATCACTTCTTGTCAGGGAAAATCTTTTTGGGAGCCGTGCTAATTTTCAACTACTACAGTATTTGAATGGTCCTCCTATACACTAAAAAGCTTCCAGCACTGGCCTAGTCTTCCACTGTGGTTATTTCGGTTTATTCTTGCAATTTACACAACGGCAACAGATGACCCTCTTTATTTTCATCACTTAGGGTTTATCTAATATGCCTCGTCACTCACATCTAGCACATAATGATATTTGCAATCGAAGCACTGTGTTTCTACCTCTCCCTCTCCCTGTCCCTCTCTGAAGAAAAGTCTCCTGACTAGCAGCTTCTTAAACAGATAATTGTTTGGCTACACATTTTTCACTCTAGCTTGCTAACATACTATGAAGCTTCTACAATGCAAATTTCCTCAGTTCATTACTTTTAATTGACAAATAATTAGCTTTAAACAATCGAACGATCCACGATGCACAAGTATTCCTCTATTTGTATATATATAATAAGCATTAGTTTTCGTAGTACTTGGAATTGCGATTTGCGTAGATTGAGTAGTTTGTGTACTATAGCAATAACTTCTTAAATTAGTCTGTATTTATTATTTTAGCCACATCCTAGATCTACAAAACACAAGGACCATAATCATACTACAACTTTCACATCAAGAAGATTGCAAGAGCTCATAGGACGTGATAACTATGCTGGGACTAGGGGTTAAGAACAATTCTGTGCTTAGACGACAAGGTACGAGGTATGTCCATCAAATACTGAAACATCAAAACAAAGGAAACAGAAACGCTTTGAAAGCGATCACACTTGGATCACATAACAGACTAGCAAGAACATGCAATGTCCAATTGTCCAAGAGGTTTTCCACTACACGGGCCACAAGCGCATCCGAAGAAGTAGCATTTAAAAACTTATCCCAGGAGCAAAGAGACATTTTGACTCAGGAAAGAGCTGTTGATAACGTGGACGTATGCATCGTAGGCGGTGGGCCATCAGGTTTAGCCACCGCTATAAAATTGAAGCAACTTGATAATGAACATGGCAGCGGTAACTTACGCGTGGTTGTACTAGAGAAAGCTAGTGATATGGGACTACATATTGTATCCGGTGCAATCCTGGAACCCAAAGTATGGAGAGAATTATTCCCAGAAAGTGAATTTTACTATGAGGATGGCTCTGGTATACCATTACCACCTGATATCGCAACTCCAGTAACAAAAGGCCAATTGAAATATTTATTGAATGGAAGTATCGGTCTACCAATGCCCGAACCACCTGCCATGGTCAATGAAGGTAATTACATTGTGTCCCTTAACCGTGTTGTCAGTTATCTAGCTGAGAAAGCAGAAGAGATTGGTGTCGAAATTTATCCTGGAATTTCTGTATCGGAAGTCATATACGATGACTCAGGTAACAATGTCATTGGTGTAGCTTCAAAGGATTTAGGTATCTCCAAAAGAGGTTTGCCAAAGGATACATTTGAGAGAGGTATGGAATTCCATGCTAGAACAACTGTGTTTGCTGAAGGTTGTCGTGGCTCCTTGACAGGAGAGGTTATAGATAAATATAATTTGAGACATGGCAGAGAAAATCAGACATATGGTCTAGGTATCAAAGAAGTATGGGAAGTGTCTTCGGAGAAATTTCAAAAAGGATTTGCTTCGCACACGATGGGATATCCATTATCTAACAGCGTCTACGGTGGTGGATTTATGTATCATTTTGGGGACGGACTGGTAGCTGTGGGCCTAGTTGTCGGCCTGGATTACAAAAATCCATATGTTTCCCCATACAAGGAATTTCAAAAGATGAAGCATCACCCTTTTTATGCGAATGTTCTTGAAGGAGGCAAGTGTATATCTTACGCTGCCAGGGCTCTAAATGAAGGTGGTCTACAGGCTATACCAAAACTACATTTCCCAGGTGGTGTTCTAGTGGGTGCTTCTGCCGGATTTATGAATGTTCCTAAAATTAAGGGAACTCATACCGCTATGAAATCTGGTTTACTTGCTGCTGAGAGTATATTTCAATCTCTCAAAGATAGAACACCTATTGAAGAGGTCGAAAGCCTGGCTGATGAAGAAGTTGTTGATTTAGTCGACTACGAAAAGGCTGTAAAGTCATCATGGATTACTGAGGAATTGAGCATCGTGAGGAACATTAGACCTTCCTTTACCTCAAAACTCGGGGGCCTTGGTGGTATGATGTACTCAGGTCTTGATTCATATATTTTAAGAGGGCATGTTCCTTGGACTTTTAAATTCCACAAATCAGATGCTAGCGTTACTGGCGATGCGAGAGACTACAAACCTATCAACTACCCTAAACCGGATGGCAAGTTATCATTTGATATAATGACCTCTGTCTCGAGAACTGGTACATATCATGATGAAGATGAAAGAAGCCATCTACGTGTTCCAAATCAAGATCTAACAGCTTACGCTACCAAGTCTTATCCAAAATTCAAAGGTGTAGAGGAAAGATTCTGCCCCGCAGGTGTATACGAGTTTATCGAAGACCCTTCTTCTCCAATTGGTGTGAAATTTAAAATTAACTCTCAAAATTGTATTCATTGTAAGACATGTGATATTAAATCACCAATTGAGGAAATCAAGTGGGTTGTTCCCGAGGGTGGTGATGGCCCCAAATACACTTTGTCATGATTAATGATCCTGAAACAGCAATACAGCTGCTATTTCGATATTACACTCCACATATATATTTATTTGGTTTATTTAATTTGATATTTATTCAATTATTTAACTTATTTATTGGTACTAATATATTTATTCTTTTTGAAAACCTCTATTCTTGCACGCCATTTAATGAGATGAGTTCCGTTCAACTTACTTTTTTCATTTATGTATAGGCTTAGTAGATCAGGAGGTCATTGTTTTTATTTCTAACCTACAAACTTGTCGTCTTCTATAAATCTTATTAAAGTTTTGGATCCAGATTGCAACAGAGGGTGTCCGGCAACAATCTGCATCCATCTATTTAGTCCTTGTCTTCTTTCTTCTATTACTTCATCGCTAAACCTATTGCTCAAGTATATCTTTCCAGGTAAGTGTGGCACAACCACTCTTGGATTATTGAGCATAGATATCTCTTTCAACAAACATTTTCTGAAGAACTCGAAATCACTATACCTTCTACGTACCCTGGATGCCCGCTTGTGGAAATTGGGCAGATTAGTCCTGCATATGATCTCGTAATCTGTGTACATACCACGCTGATCCACACCGTTTGGCACATGTGTCTTGGGATTCCTGACTTCTATCTCCAGGAAATTCTCAGGCTCAGCATACATCTCACTCGTACTAGGTATCTTGTGATGCTGGGAGAACATCGTCTCCTCAGTGCTCCCAAATGACTTAAACTCACGCTTCCCAGACATCGGTCCCTTTTAATTTACAAGACAATCTCTTTATAAGGCAAAACAACAGACACACAACTATTATACCAATTTATAACGCCAACGCCCACAAGAGTATAACAATTGTCCTATAGAGAGACTAATACAAAACTTTTACAATAACTCTACTAGTCATAGTGGAAACCCTTTATTATGGGCCAAATAGCTTTTCAGGCGGAATTTTTCAGTTTTCGGTGGGAAGCCACCCCCTCACCTACAGCTACAGCTACAGCTACAGCTACAGCTACAGCTACAGCTACACGGTGAAAGAAGTTGCATGTGATAAAGGCAATAATGCCTGGTCAACATGCCATATTTACTAATTATGAAGCAACCTCTTAGATTGTGAAGCTTAGTGCAATTTAAAGAAGATTCAAAATGATGTTATGGTCTAGCTTTGCTACTATCTAATTCCTTGTCATGTTGTTGGAGGCCCCCTACTTTAGTGTATGATCATCCCTACAACAACATGGAATCATATCGCTCGTCAGGACTCTTGTACCCACCTCTCAGATGGATGCATGAAATGTGTCATAAGTTTTTACACTCTTGAAGATATGCTTGCCATCGTGAATATATTAGACTATACTTGGTATGCCAATGCCGGTGTTTTGAGATATGCATATCAAAGGACCGACTCAGATGTAAAACCCCGGCTTGATTCCCTTTATCATCCATCCCCCCCACTTTGGTCTCGAAGACAAACATACAAACATACAAACATACAAACATACAAACAGCACCTCAGCTACACCCCCCACCCAGACATCAAACTCGTTGAGAAAGTGTCATTTTGATGAGTGGCTGTGTTCTCATCTAGCAATCTAAGATAGGCAGAAGAGCACTTAGGGAAATCAAATCAGTATCGCAAATTTGTTAGTTATCACTACAGCAGTCCCTATTTATGCCAGATAGCTACAATTATGTGTCTTACGGTCATCATCGTATATCAATATTGTGTAGCTTATTGTTGGAGGTCATCTCGGTGCTATCTGCTACCTCTCCTCTCAGTAGCATCTTAAGGTGTTATCTCCTTGAAGTGCCCTAAATAAAATTTTACTACTTACGCTAAAACGGTAAATTGCCTTGTCTTTACTTCTATAGCTGGTGTAGACGGTAGTAAAGAAAGTGCCGGTCTTTATCTGATCGTTGAATGACTGTAAGCCACAACAAAGCGAGATCATCTTACTTATATATAGCCAAAGAAGTAATAAGCTGAAAAAAAAATTAACCGAAAGAGAACCTTTTGGGCTATACCTTTTCATCTATGCTATGCGCTTTGAACTAAAATACTAAGAACAAAACGCCCCAAAAGTTATATTCAGTAGTGGCAAACAACGGTCCACAAAAGACTAACACTACTATAAGAGGAGCTACACAATGACTGTGTCGCTGGGACAAGCAATCTACGTTGCTGTAAAACCTATATTCAAGATATACTTGATCATCGGAGTCGGGTTCGGTCTGGCAAGGTACGGTATTCTGAGTGTAGAGGCTACCAGGATCGTTTCAGATATTGTGCTGACAGTTTTGATCCCATGTCTTGCGTTCAGTAAGATTGTTCCCTACATAGAAGGCCAGGACATTAAACAAGTGGGGATAATATGTCTGTCGTCCGTGCTGGTGTTCGGGACTGGTCTGTTTATGGCTTTCTTAGTCAGAACGTTCTTACCAGTGCCAAAGAGATGGCGAGGAGGTATTTTAGCTGGTGGGATGTTTCCTAATATCAGTGATTTGCCCATCGCCTATTTACAAAGCATGGACAATGGCTTCATATTTACAGAAGAAGAAGGCAACAAGGGTGTTGCCTCCGTTATCATCTTCATGACTATGTTCATGATCTGCGTGTTCAACCTTGGAGGATTTCGACTGATAGAGTCTGACTTCCATTATAATGACATCGAAAATGCAGATCAAGAGTCAACGAGTAGCTCACACGATGATGATGAAGCTTTATCAAAGAAACGTGTAGGAGATACTAGTACAATACCTGTAGTCAGTAACAACAACTCAAACTATGAACTAAAATCTAGGACAAAAATGAGCTCTAACATCGAGAATGATGTAAACATCACAAGTTCTTCTTCTGCCAACACGGATGATATAAATAGCTTACACTCTCAAGGAACGAGAAGTACAGAGGCGTCGATTCCAAGCACATTTTCCTATACAACAGAAGCTCAAGACTTGGGATCAGCTCAACCAAGACATTACTCTAGGGAGTTATCCAGAACAGATAACTCAATTTTATCATATAGGAACTCAACTAACCGTAGAAACACAGATGGCATTACTAGAGTTAGATCTCTAGATCTACGCGATGGCCCTCCGCAAGACATGAATGATATTATTAAGGAATACTCAAATGTTGATCAATTTGGACATATTAGGGAGAACCCATATTATAAATCGCCCGAGCCTCATGCAGATGGACAATCTGAAGAACCAGAATATGGACTGGGACGTATTTTGACATCAGATGCTACTGTCACGACCAAAGATATACGGAAGTCTGGGAACTTCCTACCAGAGAAACTAAGAAAATTTTCTGTTGTCCCTCTTATTGTCTTCTTCCTAAAGAATTGTTTAAGGCCTGCCTCAATTGCTGTTTTCATTTCTTTAGTAGTTGCCTTCATACCTTGGGTCAAAGCACTATTCGTCACCACGGAACATACTCCTAAAATACACCAAGGACCAGATGGCCAGCCAGTACTCAGTTTTTTGATAGATTTTACAAGTTATGTTGGCTCTGCCGCTGTGCCATTTGGTCTGATGCTACTAGGAGCAACTTTAGGCCGTTTAAAATTGGGAAAGTTATACCCAGGATTTTGGAAATCCGCTGTGGTGCTGGTCATCTTGAGACAATGTGTAATGCCAATATTTGGTGTTTTATGGTGTGATAGACTAGTGAAGGCAGGGTGGTTAAATTGGGAAAGTGATAAGATGCTTTTATTTGTCATTGCTATCAATTGGGGACTGCCAAGTATGACTACAATTATTTATTTCACGGCAAGTTACACGCCTTTAGACTGCAAAGATCCCATTCAAATGGAGTGTGTTTCATTCTTCCTAATGTTACAATACCCACTACTAATTGTAAGTTTACCATTTCTCGTGACATACTTCCTTAAAGTTCAAATCAAAGTTTAGGAATTATATCGCCAAGTATTGTAATCAAATTGCTAGACGCTATACTGAAGGTAATGAAAGTAGTAAGATATCTATGATTCTAACGTTGAACCTAAGTTACATTTGTCATCCAATTACACCAAAAAAAAGCAACAGCAAAAACGCATAGAACACAAATCCATTTTACGCATTAGCTTAATTATTAATATTCCTACCATTTATAAATTCATGCCGTTCTATATAACCTCACCATTCAATAATTCTAATTAATACATCAATTGTAAACACGCCCAATATCTTACATGAGTTAGACCGTTACTTGCAATTGAGTCATCCCAAGAATTATGCCGATGATTCACACATTGTTAGATAACATGATATATCTTATGACGAAACTAATTTGTGACTACTTTTTGAACACCCATACAACCAATTAGTCGTTCGATCAAGGCTAACATTTTGCGGATCTTTCGTTTTACTGTACATCTCTGCCTAGGCCTTCTCCTACCTGGAAAACAAAATCAACGCTAGGCAATGTGAGGGCACAGGGAGAAGAACATTAGGAAAAGCGCCATACAGGAGTTAGGCCGAGGAAGAGAGCTTCCCGGCTGGCGGGGGGGAAGCTGGTTTGCTTCGCCCTTACGTACATGCTAGACACCATGGGAACAGTCTACCATCCTCTGCGTTGGTAGGCAGCTAGGCTCAGGCAAGTTGAGTCGATGGGTTCAAGACCAATGTTCGAAATTGATTGTAGGCAGTTGGGGGCATTAAGGCTAGACGGAGACTCTTCTAGCCAGGAGAGTTAGGTGCCCGCAGTACCCTGTAGAGGCAATGTCTTCCTCTAGGCTGAGATTCCCTTCCCTTCCCGTCTAGCTATACTGACAACTGGTACTGGAGCGTGTCGCTAATTGGGCTCAATGTGGTACCGAACCCTTCTGAGGTGGAAGGGAACCAGAGTATCAGTTTCTTTTACTGGATGCGACACGGTAGGGATTTTGTCACAGCTAGCGATAGTCTCCATTCTGGCACTCATTGGGTGGTAATGATGTGCTTTCTGCTGTCGGTTCTCCGCTCAGCGACTCTGAGATGAAAGTTTGACAAAATATGGTTAAAACAATAGCCATATTGTAATAGAGTAAATAGTATATATTTTGAGTATTTCACACAATATTCTTCTTTAAACAGCCATATAGCCACAGGAAACCAAAGAGATAATACAGTGAGAATGTCCGCTCAAGCCAAGATTTTGTCTCAAGCTCCAACTGAATTGGAACTACAATTCGCTCAAGCCTTCATTGACTTGGAGAACTCTTCCCCAGAACTAAAGGCTGAATTGAGACCATTGCAATTCAGATCCGTCAGAGAAGTATGTGATATTATACAATATTAGCCGAGAAATATAATCCAATAAAATATGATTATGAGAGGAAACTACCAGAACCATGCAACACTATGAAATACATGAGAAACCAAGAGCCCAAAAATGATACCATTTTACAATATCAAGCTGAAACAGGAATATTGATGAACCTTACAAACGAGTACCAATATCGAAAATGTTAAAATGCATACACGGAATCACCATAAATCAGTTTTGTATTTAATGTGGAAAACACCGTCAAACCAGTCCAATCCAATAATATCCTCCACACCCATTATGAGCTTGTGAACAGAGGATTAGCAATCAAAATCGAATATACAGCACTATTACTATACCACTACATGGTTATTACTCTGATTTTTTTTATATTCATATTCATGGCTCATTTACAATAGTGATGGTAAATGCTCTCAAATCAAAATCGACTTATAAATTCTATGATCAATGATTACTAACATTCAATTTCACTCTAAAGCTCCTCTTATAAATTTGTAATACACTTTGGCATTGTTATAATAGTATTAGCATAACTGAATGAAATGAGTTGAGTTTTTATACTGTGGATTTCATGTTCTGCTAATATATCTGAATGGAAAAGTGTTATGACAAATTTATATAATACGACTAAAGATTGATGCAATAATAACAGATCGACGTTGCTGCTGGTAAGAAGGCCTTGGCTGTCTTTGTCCCAGTCCCATCTTTGACTGGTTACCACAAGGTTCAAACCAAGTTGACCCGTGAATTGGAAAAGAAGTTCCCAGACCGTCACGTCATCTTCTTGGCTGAAAGAAGAATCTTGCCAAAGCCATCCAGAAAGTCTAGACAAACTCAAAAGAGACCAAGATCCAGAACCTTGTCTGCTGTTCACGACAAGATCTTGGAAGACTTGGTTTTCCCAACTGAAATCGTTGGTAAGAGAGTCAGATACTTGGTTGGTGGTAACAAGATCCAAAAGGTCTTGTTGGACTCTAAGGACATTCAACAAATCGACTACAAATTGGAATCTTTCCAAGCTGTCTACAACAAGTTGACTGGTAAGCAAATCGTTTTCGAAATCCCAGAAACTCATTAAAAATCTTAATGATGTATCAAAAATAACTTTCTCCCCATTTATTTCTTTTAATTTAGTTTAATAGAATATCACACTTAAAAAAAAAGATTCTTTTAAAAAAGGTTCCAAAGTATTTCTCTTCAATATCTCACAATAGCATATATAAAATACTAATTATATTGTGAGCATTATAGAAAAGAATTCCTTTTGAGCACACATGGAGTGACCTGGTTGATCCTAACATTTTTGTCTTGCATTATCAATACGATGCAAGATGTATTTGTCTATTCATCCAAATATTGTACCAAAGGCTTAATAGCATTAATACTCTGATACATTATTTGCCATTATTATTATTTTCCATTTATATCATATATAAGAAAAAAACAACAACATTATCAGTTTATGCAAACTCTAACCAGCAGTAAGGATACATGGTCACACCCGCTGTCAAGATAGTAAAAAAAGGCTAGTCAAAGCTTTCAAGTTGGACACCATATGGAGTAATACAAACTCAATGACTGTCACACATCGAAAGGGTTTAATAATTCACCACCTGACTTATTAAAAAAAAATTAATGGTTGCTAAGAGATTCGAACTCTTGCATCTTACGATACCTGAGTGCTCCTGAGTTTGTTAACCCAGTAAGTATTTTTCAACTTGAATCAGGCGCCTTAGACCGCTCGGCCAAACAACCATATTGTATTTGTTGGATGTAACACAGAATTTTGCGACTATCATTCTAGAAAATGCGTATAAAGTTATATTATTCCCTTGGAAAAATCAAAGTTAAATAGTAGTAACTTCGCAATAGTAATAGTCCTATCTACATGGTAGCTATAGATTAAAAAATGTTGTTCTCATTGCCTGCTTGAACATTATAAGAGATTATATTCATAGATTACATTAACTATAATCTAATTGTGAGCTTGCTAGTCAACAATTCTACCAATCACTTGTGGATAACCAAATCGGATAATTATAACCAACTATAACTTCAAAATGAGCTCACCGGCGAACTTATTCCCGGGTCTTAATGATATAGTTGATGTTTTGGAAGAACTTCCTTTAGAAATCTCCAGATACTTCACACTGTTGCATGAAATTGATGCTAAATGTGTGTTGGCGGGACCAGCATTAGATGACAAAATAAAAGGCTTCTTAGAGAATGATCCAACTGAGAAACAAGACGAGATAGCACAAAAGGATAAACTTCAATCATTGGTTTCTATCAATCAGTTTTTAGAAGAGCTAATGCCATCCTTCGAAGAAAAAATGCATGTATCCTCAATAATGTTGGAAAGTTTGCAGAGATTAACCTCAAGAATGGAACTAGCGTATGAAGTTGCTATTAAGAACGAGGAAATACCTTACAGTCTGAGATTAGGTGTAGATAATCATCCAGCTATGCATCTGCACCATGAACTAATGCAGAAGGTAGATCATAAAGCTAACTCGAAATCCTCACAAGCACAAAAGAGTGAATCCAGAAGGGAAGCTATGGCTGCTAATAGAAGAACAGATCCTCAGCAACACCAATCAACCAATAATAACAACAATTCAGCTAATGAGAAGTCGAACTCCGTACCTGCTCATAGCGATAATGCGAATACAAATAATAGAAAGCGTGCGAATAATGATAAAAATAGTGCAAATGGTAATGGACACTCTAATAACGATAACAAGAAAAGGAAGAGAAAAGTTACTACTACAACGACCCCATTGGGCTCCCACCCAAAGTCTTCTGGAAACATAAGGTCTCCAAGACCAAAAACAAACGAATATGGCGAGCCATTGTATTGTTATTGTAACCAGGTGGCATATGGTGAAATGGTGGGGTGTGATGGTGAGGACTGTGAATTGGAATGGTTCCATCTTCCATGTATAGGCTTTGAGACTATACCGAAAGGTAAATGGTATTGTGAGGACTGTAAGAAAAAACTGGCACAATAACGTGAGTGTAGAATTTCACTCACAAAAGTTTACATTTTATACTTTAATTTGTTATAAATCTAATGACATATACGATATATATTTAGGAGGGATTGTAATCTTATTTAGATCACAACATTTTCACAGTCATTTTCATCTAATCCTAAGCGATAAAGAGGACTATCTTTTGAATTAAAATCTTTAGATGCTTCTTGTAAAGTATATAGACACTCTGTTTGTACCTTCAGTTAACTTATACCAAACGTAATAATACTAGAAGCTAGTTCAAAGACAATAAGTATGTCGTTAAGTTACTCTGTTATCCATCTATCTAATAGCTTGTAAGATCATTTCTAACAAACCAAAACTGAAGCGTGACTGAAATCACCTGCTTTAAGAGATCAGTCACTGCATAAAACCTCAGATGATCCTAAGATGGAGCTTAAGACAAAGCATAACTCAAATCAAGCAATAGTATATAAGCCAACTTTGGATCCATACCCCTTGAAGCTTCATTTATGATTCCTGGGGCTAATAACTGTCAGTCATGGATTCGCCAACTTTAGAAGACAGAGAGAACAGTATCGAAGATTGTGATGATGATGACGATAACATATACATAAATGAAGAGACGGAAGAAGGGCACGAGAAAGTGCTTGTTACGCATGCTCCTCAGGAAAGGATAGTTCCACCATTAAACTTTTGTCCAGTTGAGCGATATCTATACCGGTCTGGTCAACCCTCTCCTGTGAATTTTCCATTCTTATTAAATTTAAACTTGAAGACTATTGTTTGGTTAGCAAACGAAGAGCCACAAGACTCCTTGTTAGAGTTTTGTGATACTCATAAGATCAATTTACAATTTGCTGCAATAAATCCAGATGCAGGTGAAGATGATAACCCTTGGGATGGTTTGACGGAGCATTCTATTATAAATGTATTACAGACAATTGTTACAAAAGAGAACTATCCTCTTCTTGTGTGTTGTGGTATGGGACGTCATAGAACAGGAACTGTCATCGGTTGCTTGAGGAGGATAATGGGATGGAACTTGGCTAGTGTTTCAGAAGAATATAGAAGATTTACAGGAAGCAGAGGTGGTAGAATTCTTGTTGAACTATTGATCGAGGCATTCGATACTGCGCTTGTTGAGATTGACAAGAAAAATGCTCCTGACTGGCTCCTTACTTCATTGGAATAGAGTATACAACCTACTGTTGGCCTCTGCAAATTTCATTGCAGTAGCGTTATTTTAGTCACTCTTTGATTTGTATCCTCATTATTGTCCCAAAATACCCCGGTTCTTCTCATTTGCTCGAAGTAAATGAAGACATATAATTATGTTAAACTCTATTATGTAAAATACCACCATACAGGTAATACTAATCAGTGTCATCTTTATGGAGATGCGTTCCACTACAGTTGCGGATTACTTTCTCATTAAGACTCATGCTTTGATATAACTTTATAGACCCTATTGTAGAATATTTAAGAGATATACAACCGCGTTGTAGTGATGATAGGAATAAATAATAATAATTGACCAATTTTTCATACAATATCAACAGCCTCAGATATGCACATTTATGGAGGATATTACAAATTACCACTTATCTAGCTGCTCAGCTATAGACATTCGGACTCTATGAACAGCATCTTCACAATTGCGATAGACTGCTTGGCTAATGGTCTTCCTGGTATTTACTAGACCCTCCGTGTATAGTTGTCTTTTTGAGTCCTTGATAGCCTTAGTAACGTTCTTTGGTAGCACATCTCTCTCGCAAGTCTCCACGAATTTCGATGATGTCACAGGTAAGAACTTGTTGAAAGTGTAACCAGCTAAAAAGATGGGCAGTATGATTCTTGCCGGTACACTGGACATAAACATACCAAAAAATGTAGGTTGCCCTTTAATAAGCAAAGCACCGTAACCCCAGTTAGTTGGATTGGTCAGTATTCTACCTGTGAAAAATGCACCCAGACCTAATAAACTAATAGGAGCCAGTAGTTCCTCATTCTCATATTTATCAACAAAAATATTTTTCTTTAGATACTGGACCCTATCATCAAGTTCATTCTTTTTGCGAGCTTTATATTCAGATATTTTGACATATGTTCTTTCATAGTACTTTAAGAACTTGTTTCTGTATTCTCCAATACGCTCAGTAACTTCTGGAATCTGTAAGACCTTGTACCCACTTGGTAAATCACTAACCTTCACAGTTGGGATTTCCTTGCTTTCGGTAAAGAGCCTCTCTGTCCTTACCTTGTCTCCATCCTCGACCTTCTCACCAATACTATCACCATAGAAGTTGACCATGGCTCCCACTTAGCAATGCAATATTCCGCCAGTGATATGTGCCTTAGCTATGATGCTGCGCTACAATATTTACGCTGATGTAGTCAGCATCTTGTCCCTTATATTGCATATAATTTTCTAATCATCGAGAGTCTTCCTTTAGCGATCGCGATGCCTTCGTGAAATTTTGAAAAATTAAGGATTGATTGGCCGATAAAATAAACTGGGGACTGGTTTATATAACAGTGTTCATGTAGCTAAATGTCTGTAGAGCGCACTATGTATAAGATATTGCGCATTAGCCCAGTGTCACTCATGCTTGTTTATGTATAAATATGAGAATTAAAGCTAAAGTTGTTACTTTGAATATTAGTTGTGTCCTATGTCCTATAGCTTTATAGAATAACGAAAACTGTCTGCGTAAATCAAATGTACATATTTTGAGAATGTTAATCGGTGACAAATATGCTCTGGTAGGAAGTGTAAACCATGCTAATACCACCGAATATTATGAGTACGATATCTATAATTACCCTCCGTGACATGATTTTACCATTTGATCTTGGTAAGCTAGTACTTTTCAAATGGAGCATAGGAGGATACATGTATACTAGCGGTATACATGCAAACGAACCGATTATAGATAAAAACTTGTCCAAATTATCAGCACCCACACAAGCAATTGCAACAACCAGTATTACAATTGAAGAACGCACAGCGTTCTTCATCCATTTGACTTTCCATGATGACTTACCCGAGCTCGTGTTGTGTTCAGTAGCATGTCCCTCTCGATCTGATCTATTTACCCATCTGTCATATTGTTTGAATAACCCACTTTCAATAATTCTAATAGCTGGGAACATTTGTAGAGGCGTCGAAAGCATGATAGCTATCGAATATAGTAATTGGATGAGACTAACAAGAATATTTTTCTGTGGTAAATTTAGTAGAATTACGGTATCAACCTCAGAACCATAAGCTAAATAGCCAATTGTAGCCACAATTATAAAAACGACAGTAGTACAAATTATCACCAGTCCTAAAACTAGTGGAAACTTTTCGGGCTTTCTCATAGAATCTTGAACAGGAATGACTAGCCCTATACCTTCAAATGAGAAGATGGCAGTACCAATGAAAAGTGTCCATCTGCTATTGTTAATTCCAAAGATGACACCATCAGCAGGACTACCAGAAAGATCATAAAATAAATGTTTCATGGAGAAAAAGACAACAATTACAAGGCCAACTAATATAAAAACATTGGCAAATAGGGAAGGTAACGATAATTTTGATATTTTTCTAACAAATGATAATGGAATAAAAAGCAGTAACTGACTTATCATCAAAAATGTAATCGACACATTAGGCAATTTGAAGACATGTTCACCAATGGCCTTTAAATTTCTGGCTGTAAAAATAACATAAACACTTGAGAATCCAAGCTGTGTTATGACCAAAGAAAATAGGATTAAATATTTCATAGTGGGACCATATAACTTTAATCCAATCCCACCAAATGATCTGACTTGGGCAGCAATTTTAGATGAAATTAGAAGATAATAGCACAAGTAGGAGTACAAACCGAAAAAGGCAAGCATGAATATTGAGAAAAAAAGACCTCCATTGTTGAAAGCATTAGGTAGAAACAAAACACCAGTGCCAATAAAAGATTTTAGTAGTAAAAAGAATACTTTCCTTGTCGATGTAGTACCCTTGGGAGGTCCTTTTGCTTTCGTAGTCTGTGAAAGCAAATGTGAGCTCTCATCTAATGCATATGGCATGCCATCAACAGAGTAAAAATCATCTTCAAATGACTCACCAGCAAAATGCCCATACATGTATAGAAACTCAAGAAAGTTTTTGGTCAAAAAAGGCATTTTATCATCTTCTTCGTCATCTGTAAGCGCTTCATTAATGGATGGAGAAGAGTTATTGGGTGTGGTTGATGAATCTACATTATCGTTGCTCTTATTTAATAGTTTTTCTTTCCTCTTCTTAGTCACAATAAACTCTCTTCTAAACCCACCAGGGACATTTAACGAGCTTGCAGTAGACTGTCTCCGTTGACTTGATGCCACTGACATTACATCATCTGTCGATTGCATGCGTTTTACGGGCGTCGGCATAGCCTTGGTTGCTACCTTATAGATATCTCTCGTAATATCACCACCCGCAGTACTGAGATTTGGATCGTAGCTCAAATCTGGCGTTCCAGTCCTGAGTTCGCTGTCATCCTTGGGTCTTACTGATGGGCCAGTGTTCACGTTTCCAAGCCTCCCCGCTTGGCTCACCGACGATGGTCTTCTCCTCTCAGTGTAACTGCTGCTAATGCTACCGGTCATGTAAGTGTTCAGATAGTTCTTTCTCAACGAGTTCACAATCTGTTTTTCCTTCTGTGGATGCAAAGTCTTGAAATCTGGCGAGCCAATATCAACCATGACATGCCTGTTATCCATGGACGACGACACGGGTATGTTGATATTCTTGGCTGCCGTTGGTGTCAGCGCCATAGACATCGACCCACGCCTAAAGGACCCAGAATAGTTGCTCGTAGAATCATTATCGCGTCTTTGGGACTGCCTTATCTCCCTAGGCCCCACCGTCGTGTATTCGGGATGTAATAAGCCCTTGTGTTCTTCACTTGAGCCCATACCGTGCAATGAACGAGTCTCTCCACCACAACAAGTTTTCACAATAGTGCAGTGTGCTTTTAAGATTTATTATTTGTTTTTAAGCGTCTATTGTATCGATTATAACCTTCTGAAGAGTTTATTAATGAAAGAACAAGCTAATAACTTCCAGTTCTTTATTCAAGTTCACAAGTTAGGACTTCAACGCGATTTCTCTGCAACGCCATATTTCAGCATACGTATTTGCTGTTCTTTTGCAACCCTCCCCCCTGCGGTATCCCACTGGTCCCAGCCAGCTCCACCGTGATTCCTACGGCACACTCTTAGTTCATGCATGGAACTTGCTTACGAGTATTGTTCTATGCGACTGATTTTCCTGGAAAGATTAATGAATTATGGAACTAATTAAAGCTAACAAATGCTCGCAGACCAGCATTATTCCTGCGGGTGTCTCTGTGTGTAATTTGCCAGGAAATTGACGGACGCGAAAGAATTTAATCTCTTTGTGATGATTCCACAGGGAGCTGCAGTGTTTTCTTGGGGGGTTCCTGGGCTTCTATCCGTCGAGTTTGCTTTTTTTGCTTCCAGTAAAAGGCTGGAGGCTGTAGCTATGGTGCCCCCACTGTGCAACGTAGGGCGAATCCGTGCTCGTGTTGTGCGGGGGCCTCCAGAGGGCCTCCGGGGGAGAGAGAAAGGCAGGAGAAGCGCAGGTAGAGAGCAATCTGTTGTCTGGGGTACTACGGTGAAAATAGTGTAATTGCAGAGGGCTCCAGTAAAATTAGGCATAGCTATTTACATCTATTAATTTTAGAAATTATGCTCCTCACAGAAAAGAGGGAAGGCATTTTAGAATTAAATATATAAATATTAATGCTTGTGTTGGCACGATGGTTTCTTTGTCGGTTGCCTAAAAAGGCACTACAATACGGCGACAAGTAGTCCCAAAAGGGGAACTTGCTATTTACTAACATTCCTTTACTTAAATTAGGGATCTAGAAGGGTGCACAGTGGCCGCCGTACCAGCACGCAAATGTTTATAAAGATCTGCTATTTCTCTGTGAGAAGTTAAGGTTTTTAAGAGAAACCATAGTAGCGCCTAGTGCTAATTAAAGAAAATTGATCACCCCCACACCATGCCAATGACGTATGGCAATAGCAGGATATAGCGTGATACATATGACGTCTTAGATATACATTCAGATGCTATATTATTAAAGAATGGATAGAGGTTGTATGGACTCGTATAAAGGATATGCCAAGCGCTTTGAGTCTTAGTTCATCATAAACTCAAATATCGTGGCCATGTCGACGTAACGACGGCCACAATCGCTAAGGTATTTTTGGACTATAGAGTGGTTTAGCTCTAGCAGATCACGGTTTTGCTCAGTTAAGGCGTTGATTGATGTATCAGATAGCTTCTCTGATGGGTAGTCCTGGTCTCCTTCCAGATACAGTGGTTTCAACTCACGTTTCTTGTTCTTATCACAGTCAAATAGAGAATCGAAGAATAGTAGCTGGTTGTACAATTGCTTGTCGGTGTAACGGTAGTGCATCACACCCGTACAGCCATCGTTGAGACATCTTTTACCAAACACGGATAGTTGTCGGGTGACATTGCCACATGTTGGATCATCGCACTGCAACCAGCCTGCATAATACAAAGAAATATGTGATCTAATGGCTCTTTCTAGTTGGCACGTCATTTGCAATGGCGAGAATAAGTAATCACAACTTTTGCATTGCAAACCGTTGTAACAGTGTTGGTAGTAATTGGATGCAACAATACCACCGTATGGAAACTCTTTCTTACAATTTGGACAGTTCAAAATCAGGTTGGAACTATCTTTGAACCTTTCCATATCAGAAATTGTGGTCTCTAATGGTTCCAATTCATTGCTATTAGATCCATGGCCATCGATGCCTCCACGTCTTAGATACTTCTTAGAATCAAGTCCCAATGCTGATATCAAACGTACAGAATCAAAACTATCAATACGTTCCAGTAATCTTTCTACGGGAGCATATATCTGTTTTTCAAGATAGAATTCTGGATCAGGTCTCAAGTTACTACCTTTCATCATTACCTCATTTAAAGCATAGGCTCTCTCAGCAACGGATTGTGCTCCGCTGGCTTCTCCGTTTTCCACCTCAGCTGGCTTCGTGATGACATATGTGATAACGGTACCTGCTTTTACCATACGTCCAGTTTTCCTCATTCTAAGAGCGACTTGAACCGCTGGCATATTCTTACCACCCGGGTAGGCGCTCGGATCTTTGGATAACTTCGTATTGATCTTATACTTGTCAACTCTGATTTCGTCCTTTTCAATCTTTTCCCTCATGTCCTCGAGGTAATAGTACACTTCCTGCAATGCAGTCTCGGGATCTTTATCAGATAGGATGGTATTCAAAACATGAATGGAAATATCTCTGGATAGTGGACAGAACTCACGACGCTTCATATCTAAACCCTTGACCTCCAAAACAGTTTCCTCCTTACCTTCCTTATTGATAGAAACATTCAAAGCAGCATACTTCTTCTTGGCGTGTAACAGTAACTTCTTGAAGACATTATCGATGTCTATTTCCAGCAAGCGGTATCTTTCATTAACCAGTGTCTTAAAATTGTTACCAATTTTAATAGCATCGTGGTAATTATCACAGTTGGTATCAATCATGACAGAATCGGTATCACCATAAACAACAATTAGATTCATACTTTCTGCAAGCTGTCTGGTATTCATCAGAATTTCTCTACCTTTATTTGTCACCAACATGGCCAAAGGTCTAGCATAAAATCTACTGTTCACATAACCCAAACAACCATACATGGAGTTTGCTGTAAGTTTTAAGGCCTGTTGTCTAATATCACATTGTAGACGCTTGTGTGGGTCTGTTTCAGTCTTCATGATCTTTTTAACTTCACGACGACGCTCAACCAAATTGGCTAGTAAGCGAGGTAAGACACCTTGTGCTTTATCAGCTGAGGGTACTTCAGGAAGTTCATCGATATTTTCAACATCACGGTCAACTGTTGTAAAACAAATGTTGAACTCTTGAATAATAGATGGATAAAGAGAATTGAAATCCATAACTAGCACATAGTTTGTATGGAGGCCCTTCTCAGGATCAAAAACCAAACCACCTTGGTATTTCGATTTTTTACTTGAACCTTCAGGTTCATCGCTTCCATCTTGTGCTCTTAATCTTTGGTTTCTCATCTTCTGAGTTTCCTTATCAGGTACAATGTAGCCATTTCTGGCAAACTCATGAAGAAGAATGTATTCATTTCTACCGGCCCTCGTACCTCCCAAAGTTTGTGACCAGGCATTACCAGCTAAATTTGTCAATTGCTTTGTTAAAGATAATATCTGAATTCTAAAAGAAACTTCAGCAGCAATCTTACAGTTTGTGACATTCTCCTGTAGAGCCATCGTTAATAAATTCACATCATCTTGATATTGTGTATTCTGGTAGTTGATTTCCAATGGTTTGTGATCAACTTGGCAGGTAACTTGATACATTTCAGCCAAATCCCAATTTTGACATTTAGGAGTTAGCGATTGACCCATTTCATTACCAATATCACAAATCAATCTACCAGCAACCATCTCTCGGATAAACAAATGAGTTAGACCCGAATTGACCTTACCAAATTTATCCGGCCAGACTTTTCTGACTCTCCGGCCAATCGTACTAAAAGTTGGTATGTTAAATTCATGTAACCTATGCACAAGGACATCAAGATAGACACCTTCTAAACGGTGACCGATGAGAACATCGGGATCCATTACTTTCATCATAGCACAAAAGCATGCCAGTAGTGTTTTCTCATTGTTAAATAAACGTACTTGCCCACCAAGTTTTTGTTTTGCTAATGTGGCTAGTCCAGGAGGAAAGCTAGAACCATGTGGAGGTCTCACTAATGTAACAATGTCTGTTGGATCTAAATTCTCCGGTATAGGTGAATCTAATTTTAAATTCTTATAAGTACCCAGAGTGATAGATACTATTTCTTGCTTGTTTTGTTTTGGATTCATTACAGTTTGAATCGAAATTGATGTACAATGTAATTCCGGCATTTCTTTAATATCAATAGGCTTTATGTCCTGTGGTCTGTTTATTAGTACTTCTATTGATGTATGTGATGCATTTTGTAAGGCAGAAAAGTCGCCACCTTTAATCTCTAACCAACAAGGACCCATTATTTTATTTTGTACAACGAAGCTTTCGAAAATATTGGTGTTGCCGCCAAAGACATGATGAAAAGTCTCACTTGAAAGATCAGGTGGTATCGTGTCTCTACTGCTTTTTGGAGTATTAAATGGTAGCAGAACTTTTAGATAGTCAGATTCATGTGGAATTCCAGGAAGTTCAAAAGCATATTTCATATGTTCTGGTTTAGCTCTAATATTAGGTAGTCCATACTTATCCATAAGCAATGGAATAATTTCTTCATGGATTTCTTCTGGCTTTCTACCTTCCCGGGGTAGAAAATATAACTCCCTGCACATTCCATCTATTTGTATCATTGCTGATACATGTTCACCAGTCAATAGTTTAATTTTTCCAAATAAAACTAATGTGTTGTTGACTTCTGTAAAATCGAACCAGTACATTTTGAATGTACCAGTTTGTGGATCTATGATTTGATCTTTGGTAAACTTCTGTGTTGCAAAGTTCAGCGGTCCCGACATGCTGTAAGAGGCCACAGAGCTACCAATAGATTTTTTATTTTCAGTTATTGGAGTCCCTGGAGTAGTAACATAAGGGGAGGATGAAAGAGCGCTTTTAGAGTCCAAGTTAACTTTACGAACTGCAGTTGCAGTTCTCATTTTCCTTTTAGTAACGATCACATTATCTTCATCGCTATCATCACTATCGATGTTTGTAGATGAATCCTGTTCGAATTCAGATTTCACGGCGTTTAACAAGGAGCTATCCTGTACATGACGTGTGGGAGAGGTTTCTAAGGAGTTTACAGCGGTATCACCTCCTCCTAGCGATTCACTAGGTATCGAGTTTTTTATTTGATTCTTTAGAGGTGAAGAGTTCATGTCAACTCTTTTGTTCTTGATTCTTCTGTTTTCATTATCCGATGAATCAAAATCATTTAAAGATCTTTTCATGGCTGTCTTCACTGTTGGAGAAGATGATAATAAAGATGCATTCTTTCTGTGAGTAAGGATAGGTTTTTCATCTTCCTCATTATCGAATTCATTCAATATATCATCAAAATCATCCAGTTTAATTTGTTTCTTCTTGCTATCTAACTGTTTTCCAGACAGCACAACTTTGGAGTGATGAGCCTTAAGCATATCTCCGATTTGCTTTTTAGGTTGCTGTTTCTTGTTACCCTTACTCGTACTATTATCAAGTTCATCGTTGCTAGAGTAATCTTCTTCGCTATTGAACTCTTCCTCTACACCACGATCTACATAGCCTAGACCATCATCGTCTACAACAAAGTCGTCTCTCAATAACTCTTGCCTCTTGCGATTTCTATACTCTTTCTCATCAATTTCATCATATATTTTATCATAGTTGTCTTCATCATCTTCATCATTAGCGTTCTTTCCTTTCCTTAAAGCCTGAAGTTTCTTCAATTTCGCCAATTTATCATTAGAGGCGCTCATTGCTGCTATTTATGAACCCTAAACTCCTAGGTTATATTTGTGGTTGATTTTTAACACAGGTATCGACTATTTTTCTTATTATGAAGCATCCAAATTGCCGCTATTTTTTTATTACTTTACTTCAATTATGTCTAATTGCTGCCAACCAGTCTTTCCGTTGCGATGCTCTCATCAATGTGACGCGTGAAGCTTTTTTTTTCGGTGCATCACTAGGAAAAAAAACCTGAAATACGCGTCACATATGCTACCCGGATATGTTTATGATGTCAAACATATCATTCGCAAGTGTGGTTTCAATATTTTTAATAGTGTCAACTATATGAATTAGTTATTTATTTATAATTACAACCTCTGATATGATATTACTTTAATTGTCAAAGAAAAAAAATAAAAACCACAGTTATATGACCCATAAATATTCTCTAAATATTTCCTTGGCCAATCCGAACGACCTGTATAACCATAGTAAACGATAGAAAATAATAGTCACACTATGAATAGTTCATTAGTGTGGTGTTGAGGAGCTAAAGTTATGATGTTAATGGACATAAGACTTGACAAAGCTCGGCTACTCTTGGAAGTAATAGGCTGGCAAAATGCTCTTATAGTAATTGGGACTGGCTCGAAGTCTCTCAATTTTAGTCTCAACGTTTAACCTTCGCTACTTTTGGATCCATCTTAGGGCTCTTACTTATCGATTCGCTATCAAAGGAGTTATCTAATCCAGCCATGTTCAAATCACCACTGCTTAAAACTAAATTCTTCAATAGCTTGTTTTCCATCTCTAAAGTATGTATTTTTTGTTGCAGTGTAACAGCCAACTCACTTAACTCCTGAATAGAGGTTTCAAGTTCTTTCTCCTTAACTTTCCTTTTACTATTTTCTTGCGACTTTGAACTTTCCTGTTTATGGTCAATTGAACGTTTCTTGGAGGGAGCATCAGATGCACTTTCTTGAAAGTCTGATATCGAGCTGGATCTTATTCGTTTATGTTGCGAAGTATCCTTGTTCAAGTTATTATTGATGCTATGAGTTCTGGTAAGCTCCTTATATTCTTTGTTTTCTTGTTCGCTGTCTGCATGTACCTGAGTATCGGATTTAGTTCTACTGATAGTTTCCATATGGTTCGTGTCGTCTGAGCTCTGTGGCTTTCTTAATTTATGAGTTTGTTGAGACGAGTGCATTCTTAGTATGCTTTCCAAAAACTCCGCACTGTCAGCCTCTTGCTTCTCCAGAGCTTTCTCATTAATTTTGATGTTATTCTTCTTGTTTGGTCTATTTTTTGCAGGCTGAGGAGACTGTGACTGTGATGATATACCTCCATGGTCATTGTAATTGTTGAGTTCGTCATTACCAGATGTATTAACACTTTGAGGCTTCTTGGAGATGATGTGGCCTTTGTTAAATAGATCTAGTAATGTCTTCAAGCTTTCCTCGTTTGATATATTGTTATGGTCTATAAGTTGTCCGGTCTTTTTCTTCTGTTGTTCATTGTATGCAATTAGGGCAGACATGGCGTCTATTTGGTCGCTAGTGAATCCCAAACCCAGCAGGGTATTATAGGCGCCAGGTGGAACTTTCACACGTGGAAGTAATGACACCAGCGTTGATGTGGGAATAGCAGAGTAATCAGGAAGCTCTATGTCTGTATGTTGGTTTGCTGTTGGCGCAGTCTGTGCTTGTGTAAATTGCCTTGAAGAAACTGCTGGAGTATGGTGGTTTCCTGAATTCCATTGGGAGGAGTTCGCGATGACGTTATTGAGAGGAGAGGAGATGCTCGGTCTATGATTACGCACCAGATTAGCAGGATTTTGAGTATCCCTCGGCGAGTCCCCAGTGTTAGACCTCATGCCTCTCATATACGGGTCATTATCCTGTGGAGGGCTATGCTGTGGGTCCATATCATTGTTTGGGGAGGTACCAATATTAACGTTTGTAAATTCACCGTGGTCGTCCGAGCTTCTTCTCACAGGGGAAGTGGGTTCGTCACCAAACGGGTTCTGGTTGTTGTTATTGTTTTCTTTCCTTCTATTTGCAGAAAACCTGCCTCTAGCTTGATCATATTGCGACATCAAGAAGTTGTTTCGTCTCTGAGTCAAGAAGTGTGGGTTTCTTTGTCTTCTGCCACTGCCACCATCCAAACTGATCTCATCGTCTTCATCCAGTCTATCATTTTCATTACTGTTGCTGTTGTTGTTGATGTTGTTGATAATATTGTTGTTGATGTTGTTGTTGTTGTTGGTATTGCTATTGTTGTTGTTAGACTCATCGTCCCCGTCATCGCCACTGTTGTTGTTGTTTCTGTTCGACTTGTCCTCATCGGGAAATATAAACGCATCATCTGCAAACACACTCAGCTCGGCACTCAGTTGCTCATCCAGGCCCATATCAGCTACCGACATGGCCCCATCCACCCCGCTGCCACCCGCGGCACCGTTATAGTCGTGCACCATCCAGGAGTCAGCAGCAAAATCGTGATCCAGCGACGGGAAGAAGTTATCTACATACGCCAGCTGCTCAAGCAGTATGCTCGGCGTCGCATCCTCCTCCCTCGCATGCGCATCGCCCGAATCATCCGCACTCTTGTCCTTGGGCTTATCGTCCTTCCCAAAGAAATTCACATACTCAGTACCAGGAGATACCCCGTTACTGCTCATTATTCCTAGTTGTATCCTTGTCTGTCCTTCAAACGCAAGGTTCACCACTATTACACTATTTTATTATTTTACTTTTTTTTTTTTTTCAAATTGCAACTGATTTTTCCTCGCCTAACGGTCTGCCCAGCCTTACAAAACTGTGGTAACGATTTGTAATCATAGTCAACAGCAACTAGCACTTGTATATGCAAACGTATAGCACTTGTATGTGCAAACGGATATCTACTCTATGTATTGGCGTTATCTAGTGTATGTATATTTGGTACTTGTCTACAGTGTCTCATCTATGTACCCCCATCCGTAACTTTCCACACTCCAATAAGCGTGTCATACTCTACTTTTAGGGCATTTACCTGTCTCTATACTACGTGTGAACTGTCCAGGGTGCCGGTATAACTTACACAACATATGGGTGTCATCTGCATAATATGGGCATCATCTGCATAATATGGGTATCAAACATAGTTCTGGTATCAACTCAAGGTATTAGCAAGATATTACACCATGCAAGAACGACAGAAAACCCCAACTTCGTACGTGTGGGGTACTCTTATACCCTTTGGCAATACCAGTGCTGATCCCATTCTCCTCTAACCCTCTCATTCCACTCAAAGAGCTCATGGTTTGGGATTCAAAATGAGTCAGAGCAAAGAGTGGAGTTTTGAAGCCAAACTTGTCCCTGACCTGATGATAATCGAAGGGACTTAACTGGCTCTCGAGAGGAAGAGGGAAACGCATCGTTGCCTTTGCGATCGTTAACAAGCCTGCGATTCTCTGTGGGAATGCCTGCCGGTGCCGGTCTCCCTCTTGTTGATTCGATGACTATTAAGTTAATGGATGCAAGAGGGCCTCCGATAGTTATTGCTCTTATTAAAGATTGACAAAACTCAAAGAAGAGAAGGGAAAAAAAAAACTATATAAGAGAGGTTGGTATTCTTTACTTGTATTTTATATTTTATATTTCTTTCTTGTGGGAAGTAGACCAAACTAAACTAACTATTTAGAGGATGAGAGCTACCGTTATCAGACTCTCGAGGGCTGCGAAGTCAATTCCGCCCGTGAAATTGGCGTATAAGAACATGTTGAAAGACCCTTCCATCAAATACAAACCATTCTCCATTGCTCCAAAGCTTACTGACAGGAAATGGCCAGACAATACCATTACCAAGGCACCAAGGTGGTTGTCTACAGACTTGAGAGACGGTAACCAGTCTCTCCCGGACCCGATGTCCATTGAGCAGAAGAAAGAGTACTTCCACAAGCTGGTGGAGATTGGCTTCAAAGAGATAGAAGTCAGTTTTCCATCTGCCTCGCAGACCGACTTCGATTTCACAAGGTACGCTGTGGAGAATGCTCCAGATGATGTTACCATACAGTGTCTTGTGCAATCCAGAGAACACTTGATCAGAAGAACTGTGGAGTCGTTGACTGGTGCCAAGCGTGCCACTATACATACTTACTTGGCCACCAGCGACATGTTCAGAGAGATAGTCTTCAACATGTCTAAGGAAGACGCTATCGCCAAAGCCGTCGAAGCCACTAAACTGGTCAGAAGCTTGACCAAGGACGACCCTTCTCAGCAGGCTACCCGTTGGTCCTATGAGTTCTCTCCAGAATGTTTCAGTGATACCCCAGTCGAATTTGCCGTTGAAATCTGTGAAGCAGTAAAAGCTGCCTGGGAACCAACCGAGGACAACCCTATCATATTTAACCTACCTGCCACAGTCGAGGTCGCCTCTCCAAACATCTACGCTGACCAAATCGAATATTTCTGCACACACATCACCGAAAGAGAGAAGGTGTGTGTCTCTACGCATACCCACAACGACCGTGGCTGCGGTGTTGCCGCTACCGAACTTGGTATAATGGCAGGCGCTGATCGTGTTGAAGGTTGTGTCTTCGGAAATGGTGAACGTACTGGTAACGTTGACTTGGTAACCGTGGCATTGAACATGTACACGCAAGGTGTCTCTCCTAACTTGGACTTCTCCGACATAAGGTCTGTAATCGAGGTTGTTGAACGTTGTAACAAATTGCCTGTCCCAGCCAGAGCACCATACGGTGGTGACTTGGTCGTATGTGCATTCTCTGGTTCTCACCAGGACGCCATCAAGAAGGGTTTCTCGGTTCAACAAAAGAAGCGTGACCAAGGCGACATTCAATGGAGAATCCCATATTTGCCATTGGATCCAAAGGATATCGGCCGTGACTACGAAGCTGTCATCAGAGTCAACTCTCAATCTGGTAAGGGTGGTGCTGCTTGGGTTGTCCTAAGAGCCTTGGGCCTAGACATGCCAAGAACCATGCAAATTGAGTTCTCCACCAGTGTACAAGAACACGCTGACTCTCTAGGTAGAGAACTAAAGGCCGAAGAGATTGTCAACTTGTTTAAGGAATCTTACAACTACAACAACGAAATCTTCCAACATATCTCTTTGGTTGATTACAACGTTGAGAAATTCGGTGCTGAGCGCAGAATTCTAAATGGTCAAGTTGAAATCAATGGTGAAGTTGTCGACATCAAGGGTACCGGTAACGGTCCAATCTCTTCTTTGGTCGATGCTTTGTCCAACTTATTGAACATCAAACTTGGTGTCAGCAACTATAGTGAACACTCTTTGGGTTCAGGTTCATCCACTCAAGCCGCTTCTTTCATCAACTTAACTTACAGACGTGATGAAGATAATGAAAAGGCTTACCAATGGGGTGTAGGTGTGTCTGAGGATGTTGGTGATGCTTCTGTCAAGGCAATCTTTGCCACTTTGAATTCTGTAATTCAAAAAGGTGACATTAGTATCCCAAAGTCTAAGAAGGCTGCCTCTGGTTCTGCTTAATTCAAACAGGCATAAAGGAATTGGTTGGATAACAGAACTATAGACTATAACAGTATTTAAAAATCTTAATCTTAACAGGGTTATCGAAACCTATTTCGATATTATTTAATATTCTCAATTATACTCTTTTTAACTTTTTTGACCCATGTTGTTTTAGGATCCTGATGCACTAAACATGTATACTATAAGTAAGATTCATGGCACAATGGGCATTATATAATACTATTTATTATTGAACTTCGTAAGATTATGATGCACTAGATTTACTTCGATCTACCTTAAGACACTGTGTATTTCACAAGATTAAGTACCGAAATTCAATTTGATTTGTGAAATGAACAAAGACAATGTGTTGAGAGTTCATTGGCACTTGTTCTTATCAACTGGCGAAGAGACATTAACTACCTGAAGTAAAAGTTTTTATCGCATATGGATCAATGCGATTAATAATTTCTTATTAGTAGTCGTTGCCTATAATGGATATGATTTATCCTGGCTACATAGATTTTAGCAAATATACAGTCATGCAAAAACTTAACCTCTAGAATTTGCTTTAATATTTAAAGGAATTGAAAACAACTGGAAGAAAATAACTAATATGATTACCAGAATACAAACAGTATAATATGAAAAAAAGATTTATACAACCATTAAGTTAAAATACAAATGCAGCTCTCTTTTGTGCATTGCATTTCTCATAGTTGTGTCATATATAATTAACATTTAACCTGCCGCATATCGAGAGGTATTAACGTTGGTAGGGCTGGTTTCCGCCCATTTGACTAGAGGCACGGTTGTTAGCATTTTCCTTCAAGGCAATCAGTTGTCTGGACCTGAAACCTTCGTAGTGAACAAAAGATGTCGTCTCGATCAAATCTTGCAAATGTGTTCTGATCAGGTATTCCCTTAGATACACGAAATCGCATTGGTTAATGTCTTCGACGTTTATGGCACCCCAACGAGACTTTCTGCCTCTGAAGGTTTCACCGTTGACCTCGATTTCTTTTTCGGAGCCCACCACTGCAAATGGTATAACAGATCTTATACTTTTGTTTAGCACTAGTTCATCCTCAGTAAGGTCGTCAGAGTCATAAGGGTAGATTCTAAAGTTGTATTTTTCAAATTCGCTTTGGATAATCTTTTTGAACTTGGTTCTCTCATCGATCGTCAGAGTGTCAGCCTTTGCAATAACTGGGATAACGTTAGCGATCTCAGTTAATCTCTTAAGAGTTGCGACATCCAGAGCGGTGAGCCCCTTGCCGTTTGGCTGTAAGAAATATAGGATAGCGTGTACTCTGGTGTCAGGGATGTATCTGTCACGTTGAGCGGTCAACTCTTTACGTAGGTACTGTGAGTATTGTTCTTTGATGTACTTGACAATTGGTTCCCAGACCTTGTTATTGTTGATGTTGTCACCAAAGCCTGGCGTGTCAATGATATTTATATTCAGACGCACACGGTCTTCGATCAGTGTGTGCGAGGAAACCTTCATCTCGGTGGTCTTGGTAATTGGCTGCTTAGAGATATCTTCGCCAGTGGCAGGATCAATCAAATGCGAAGAGAAAAGCGTGTTAATCAGCGTACTTTTACCTAAACCGGAGTGGCCTACTACCATGATGTTGAATTGAAACCCTCTCTTCAAGAGCCTGTGCTCGATCTGGCTGGTAATAGTGTCAAAGCCAACATAATTGGATGGCAGCAAAGCCTCAGGGATAGTAGACATGTCTGTTCTTTCACGGCGTCTTTATAAGTAACTGGCTCGAGGAATGGATCAAAAATGCGTTAAAGCTATTCTTTTTTTCTTGGTGATGGAAAGATAGACCAGAAGTGATTGTCGAGTGATTGGAGTAGTAATCCAAAATATACAAGTTGCAGTACCTGGAAGAGTGCCAAGTTCAACTGGTATGGACATGGAAGGACTACACAGTGCGCCTACAAATAGCTTGTTGGCTATGATGTGGCCTTCTGCTTGGCAAAAGATCAACGCGAAATCACAAAAATAGCTTCGTAGTTATGTATATGAATTATGCCCAATGTGAATACCAGTCTGGTTTCTAGTAGATTAACATGAATGTATAATTTGTAGTCATTAAGTGAACACTACTCCATTGAGACAATGAGCTGCCGGTATAAAGTTTGAAGTCATACTCAGCACTTTTATTTACAAAGATTCAGACTTGTTGTTCATTCGTTGTTATGGGTCAATACTATACCGAGCCAAGTGTTTACGTTTAATCCCAGGTTTTAGAGCATTGTCTAGTGTTTCAACCAGAGTAGTTTTCTAAATGGTAAGAACTGCTTGGAAAGGTACATGTAGTGACCATGGCACCTTGGTTATATTGCAAATGTGTTGTAATTCCTAGTCACTAGCATTATATCACTTTAGACCTCAGACGAATATGTAGTTTCTACGAAGTTTCCTCCCAGGATGAAGCTTTCAAACTCTCAGCAAACCCATAAAGCCAGTCTTGTCAAATAGACAGTCTGCAAGAAGTGCAATTCAAGACGTCTTGAGATAGGATAGGTGCCACTGATAAGGATGTCTATGCTGGCGAGACTAAGTAGCGGGTATATATTTGCTGGTGCCGGTGTTGGGAGCCAGGCGGTGGTTACACCAGTGACACTGGGACTAGCTGGCGTTTCCCAGGCTATACCGGCCCTGTTGGGTAAACTGTTGGGCGACACTGAAGCTAAGGAAGAAACTGGGTTCTTCGACAATGGTATCTTGCTGGCCGCACCAAAGAAGAAAGTATCGCATCAAAAGAAAAGACAGAGACTTCTGGCCCCAGGCAAGAAACATGTAAATATGATGAACCATCTGAACAGATGCCCTTCCTGTGGCCATTACAAGCGTGCTAATACTATCTGTATGCACTGCTTCGAAAATGTAAGATTCCTGTGGAAGTCGTACACTCAGGAACAAAGACAAGAACCCATCCAGGAGCAGAATCTGACTGACTTGGACAAGAGAGTGTTGTATCCCGGGAAAATGGACACTGTGTATGAGGAGAAACTAAAGGACAAAGACAGCTACTTGGTTCGCAGAATGAGAACTCTACCGAAGGAGGACCCAAAGGTTGAATCCTAGTTTCGTATTTGTGCAAGGTATTGAATATTAAGTGTACAAAAACGGCATGTCATAACGACGAAAGTTGCAAATCATATTCCAGAAATCAACATAACATAGCAATGAAAGGCTTAGAGATATCGACAACAACTCTCCATGTCTTATATGTATATACTCACCTATTTCCATTTTCCCCCTGCTTCCATTTCCTTACTATTACTATATTATCTTATGATCTCATGTAAATACATAGATATTTTTTTCTATCATCAAGAATTAGCTATTTTATTCTTATGGCCTTTGTGTTAAAAATGTGTCAAGCCTTGCGTTCGATAGATACTACTGGGCTCAAATGGTCAGTTGCAATTCGACAGAACCACCAGAGTGTGTCTTGGGACACCCATTCAAGCTTAATTTCGCTTTATTTCACTTATTTCGTAGGCTCACACACAGACACCCTTCTCTTGCACCCCCATTCTAAACCATACAATAATAAAGCTTATCAAATGGGCAGTATTGAAGTTACTGGCACCCAATTTTGGGTATCGAGGCCATCTCATAGTTGGCATGAATATATAAAGGGCCATGCCCTGCATTCCGTCTGGAATTGGGTTTCTTGGTAATAATGTTATTATTAGATACAAGGTAGTATTAACTACAAGACTAATTATAAAACACAATCAAGAATATATAAACAAATAAAAAAAAAATGGGTAAGAGATTTAGTGAATCCGCTGCTAAGGTTGCTCAAGGCAGAGCTAGAAAGCGTCAACAGGAATGGGAGAAGAACCGCGCTCAGAAGGAGCAATTAGAAGCCATGGAGGCCAAGAAGTGGGAGGAAGGTGCTAGAGAAGGTACCAGCAAGAAGGCCTTGCTGGAAGAAAAGCGTCAGCAAAAGCTTGCTGCTAAAAAGGAGCGTGATGCTCTGCTAAAGGCCGAAGAAGAGGCTATTGGCAGAGGCGGTAAGCTCAGAAACTTGTAAAACTAGCATTCATACTAATTTCAACAGCGGTGGCAACTGCAAATACGGCAATGGCATGTTGGTACATGCCAGGCTCACGTCAATATGGCAAGCAATTGATGTTACAGAACAGACCTGCGAAGTACCTACAGGGCAAGGGCTCTGTCGGGGACAAAGCTATCTTGGAGTCTATCCAGGTGACTTACTGAAGGCTGTACCATATATGGCTAACTGGTAATTTTGTTGGTCAAAATTCCCAGTTCTATTCTCACAGCTACTTGTCTAATTTAATTAGTCGTGATGTCTACTGTTTCTTCTAAACGTTGGTAATGGTAAACTGATTGCTTCAATGTATTGATGTAATGTGTATCATCCTTGGACTGCTACTAATTAACACACATTGAGATATTTATCTCACGGCAAGTATTCCCTTTTATAATTTCTTTATAGTGTCGAAAAAGTTCATTTGACTCAATAGTTACTATAATTTTGACTTTATTATCTTATAAGGTACTTCTGCGGAGCTTAAGTACTGGTTAAGAACAGATATATTGACCCTTGAGTTAATATTATGTGCCCAGTTCAAACCCTTGTGAGAGTTTTTCTTACTAGAAGCGTATATATCCACCCATGTCTTATCAGCAATTATCTTGATACTTTCTCTCACCTTTTCTCTATATTCCACTTTATTAGTATCATCTGGAAAAACTGTGCAATTGTACATATAATAGCCGTCCTTGGCAATGCCTGGTTTACTATTGAGGTGGTCATCAATGTATTGGAGATTGGTAACATTTTCTTGTCCATTCTTCGCAACTTTGATTTGTTCATCAATAGCCTCTGGTCCATGTAGATTGCACCAGCAATGAATAAACCACTGTTTTATATCCAATCTTAAATGATTTCTCCTTACTGCGTAGTCCCTGGCAATTTTAGACTTCGTATTCATGATAACATTCTGAAATTTAGAGCTTAATTGTTTCATTTGTGTCTCATTTATTGATGTTTTTGAGTTACTTTGTTGTAATTTGCCATTGATAAATAGGTCCGTAACTGGTTTACATGTTATGGCTGGTCGACTTTTCCTGAATGAGGATAAAAAATGATCCGGTGGGTAATATTGTAATCTAAAATAGTCACATTTGTACATATTTGACTCCCCAGATAACAAGCGTGTATTAGAATGGTATTTCGCTACTGGACTAACGACTCCCTTCAATTTACTTGCAGCTATCCTGATTGGCATTCGATCGATGCTAGACTTTGGTATATCTTGTTCAAGAAAGGTGTTATTGCCTGCTAATTTCCAATCTAAAACTTCATAGCCGCCATCTTTATTTGGTTCTATCCTTACGGGTTCAGTATATTCATCGACTATATGAAATGCATTAAAAGCATCTAGTGTTTTCTTATTGCATATCCTTTTAATTAAAAATTTCTCGTTTAGTCTATTACTAAACTTCCCAACTTGCATTAAATATCGGAGATCAAGTAACAGATGTTACTAGTTGCTAAGTTTTTATATCAGACATGTGTAGTTATTCATGAATCTCAAAACTAAGAGTTCATTTCAATTTCTTAAGGTATATGGTTTATTTTTTCAAGAGGCTAAGAAGCTTCGTCACGACTTTAGAAGTCATAAAAGTAGTTATATCCGTGCTACTTGCACTAAACATGAAAATGAAGTACAAACGAATACGGACAAAAAAATTGAATTTAAAACAAATATGTCTATACTAAGTATAAGTGTACTACTACCAAGTTATCGTGTTTAGCATTTTTTTGTTCTATGACGTGAACGCGGGCTATTTATTTAGATACACGAAAGTTAAGGACAACTACCAGCCAATATAGTCTCTACCAACAACTCTAAATATCTTTAGTCTGCCTGTGGTCATGTTATGAGGTTTATAGCTTGATTGGGAGACTTTACCATTTTGAAGATCAATCACTCTGAATTTATCTTTTGTAAAATCATAGTCAGTCACAACAGCAATATGAGAACGCTCTTGCCCAACCGATACGACCTCTTTCTTACCTATCTTCTTGTGATGCTCAAAGACACCTTTCCTTATTACCATAATGTCACCTGGAAGAACTTTCTTAACCGATTCAGTTTCCAGCTGTGTCTGAGCCTTATAATTCACCAACGGAATTCCAAAAGTTCTTCCACCAATTACTGGAATGATTGACTTATACACATCTTCTAGTACAGAAGCACCAAAATCTTGGGAACTAGAGTTGATTAGTGAATGTGCCTTTTGTACAATCATATTGTTGTACTTACTAGCGTATGCATCCAACTTTGAGGAATCAAAATGAGGTGGAGCAATATACTTCTGTGTAGACGTCACAGTCTCTTGAGGATTCTTCGCATTGAATGTAATAGTCAATACTATTTGCGAAAGAGTTTCAAATAAGATGTAAAAGTCACGGATAATCCACTTTTCACCTAATCTTTTCTTGATCTCATGGTCATCAACTTCATATGTAAATTTAACCTTTGGATCAATCAGATTGTGTGGTATTTTCTTCTCTAACCACCAAGTTGTGTTACTGTCAAATGGCACACTCAACATCCTTGTGGTATCCGTTAGTTCTGTAGTTGTGGTGCTCTTAACCTCACGTAGTGCATTACTAGAAGACTTCATAGAAGGCTCTGGAGCAGGAGCATTGGGTAGGGGTGGGACATTATTACTGCTTGATTTGGAAGAGAAGGGGTTATTAGACGTATGTTCTCTTGTTTCAGTGCCTTCATCACGAGGAACATGACCCATAGGAGGATGTGAGAGAGGTGGTAGTGGAGGAGGAGCCTGACCATCATGACCAGCTGTTGGAGGTGGTGGAGGAGGATGAGCTGCATGAGTTGGAGGTGGTGGAGGAGGATGAGCTGTGTGGGTAGGGGGTGGTGGAGGTGGTGGAGCACCATGGGGTCCTGAATGATCTGATGGCGGTGGTGGAATACCTGACATAGGAACTGGAGGAATACTTCTATCTCCTTGTGGTTCAACACTTCTCTCACTCATCATAGGTGGTGGCGGCGGTGCTGACTTCATATGTTCGCCTGGTGATTGAACACTCCCTGAAACCGGTGGCATTGGGGGTACTTGTGGTACTGGAGGAGCTGGCATAGTGCCTGGAATAGGAGGATTCGGTGGCACAGGAGGAGCTTTGGCCATTGGTGCATTACCGGCAGAGGGTGGATGAATTGGTTTTGTTTCAATCATATCTACATCATTCGTCATATCATTTGGAGCGTTGACCTGTGGATGTGCAGGTGGAGGAGGTGGTGCGACTTCCTCACTATTTCCCTTCGTATGGTGCTCATGTAGTTGTTCTCTTCCAGGTGGAATGACTGGGATAGGGGGCATAGAAGCTTCAGCAGCGGCTGAAACAGGTGGAGGACCAGGAATAGTCGACTCTCTATCCTCTTCAGAACTATCTGACGAATCAGATAACCCTTTCTCAATGATTGGATCCTCCTTATTGGTAGTTATTCCATGTGCGTCAGAGAGGGAATCTGTGCCCATTTCAGGTCCAGCAACACCTTTTACTTTCGAGGATAAATCATCGGCATTTTCCTCAGCAGAGGACTCGTAACCTTTCATTTCATTTGCCGAATGATAAGCATCGTCTCCTACCGAAGCACCATCCTTATCAACCGTATTCTTTTCACCAGCTAGTTCATGATATATATGTTCCTTCTTAGAAGAATCGCTTGATGCCATCATGGGATCTAAAGTTTTAGCTTGTTCTTCTCCAGCATCGGTTATTTTTTCCTTTGGTTCTAATTTTTCTTCCGTTAACTTCTTGAGTAGCGGGTTTTTACTTGGATCTGCGAAGGGCATCACTGGTACTGCTTGTGGTATATTTTCCATTTCGGATGACTCTTTCCTATCAATATTGGACTCAGATCTAGCAGTTGATTCTTTGTCAGCAGTTGGCATTGGAGCAGGCATACCAAATGGATTGAACCCAACTGGACCGCCAAACCTACCAGCTCCAGCTAGTTTTGCCATTCTATTCCTTAGAGCTGCTCTACGAGCCTCTTCCGAGTCCTCCTCAACCTCTGTTTCAGCATGCTCTCCATTCTTCGAAGTCTCTTCATGAACTGGTTGACTCTCATCAGTCATCCCACTAATTTCTGGCTCCTCTGAAGGCATGTTAGAAATGCCTTCCTCATGATGTGACTTTGCATCAGCTTGGTTCTCTGTTACTGACTCCTGATGGTCATCATTTTGATTGTCGTTTTCTGTTGACTCAGTTCTGGTTTTTTCCAAATGTGCACCATGGTCATCTAATTCTGCCTTTGAATTCTGTTCATCTTTACCATCCATGTTTTCTGGTGATTGACTAGCTTCCTGATGCTGTTTTTCAGTAGCTCTTTTCATCATTTCGGCATCTCTCTCCGCCTGCAACCGTTGCTGCTCCTGTAGTAAGGCAATTCTTTCCTTTAAACTCATCTTGGGCAAATCTTCTTTATTGATATCTTCTGATCTGGGTGTATCGGCATCGTGGAATTGACTGGGATCAACGGCAGCAGGAATTGGGATCTTGCCAGGCTTTGGCATCTCTTTCTTAGGAGCTTCATCACTACTCACAGGTACCGAGGGAACACTAGGCATTGAGACCGGTTTTGCAGACTTGTCTTCGCTATGTAGCTGCATGTCAGCTTTCTCGTCTTTCCTAGGTTCCTTGATGTCATTCTTAGACTCGACTCCATCCTTCTCTCCAATTGGATCAGCAGATTTAAGGGCCTCATCGCCCTCAACAACAAAACTCTTGGGAAAGATACCCTCCTGGCTGGCACCTGTACCGTCCACATACTCCCCATAATACCACTCGTCGTCCTCTATATTCGTGACAGTTATCACTTGACCCTTCTCAAAGTTCAAGTCATCCTCATACTCGCTCTGATAGGGGAACGAAGCCACTACCTTAAACGGAATTTGGCTCATCTTAAAAACAGTGTACCAATCTTGTTGCTGCAGTACAGAATGTAATACTCCCTACAGAAAAGACAAGGCTTTAAACCCTCGGCGGTTAATATAACTAATTGAGCGACTTTCTAACTACTCCCCTCCCCACCAGCCATTCAAAGAGCCCCAACCCCTAGCGTTCCGGCTCCCCCGCCCAAAGCCATGAAAGAAGAAAGGTATCACCACGGACGTCTATTGACAATTCCAGGATTTTTGAGTAAAATTAGATTTACCCGGAACAAGATATGACGCGTGAAAAACGGCGGAGCCGATGAGAGAATGGAGAGGACGCGTGAACTCTTGCAGAGTAGCGTTGAGGGGAGGGGGAGGGAAGGAGCAGACTTGGGCGCTTCCGTGGTTTTGGGAACAAGCGCGCCGGAGGGCGCCGGGGGAGGAGAGCTGGGATCTGGCCGTTGTGCCTGGGATTCAGTGTGTTTGCTGGAGCTAGGAGCCGCCGATCTCAGCTTTCTGTAAAACGAATACCAGATACGGATTTAATGGCGTCAAATGAAATCTGTGTTTTATCCCGTCCTTGCATCCTTAAGTATAAGTAGGGTGCGCTGAAAACAGGAATCTAACAAACAATTCTTCTTCCCTTCTGGGCGGCTAACTGATCTAGGAAAGGAATCCAAGGAGCGTTCGACGTTTGTCACCACGGTATAAGTAGAAGAGTAATACTTTGGGAGCATACCATTATTACCCTGTAAACCTCCTTTGTTTGGTATCTTTGAGAAGGCTGAGAGTCAACAGTGAAAAGAAGCTATGACAGTGGAAGAATCCGGAGTGAAGGATGTGTACAAGGAGATGCTGATGCGTAAAGTTGAGCGGAATGAAGTGCCGCAGGCGGAGGAGTACAGCCGGTTTAAGGAGTCTATTCTGGACGGGAAGGACTACGGGGACGAGGACGAGGACTCAGATGGCGACTACGATGCTGGAGAAACTGGATCGGCAGATATAGCGTTCCGCGAGGATGACGATGAGCTAACTGAGAGTGATAGCGACGACGATATCGATGTAGGAAATGAAAGCTTTGTGCTCAGAGATAAGTTCTCATCCAGCGACGAGCTGGCACAGGAAGATGTTGATGAGGATAGTTACAGCTATGATATGCAGGGTCAAGAGCTAGACTCTGAGGTTGACGGCGATGACGAAGAGCTGCTTTACTGGGATCAACAACGAAAATTCAATGTTGTGACGAGAATAATTCTTGTGGTATGCTCGGCTCTATTCGTGTATTGCATAATGACTGGTAATTTAACGTCCACCTCCAATAACGTGGTGCTTTCACCATCCACAAGTGCGAACTTACAAAAACAGATAAATCATCTTTACAGTGAGTTCAGCCAAAGTGAACAGAAACATGTACAAGAACTCGATAGAACGTTGAAAGTTGTTGTGGCACAATTTGAAAAGAATATCAAAAAACTGATTCCAAAAAATATTAAAAATCTACAAACGCAGGTGGAGAACTTGAACGAAAGATTTAACAAAATTCTAAACATGGGGTCTAGTCCGAACCAGAACCAGATCACAGTAACAAATATAACTCAATGGCAGCAAAGTATTCTGTCGACATTGAATATCACCTTACCTACAAAAATACCAGTAGTGGTCAATAACTCATCCCAAATGCTCATAATTCCCGAGATGCATAAATATATATCGGATATACTAAATGATATTGTCCATGCATCAGAACCATTCATTAATGTGAATAATAACGGTACTGGAGTAAAAAATTCCCTTGGATATGATTTGAATAAGTATGTTAAAGAGGTCTTAAGCAATGAATTCCAATACGTTGACAAAAAATTCTTTCTGCAAGAACTGAACAGAAACTTACAATTGAATAAACATGAAATTCTGGAGGAAGTCGCAGGTAGGCTAAGCCATATTGAGGATAAATATGGTGCCAATGCAAACAGAAGGCAATTGGTGCCGGAACAGTATAGTACAATTCTACTCAAGAATCTTGTCAAGGAAATTTACAATACTAATCACTATAGATGGGAAGATGACCTCGATTTCGCTACTGCTGCACAAGGAGCCAGACTGGTAAAACACTTAACATCTTCAACTTACAATTATAAAAACGGAAATGGTATTACACCTTTGGAACTGCTGTCAGATTCATCTTTGAGCCGTGGCTCAACCTATTGGCAGTGTGTTGATTCTAAAAGTTGTTCATGGACTATTAGATTCAATAACCCAATTTACTTAACAAGATTATCATACTTCCACGGCAGATTCACCAATAACCTTCATATGATGACATCGGCACCAAAATCCATTGCTGTTTATGTAAAACTAGCCAAAAGTAATCCGGCCCCATTAGAAAAAACTTTGAAAGACCTCGCAAGTGAGAATGTGGGGAAAGACAATACATTTAAAAAGGACTCTAGCTATATTTTGATTTCCAACTATGAATATGATATTCATGACCGAAGAATAAGACAGGATTTCCCCCTTCCTGATTGGTATATCCAACTAAAACCACTAATTAGATCGATTGCATTTGTAGTAAATCAGAATAATGGCAATAGTGAGTTTACATCGTTAAGAAAGTATGTTATAAATGGCGTTACAGCTTCAGATCTAAAAATCATTGACTCCAATGAATTCACTATAAACAGAGATCAAATCCCCGAATTTAGTGAACACCACGCACAGATACACCCTAAGCCTCCATCTCCAAAAACTAATAATATAAAGGCTTTTGGGCAGGATGAACTAGACATTTAAGAGACCATTTGCCTGCATAGGTAGCCCTCTAATGACATCACTGAGCTCTACAATCACTTACACAACAACCTCTCTATCATCTTTTCCCCTTAAATGAAGTTGATCTTGACTTTACTTGATTTGCAGTTTGAACAGCACCTGGAGTTTTTTTAATAAGGAATATACATTTGCTATTGAAAATCATTAAGCCTTTATGACTAGGAAATGAACGTGAGAGTTTTGCTGCTACAACCATTTCCATAGCAGAAAGGGCAATTATCAGAAAAAACATCCAAAATTACACCTCCGGACAGTTTTGACTGAGTTGTAATGAGTAAAGAACCCGTACGAATATTTCATTTCTGCATAAGAATCATGAGGAGAGTGTAGAAGATGCCTCCTCACATTTTGGGATGGAGATCAAATATTATTTGTCTTTCTGATTTAAAAAAGTGACGTCTTTTTCACTGCACTTGTTTTGTACTTACCAATTACAGCAAACGATGGCTTAGAGTTCGTTAAGTGTTCGTTTTCGGGGGGTTAATATTTATTACCTCTAACAAATTCCGTACGAAAAGTACTCTGTAAGAGGGCAAAATGACAAACGTTATCCCATTTTTCCCACATACACAACTTTTTGGATTGAAATTTATGATTTCTATCCTTTTTCATGAATACAAGTACAATTTCCACTGTGGAATCATATATAGTCCAAGCATTTAATTTACTTCCAAGGGTTGTCCGCGAACAAGATAGTTACAACACGATTCTGAACATCTGAGAGTATCAGCTTGTCGGCTTCTGTATAACTTTAAAGATCTTTACTCGAAGCCCTTCGATAAGTAACTCAAAGCCAAGTGACAACTCTAGCATAATTGTTTTTGGAATTTAAGGAGGTACCTAACTGTACGGTAGCGAATAATTACAACAATACATTTATTTTGTTTTTTTTATCTAAAATAACAAACACTTAGGCATCATATCTCTCTCATTTTACCAGTATGAAGTTTTCTTTGAGTTCTTTCAAGAACAAATCATCCTCATCTAGTGATGCATCTTCGAGCGATCCAAGTGATAATAGTGTTCCTCAAGCGCCACCATCCAGGAAACTGAGTGAGCGTTTAAGTTTTCCATCGACAAGCGAAATCGGGTCCCAAATAAAGAGCAGAAGGAAAAGTTCACATCACAAAATTGACCTCGATTTTATGAAGATCCCACCAAAGGCATTAGAGGCCCTAAAACCCTTAACTGCCTTACTAGCAAGCCAAGAGACCAAGAGATATTTTTACTGGTCATATGATCCCCAATATGACGATATGTGGACCGTAACCACAGCTGATTCAACTGAGAAAGTTTCTATAATTGAAATAAAAGGTACATCTTTCACAATTGAGACACAAGAAACGTCCAGAGTACTAGACGTTGATCTTACAGGGGGAGTTATCTTGAGAGTCGAATCTGATGAAACAGGCAGCCAGTTATTCTTTAATGATGGTGAAGTCACTTTGAGCAACCGTTCAATTCACAACGTGAATATTTTATATAGAACTGCATTATTGGCTATCTTTGAAAGGTTTTCTATTCTCAAAGCTCTCACAGGTGCTCTTATTGCACAAATCGGTCTAAGAATGTCAGATATAAATTTGATTTTAAATTCTCACTTCAGCTTTAAGGACTGGTGTGATGTTTACCTTGAGGAACAAGGTGGTTGGGTACGTCTCTGGTGTCATGTTGATGGCGTTGAAAAAAAAGGCAAGCCACCTTCTCAAAACCAATCAAATGGCACTGAAAAGAAGAAAAGTAGTTTGAATGTATTCGGTAAGAACAACAACAGTGATCAAGCAGGTACTGCAACAAAATCATCTAAGAAGGGTGGGTACAAGATTAAGTTTTATAAGGATAATAAGTCATTGAATTCAAAGAATATGGTTTGTTTCATTTCCTCTGAATCGAATGAAATTCAAGACCTCTTCTTTTATGGAACAAATGAAAATGATGCATTGAATAGAAATGACTATGGTGAATCCTTCCTAGATAGCAATTTAAACATGATTAAAATAATAGGTGAAGTGAGCTTTTCTAATACTGCCAACTCTCCATACCAGGAACCAAATGCCACTTTTTCTAAGAGTGGTAGTTCCGGGTTCTTGAACGGACAATTAAGACAATTGTCTAGATCAAGCCGTAATATGAGTGTAAGCAGTGAGGCCAGCTCAAATGAAGATTCTCAATTAACCTCACCAAAGATGAGAACTGGTTTTTTCACCTCTCCGAAGTTGGGAGGAAACACAAGCCCTGTTGTAGGCAAACACCAGAGAACAGCATCCACTGCTTCCAAGAAGTCGAGTAAATCTCTGCCACAAAATTTCGCAATCAAAAAGAGATCCTTACTTATTAGACCAGTCGAGCATGAAGGTGTTAAACAATTAGAGACGTTGATTCGTTTCATTGTACCATTGATGAACTGCCTAGGTATGTATGGTCGTCCTCACCATTTCTCTACCGATAAGGCTGATCCAAACTCTTTGATGTACGGCCTCCCAAGACTTCCAATTATAGATTATTTTGCGAGAAAGGAAACCAGACAACTGTTACAACAAGGACCACAAGATCAATCTTTGATGTTAGAATCCGAAACCTCAGCCGTGGCTATGAAATGGTTAACTCAAGAGTTAAAGAATTTCTCAAAGCAAAATTCTAACAGGGAAAATACTTTGACATTTACGAAGATCACCGATATTTATCCAACAATCACTACGCAATCCAAGACTCAGTCACAAAGCCAGATTGATGCCAATGCTCCCGTCGAGGAACAGGCCATGCAACAGAACTTGCCTAGTGAGCCTGAGAATGGCCAATATGAACATTTCCAGGACACGTCTGAATTCCAACCTGCCAATAACTTACCTACAAATGGCATGTCTTATGATAACAATTACGTGCAAGATCAATACGTTCAGGATCAAATGGTCCAGGATCATATGCAAGCAGAAGCAGAGCAAATGCAGGCAGGTATTGATATGGGACTCGACTTTGATATGGCAATGATCACTGAAAGCATCAGAAACACTAACGTTGAGGACTACAAATAAGCATGTCTAGCGGCACCCCCCAATTTGTACATTAATTCACCTAACGACCTTCAAGATTAACAACTGCTAGATGTTATTATATTCCTTATTTGCTCTTTCCACCATGTACTGAAATCCTGACATTATGAATTTTCACTTCAATTCTATAAACTATCACGGACAATCTGCCCATTTACCTCTTTTCTGAACTATAGACTAATCATAACCAACATTATATATGTAATATACAAAAAAAATACAACATACAAACATAGAAAACACACAATACTTACCTTATGACTAAACAAACAGCTTCTATTTTGATAAATACAGCCAAACTGTAATTGCTTGTATTCATGGAATATTCAACATCATATATTACGAACTAAAGATTTCAACTGCTGAAACTGAAAAAAAAATTCTGAATTCAGATGCCTTTGGGCATCATTTGGCCACCAAGTAGCGTATTCTGCGTATTTATGATTAGAAACCAATTGCCCTTCAGACACTGGACTATAATATCGACGTGTTTATATCGTGCTTTGTTTCTGATTGGGATAGAGTTGCAAGCTTAAAACGTGGAGATCAAAGGGTAACATATAGCCATTTTAAAAATGCAAGCTCCAGTTGTTTTTATGAACACCTCTCAGGAGAGGACTATTGGCCGTCAAGCCCAGATATCTAATATTACTGCTGCCAAAGCAGTGGCTGATGTTATCAGGACATGTTTGGGCCCTAAGGCCATGTTGAAGATGTTGTTGGATCCAATGGGTGGTTTGACTGTCACCAATGATGGTCACGCAATCTTGAGGGAGATTGATGTTGCTCATCCAGCCGCAAAATCGATGATTGAGTTATCCAGAACTCAGGATGAAGAGGTCGGTGATGGTACAACTTCTGTCATTATACTTGCTGGTGAAATCCTAGCTCAATGTGCCCCTTATCTTATTGAAAAGAACATCCATCCAGTTATAATTATACAGGCTTTGAAGAAGGCTCTAGCAGATGCTTTGGATGTTATCAATGAAGTCAGCAAGCCTGTTGATATTAACAATGAGTCTGCTATGAAGAAACTGATCCAAGCCTCTATTGGTACCAAATACGTAAACCATTGGTCTGAGAAGATGTGCGAACTGGCTTTGAAGGCTGTGCAAATAGTTAGAGTTGACTTGGGTGTCACCAATAGCGATGATCCTTCAAACAGATACGAAATAGATACAAAGAGATATGTTAGAATAGAAAAGATTCCTGGTGGAGACGTCTTAGAGTCCAAGGTTCTCAACGGTGTTCTGCTGAACAAGGATGTCGTACATCCAAAGATGTCTAGAAGAATCGAGAACCCAAGAGTTGTGTTACTTGATTGCCCACTAGAGTACAAGAAGGGTGAATCACAAACAAACATCGAAATCCAGAAAGAAGAGGATTGGAACAGAATTCTACAAATAGAAGAAGAGCAAGTTCAACTAATGTGTGAACAAATACTTGCCGTTAAACCAAACTTGGTTATTACCGAAAAAGGTGTTTCCGATTTAGCTCAACATTTCTTACTAAAAGGTGGTTGTAGTGTATTGAGAAGAGTAAAGAAGACTGACAATAACAGAATCGCCCGTGTAACCGGCGCTACAATTGTAAATCGTGTTGAAGACCTAAAAGAAAGCGATGTAGGTACCCAATGTGGTATTTTCAAGGTGGAACTAATTGGCGATGAGTACTTCACTTTCTTAGATGAAGCCAAAGATCCAAAAGCCTGTACAATTATGCTACGTGGTGGCTCTAAGGATATTCTAAATGAAATTGACCGTAATTTACAAGATGCTATGGCTGTCGCACGGAATGTGATGCTTTCGCCATCTCTTTCACCAGGTGGTGGTGCCACGGAAATGGCTGTATCCGTTAGACTTGCAGAAAAGGCTAAACAATTAGAAGGTATCCAACAATGGCCTTACCAAGCTGTTGCTGATGCAATGGAATGTATCCCAAGAACCTTAATCCAAAATGCTGGTGGTAACCCAATCAGAACTTTGTCACAACTAAGAGCTAAGCATGCTCAAGGTAACTTAACTTTCGGTATTGACGGTGATACTGGTAAGGTTGTTGATATGGTCGACTACGGTATTTGGGAACCAGAAGTTATAAAACAACAAAGTATGAAGACTGCAATTGAAAGTGCTTGCCTACTGTTAAGAGTTGACGATATTGTGAGCGGTATCAGATCTCCACAAGAGCAGTAATCTTAAATACACGATAGATATAATTACACACCCTTTTAATTTGCATCCAGTTTAATCACAACGATTTAAATATTTGTAATATTTCTTTTTCATGTCAATTATGTATTCGGGTTGACAAACAATACTTCAAAGAGTTATTGTAACCGTCCACAAGTTTCTTAAAGCTGGAATTACTTACCGCTGCTTTTTTATATGCAAATTCTTTGAATCATCATATTCCCTCCGCCTTTTGTTATTTTGAGTGTTACTCTTCATCATAGTCAATATCTCTTCCAAACATATTTCCCTCCCTTCATATATGAGTAAATTTGTATTGTAATCAATTTTTTCTAATTTTCCACTGTTATTCTTAATTAGCTTATACACAGGTTCCGATCGCCCTAAATTATCTTGAAATAGTATCATCTTCTTCCCTCCTTTCAATTGATCACCACTAAAAGTCCTATCTAGTTCATTTAATATTAGAGGTTCTGCCAATATTCGGTTCTCTTTGTTTCTACTATGTAAGATCTCAAATATATCCCAATTTCGTAAACATGACAACGGCTCGTCGTGAACTTCAGGATCTTGACTATCTGTGTAAATCGAACTACTCATTTTAGTTTCTCTATCTGAAGTTTTATTAGATTTAGCCTTTTCTCTAAGTTCTGACTGCTTCTTACCTAATATAACTCGCTCAGCTCCATCTAGCATTTCTACTGAATCATCGATAACTTTAGCATCATCTCCAAGTTTCTCGAGCAACAATTGCCTCTTATCAACTAATGATTTATTCCCATATTTACATTCTTTTAATCCGAGATTAATAACAGATATAGCATATTTGTATTCTTTCAATTCATATAAAAGTGAACTCAGCTCTTCATACATTAATGGCACTTTACTCCCTATTCTGTTGCGAAGCATGAATATAAACAGATCCTTACAATCAGATTTATACTTATCAGAAAAGAGCTCCATATACCACAGCCATATCTTCACGTACCTTTCGTCATCTCTATATCTTTCGCTATCCTTGAAGTATGTTATGCACCGTTCAATAACGTCCAGCATTCCACTTGATCTTGAGGAACCCCCTTGAGGAAAAGCATGATTAATCCAATCAATATAGTCTAGATAAAGGACCAAAGGATCGTCATGATCCTCAATTTTAACCAACAATGATGATTCAAAGCTTGCCCGTATTCTCTTGATCTCATCATCGTTCTGGCTCAATGCAGACACAAGCCGATGAGCTGATCTTCCATGGCGTAAAGGAGCTATATTTTCTTTTTCAACTTCAATATCCTCAAACCTGGTAACTTTTTGAGCTGGCATTTATTTACTGGTTTGCCATTCTATTTACTGTTATTAGGCAATAATCCCATCCTTAGCTATGTTTACAAATTTAAAGTATCGGAGCGATGAGCAAGAAACTGACAAAATTATAGGTAATTCAGAAATACATGTATTTGAAATTCAAAAGAGCTAATTATAAAAAATAAAGTACATAGAATATATTTTGTATTGTGTTCTTCTATATATGCAAAAAGTGCGACAATGTTCATTTCTCATATTTTGGTTCTACTGGAATGAGTTATGGCTCAAGGTGATTAATGTTTTGAACAAGATCTGTATTGAGAGCTTTGAAGTTAAATCATATTACAATAAAACGAGAAAATCATTGAAAGAATCAAGCAACCGCAAATTAATGGTGGTCCAATCTTATCCTCGTAATCAACAGCCCATTTCTCTCTGATATATATTACCCTCATGTTGTAAATGATGTATGTGTAAACTAGTGTGATTAAAGCAGTTAAGAAGAAACCAATTGAGGCAACCATAGTTGTTTTTGTACCGTAGTTCAATAAAGATGTGGAGACACCTGATAGGATGATGGCTATAGACATCCATGACAAGAATGTTCTTTCTGTAGCAAAATAGACTTTAGGTTCAACACGAACAGGGACACAAATGGTTTTACCAGGTGGTGCCTTTATCTGGGTATCGAAGACTGTGCCCTTGGGTATTTTAGAAATCTGATCACCATTTAAGTAATGGTCAATTGTAGATAGAATTTGATAGTATTTCCTCGAAATCGAATTACTTGAGTTTCTAATCTGTCTCTGGTAATATGCACGATTAGGCGAATGATTTTCGTGACCTTCTGTTTCTGAAGGCACTGCTCCATAACCAACCATTTCTTCTGTGTCCATCGCATTTCTATCATTTTCGGTCATCGCCGCCACTAGTGCGGCATCGTCCTCATCATCTTCATCATAGTCATCATCATCCTCATTTTCTTGACCAGGTCTTGTAATATTTATATGAGAAGGTAATGCAGGCTTTCTAATGTCTACGTCCATTTGAGGTAACCAGAATGGTATCGATTCAACTTTGTCATTCAATAATGTGGCAACACCATGAATAAATTTAGAGAATTTAGGTACAGGCTCAACTAAATGCGAACGTACAAGTTCTCGGACCCACTCAGGGGGTTCTTGCCCAAACTGGGTCTGAAGTTTAACTTCTAAAACTGCATAAGGGAATCTGCATATATCCTTATCTGCCACTTGCTTAAATGGCCAATCTACACCAATATCAGTTCTTCTCCAGTTACCCTTAGTCCTATCAATCCCGTCAAAGTTGTCTTCTCTAACCATGGTCAATTCTGTATCCAAAGAAATACGAACTCTAGCATCACCTGGCAATTGAAAAGCAGTTCTATTATAAAAAGACCTCACTACTGGTCTCAACTTCTTCTTTAACATCACGTACTGAACCTCAGTAGCTAAAGCCTCCAAACTTTCAATTTCTTTTAGAGACTTCTTACCCTCTTTTCTCATCTTTGCAAAGGCCTGTTCGACTGTGTATTTACCCTTCATAAAATCATTTACATACTTCTCCTTCAATGCAAATCTTGCTTTGACAGACTTTTCACCAGTCCAGTCCTCTCTATGTGTCTTTCTCTCAACAAATATAGTATCAGAGGACATACCACCGTACCATCTCAACCGATGTGCCTCTGCACCTTCATCTTTTCTCAATCTACCATAGTAAAGATCTAAATCCTCGTTATCGTAGTAAATAGACGTAATTGCAGAATCCTCCTTCTCAAATTCTTTATTAGTGTTGAAGACTAGAACTGGCAAGTGCTTCAGGATAATCAACTTCAATTCAGTGATATTATCTGGGTGAACCCAATACTTGGTGGTCTGTCTCACAAAGTTTTGTTGTTTCCCACCAGCAGCCGAATCACCCTTAATTGGCTTACCAGAGGTCCTAACAAAATCGTACATCTGTGAAATCTTGACAACTAGTTCATCGTAGTTTTCCTTAAAGAAAGGTTTAGCATCAAGCCTAACTTGAAAGATAGGTTTCAAGATAAAACCTGTCTTCTTATCATGCTTTTTTATGATCTTTTGGAATCCTGTATAATTCAACCGGGAGAACTTCGCCAAGTCATGCACATCAGCAATAACATCGCTCAGCTCTTCTTCAAGGATCTCAAAATCCAACTCAGATGGTGGATTGTTCGAGTCAATCAGCCTCACCGTCTTTGATACCTGCTCCTGTACTTCTTTGACACGCCTACTCAGCTCAGATTGCTTCACTCGACAGAAGCTGTACACTTTATCCAGCTCAGTCTCCAGTGACTCCAAAAACTCAGTCTCCAGCTCCTGGGACCACTCACCATTGTTCTTCCTCAATTGAGTCTCCAGATCATTCTTAAGATCATCATAGGCAATGTAATAGTAACTGTACTGACGTATCAGGGACCGCTGCAAGTGCTCACCGAACTTCATTAGTCCAAATTCAAAAAGTTTCAATTTACACCACCTAGAAGCTTCACGCAACCTTAGATTACACAGGTTTGCTATAGAAGAACAAGATCTTGACTTGAAAGACTCCTCTTATATACCTTCTCTGACTCTTATCCCTGCCCCATGTGGGCCCCACTCCCCCCAAGATGGGAGTTTGAGAGATTACATCGCTGGACACGTTCTGTTTTAGTTTTAACTATTATGCTATGTGGGTAAATGCTAAATATCAGGTCAAGTTTATTTAAAAAGGACTTTGGTGAAAGGAGTTCGTCTCTGTTATCACACGTACTCTGCCACTAGTTGCAGTAGTGCGTCAATTTGCTCCTGGGTGAATCGGGTGTCACACTCCTCGACTATGGCGTATAGGTGGACCATTTGCACAGGCAGCTGGTTTACTATCTGTAATTTCTCTGCTTGAAAAAGCTCGTACTGGTTAAGTCTCATGACAAGTTCAGTAAATTTATCGTCATTGAGGTTGCAGAGTGGGGACATCTTCTTAACGTCTTCTTCTTCCTCCTGTGCCACGTCGTATTTGTTCATCTTTAAGTAATCTATCACATCTCGCGTAATCCTTTGCAGTGCTGGGTTGTTGTAAGGTCTCTTGCGGTGCATATGCCTTTTTTTCGTGCTCATCTCCGCTATAGACTCATCATCCCAATGGTATTGTCTCTCCATCTTCGACAAATGTTGTAGCACTTCATAATCTGACAAAAACGCATCTCTTGTCTCCAGAACCTTCATTTCTCTTGCAAATGTGTTATTGTGATAAAGCTTGAATCTGCTGTACTTGTAGTGGGAGAAAAAAATAGCATACCCGCTGTTAAAATTAACGAGTTCCTATAACTTCATGACGGTTATTCATTAGTATTCAACAGAGTCGGCAAAGTTCCAGAGCTCATCGCTGATTTTGCTTAAAATTTGGATACCAGACAACGTAAAAAGTCACATGATTCAATATTGGTACCATATTGCTAATAAGCAGCTGCTAAATCAGGGACCTGCTGTGCTTTTTATACTTACCAAAAACTCAATTAGAAGCCATTCAGTTTAGGCCATAACATATGCAAAGATAGTCGGACCCAATTTTATTTATATTTCAATTTTATTTTTTTCTTTCACAGAAAACTGTATCTCAATGGTACTGACTTTTTAAATTCATGTTCACATGGTAATTGTTCTTCTGATAGGTTTACTTCTTTCAGCTGACCAAAATTAAAATGACGGTTAAAGAATTGCTTGATCCTGTTTATGTGTCTGTGCTCTCTGTTCCTCCACCTCTTGTTGTTTCGCATTGGGTTGTGGCGGTAACAAGGTCCTTGCATTGCCGTGAATAGCGTTCCAATAGTAGTATTTCCTTTAGACACAGTGCGTTTGTGGGTGTATGGTAAAGTAGTTTGAGTACCATCTTTAGTTTGGAGCGGTCCCAGATTATTAAACGAGTTATTGGGACTAGATGTGTCCGTGAAATACAAAAATTCCTGATCACGTACTCTATCTTTGAAAACTTCATCGAGTAATTCGATAGTATCCTCAGAACACAAAATTTTGGCTAGAGGTGCATATGAGATCACCGGTAGCCCGGCAAGATCCTTTGTCGCTGGTGAAAGCGATAACGCTTTGCTCCGGATACTTAACGTCCGCATGCCCTGACTTCTCACAGAGTTGTACCGTTCTTCAAATACTGCAGTGGCATCACTCCCATTGCTGCGAGCAGATATAACTGTTCGCACTACGGGTAGTACCTCAGTTCTTGACTCGACCTCAGTTGCTCCAACAACCTTAGAAAGCACACCTACAACCCACTTCTTAAGTTCCACAAGCGGATCACTACCAAGGTCAATATCCCCAAGGGCACAGGTAACATCAGAGGCTCTGATCTGCGGCAACTTATCATCACCATGCACCAGTGACTCGTTGTACCGCAATGACATCCTAGTTTATTATTCCTTGTACTTTATCTTATTTAATATATTTACTGGCTTCTCCTACAACTTAACGAGATAGCCTTGGGTATTCATCGCGAGCACCAGCCCAATTGCTTTACAAGCTACTAAAGTAACCTTCCTAACATGCCATGACCATGACTATGACCATGACTATGACTATGACTATGACTCTCGATGCGGCCGTCCCGCCGAGTTATTGTGTCGCCTGATTTCAAGCAGACACTCCGGGTAACTTTTGAAAAATTTCCAGCTGCGAAGAAAAATTTGTGTGGGAAGAGTCGCAGACTGTGGGAACTAATATAAGTTTGAAGCTCATCGAGTAGTCTTTAGCTAAGGTAATGGCTATTAAGACCAAGTTTGAGCTGGATTGGATGGTAATCGAGAGTAATTTTTTTTAAATTGGAGCGTGGTTGACTGGGTTAGAGCCAGAGTAAGTTAAATCAGGTTAATATCAGAGCTAGAAGAAGCGAGTCTGGCGCGAGCTATACGAGAATTTTTTAATAGCGAATGTTCGAGTCAGGTCTTCGGAGGTGGACTGTGGGGCTGTTCCTGCTGGGCGTGGTGATAGTGCTGTGGGTGTTGTCCTCCTTTCTGATCAACTATATCTTCGAGGATGGTACTTACAGAAAGCCATTTTTCATCACGTATATTAACACAGCGTCGTTTATTTTCTACTTGATACCGACATTCAAGAACATAGTTTACAATTACAAGGTTACTGGGAAGCCTTATATCCACGAAGAATTGCTTATAGAGGAGGAGGCTAACGAGACTGTAACAAATTATACCGCTGACAACGAGCAGTGCAGGCGGGCTAACAGCATTGATGAAGCTAGCAACCCATTGTTGGAAGCACAGAACATAGTCAGGGACGCTCAACTGGATAGATTATCTCTGCCTGAAACCATTAGGCTAAGTGCGGAATTCTGCGTCCTTTGGTTTGCTGCTAATTTTGTAACTAATGCCTCTTTGGGCTACACATCGGTAGCTTCGCAGACTATATTGTCCTCCACCTCGTCATTCTTCACACTTTTCATAGGTGCTGCATTCAGAGTAGAGACAATTGATAGAGTTAAAGTCATCGGATCGCTGATATCCTTTATTGGTATATTACTAGTTACAAAGTCAGACGTACATATACCGCAAAATACACATATGCCACATACCCATGCTTTAGATGAGAAGAAAAGAGATAAAACCTTCGAGATATTCTTCGGAAACATGTTAGCGTTAAGCGGGGCACTATTTTATGGACTATACAGCACTTTGCTAAAGAGAAAAGTCAAAGACGAGAGCAGAATCAATATGAAAATATTTTTTGGGTTTGTTGGCCTATTCACACTCATTTTGCTATGGCCAACATTGTTACTATTGGATAAATTTAATTGGGAAACTTTTGTGATACCTCGTGACCCATTGGTTATAACTATCATCCTTGTCAATTGTTTGATAACATTTGTTAGTGACTTTTGTTGGGCATCCGCTATGCTATTAACAAGCCCATTAACAGTAACTTTGGGTCTAAGTATAACTATTCCACTGGCAATGTTTGGTGATTTTCTCTTCAGACATAAGACAGTCCCGTTCCTTTATTTTTGCGGTGCTATCCTAATTCTGGGATCTTTCTTTGTTATTAATAAGAACTCTGAAAAGAATGAGAGAAATGAGGAAGCAATTGCATAGTACGATTTCACTTAAACTTTTGAAATGGTATGTTTACGATTAACGCAATCCTGTTTTACTTTGAAAACAAGGATTTTTTTGTTTATTGCATGAATAACGTTTGAACTTAGAGAGGAAAGTGCTTGTTCGCTATACACTTAGATGTTAGTAAGGACTGTATAGAGGCGGAACCACCTTTTTGGGTCTTTCTATTGTAAATATTCAAATGCATTGTCATGGGGTTTTTTTCTAATCTTAGCATTATATGGTGTCCATATTTAGTACTTTTTATTTTTTTATTATTTATTTATTCAGCTTTCTATATTACATTATGTATAGGTTTACGGCAAAAGGAAATTTCAGTAATTTAATAGAGACATATATGCGCTAGAATTCAAATGGATACTCGGGCTGTTTAATCTTATAGCAGCTAATGTAGTATGAACCAAAAAAAAACATCAAACATGCGCAAAATAATGACCCTAATACATTCGCATTGTCGTTGCCCTTACAGAGCTTTTTCCAATACACGAGAAGAGTCACAACTATGGACATTGCCACATACATTGCCGAGACAGTCACAACTTCAATTCCAAATTGCCAGCCTGTTCCCCCACTGAAAAACATAATATTACCTTTCCCATCTCTAGCAATGAATGGGATACCATTTATCTGCGTAAACTTAAAGCCAGCAATACTAGGCAGTAAAATACCAAAAGCCAAGACGATGCTAAACAGAAGACCTTTATTTCCAACAATCGGTAGCACCACCCTCTTGAGAACCACAAATATAGCTGTACATATGACGAAGTAAGTTAGGAACTCTTGCACATCGAACTCTTGTGGAATTGTTATTTCTACTTCCATTATCTTCCCAAGGAAACTTCCAAAATGCAGCGGATTTGATACTTCCTTATCTACCAATTCATATTTGTAAAATGGAGTCTTGGCCCATGAGTATACTTCGCCATCTTTCTTTGGTGGATAGACAACAGCATGGGGAACATTCTTTAAATCCATATCTCTCACAATTTGTCTAGTTTCCTGGACATCGCTAGAGAAAAAATATACTTTCTTATCAGGGAATTGACTTTGGAACAATCTGACAACATTTCTATAATTATCCTCAAAGTCCAGACATATCTTACACAATGCAACACCTTCATCATTAGTTGACCTCATAGTAATGAATAGAACATTGTAATAATCCTCTAACCCCTTAGATATTTGTGCATAATTAGCATCTGTAACAGCTATAATACCATCCTCATCCTTCAATCTATCTAGTTCTTCTGTTGTAATTGAGAACACCCCCACAATAAGACTTATAAGCAACGCAATGGCATGCATCCTCATGGCTGTTTATGAGGTTACTATTTCTTATCCTGATATCGCGAGATTTCCGAATATTATCTTTAGTTTGCGGTTGGAACCTTTAAGATATGTACTTGTAGAGATTTTCAAAATGCTACCAATACTCAATTGACTGTTATACCTCTCAGATCGACCATCCTTTTGATGATTCGATTGATACTCATCTTATTTTTCCTTTAATCTTGACAGCTCTGTACTTGAAAAAGTCAGTGCGATGAGCTGCTGATTCTTTCACAAATATTCTCAAATAAATATAGGAAAGAATAGTTGGATATTGATACTATTTAAAGTAAATTAGAGGGAAAATGCTTGTATATCCATTTTATATTAACAGAAATTTAATATACATATTAGTGAGACTCAAAACAGTGGTAGTACAAAGTACCATATAAATCCTGGCACCATGCCACATATTCACAACTTGTATCTTATACCATTGAGTCTGTATTTGATATCCTTTAGCTGTTTAGTGGCAGGCTCCCAATTTTCAAATTCCTGAAATAGTAGATTGATTTCATCCTTATTTAAATGCCGGTCAGTTTCATAGAGAAGTCCACGCATGCACCATGGTAAATGGTAAGTGTTAGCTCCAAGATCACATAGCTGGTATGGCGTATAGTCTACGGCTAAGTCAATGAAATCATCTGTTGTTTCCAGTGCAAATCTAATTCCGAGCTCATACACTTGTACTTCTCTATATATTGTTGAGTGCCCTCCCCCAGTTAATGGACCTGCCAAAGAGCCACTAATTTCTTTGATAATTCCATGATCATCATAACCAAGATTGATTAGACTGCCAGCAATCTTAACAATTCTCGTAATGAAGTCAGGCGTTTGAGAGCCCTTATCCACAAATGTAGCTCTGAAGATATTGGGGTGATGTGCAAAAAGGCATGTCGATGAATACAAGGGAACTAGCTGATCATTGATAGAACCTACGAAAGTGATTTTGGCATTATTTTTTATCAGCGTCCTGAGACTTTCGATGAACTGTTTAGATTGTAACGAATCGAACTTCTGAAATTCAAATAATTCTCGAAGTGAGTCTTTCTCTATAGTTTGATATGCTCTTACAAATAAAGTTTGGTCTGCGCCATAAAATGGCCCATTGTTGATTCCTGCCATGCAAAGGATTGAGATAATCTTCTTGCTCGATGTAAACTTATAATCAGCTGGCCCATTAAAAAACTTTGAATTATCTATATTTATGATACCACATTCTAGCAATTTTGCCAACAGTATGATAGTTACAGGACTACCTTGAGAATGCGAAACAAAATAAATTATGTCTGCCTCATTAATCTCATGCGCAAGCTCAGACATTACATCAAAGAAATAATCAACTCTCTCAAATATCTTCCCCTCCTTTTCCAACGCAATTTTGCTAATCTCAACCTGCTGATTATGGGATTCAAAGTATCTCATTACTATAGCTTCTGCCTCAAGTACAAATTTTGCCGATGTGCCTGTAGGTTCGCCAATGAAGGGTCTTATGAGTTTTGTTGGAAAGAAACCATGAACTCCAACTATCAGAACTTTAATGGGTGATTTACCATTCTCAGAAAACAAATCAAAGTGTCTTTGGGGACTAGTTCTCTTCAGTATAGGTCTTCGTTCCTTCTCTTCATCCATCACATGCCATCTAACCGCATAATCTCGCAGTTTGGCCTTCATATCATTCCATTTCGATTTCTCTGGTAGAATCTCAAACTGTGGTGTAACAATATTGGGCTTCTGCGCCAATTCATCCAAGTTCTCTTCCGTCGCCGCTTGGTCGTGCTTCGACTTATTTGTAGTCGTTTCCATGACATTAACACCATCGTTCTCGGCACCCTTAAAAGGAATATATACATTACTTGCTAGCGTAGAAACCAGATTATCGATCCCAAGCGTACCATCACCACCTTCATTGTTCGGTACTGACTTGTTGCCTCTCGACCAAAAGGACCACCCTTTAGTCTGCTCTTCTTCCCCAGATATAGCCTCGCTATCACTGCGAAGCCTCACACTATCTCTCTCATTATCTGAAGCCATCCTACGATTTATTTCATCTGAATTAGTACTATATCTATACACTTACTCTACAGATTACCCACCTCATCGCAATTTGTATGTTGATTCATCGGTTTATTAGAGCTCAAATCCCTAAACTTGGACTTTTTCAAGCTCATCACGTTGAACTTTCGATCGATCAAGCTCATCGCAAAGAGTATCGCATATATGAAAACGCCAAAAGAAACAATAGCCCAATGAGTTGCAACTATAATCCTGTAATTGGACTATTATATGCTACCAACAGCTGTCAGGTTTACAGTACGCGCCATGTCCACTAAGAGAAAGCAAGTTACTATTGAAGAGTTTTTCTCGAAACAGAAGAAGAGTAAGGTCAGTACGGTCAAGAAGGAGGAGCCTAAGCTACCTAAGGAAGCGAGTATTGAAGGCGATACCGTGGTAGAAACAGAGACTGAAGATTCAGCAGTGGTGAAAGAAGAATCTATCGGTGTTTCGGACGCGAAGAAGAAATTCCAAGAGAGTTTAAGCTCGCTATTGAAGGAAACGTTGAAGTTGGAAATTGACACTATCGAGGATTCATGGTTTGCGCAACTATCATCCGAGTTTAAGCAACCTTATTTCATCAAATTGAAACAGTTTGTGAATAAAGAGCAGGCCACACAAACTATTTTCCCACCAGCAAACGATATATATTCATGGACGCGATTGACTCCATTCGATAAGGTACGCGTAGTAATTATAGGACAGGATCCGTATCACAATTTTAACCAGGCACATGGATTAGCGTTCAGTGTGCGTGCACCTACGCCTGCGCCACCCTCTTTAAAGAACATATACAAAGAATTACAAAATAATTATCCTGACTTCAAGAGTGATAACAAGATTGGAGATCTTACCCCATGGGCCAAGCAAGGTGTGTTACTTCTCAACACTGCATTGACCGTTAGGGCACACAATGCTGCATCTCATTCAAAGCAAGGCTGGGAGACTTTCACTAGACGTGCACTTGAAGCGCTGGTGCATGATAGAGAGAAAGATGGCAAGAGCCTGGTATTTTTATGCTGGGGATCAAATGCCATCAAGATAGCGGAGTCTTTACTGAGTTCAACACACAATAAGAAAAATATAAAAATGTTTAAATCAGTACATCCCTCACCACTAAGTGCAAGTAGAGGGTTCTTTGGCAATAATCACTTCAAACAGATAAATGACTGGTTATATAATGAAAGACATGAGAAAATGATTGACTGGAGTGTTGTGCCATCGTGTTCACTTAAAGAAGTGACAGACGCTAATGCCAAATTATGAGTAGAAGCACTTTCAAATTGCTTGCTAAGATAATATTACGTTAGGAGCACATACAGATTTAAAAATTAGAATATGATAAAAGTTCTCAATAAAGTATTTATATACTTAAATGTGTATTTGCACCTTTTGCTTATGAAGATGAAGTGACAACATTATTTATAGCACAAAAGGATAAATTAGCATTAATAAGTAATGTTAAAATACATACATGAACACAGTTGAAATGCTCAAATAACTATATGAAATGCAGGAAAGTTATGCTTGAATGTGATATAAGAAAACATCATTATAGGCAAACAAAATGTTCGGTAAAATGAGCTAAATAAATACTCGAATAGTAATGTACAGTTTGTTGAAAACGCTCATTAGTTAAGCAATTTTAAGCAGATGGCTTTTGAAGAGCTTCCTTTTGAGAGCTCAACAAGGTGAAAACTGGGGCGTTTAGCTTATCTCTGCCCTTTAGGAAATCCAATTCCATTACGAAGTCGTATTCTAGAACGTTAGCACCAATCTTCTTGATCAGTTCTTCAGCGGCACCAGCAGAACCACCGGTAGCGATAATATCATCAACAATGACAACGTTAGCACCGGCTGGGATAGCATGCTTTTGCATTTCGAATTCATCAGAACCGTATTCCTTTTCGTAAACAGCCTTGACACATTCACCAGGCAGCTTACCAGCTTTTCTAACTGGGACAAAGCCGATGCCCATGGCTAAAGCCAAGCTTGGGCCGAACAAGAACCCACGAGACTCCAGACCGACGATGTAATCGACCTTCTTTTCAGTGAATGTCTCTTCCAGGTGCATCTTGAATGCGTCGACCAACTTCTGGAATAGTTGTGGTTCTCTGAAGATTGGTAGGAAATCCTCAAACAAAATACCTTCAGAAGGGAAGTTTGGGTATTGATGAAGGGCAGCCTTCAAGTCCTTGGCATATGATTCAATAGACATAATTATACGATTTGGTGTTTATACTTTTTTCTTTCAAATATAATGTTCTATGACTACCTCTATTCACACTGAAAAGTAGACAAAAAAACAACAACGGCAAAACCTGGAGAAAGAATGTAATAGTCTTAATGTAAATCAGTTAATGGAGACACTATCCAATTAGTATTCCAGTATTTGTTTAATTAAAATTTTTAGTGTAAGAAACACAAAAAGTGAAGCTCATCGAGCTCATCGATCTTCTTTTTTTTCCAAAAATTTTCAGAAATTTGACAAAATCTTAGTGAAAAAAGTAACAAGCGATGTATAATTACCATAAACAATGGGAAAGTTAGAACGCATGGCATAGTTGGCCATTGCTTTTACCGGAGTTTGTTATAGCACAATAAGCCTATTCTTGCGGAGCAATGAGAATACAGTTATAAAAGAGTAGGGAGGATGAGCGGAGTTTCTGTTTCTGTGGAGCATGTTGTTGGCAATCAAATAGGTAAGGGACTTCCACACTATTTTGTAGAGCTTGGAGATAAAGATATAACAAGCTTTGAGACTCAGAATTCACTTTATAGGGCTGAGGATTATGACCATTTGCTGTTCTGTTTGGAAGAGCGCTGGCAAGATGGCGACTCTGCTTTTGATCCTCTGTTTGTACCGTCCTTTGATATCATAATTGTGCTATTCACTTTGATAACTGTATCGGATCACTACAAGGCTACTGTATTGACTCGCAATGAGCCTTACAACGTAAATAGAGTATCATACAGTAAAAGGGCAATCAAAATTCTAAGAAAGTACTTGCGCATTTTGCAACAATTCGATACTACCAGGTACGGAACGTATAAACTGGAGCTTTTAAGGTGCCAGATGTTCTTAGCTATCGAAACAGTTAACCCACATTTCAAGTATTTACAGAACTGCAGGTCAGTGAAAAATTCCACAAATGAGAATGTTTATTATAAACCGGATGCAATGCCAGAGAATATTATAAGGCGCGGCATAGTTAATCCTTATCGTTCTTTTATCAGTTGTGTGGAAACTAAAAATCCAATTTTTGGTAATATACCAGTAAATTTCAAACTTAGTCAAAGAGGAGGGTTGAGCAATGCCATTTTATGGACACTAGCTAATTCGATACAAGAAGATGATCTACTGTTCCATGACGCTTATGAGATATGGATACCACTATTCGACATCTTCATAAGTATACTAGAAATACGTCAAGCATATTTTTTAGAGAATGAGATAGTAAAGAAGATTTCAAAGGAGTTACGCATTCAAAAATTGATGGAAAGTCCAATATGCCAATTTCTTTCATTTGTCGATTCCATAAACTTTAACCCACTCTTTTGCGAATACGTGTTTGTCAACTGTGATTACACATTAATTAATAGAGATGCGGCACTCACTATACAACCGGTGTATAAAGGCGAAACACAGCCAACTGAAGTGTACTATCAGAGGGTAAAGTATACCAAACAGTTCAAAGCAAAAGTCTCAATGAGGATAAGGAGGCGCTTCATCTCTTTATGCTTCAATATTCTTGGCTCTGTACCAACGGGATTACATTTACCGAAACCAAGAATACATAAGAAAAGGCTATTAGTAGAAATGTCAAGAACATTGAGTACATTCCAAAACATTGTCGAATTTGAGGAGTTCTTTACTTTTGATTATGAAGAATTTATGTTCCACCTTATAGAGAGAACGTTATATGAGCTCTTCAAGCAAGATAGAAGGACCATTGTCACAGAAAGGCCTTCATTGATTAGTGGGAAAGATGACTTGAAAACCTTCTTTAATGAGATATTAGCACTGTTTAAGGCGGGCGCTTTTACGCCTGATGTCAGAATTAATGGATTACCTCCGCATGAAATTATAGACAATGCAGGCCATGTCAAAAATGAGAAATTACGCCTTCAAAAGATTGATGTCTGTATATGTACAATTTTGAGAAATGTATTACAGGGCCAAGCTAAACCTCTATTAGTAGATTGCAAAAAACTTCTAATCAAGGTATCCAAGCGAATTAATATCGCGAATGAGAAAAGACTAGAAATAGATACGGCATTTCCACAGCTGAAACCATTTATAGATTCATTTATTTAGAGCAATCAGAAATATAATTGTACAGCGACAAAACTAAGGGATGATTGTTCATTTTTATAAAACTTACCAATGATACTGGCCAAAGTGTCAGACCTTGTAGATAAATTCAAATATAAAAAAGTTTGCAAGAGGACCAAAAAAAGTAATAAGCCCTGTAGGGGGCTCGAACCCCTAACCTTATGATTAAGAGTCATACGCGCTACCGATTGCGCCAACAAGGCTTATTAAATTGCGTTGTCAGAAAAAACTTTAAGACAACTATATTCGATAGTAAACAATTTTGCTATGTAAGATACAGGGTACGAGTTCGTCACAGGTATTCAGCGGATTATAGCCGTAGATCGGTACGTATCACGGGATGTAATAGTTTGGATAATAGAAATACAGGTCAGTAATATATAAACGGTTCGGACTTTCACTTATGTGTCACAGAAGAGGAACCTAATAAGTCTATGTGACTTATAAAGACTCGTTCTTCGAACAAAGATTCTCCTGGTTTAACTTAAAACTTATAACTCTGAAACAATAGTAATGTGTGACTCGATATAAGCTGAACTTGTACCAAGTATCAAAACTAAAATGTTAAATGATAATAAGTCTTATTAGAAAACTAGAATAAGCTTTTTGGTATTTCTTATTACTGTTCTTATTGTGATCTTTCTACTGAAAGAATAAGGAAAGTATAATAATACAATTTACTGAAGAAACGAATTTTAATTCTCACGTCTGAGAATTCGGATGCTATTTATATCCTTCTCGGATTAGATAACTTATGGCCGAATGGAGAATCTTAAGATCTCCTTTTACCCCGCGGAGTTTCCTTTTAGTTGGGGTAAGTAATTGGGGTAATTATTTTATTAAGCGCTTATCTGATCTTGAGGTTAAGTCACACCTTGCTTCAGATTTGATTCGTCATATGTACGTCATGCTAACATAACTTTAATCTCCGCATCTTTAATTTAGTGGGGCACGCTGCTAGCTATTAGGCGGCATCCGTTTATGCCCCACAAGGTTCCCGAGGTATCTTATGAGATACCTCGTCATGTCACGTCAATTCTCCACTTTCCTACTTCTGAGGTTTCTCCTTATATGTTGCCGGCTTTAAGGATACATCTCATCCGTCAATCAAGTGTGAACTGAATAACATGACTTATGCATGACGCACACTCATCAGAGCGTTTAGCTTCCTACAACCTTACGAATCTACTTAAATAGGTCACATGTAGTGCACTAATATCATAATGCTTACACGCCCCCGTTTAAAAATGCGCTGGTCCCACAGCGTACAGGAGGAAGATAATACAGGTTATTGATTAGCAATATACGGCGCGTAGGTTATGAAACAATGATTCGTTAGCAAGTAATTAAACTAAAGGTTATAATCGGGCTAGAGCTTGTTTGAGGGAAATGGTTGTATCAAACATGTCCATCCTTTGCTCTAGGTGTGATAAAAGCGGTTTATCTTTTTGATCATAAATTGAGTAGTCCCAAGGTTCGCAGTGGGCCCATTGCGCGGCCATGCGCCAATCGTTATGTTTCCAGTCGACATTGATAACGTTCGTGGATTCATGGGCCACGGAATCGGCTTTGGCAGTATCGATTGGAGGGACGTTCCGCTTAGGTAGGAGCTTTTTATAGTATGGTCTCATGTGTCGGATGTGAAATTCTTTTAAGTTTCCGTCGAGGCGGTTGTGTGTTCGGACAAGGTATGTTTGGTCAGTCTTTTTCGCTTTGATTGTGAATGGACCGTACCACACGTAGTGTGGCTTTTTACTGATTTGTTTTAACTGATTGTACTCATCTCGCTTAGGAGGTTTGTAGACAGATTGATGCACTACCACTTGATCTCCCGGCTGATAAGCATGTGTTTGATAGTTGACGTTGTTTTTAAGGGCTTTCGCGGCGTTCTGATCAGCTATTTTCTGTTTGATTTTCAAATATAGAGCCTCTTGAGCCTCTTGATGTTCGTCAATCGTAGGGTGATCTGTAAGTTTGTATGGTGCATTATCGCCTTGCATTGGCATATAGTAATTGATGGCTAAAGGATGATATCCTTGGTTAGCGAAAAATGGTGTGGTATCGATAGTTGCTTGATACGAGTTGTTATAGGCGAATTCGGCTAGTGGTAAGTAGGTTGACCATTTTGTTGGCGAATGTGCCACTAGTGTGTTAAGTATTTCTTCGATTGTGCGGTTTGTGCGTTCGGCAAAACTATTGCTTGAGGAAGACGCAACTGTCGTATAATCACGATGAATTTGTAGTCTGTTCATGACAGCTGTCCAGGCTGTGGCGGTGTATAAAACATCGTTATCTGATAGTATTCTGAGAGGCCTACCGTGTAATTTTATGATATTCTGAATGAATATATCTGTCAACATTTCAGCTGTAAAATCTTTCTTTCTGCATGGTATGAAATGTGCCATTTTTGTGAAATTGTCAACGATTGTTAAGATACGATCATATTTATTATCACCGCTTGTTTTAAAAGCATCGATAAAATCGATTGAAATTTCTGACCATCGCTGATTTGGTATAGGGTGTGAGTGTAATGGGCCATATGGATGTGTCGTAGGGTGTTTACCTTTGCGACATTCGGGACAACGTTTGATGTATTGTTTGATGGAGTCGAGCATATTAGGCCAGTAGAATCCTTTTAAGAGATGTTTATATGTGGTATCGGCACCACGATGACCGAATAACGGGGTGTCATGATGTTCTCGAATGATCTCATGCACAAGTGTTTTCGGTATACAAACTCTGTAGACGACATAATCTTGTTTATCCTGGTATACTAGTATATCACCGAAATATCTGAAACGTCTGACTAGTTCGAAGTATTTGCTTGGTATGGGACGGTTAGGGTCGCGAATGTACTGTGCTATATTTTCATAATAAGGATCTTTTAATACTTCGGCGTTGATAGTTTCGATCGTGACGTTCTTTAAGTCTTTTATCGGTCTAGGATCGAAAAAGACTTTTGCTAGGTGCTGGGTTTCAGGACTGTTTCCTTGTTTGTTATTTACGTCAGTGTGATCGCTATCAATTTCGATAAGGTCATTGTCAGTTGAGTCCGTAATTTCAGGTTCGCCAGGAGGGCGTGATAAAATGTCGGCATGGTTTCGGGGACCGGGTATATATTTAATCTCGAAATCGTAATTAGCCAAGACTTCAGCCCATCGTGCTAAGCGGGGACTGAGTAATGCTAATCGGTTAAGGTTAACGTTGGTTTTGTGATCTGTGTAGATAATAACATGGCTACCTTGGACATAGTGTGTCCATTTTTTGAGTGCAAACACAATGGCATATAATTCTTTGTCTCGGATGTGCCATCTCGTTTCATATGAATGAAGCTTATGACTTAGGTATGCTATGACACCTTTTGGTTTTCTGCCATCTTTGTATTCTAATGTTGCACCGATGCAGTTGTCTGAAGCATCGACTGTCATAGTAAGCTGGTAAGGTGATTTAGGGTCAAATGCTATTAGAATTGGTGCAGAAATCAAAGCATCTTTTAAACTAATAAAAGCGTTGTGACATTCGGTTGTCCATTTCGTATTTTTCTTCGCGGCAAACTCATAGAGTGGTGAAGCCATTTTCGAAAAGTTTTTGATGAAGCGACGATAATAATTGGCAAGGCCTAGGAATCTTTGGGCATCTTTATAGTTACGTAATATTGGCCATTGCTTGATAGCGTTTATCTTTTCTGGGTCTGTGCTAATCCCATTTGCATTGATCACGTGTCCTAGGAATTGGACTTGAGTCAACATAAAGTGGCATTTACTCTTTTTAGGGTAAAGGCTGTGTTTACGTAGTTTGTCCAAAACTTGGGAAATGTGGTGTAAATGCTCTTCTCTGGTTTTTGAGTAGATTAAGATATCATCGAGGTAGACAACACAAAATTTCGATATATATGGGCGAAGAACTGCGTTCATTAGTCGTTGAAATGTGGCTGGGGCATTGGTAAGGCCAAAGGGCATAACGTTCCATTGGTATTGTCCTTCGTGTGTTATGAAGGAAGTTTTGTAACGGTCGGGTTCATTGACTGATACTTGATGGTATCCTGAAATGAGATCAAGTTTACTGAATATCTTGGCTCCATGCAGACTGTCTAATACATCTTCAATAAGGGGCAAAGGGAACTTTGATTTAACTGTGGCATTGTTTAGTCCACGATAGTCAACGCATAGACGGCTGGAGCCATCTTTCTTTTTGACAAAAAGTACTGGGGCGGCGAATGGTGAGTCTGATGGAGATATTCTTCCTGAACTGATAAGTTCCTTGATTTGTTGTTCGAGTTCGGCCCTTTTGACTGGTGAAAGTCTGTATGCGCGTTTAGCGATAGGTGCCGTACCAGGTACTAGTTCGATCTCATGTTTGACAGTTGTAGTAGTGGATGTGGGAGGTAAATCGTCAACGATCAGGTCTGCATATCGGTCTTGTAGTTCTTTTGGTAATTCGGTAGTAGAAACGTCGGACGTGGTAACCCATAGTAAGTATTTCTCATTAATTGGATTTCTTAAATCATGGTCCAATCCGCGTGTCGTTTCTGCTATTGTTGCCTTAGTTGTAGATCTAGAATCATTACCCTGTTGCAGAATTTTTATGAAAAGTTGGGGGTTGTTATTAATAAATGGTGCTCCAAGTATTATGGAAGGTTTGAGTTTTGTAGGGACGACATAGAAGTGTTGTTGGTGTTGCTGGCCCGATAAGGTAAAGCTTAGTTGAACTTTATGCTTTAAGTATCTGTGTTCTCCAGTGGCAACAGTTAGTTTAATTGGGGTTATTGTTTCATATTTTATGTTTGAAAATCCGGCGAGTATGTCGGAACGGATTAAATTAGTTGAGGCGCCTGTGTCTAGTAGACACGTATGTGTTTTTTGTTTGTTAAGACAAAATTTAATTGGAATTTCGAAGCGATTGATAGGTTGTTTATTTTCATAGTCATATTGTAATAGTTGATGTTTTAGGATAGCAATTTGTTGGGATGGAGAAATGTGTGGACCATCTTCAACAACAGATAGAGAATTGATATAAAAATTAGTATAACGTTGTTGAGATGGGTTAGTTAGTTTTTTGTATTTTTGTTAGAGGAAAATCCTCCGCCTGAACTATTATTGTTTCTGCGGTTATTGTTGAAACGTTTAGGATTGTACCTACGTTTGTTAAACTTATTCTTATACTTATTCGATTTGAAATATTTTTCTTTAGCTTTGCCCTTCTCGATTTCGTTATCCAATTCATCGAGAATGGTGGAAGGAGATGGCCAATGAAGGTCGTCGATTTGACGTTCAATTCTAGGAGGTAAATAATGTTTTGTGGCATAAATGGCACAAGTCATGTTTTCTTCATCACAGATGTTTTCAAATGCATCGCGAGCACGTCTTAGCGAGGCGGCTGTGATAAATTTTGGGCGATCAATTAAATTGACATGCCTAACAGTTTCTTTTGAGCTTCTCTCATAGTGGTTATCAATGGCCTTCAAGAATGTCTTGATGGTAATACGCGAAGGTAGGTCCTCCCTTATTTTAGTCAAATCGTATTTTATATCATCGTCCGTAGCACGTCTAATGTTATTGATTAAGACTTTGTCTGGTAAGGTGCGGAATTTTCTAACCGCACCGCGCATGTCTGTCAACCATTCCTTACGTCTGGCATTGCTGCGGGCTATCTTTTTTGTGAGGTGTTCGACTTCGTCTTTCAAATAATGGCGTAGTTTGCTTTCTTCTTCGAGAAGGTCTGAATCAGGTGGGTAAAGATCCAATGATGAGTCATAATCTGAGTCGGGGGTTTCAGAAGGACGGGTGGTCCTTTCTGGTTCCTCAGCAGGACGGGAGGTCCTTTCTGGTTCTTCAGCAGGACGAGTATTCCTATTAGATGCGGGCGCTACCATGTAAGATACAGGGTACGAGTTCGTCACAGGTATTCAGCGGATTATAGCCGTAGATCGGTACGTATCACGGGATGTAATAGTTTGGATAATAGAAATACAGGTCAGTAATATATAAACGGTTCGGACTTTCACTTATGTGTCACAGAAGAGGAACCTAATAAGTCTATGTGACTTATAAAGACTCGTTCTTCGAACAAAGATTCTCCTGGTTTAACTTAAAACTTATAACTCTGAAACAATAGTAATGTGTGACTCGATATAAGCTGAACTTGTACCAAGTATCAAAACTAAAATGTTAAATGATAATAAGTCTTATTAGAAAACTAGAATAAGCTTTTTGGTATTTCTTATTACTGTTCTTATTGTGATCTTTCTACTGAAAGAATAAGGAAAGTATAATAATACAATTTACTGAAGAAACGAATTTTAATTCTCACGTCTGAGAATTCGGATGCTATTTATATCCTTCTCGGATTAGATAACTTATGGCCGAATGGAGAATCTTAAGATCTCCTTTTACCCCGCGGAGTTTCCTTTTAGTTGGGGTAAGTAATTGGGGTAATTATTTTATTAAGCGCTTATCTGATCTTGAGGTTAAGTCACACCTTGCTTCAGATTTGATTCGTCATATGTACGTCATGCTAACATAACTTTAATCTCCGCATCTTTAATTTAGTGGGGCACGCTGCTAGCTATTAGGCGGCATCCGTTTATGCCCCACAAGGTTCCCGAGGTATCTTATGAGATACCTCGTCATGTCACGTCAATTCTCCACTTTCCTACTTCTGAGGTTTCTCCTTATATGTTGCCGGCTTTAAGGATACATCTCATCCGTCAATCAAGTGTGAACTGAATAACATGACTTATGCATGACGCACACTCATCAGAGCGTTTAGCTTCCTACAACCTTACGAATCTACTTAAATAGGTCACATGTAGTGCACTAATATCATAATGCTTACATGCTACCAAATTATTTGATATTAGTATACAGATATTGTGTCAGTATTTGTTGATGGTATTCCAAGTTATTGACTGTAACCTCCTGATATGATATTCTTGAAGTAAATAGGCAAATAGAACAGAACAAGCTCTTGAAAGTGGGAGTTTATGAAGTAAAAGTCGATAAACTGTACCCTTAATGTCAATTTGATGTTAATAAAATTCAAAGGTGTGTTTGTCCCCTAAATAATTCAGTTATAATATTTATTTCATATATAACAACCTGGGAAATTATGTAAAATAACTGAGGATATTATTTTATATTTAGGTCGGTTACTGTTACATATGATGTTACTTCCAAAATATCATCTTAATTATTGAATGAGGAGCGAACGAATACAAGCTTGAACTATTATTGTCCTGCCACCATTGGTAATAACACGGTAAAACAGAAACTACAGAAAATAATTATGTATTAAAACTCTTCAACATTGATATATACACCTTAAAAAGTAACATCACTATTAACGTAGCAGTAATCTGGTAGGAGTTTGGCCCGTTAATCATCATTGTTGCGTTGAGGGCTAAAAGGATTACTGGTAAACATTATGCAGTATAGGAACTGAAATAGGTTCTCATGATTCACTAATCAGTAAAGTAACAGTACAAGGAAACTAACGAGATGAGCAGGTCTGCGTTAAAAGTATGTCCCCTCCCTTCCTGTCTGATGTGAATAAATTCGTGATGCGATGAATGATTTACTAACATATAACCTATTTTGCTTTGATGCGAGATAAAATATACTCTAGAGTGTTGATCGATTGAGACTTGTTATTAACACAAGCAGGAACTTTTCTAGTGAAGCCGCTGTTCTACCAAACGCTGCACCAAGACCAAAGTACACACTGGCCACAGTTAGAAGTTTTCCTTCATTGGAACCTAATTCTTTTATACCAGTTTCCGCAAATGTGTTATCACTGCCATTAAGAAGAGATATATTGTGGCAGGCAGTAGTCTATGAGAATGATAAGAGACGTGTGGGTGCGTCAAATCCACCAGGTAGAAGCGACAAAGGGTTTTCTAGGAAGAAGTTGCTACCTCAGAAAGGTAGTGGTAAAGCCAGAGTAGGTGACGCTAATTCTCCGATTAGACACAATGGTGGTAGAGCACTGGCAAGGACTGCTCCAAATGACTATAGTACTGAGTTAAACAAGAAAGTATACTCGACGGCCTTCTTCACTGCGCTGAGCCACCAATACAAGCTTGGTAACTTATTTGTGATAGGGAAAGAAGGTGAAATTGCTAAAAATGACGTGGAGATACTAGACATAGATCTTGGGCAAAAACCTGTGCCTTCTGACAAGATCAAACCAAATAAGATGGCGGAACTGGAGAATGAGTACTGTGAGATGTATTTCAAGAAATTCTTGGCAGAGAATAATCTATTCAAACAGAGATTACTCTTTGTCACCAACGAGCCACGAGAGAAATTGTTACATGCCTCTGACAAGTACAAGGACAAAATAGATATTATTCAAAAGGAACACCTGGAAGTTAACGACATACTGAGAGCAGGTAAAATATACATCGAACTCGAAGCATTGAAGGGCATCTCTGCAAAGTATATGTCTTACCTTGAGAATTGATCTTAGAAAAATAAGTGCACTAATTTTCAGGAAGTCTTTTCAGCGAAGTGATCCGAAATCTGTAAATAATCATAACTATCAGCAAAACAGACATGCCCAAAGGAATACGTTTTTGAACTTTTCATAATACACAACTATGTATATACTAGAGATATATTCCAATTCCACACGTATAATGAAATTTCTACCACGCTGATCGTATATAGCAATTACACAAGCATGATCATGTAGCTATTGACGTACCAGAGATTTGTGACTTCAAAATTACTAACACCCAGACATCTAAACATCCAAACATCCAAACATACTCCCGTTTGCTTGTGTTCTAGTTGAACTCAGCAGGAAACTATCCCACAAATTTCTTTTTCAGGACCTGCCAGAAAACTTGGGCCAGGGGGGGGGGGAAATCAGCCCAGCCTGTTGGGAAAACAGGAACTGCTGGACCTACCAGTGTTGCACTGACAGGCGAGAGGAGGTGTGGGCCTAACTAGAGCCCGGACCCCCTTGACGGGCTTACAACGACCACTCAACCACACAACAGACCTCAGAAACAGTATGTTACCGTTAGTACTCTAGGCTGGATCCAGGCAGAAGGAGCCGTCTGGGGTTCATCCTACTGCTTCCACCACCAGGAAGGCCAGGCAGAGGCAGTTGATTCCTTCCCTCTAGAGTTAGTACCTAACTGTCAGTGAGCTAGGCGGAGGGGGGAAACTGCCACTTCCCTGACTTCACCACCACATCGTCTGACTACCCAGTACGTTCCCTCATTGGAAGTTCCCACCAATTTTTCACTTTTCCACTATGGAGCTGCTAGCCATTCCTACTCATTGGGCGTTTACCATAGCTATAACTGAATTTAGTCGCATACATATATTAGAATATATAATTTGCATTAGTTATTGGGCGTTTAGTAACATTTAATAACCGAAAACACAAGTGTAGAAGATCAACAATGTCCTCCCTAGTTGTCGCTGAACAAGGTTCTTTCCAACACATTTTACGGTATGTTTCCCCATCGATTATAGAATAGATAAGCGAGATCATAAGGCAAACAATAGATTGTGGCTGCTACGTTAGTGCAAATGAAATTGGTGGATGTATCAAGATTGAAAAATGTATCAATAGAAAAACGTGAAATATGGTCCAAACAACAGATAATAGTGCCTCGATACAATACAATACAATACAATAGAATGCAAATGTAATTCTGATATCAACATGAAATATAAAAAAGACACTCCAAAGTATTCTAAGATATGAAAATTAATACAGAATAAGAATAATCCAGGTAATGCTAATATTTTGGTTTTTGGCCAGATACGAAGTTATGCGTGAATAACAACAATGAATATGTTTTACATGAAAACAACCACGACATCAAACTCCTTTGAATTATGAATCTCAAGTTTTTTCCACACTATGAATAAATTACTAACATATCTTTATTTTTCTTACTTTTGAACCATCTAATATACCAATAACAGTGGATAAGAAGGTAAAAAAATATTACATTTATACAGTTTGTTGAACACTAACGTTGACGGTAACATCAAGATCGTCTACGCCTTGACCACCATTAAGGGTGTTGGTCGTCGTTACGCCAACTTGGTCTGTAAGAAGGCTGATGTCGACTTGAACAAGAGAGCCGGTGAATTGACCCAAGAAGAATTGGAAAGAGTTGTTCAAATCATGCAAAACCCAACTCAATACAAGATCCCAGCTTGGTTCTTGAACCGTCAAAGAGACATTGCTGACGGTAAGGACTACCACACTTTGGCTAACCAAGTCGAATCCAAGTTGAGAGACGATTTGGAAAGATTAAAGAAGATCAGAGCCCACCGTGGTATCAGACACTTCTGGGGTTTGCGTGTTAGAGGTCAACACACCAAGACCACCGGTAGAAGAAGAGCTTAAGCTCATACATTATGTGCATAACTTTTATCTTTTATACACAATAACAAGAAAAAATTTTTACTAATTTAAAATTTAAGCTTTATTATATCATCCACAACCTTTTCTCTTTATAAAAATAATCCCCCCCACATATATACAATAATTAATCGACATAGGTTCTAGTCAGACTACTTTATGTGGAAATAACCATGCAACTGGTTACAATTCTAGCCAAGGGTTAAGAAGGAGTCATTGAGTCTCTTTTGCAAATGTACATCAATTTGTTTTTAATATTTATAAATATTTATTAAATGCTGAATAGTATCATAATAGTTTTACAACTTCGATTCCTCGAAAGGAACGAAACCGAATTGAAAATAATAATGGATATGCTATATATGTTTGTGTCTCAACGAGGGATTCATTTCAAAGGTCATTATTTGGTGGTCCAAGCAAAGCAATTAGTGCTTGACGTTAACGTCTAGTGACTTTAAAGGTTCTTTCTTTACTTTTGTAACTTTCTTGCTCTTTGAAGGAGATGTCAAGTTCTCGTTATTGATCAGTCTGTTGACTCTTCTATTTGGGGAGGTCTTCACTGGAGTCAAAGTCTTGTTAGAAGCATCCAGGTGGAAAGTAAGTGCCTGGCTTCTCTTTTTTGTAGGGGATTTTGGTCTTGGCGACAGTGGTGCCTTCTTTGGCGACGAAGTGGAGAGAGGCAATGCAAGTTGTGGGACGCTTTCGGAGTCATCGCAAGAGGAAGTGTCTGTAGAGATGTTGAAATCCTCGGAAGGTGTTCTGGATGCCAAGGGCGTAGTTGATGTTGTGGAGCCGTTGGACCTTGATCTGTTGTCAGCGATGACCTTGTGTCTCTTCATGGCTTGTCTCTTGTTCTGGAACCACACCTGAACGGCTTTCTCAGTCATGTTACAACGCTGAGCAAGGTTGATCCTGGTCTGCTTGTCCGGGGTGCTGCATCTTTGGAACTCCGCCTGCAGGATATTGAGCTCCTGGGATGAAGTACGCCTTCTCTTTCTGCGGGCCAGCTGTGCGTTGTCAATCTTGGGCTCCTTTGTAGGGAAGGTCTCCTGGGAGTGTGTGATGAACGCAAATGCGCGCTTCTTATCGTCACTGGACGGGGTGCTGATAGCGGCCTTCACTGCCGAGATGGGCGTGAGTATGTTATCCAGCTTCTTGGACTTTGGCTTGGTAGCGAGCGGCGTAGCGGAGACAGGCGTAGCTGCTGGTGTGCTGGGTACGGTGTGCTGCACAGTGACCAGTCTGGGCTTAGGCGCAGGAGTGGCAAGGTAGTTGGCGTGTGGTGTGTGCATAGCGGAGGCGATGGCGGTGTAGCGCACGCAGCTCTCCACCGACTTCGGCCTGGCGACGTGCTGCGACAGGATCGGAGGCAGCCTAATGACTCCCTGGTTGTCGCATTGGAAGTTAGAAGTCAAGAATGGGGACTTCTCCTCGTGTATAACTGTGTTGAGGGCGGGCAGCATATTGTTACTGAGTGTGGAGTAGTATGCAAGTATATTTGTGTATTTGTTTATTTTATTATTGGCTTTTTAATGGTTATGTGTATTTTAATTCTGCAAGATGTAGAGGTGAGAAACATAAGCTCTTATATATGTTTGGAGAGGGGAGTGGAAAGATAAACAAATCGATAACAAGTCCCGTTTAGGAATCGAAATGGCGTTGGTGTGTCCATGGTATGAAGCCTGCAGGCACTTATAGCCACAGGCTACATAGACTACATAGAATACATAGAATACTTAGACTACACAACAGGTACTGTCCCAAGAGCTTATTTAAAACTATAATTGAGAGAGCACCAATTGCCAATTTTGTATTTCCCACTAACGGTATGCGACGCGAACACGAAAATATTGGCATTTGGACGAGCAACGCGACGAAAACAGGATGAAAAATTTCAATTACCCGATTGGGTTAAAGACAAACATGAATAGACTATGTAGTATAAGCAATGATCAATTAAGATTGATCATTGCTTATACTGAGAGAGGGAAGGAAAGAATAGCAGGATATATTTTTGAGTTTATTTACTTGTACGGACTAGACTAGCTGCATTATTTGACGTTCTTGAAGTACTCCTTGGAGTCCTCGACGGTTGGCTTGATGGTGGCTGCGCCTGGGGTCCAGTTGCATGGCAAGACGGTACCGTTCTTGTCGGTCCATTGGAAACCTTCGACCAATCTCAAGGCTTCTTCGACGTTTCTGCCTACTGGCAAGTCGTTGATGGTAATGTGTCTGACGATTCCCTTAGGGTCGATGATGAACAGGCCTCTCAAAGCGATACCTTCTTCCTCGATGAGGACACCGTAGTCGCGGGACAAGGTGTGGTTGGTGTCGGCTAGCAATGGGATGTCGACTGGGCCTAGACCACCGTCTTGTCTTGGGACGTTGGTCCATGCCAGCAGGGAGTACTCGGAGTCGGTGGAGGCGAACAAGACCTGGGCGTCCAGGGCTTCGAAGCGCTTAGCGGCCTCAGAGAAGGCGACGATCTCGGTTGGGCACACAAAGGTGAAGGCCAATGGCACGAAGGCTAGCACGACGTACTTGCCCTTGTATTTGTCCAGGGACACTTCATCGAACACACCGTCAATGACGGCGGTCTTCTTGAAAGTAGGAGCAGGCTTTTGAACTTGAGCGACCATTCTTGCTTTGTATTTGCTTAATACGCTGTGGCGTCCTCCAGACAAGGTTACGTAAAATTCTTTACTCGAGAACCACTTCCCTATTTATACATTTTCGTCGCTGCCATCCCATTGGCCATCGAGTCCCCTTAGTGATCTCAACCGTTAAATTTCCTCGTACACACATACATAGCTACATACCCAATTGGTGCTCTTCTCGAACCTGCTCTTCTCGAACCTACTCTTCTTCTCGAACCTGCACTTGCTCTTCATGGTCGTGCTGATCAGCAGTGTCCACTACAGTATGCTCTTCATGGCCTTGAGGCTGTCCCTGTTGTTGCTCTTGATCAGCAGTATGTGATGCTGGGTGCTCTTCAGGATCATGAGGCTGTTCCTCTTGCGATGGCTGTGGGGCCTGTGGGGCCTGTGGGGCCTGTGGGGCCTGTGGGGCCTGTGGACGTTGTACCAATTGCTCTCTTCTCTGCAGGATTGACAGCGTCTTTTCCTTTACATACGGGAAGAACAGTAGGATGAAAAGTACGAGGTTCTTAGGGATCGCCACAAACACGCTATCTCTGCTTGGATTTGGAACCACATGCTCGAGACAGGTATCTAGCACCTGCTGATGCTCGACAAAGTCAATGATACGGCCAACTTTGTCTACTACTGTGGTGGTGAAGCTCGGAGACGGGTTGACATGCTTGACGTCCCGCCACAGCAACACCAGGAGATCATCCCACATCTTCTTCAGAGGTGGGTTCCTAACCAACCGAGTACGTCTCGCTTTATATCTCTCCAGCGTAGCATTTAACAACACATACATCTTCTCCAGGAGCTCGACGTTAGCTTCGCTCTCATCTTTACTTAACCTAATAAATATTTCACGCATGTACTTCAATTGCTCCTCTACAGGTATCACTGGAGGAACAACCTCCCCTTGGCCATCTGCATTTTCTTCTTGCACTTCAGTCTCTTGACTACTCTCGCTGTTAGACTCAGATATGAGACCAGCTGTGGTATATAGTTCCTGCCTTATACTCTGCAACTCTGCGGGCTCGATAATTAGCCTCTTCACAGACTTCTCAAGGTGGTCCCACCCTTTGACCCCGACAGAGCTGAAATACTGTCTCGAAACTCGACGCATCTCTACATGCTCCTCAATCGCCTTCAACTGCTCCTCATTCACCTCATTTAAATGCAAGTAGGCGGCCCACATCACCCATATTTCATGTGTGTTCCATACTGCCCGGGCAACAAGCAAGAGTACAATAAGGTAGCTGTATTTGGATGGCACCAGCGGACTGAACTCATAAAGAATGAACACAGGGATTAAGGCATTGTAACCAACGAGATACAAAGTTCTGAAGACTAAGAGACCTAAACCAATAAATTTGCCAAAATAGCGTACCATCCTCTGTTTGAAAGTATCTGGACGAACTGATGTTCTACTGGCTCGATCATCCCTATTTTGCCTTCTCACCCTTTGGCCTACCGAATTAACATTCTCGTGACCGAGCTCTATATTAGAAGAACTAATTGCCGAGCCATCGCGACCTACTGTAATAGAATTCTTCTTAATCTTTATACCAAGTGATTTTTCTAGGCGAGCAATGAAATCCTTTGATAGGTTAACCAGTTCTTTACTGTTGTTATCATAATCATAGTCAAAGCTAGACATTTCAAATTCTTTGCCATCGATCTCAAGCTTAACGTCTCTCTCATTCAAATATTTACAATTCACAAACACCTCCTTATCTTCTTCGACTAACAGACATTTCCAGTATAACTCACCCTCCAATGGGACAAGTTTCCTGCCTTCCTCGTCGAAGAACTCTAATTCTGGTTCATTGGCCATAGCTTCAAATGGCGATACAGAGCGCAGATTGCTGTTCAACCTCTGCAGAGAAGGCGTGGCCAAATTCTCTGATGTAGGAGTCCTCGTCAATGCTGGAGTATTCAGTCTTGTAGATGATTGCACATAGTCGAACAAGTTGGGGTTGGAGAAAAGCTCACTCCAAAACCCTGGTCCCGCTGGCTCATTAAACTCTTGGTTGATCTGTACATGCAGCTTATATGTGCCAGAAGCCTCAGAGCCATACTCTATACAGCTCATTATCTTTGATCCATTTTCTTTTAGTAGGTTACCCTTGTATACAAGTTTTATGTCTTCAACCGAAAGGCTTAGTGTATGTGTGTAGACAGAACAGACAAATTCTTTGACATCTCTCACTGTTGTGTTCTCATCAAATTTCATGCTTCTAATGGAGAGCACAGAATCAGAAATGAACTCCAGCGTGTCACCTTCATCTTCTTCCTCTGTTTCGTCCTCGTTATTCTTCAATTGTCTCTGTTCATGTGCACAGTTAAACATTATTGTAATCTTGGCTGCATCTGAGGGTAAAATGTCAACTCCAAGCAGGTCCAGCAACGTCAGTGAATCATAGCAGTGTGGATCAAGGTCATGTAAAAACTTGAACGGGATGTGGTTACCCTTTATCAAGAAGGCCAATAGATTATGTGTGCTGTGCTTCTCCATTAGACCACACATATTCTTATCCTCATCCTCTTCATATCTCACCAGTTTCTTAACCACTTCTTCAGCTAGTACATTCATTATTCCCATCTGCTTCAAGTCCACTCTTTCCACTATAGTTGTGGCGATCTTATCCAGAGAGAGAGTGTTAACTTCCAATCCCACAGTGACAAACTTACCAAAGTACTCGGGGCTATAGGCCAGCTTGATATCCTCACCGGACCTGTGCGCGTACCCACCTCTCTCTAATGTATGCACAAACTCCAGCCTGATGAATGATGGCACATCCAGCGATGCATCCGCATACGAATAGGTCCGCAGCGCCTCCTTCAGCGAGAAGTAAAGCGGCAGAACAGTGTCCTTATACTTGAGACCACACTCATCCACGGGCTCCACGGGCTCGACAGCACCCAGCACCAAGTGCAAGTACTGCACCAACCGACTCACTTTGGTCTCCGGAAACACATTCACATTCAAAGACCGGTCGCCGTGATAGACCCTAAGCTTCCAGGGCTTCCCAACTAGCAAATCCATACTTTACGTAGTCCTTTCAGTGATCAAGTTACTGTCTCTATCTGTTATCTGTATGGGCAAGCTCTCTTGTTACATTAGCAAGCTGTTTTTAACTTTGAGTGGCCCTTTTTGATTAAATTTCGCCTTTAAAGTTAGAAGGGCAGTCCAGCATTACTATCGGCAACATCAAGACAGGCATAAACAAACTTCATTAAATAGTTGATATTTACAATAAGAGATAGTAAGATGGGAAGGCGCATACATATAGACTATATACAGTAGAGATACAGAGTTTCACTTGGACGCCTTGGCCTCCAGCTCCTTCAATTCCTGTTCGAGTTTCTGGATGGCAGCCTCGTTCTCTTTGGTCTTCAATCTTGCGGCCTCGGCCTTCTTCTTACGGTCCTGGGCCTCGGCGTCTCTGCGCTCCAGCTCCTTGATCCACAATTGCTCCCTGAGCTTGGCCTTCTCCTTCATCTGGTCCTCCTTCTTCTTCTGGTCGTACTTGTCCTTACCGTATATGAACGACCCCGCAACCAGTGCGGCCAGCGTCGCAGCCTGCAGACCCACTCTCCACCTGAAGTAGAACTGCGTCTTCTTCCTGTTGCCTATACGCATGTTCTGCGCGGCCAAAATAACAGCACCAGTGGTCAGCAGCGTACCAATGGGCACCAACGGTTGCTGCTTGCAATGGTACACAATCTTGTCCGCAAACGACAATTCCTCCACATCAGCATCCTCCACATCAAAACTACTAGGTAACCGCGACATTTGTACTCTACTTTTCTTCACGCCTTGTGCTGTAGAGAGCTTAAAAGATGAACAGTAACTTCAGACCTCTTATCTTTATAACAACCTTCCCCCCCCCCTTCCTTGAAC